>Ga0193729_1001052_pt1 | contig 14210 bp, 14 predicted proteins | sample U1c2metaG_FD_143036 | JGI IMG/M metagenome (GOLD analysis project Ga0193729, IMG submission 143036) | Soil microbial communities from a riparian zone of the East river system, Colorado, United States - U1c2 | ecosystem: Environmental > Terrestrial > Soil > Riparian zone | place: USA: East River... | reverse complement strand
CAACGATCCTCATACCTTCAACAAATTCTCCGCTCAAATGACGGGGAGAGAGCAGGAAAAACAAATGAACACGACAACAAGCTTAGATAGTTCGACTTTGAAAAAGAACTCGCCGCTTTTCTGGTTCACTCTTGTGATACCGGTGGCTATCATCGGAATCGGCATCGACTTCATACTCAACCCGGTTGGGGCCTCGACTGGCTACGGCATCCCAATCCATGATCCCGCCGCCTTTCCTTTTATGTGGATCAAGGGAATTCGCGACATCTTTGCGGGTCTCGTGGTCCTGCCGTTCCTCTGGAGGGGAGACCGGCGCACAACCGCAATACTCTTTGCCCTTTCCATTTTCGTCCCGTTCGGCGATGGGCTGGTGATTCTGAGCCATCTTGGCTTTGCACCGCCCATCTTTATTCACTGGGGAACAGCGCTTTACATGATGGTTGTTTCGTATTTCCTCTTGCGAAAACCAAATAGCGTCAAGGTTGTTTTGACCGGCGGCGAAGCAAAAGAAGGTGGCTTTTGAGAACCGGACTACTTGTCGTCCATATATTATGTGCGGCGGTACTCGTCGGAGGTTTAATTTTAAGAATCGTTTTTGTGCCTCTTAGCCGGAAACTGAAATCGGATTCAGAGGCCAGGGTTGCCATTTATTTACAAGCCAGAGCTTCCCATTTTGTTAACATTGTCGCCGCGCTCTTGCTCCTATTGACCAGCTACTTCCTCGCACAAAACTTTGGTGGAATTGCTTCTCAAAGTTGGCTTTGGGTTTCTCTCTTACTGACAGTATTTTCTTCCGCCTTAGTTGCAGCTGCTGGCAACCAGGAAGAGCGCCTGTCAGAGAAACCACTGGGCGAAGCGTGGCCTAGATTTTTTAAAATTTGGTCGGCCGAAATGGTGTTGTCGACGATTTCAGTCTTAATTGTTCTTTATTTGATGGTTGTAAAGTCTTTTTGATTAAAAGACTCCCAAGCTTAACTGGTAATCTGTGAGTTGAACCGAGGCTTGCAGAGGCATACTTGATCTTTCAGCCATCGACTTTCCAGGAAGTGGCAGCGTACGGTCAATCAACGCTGGCGCCTTTCACAGACTAATGTTGAGTTCGGTAAACATTGGTCGCTGAGCCCATTGGCCTGAAGGCGACAGTTGAGCCAAGGGTCACTTAGCCGGAAATGCGGCTATTCGGCCAAGCGGCGAGAAGCCCGTTCTAACTAAGCCTCCGCCGCCAGCCTTAGCTGTATCTCGCGAATGACGATCATCTCAAAACTTCAACTTCTTATTTCGCCTGCGCTAGCCCCGCAACAACTGCGGCAACTTTATCGAGTATCTGATTCCAGCCCTCTAGTTGCCCGCTGTTTTTCGCGCTCTCCATAGTTTCATTTCCAATGAAGGTGAGTTTCGTCTGGCCGTTTCCAAAATCCTCAAAAATAACCACGTCTTGCGCACCGTCTATGGCCTCATGTTCTATTCCATAGTGCGCAGGCTCAACCTTGTTTCCCTTGGAGTCGGAAAAGTACATGGAGTAAACGATCTTCTCGTGCAGAACAATCTCGTGGTATTCCCCAGCATTCCAGCCCTCCTGCCCATCCGGCGCTCTCATGCAGCAGAGAAATTTTCCTCCTACGCGAAAATCCATCTCGCAAAAAGGCGCAGTAAAACCCTTCGGCCCCCACCACTGCATCACATATTTCGGGTTTGTCCACGCCTCCCAAACCAATGCGCGTGGGGCGTCAAAAACTCTAGTGACAACCATCCGCTCTGTCTCGTTAACCGTGTTTTTTGTCATCTCTGACCTCCGCTTTTTTCATTTGATTCACAACCACATCCAACTTGTCGAAACTCTCTTCCCAGAATCGGCGATAGCTAATCGCCCAGTCGCTGACTGTCTTTATCGCCTCTGGCCTAAGCGTGCACACGCTCTCTCTTCCACGCTTCGTCTTGATCACAATCCGCGCCCGCACCAGGTAGGCAATATGTTTTGAAATCATCTGCTGCGAGAGTGCAAACGGTTCCGTCAATCCATGCACAGAGGCAGGCCCATGGGAGAGTCGTTCGATCATCGCCCGGCGAGTTGGATCAGACAGAGCCGCAAATGTTGTATCTAACTTATCCACAACCATATGGTAGTGGATAATCCGTCGATGTCAAGTGTGGATTTTGGAGTTCCCGATTTCTGTTTCCTGATCTCTGAACCCTGACTCCTGCGTAATTTATGCTTCCCGATGCGCCGCGTATCGCAGCTGGGTGCATGGTTTAACAAATAGGCTTCCTTGAGCAATTACTCATTAACCTGACGATTAGAGTGCCACCGCAACCTGCGCAGGAGCGCGAGCCGTCACGGGGAGGCCTGGCATCAGGGGCCGGGAGATGCGGATTGCCGTTGAACCTGTTCTCGATGTATTGCCGGCCCGTTGGTCAAGTGATCTTTGCCAATTGGCTTGCTACGACCTCCGCGATGAGTGGTAAATCACCAATCCACTCATCGAGGCGATTAGTGCCGGGAAGTGTGCGTCCAGCGAAGGCTGGCATGAACAGTGGGTGAAAGTCCCATCGGGGTAAGAGTCCAAGCCCCGTAGCTTGAATAGCAGGAAGGAAGGAGACTGAGAATTCTGAAGCCTATTGACGAAGCCATCTAATAAGGATGGCGAGCGAGTCACCGGGCCGTAACGCAAGTAAACCCATAGGGCCTCGAAAGTACTGAAACCCGAAGGCCGAGCCCTCACTTCTCGGGCGAAGGCAGCATGGAGCGTCGCAAGGACTGATGCGGCGAAACACTTCGGCGGGGTTGGTAGGGACGGCACGGTGACAAGTTCATGCCTAGCAACTGGAGAAACCCTCCTCGTCCCGTCGAGAAATCGGCGGAGCAGGGAAGCCGTATAACCGGCAACACCGGGAAATCGGTAGATGGCGAGAGGGATTCGGCTGGGTCTGTAGTAGCGAGGAAGCGGAGTAACGTCCGCGGAGCGAAGAGGCCCTGCTGTTTGTAATGACTCTAACAAAACGGGAGGCAAGGGTGAGATGACAAAAGCGCCCATCAGTTTGCAGGACCTGAGAAGGAGTCTATATGTCAAGGCGAAGGCAGAACCGCTTTGGCGTTTCTGGGGACTATACGTCCACGTCTGCAAGATGGAGACTTTGCGGGAAGCCTACCAGATGGCGAGAAGTAACGGCGGGGCACCAGGGATTGACGGGGTCACGTTCGAAGCCATCGAGGAAAGCGGAGCGGAAAGTTTTCTCGGACAGATTCGGGAGGAACTAGTTACCAACACGTATCGGCCCATGAGGGCACGGAAGAAGGAGATTCCAAAGGATGGGGGCAAGAAAGTCCGCGTCCTTTCGATTCCCGCAATCCGTGATCGCGTGGTCCAGGGGGCGTTAAAGCTCATCCTGGAGCCGATCTTCGAAGCTGATTTCCAAGCAGGGTCGTATGGCTATCGACCGAAGCGGACGGCGCACGAAGCCGTAGCCCGAGTAGCCCAAGCGATCGTCGAAGAGAAGACGCGCATCATCGATTTGGATCTAACTGCCTATTTCGATAACGTGCAGCATTCTCTGCTGTTAGAGAAAGTGGCGCGGCGGGTCCGAGATGATGCAGTCATGCATTTGCTCAAGATGATTCTGAAAGCGACTGGGAAGAAAGGCGTTCCTCAAGGCGGGGTGATTTCACCGCTGCTCAGTAACCTCTATCTGAATGAGGTAGACCGGATGCTGGAAAAGGCGGTACACACCACGCGAAGGGGCAAGTCAACCAACGTCCAATATGCACGCTTTGCGGACGATATGGTGATCTTGATCGATGCGGAACGGCGGAGCGACTGGCTGGTGAAGGCGGTAGACAGGCGGCTGCGTGAGGAGTTCGCGAAACTACGCGTTACGATCAACGAGGACAAGAGTCGGATGGTGGATCTGAGAAAGGAAGAGAGCTTTACTTTCCTGGGTTTTCAATATCGACGCATTCTCAGCCTTCGGCGGAAGTGGCGGCCACACTATGCGCCAACGCTGAAGAAGCGAACCGCGCTGTTTGACAAGCTCAGGGAGATCTTCCGACAGCAGGTCAGCTGGCCCGTGGAGAATGTGATTGCGAAAATCAATCCGATTCTGCGTGGTTGGGTGAACTACTTTCGGGTCGGTCATTCGAGTTCCTGTTTTTCAATGGTCAAGCAGTGGGTAGAGAGGAAGGTCAGGCAACATCTGATGCGTGCCCGGGGACGCCGAGGGTTTGGCTGGCAGCGGTGGAGTAGCGAATGGCTATATGATCGGCTGGGTTTGTTTAACGACTACCAGCTCCGTCGATGGTCAGATGCGAAAGTCGCCCCAGCACCATAGGCCCCATAACTCTTGACACCAAGCAAACAGGTGCGCCCAGTGCGGGAAATCCGCACGCTGGGTGCGATGTGGCGGGGGCTGGAAACGGATTCACGGTTTGGCTATTGAGGCACTCCCAGAGGAAACGGGGAGCAACAGTTAGGCTAAACCTTCGGAACACCGCGCCAGTCCTCGACCCGACCGGCTTGTGATCACCGGAAATCTGGCTGGGTCCAATCCGCGATTGTGGTCGGATTACAGGCAAACAGGAAAATTGCTCCGACACTCGAAATTCGCTGGTCTGTGCGAGGACAAGGAGGCACGCACCGTGGGCAAAGAACAAGCAGGTGAGAGTTGAGGATACTGAGCCGGTCGGGGATACCCGTTAGGCGAATTGGGCTACAAATTGGGAGTTCCAATGTCCTTGTATGACCATAACGGCCTGCGGTGTGAAGCTACCCTGATACGAACAACGAAAGGAGAATTCGGAACTCTCTGCGGGAGGATGCCGCCGGGTGCAAGCTGCAGTTCTAGGTCCGTTTCCGTCACCCGTTCGTAGCTGTTATCTCTTTTGAAGTAATTTCATACTTGAAGTCATCGGGATCGAGGCTGTCGAGTCGGCCGTCGGTTGTTTCCGCCTGCGGATACATGAAGAAGCCGACTGGCGCGGTGTTCGACCCGGGCAGAGCGACGTCGTGCGCGAAGTTGTAGGCCATCCAGTTCATCTCCCAAGACCCGAATAGCCGCGCGCGCGCATTCTTCACCATGTTGTCATCCAGGGAGCGATTTCCAGGTGGTTCCTCGATCACGACCTTCCGTACGTCTGCGGGATCAACTGGCACCCAGCCGTACTCACCAAGGTAAACCTCAGCGCGGCAATGCTGCGCTTTCGTCACATTTTCTGACGAAGCCCCAAGGCTCTTGTATCCCAGTTCGGACTTGGCGACACGGATGCCATAAACGTCGCGCGCTGGAAGGCCGGCCGCGCGCGCCAGCCCGACGTAAAGCGCGTTAAGATCCGCGCATTTCCCGCCCAGATCTCTGGACTCCAGCATGAAGCGAATGTCGCCGACACCGCAGCCGCGGGTTTTCGGATTCCGAAAGGTATTGTCAACAATCCAATCGTAGATCGCACGCGCCTTCTCAACATCCGTCTTCGCGCCCTTCGTGATTTCGCTCGCTGTCGCTTTCACGATGCCGTCGGTCGGCAGCAGCTTGGTGGGCCGCAAGAAGTGCTCCAATTCCGCGCGGCTCTCTTTGGGCGCCGTGCCCTTCGCGGAGAGATTGACCGCACAATCCTTCGTGGCGATCCGGCTCGTCACTGTGAGGATCGGTCTTACGCCGGCCGGAAATTCCGCGGCGATGATTCCGAGCGCGTCGGTCTCGCTCTCGACCATCTTCGCCGTACCGCCCTCGGAGTTGAAGGTATTCGCGAGCGTCTTCTGGAAGGGCGTTTCACTAATGAGTGCCGCCGGCACCCACACGCGGGTCACACCGGAAGGTTTCAGGACTTCGACGCAGGTCGTTACGTGAAACGTGCGCCAACGGCCGGCCGTTGTGACCTGTGAAAGCAGCCGTCCCGCCTTCGCGAATGCGAGACTTACTGACACAATGCCCGCTGATTGCAGAAAATTGCGACGGTTCATGGCCAATACCTCTGCGCGAGAATTCTTTTAATTTCTGCTGACGGATAACGTACACCCGACTCTGTCCGCATACAATACTGGAGGCAGGGTTTTGGAACACAGCCGGCTTTCATGCACAATAAAATCCCAAAGCCGAAAACTAGCGCCTCTCCAATTCCTTGGTCGGACATTTTCGCTTTGCCAGCCTTGCGTTTTGGGATAGTTCTGGTCATCGGGCGTCGAGTGTTTCGGATAGGGCAACGAAAGTGTTAGTGTTTTCGGCGTTGCTCGTTACATGCACTGTTTGGCAAGCGGTGCAACACCTGGATCGGAGGGAGATGCATGACCAACGTCAAACCGGCGTCTTCGTCTTCTACCATCCCGAAGGTCCTCAAGCCGAATACCGGCATTTCGCTTGGACTCGGGCTCACCAACGAGTGCAACCTCAAGTGCGCCTTCTGCTATCGCGATCCCACTCGTGCTGACCGTCTTTCGTTAGAACAGGTCAAGTCGGTGATTGAATGCCTTCCGGTTCGCTCCGTGAATCTGGGCACTGGCGAGAACGGGATGCATCCTGACTACAAGACTATATTGGCTTACCTGCGAACTCGACCGGTGAAGCTCACCATCACTTCCAATGGTCATAGTGTTGCCGTTCTAGAAGACCACGACTTGCGTGCCTTCCATGACATTGAGTTTTCTCTCGATTACCCAACCCAAGCGGAACAGGATGGCCAACGCGGCCAAGGTAATTGGGAACTGATTCATCAACAGGCCAAGCGTTGTGTGCGTCTGGGTGTACCCGTGACGATTATCGCGGTCATGATGAAGTCAAACTTCTTGCGGCTGGCGGATGTCGCACGAGTCGCGAAAAGCTTTGGCGCTCCGTTGCGTGTGAACGTATATCAGGCGGTGCGGTCCGATCTCTACGCACTCACGTACGAAGAATACTGGCAAGGGTTCCGTAAGCTTTTCGAGAGCACCGACGTAATCGCCATCGGCGAGCCCTTGGTGCGGGCGATGGCCGGCCTGCCGCCACTCGAAGGAGGATGTGGCGTCAGCACCGTGCGAGTTACGCCCCGCGCCACAACGCAGCCATGCGTCTATTGGTCCGGCTCCGGAGAGCCGCTCTCGGAGTTGATTTTGTCAGGGGCCGGGATTCTGAACTCTTTGCCTTTTGAGCAGGCCCGTACACTTCCAGAAGCGTGCCGGTCTTGCGAGTTCCGAGATACATGTCATGGAGGATGCGCAGGACGACGGCGCCTGCAAGGGGCACTACTGCAGCCAGATTTTTATTGTCCGATCATTCGGGGAGAGCGCCCACGGCTCGACATTCGCATGGCCGCAAATCGCGATCTCCCCAAACTCGGGAGTTCCTGCACCACCGTCGTGATTGCCAGAGAGTCCGAGTCGTGAAGATCGACATCGAATGACGGAATGAGCTCGAGCGTTTCCTATTTCGCGTCCACCCAGGTGTCTGACCCCGCTAGCTTGACGGCCACATTCGTAAAGAAAATTCGCGCCGGTTTGCCGTCCGCCGTTCCGCGATGGTCCGTCGAGAAGAGCAGAGGGCCAGCCTTCTTGTAGCCCGTCCAGGTGGCTGTGAGGTTGCTGGGTGGTTTGGGTCCGCCGCGATGATAGATGAATTGCACCACTCGCCCATCCGACCCGACATAAAGATCCCAAGTGTCTCCCGGCGTGTAGCCACCAACCTCCGCAGGATATTTCACCGAGACAAGTTTCGCCGTACCCTGTCCGATCGGCAATTTTTGCTTGTCCTTCTCCACTACGTTCGCGCTAGTGTCCCAGTAAACATGGAGAGGGAAGAGCGCCCAATAATTGTCGTTGACGAAAGCCGGCTCGATTTCATCTTTCACGTTGGCCGGCGCTGTGTTGAGTTGAGAGCGGAGATAGGTAACCTTGACCGGCTTGCCGTCCTTGTCTTTTCCTTCGTAGGAGACTTTTCCGGTCTTGGGCTCCCACTCCCAGGAACGAGAGAGAGTCAGCTTGAAGGCCGGGATCTCGATGTTGAAGGTGTAGCGGATTGCATCAACTTGCCCGTACGAATCAAGGCCATAGGTTTTGGCGAGTTGTTCGACAATGGGCGGGCGCGTCTGGGCCCGGGAAGTGCTCGCAAGTACCAGTGCCCCTGAGAGCAGGCTATAGATCGTCATGGAACGGCACAACTTTTTCATGAAGGTTCTCCTCAGTGAGACGAACGTCCTCTTGGATGCGTGCAATGGGCCCTAGATGCAATAAATCGGCTGTGGTACAGGTGTCTTCACTCTACCGAGTCCGCCGAGCATTGGAGTGCGGGCGATCGCGTAAGCCTACGCAAAGCGACGATGGCAGCAGCGACTGCCACGGATCCGTATTCCAGAATCACAATCCAATCAGGAACTAACCAAGGGCGCCCAACGGTCCGCAGGTGCCACACATAATAAGTAGAAAGGATGCTCAAAGTCCAGACCAGGATGGGAAGTGTCGAGGTCGACCTTAGGAACGGTAGCATCCATAGCAAGTACCACGGATAGACAACCGGAGCGCAGAATAGCGATGCCGCCATTGGCCAGGCGAACGCCTCCGCGGACCCTTCCGCGGGCTTTTTTCTCATCCAGATTGCGGTAAGAAAGCCGACGAGCACTGCCAGTCCGGCGACGAACCGCGGAGCCACCACTCGCTCGAGCGTTGCAAAAACCGGATCATTAAAGCGGAACCTCTGCACGTAGGAGCCGAGCGAACCGATGGGAATCCGGCCGTGGTTGAGAAATGGTATGTATAGGAGTCCGACCACGATTGCTGCCAGCGCGGCGTCGCGCATCCGAACGCGCTTCCAGTAGAGTGGCAGGAGTACGATCGGGAGTAATTTCACGGCAACAGCAAGCGCAAATGACATTGCTGCAACGGCACGCCAGCGTCTCAGAAGCGCAGCGGCGGATACCAACAGCAGCAGCACGCCGACAATGTCAACGTGACCGCTGCCCGCCACCTCAATCGCTAGCAGTGGGTGCCAGGCGTAAGCCAGAACCCAGTGCTCTCCTTGCCGGCTACGACGCAACACATCGAGCAACACAAGCACAATCGCCAAATCGCAAGCGACAAATGCTACTTTCAGAGCAAATATAGACTCGTGAATCGATGTTACGGCGCGGAAGAACAGCTGCGCCCCCGCTGGATAGGGGCTCGGCACCTCTGGATTATTCAGCGTACGCGTCTCAGATGTGTGCAAGCTGGCAAGTGCAGGATCGCCCGGAATCACGATATAAGGGTTATAGCCGAGCCGCTGCACGCGGCCATCCCAAACATATCGATGAATGTCGTCGTCTAAGCCCGGTGGCATTCGTAGGAATTGAATTTGCCACAAAGCAGACAGGACGAGACCGAAGACGATGACGCGCTTCGAAAATTCAGGCGTCGAGAAGAGCTCGCGGATGGCTAGGAGGTACGCGACGCCAGCAACAGCCAGCGGAATGAAAAATGACGGTTCACCTGTGCGGCTGAAGTTGCGTGAGCAGATCGTCAGCGCCACAAGCAAGATGGCACCAAGTCCGTACAGTCTGTGCGAGGGTGTGAGTTTCACAGGCCTCCCATTCAATGAGGAAGTTGCGCGACTGCTTGTTGCCATTCGCCGAACCAGCCTGCAGTCCTTGGGGCCTTCGCGGGAGCGAGCCGTAATTCCCGAGCCAGCAGAATCAAGTCGTTTACGACATCGATGTCATAGAAGGGTTCTGTTAAGCCGGCTGAGAGTTCAAGGGCCTTCGTGCGCGTCAGTAATCTGTTGAGCGCACTCCCTGTTCCCATGCCATCGCTTTCGAAGAGCGCCGGGTGAGCAGCCTTGGCGCCAACCAGATAGTAGCCTCCATCGTGGGTTGGCCCGACGACCACGTCATGCGCGGCGAGTATTTCGAACGCACTGTCCAGAACCGACGGCGCGAGGTGTGGACTGTCGCTATTGAATGCGATGACGTGCTGCCGGCCGGCGGCAGTGAAATGTCGAAATACAGAAGTCAGTCCCGCTGCGAGACCTTCGCCTTTTTGCGCCACGACCTGCACTGTATTACCCAACAGGTGCGCCAATTCGTCCTGATCCGACTCAGGGCACATGACCGCGACCTCCACGCTAGTCAATGACGTTGCCAACGCGAGGGTGTCCTCTAAAAGGCAGCGATACAGCGCTGTCACCGCGGGAGAAGGAAGGCTCTGAGTGAGACGGGTCTTGACCATGCCGGGCTTTGGGGCTTTCGCCATAATAACTAAGGTTCGGTTTGGATGCGAAAAACCCACAGGGGTCTGGCTAGAGGATTCCATGAGAGATTGGTCCATCGGGACTTACGCCGGTCGCGGCGTTCGCGCCCTTCGACGTCGAAAAGAATAGCGCGCGATCCGGCTCAGGATGAACCAAGCTGCTCCTACCGTGCCCTTCACCGTACCGCTAATTTTGGATTTTCCGATGCGCGGGTAGTAGCTCACTGGGACTTCAACGATGCGAAATCCCTCGATGGCCCCTTTCACGATCATTTCCACGGCCCAGCCGTAGGTAGTCTCTTCAAGGGCGAGAGCGCGTAGCACCTTTGCGCGGCCTGCGCGAAACGGACCGAGGTCAGTGAGCTTCACGTCATACAAAAGGCTGATCAGGCCGGCAGCAAGGCGATTGCCGAATGATTGGTGCCGCGGTAGTGCACCGGGGTTGCGTTTGCCTCCGAGGCGCGAACCGAGCGTAATGTCAGCGCGCCCCTCGATGATCGGAGCCAAGATAATCGGCAACTCCGAAGGGCGGTCGCTGAAGTCTCCGTCGAGGAAAACGACCACGTCAGGATTTTGCGTATTCGCAAGCCCTGTCAAACACGCGCGCCCGTATCCTCGGCGAGGCTCCTGGATGACTTGAGCTCCCATCTTTCGGGCGAGATCGGGCGTTCCGTCAGTCGAATTGCTGTCGACAACGATGACCTCCGTGACGAGTTCGGAAGGCAGATCGGCAAGCACTCGGCCAATGGCCCGCGCTTCGTTATGGGTAGGAATGATGATCGAAACTCGCACGCAGACTCCCTCATCACCACCAAGGGGACGCTGGGTGCCGCCGTGCAAGCAACGCGTCGATGCCCCAGGCACGACCTGCGCGTCCCACCGCGAGCCCCAGCGATGCGAGCACGGGAACGAGTAGCTCCCAAATCCATGACGTACCCAATTCCGAAACCCAAAGGCTGCCCAGGTACAGGAATGCGAGAAAGGCCACAGGACGCGTGAACAGGCCGATGACCAGCAGGATCCCCAGCGAAATCTCCCCAACTGCTTGAAGGGGAGCTGCCATGGCCGCATGGCTGACCATGATTCCCATCACCCACTTCCATACGGCCGGTGAGTGGCCGTTCTTAATGTAGTAATTGATCACCCCAGCGTAGCCGGCAGTGGTGTACGTGCCCTTCCCCAGATTCTCAAAGAAGACCCACACGAGCATCGCCCCGACTGTCACGCGAACCAGTGCCAGGCCCCTTTCCGCATCGGGTTGGCCGGCGAAGCTGACCGTCGAATTTTGTGCTTGAGTTGCGTTTGTCGTCATTCTAAACCTCTGCGCAATAGAATCCACGCGCGACTAAGGCCGCAATCTTAAACGATCGGACCCGCCTGTGCCAGATGGATGCGCGCAGATGGATGGGCGCGGGATAACTAAGTTACAGCCAGGCTCAGCCGCAGAGAGCTTTTGGCTCAGGGGCACCAGGTCTTGCCGATTTACCTTAGCTATGACGGCCAGGCGTTTGTCACAGCATTCGTCAATTCCGCTTGATGATAAAAACTGTCTTATCGTCGATACGATCTTCCTCGCCAATCTGTCGGAGACGATCATCTCGTTTGAGAGCGTATTCGAGCAGTGCATCGCACATGTCTTTTGCAGGCTGCAGGGTGTGCTCGCGCATGACGATTTCAAGCTGCTGTCGTTCCTTCTGGCCGCTTCCGTCATAAACCCCATCGGCGTAAAGAAAGAGGGTTCGTGAAACTAAGAAATTATCACAGGGCGACATAGAGCATAAAACGGGACTCTTGCGCTGTTACATCTCGCGCGTCGAAAATTCGCACACGACACCATCAATCGAAACTCTAGAAAAAATCACGAGAGCCTTGGATGTCCCGCTTTACCAACTGTTTTACGATGGTAACCGACCGCCGGCGCCCAAGATGCGACTCAAAGAGAAGGATGGATTCGGAAGCAATATGCGGGAGATGCGAATCCTTGACAGATTTCGAAGACTGTTGGCGCGAACGAAGCCCGCGGATCAGAAGTTGCGGATGCTCATGGCTTCCAAGATGGCCGCTCGGAAGCCTTAATTCGGCTGGAAGGCTATTGCGCGCCTTCGAGCGTTACTTCCCTATCCAGCAGGTACAATGGCTGTCCTCGGCCGAGCAGGAATCGGCGCAGACGCACCTCTGCCGACCATTACCACTCGTGCAGGTAGCACTCACGGTACGCATAGTCAAAAACGCTGGGGCAACTTCCGCTGCGTCATTTAAGCGAAGCTTACCTGCCGAGAGAAAATAATGTGAATTCTGCAGCGCTTTTTCAGCGCTGAACCCTGGCAAAGTCATATCGACTCCTGCTCAACTTTCCGCAAAACATCCTGGAGAGCGGCCAAACTTGGACTCCAGGCACAGATATCATCTGTGTCCGCCAATAGCTCGCATCGCGAGCGAAGATTGGTCTATTAGTGTAGGGAACCGTTGCGCTCTTGCCTTGGCCGGAGACGTTTCTAGGTTTCTTCTTGTGGCAGGTAAGATTAGATTGAGGACGAAGAGAAATAGCCCCGACTCAATGGGGGAAGCAGCTTGCAGCGCCCGCACCGTATTCCACGGACCCAATACAAACGTATCGCCAGTACCATCGTCCAACTGATTCGCCGGAGCAGCTCGGGTGTAATCGCTCCATCGCGGCCGATTCGATCGAACGAGCGACATTGCAAAAACCTGTCAGGAGGAAAACGATGAGTATTATGATAAGGCGCTAGAAGCGAACCGCAACTACGCTAGCCAAATATTTAGAGAAAGGATGGCAAAGACATGCCGGAAGCGACCTGGGAACCTCACGAGAAACACGGGCGGCTAACGACGCAGAGCGACTTGCCCGACAGCGTCTACGCGTTTCCGAAGCAGCGTAAAGAGCCACTGACCGACGCACAACATGTGCGTAACGCGGTCGCGCGGTTCGATCAAGTCATCGACGTCTCCGCTGCCGACCGTGCTTTGGCGTTCGCGAACATCGAGAAAGCTGCAAACTACCACGACGTCAACCTGGCGGAAACCTCGTGGCACGACCTGGGCATCCATCCTCAAAAGAATAGAAGAGAGGCTGCCGCCAAAGGTGCTGCGACACGCGAACGCCGAGTGCAGAGCTAAGAATAGAACGCATCGTGAGGTAGGATTCGGGCCGTTTGTGGCTTGCACATTGTGGAAAGGGATGAAATATGAAAGCAGTTGTTGTCCACCAATATGGCGGTCCTGAAGTTCTCAAGTTCGAGGAATACCCTGACCCGGTGGCGGGTCCCGGCGAAGTATTGGTGCGGGTCGCTGCCACGAGCGTGAATCCGATCGATTACAAACGACGTGCCGGGTTGACGAAAGACTTTTATCCCATCAAGTTTCCGGGACTGATGGGAGTGGACATTGCGGGGACGGTCGTCACGGTTGGGCCCGGAGTGGAAGGCTTTTCGCGAGGCGACCAGGTGTTTGCAATGGCGGCGGACACCTACGCCGAGCTTTGTGTTGTGAAAGCCGCGATTCTGGCGAAAGTTCCCAAGGGACTCGATTTGATCCAGGCGGCGGCGCTGCCGCTGGTGACAACAACTGGCAACCAGCTAATTTCCACTACCGGGATCAAAGCGGGCCAGACGGTTCTGGTCGCAGGTGCTGCTGGAAATGTCGGGCGTTCGGCGGTATTCACTGCGAAGCAACGGGGAGCAGTCGTGATTGCAGGGGTGCTAAAGAGGCAGATGGATGAGGCGAAGACCATCGGCGCAGACCAGTTGGTCGCGACCGATGACGACAATGCGATTGCGAATCTTCCGATGCTCGATGTCGCAGCTGACACGGTCAACGGCAAGACTGCTGAAAAATTGATCGCCAAGGTCAAGCCGGGAGGAGTGTTTGCATCAGTTCTCGGGGCACCACGGGATGCGGAGAAGTACCCAACCGTAAAGGTGGTACCGGTGTACGCGACACCTGATGCGAAAACTCTGCAGTTCATGGCCGAGGCCGTTCGAGATGGCAAACTGGTGATCCCGATCAGCCGCAAGCTGC
>Ga0193729_1001050_pt1 | contig 14213 bp, 11 predicted proteins | sample U1c2metaG_FD_143036 | JGI IMG/M metagenome (GOLD analysis project Ga0193729, IMG submission 143036) | Soil microbial communities from a riparian zone of the East river system, Colorado, United States - U1c2 | ecosystem: Environmental > Terrestrial > Soil > Riparian zone | place: USA: East River... | reverse complement strand
TTCGATATTAGGGACAATGGCAAGACGCTTGCTCAGTTCTTTTTGTCGTGCGAGAGAAATCTCCGGTTCTGTCCGCCACGGCTGATTCTGCTTTTGCCAGTGAATACACCATTCTTCAGGAGACTTGGGTATAGATTGTTGGTGCAGTAGAGGAGATGTATGTGAAAGTTGTTTTCCATGATAGAATATGCTCAAGATTTTACCAATGTACCCGTCCATGTCCATTGCTCCCTCGACATATCTCATCCGATGAGTGCTTTATTTCAACTCTTCAATTATATGATACGCATTTTTACCCTCTCCATCCAAGAGAACTGGACTATTGTTCATCGGTTTAGCTCTGATACCACAGCACTGATAGCCTTGAAATACATCCATAGTACATTTCCCAAAGAAACGTTGAGAAGGAAAAACCTCTCCCAAGTAAGCTTTGGGAGAGGCTTCATCGTAATGGACTTGTAGCTATTGAAGCTTGAATGATGCGATCATTGGTTTGAAGAAAGCTTGATAGGCAACCTTAGCCCTTACCTATTGCCGCTACTCTGTAACAAATACAAAACCACGCTGCCGCAGTTCACTGATGATTTGTGGCAGTGCCTGTACCGTCTGTGAGCGATCACCCCCGCCATCATGCATCAGCACAATGCTGCCGTTGCTGGCATGATCCAGGACGCTTCTGATAATAGCATTGACACCCGGACGCTGCCAATCGCCTGTGTCGACATTCCAGAGAACAGGACGTAGCCCAAGCTGCTCCGCCGTCCCTCTTACCGTCGCATTCATGGCACCATAAGGAGGTCTGAACAGCGTTGGTGAGACGCCAGTCACTCGTTGAATCTCTTCAGAGGTCCTGCTCAGTTGGCCTCGTATCTGACTTGGAGTGAGCAAAGTCAAATCAGGATGACTCCAGCTATGGTTGCCGATTACATCGCCTGCCTGAGACGTCTCTTGCGTGATGCCTGGGTGCCCCTGAACCTGCTGACCAACGCTGAAGAAGGTCGCCCGTACGCCATTGCGCTGAAGCACGTTGAGTATCTGAGGGGTATATGCCGAAGGCCCGTCGTCAAAGGTCAAGGCGACAGAAGATTTCGCCTGCTGCGCCGGAAGTGGATACGTCTGCGCATGGGCATCCGAACCACCAACAATGAAAAGCACCAGCGTTCCCCAGCAAGCCAGGATAAAGCCGAACAGAAGAAGCAAAAGTTTTCTCATCGTGATCCACCTTCCTAATTCATCACAGTCTCTTTCTTTTCTTTCCTCCTTGAGACACGCTTTTAATAGGACTCGACGTTTCACAAAGTCGGAGGCAGCCATAACTTCATTTGCCAAAGAAACGTTGGGCGAGCATAGCTATAAAGACCCCTTCAACGACAAGTCCTGCAACTGCCTCAAAAGCAGTAACCCAAAAAGGTGTTCCCTTTATCCCTAAAGTTGTTCCCAGATGTCCTACAAAAAACCCTCTTCCATTGGGTATGCTTAGCAGAGGAAAATCTCTCATCGCAGAGCTTGCTACGAGTTAGGAAATGACCTCCACATTTCTAGGAGAAAAGAGGGACAAGTTTTCATTTTTGGAAGACCCGCCCCTTAGCCAGGGATATAATATCCTACTTCCATCTGTGGTGAAGTGTTCGTATCTCTTTTTTTCATAGATACAGGATAACCTAATGGATGCCCTAAATGCCAAGTCTCCTAGGACTGTTGTCCACCACTTGCTGGGGCTCTACCTTGTCTAGCAGATGTCTAGTAGATGTCCTGGAAATACTTACTAATGTTGGGTATACTTGCAATGGAGTGGCGCGACAAGAAGTCGCATTGTCAGAGTCGGAAACGTGAGCAAGTGTCCAACGCTTATCTCTGATCGCGACATGCGCTACTGGTAACGGTGAGGTGTGATTACTTTTGTGCTTGTGTTTAGCAGACTTGATAATGATAGTTGTTTTATTGATTTTTGATGTAATTGTTCTAAAAGACAATAGAAAAGGAGAAGCTACTATGTCTGGTATAAACCCTGAGAAATTTACTGATCTAACAAGGGAGACTTCCCTAGGGGAAGGTACCTCCTCCCAACAACCTGGCTCATCGAGCAGACAGGAGGCACTTCGATGGTATCCCGATGCCCTAGCTCATTTCCCAGAAGAAGCTCGTCGAGCAGCCCAAGAAACTGAGCAACGGATAGAAAGTTCAGAACAAGTCGACAAGGACTCAGAGATGGATATTCTAAAGCATACCCACTTCTATCCCGTTCGTGACCGCTCCAACGACTCCACGACTCTAGGTTTTGTTGCTAGCGGGGATCCTTCATCTTCTCTCTATGCTTTCAACGACTTGCGCCAGCCCCAGATCACTCTTCACTTCACCGACCGTCTCGATCACCCAAATTATGCTAACAACCGAGACTTTGGCCTTCTCACTACAGGTTCTGTCGACTATGGAGACTACCATCTTCTACCTAAAGATGAGGCTCGTACCTACTTACAATCAGGTAGACTAATACAAGAGAGAGCAAGAGACCAGGAATTCAATAGATGGGTAAGCAACCTAGAGGTCTCATCTCCAATGGGATCAACTGATATCAATACACATATCGATAGTCAATTCTTTGATGAGGCACAACGAAGTGTGACTCCCTTGTCTCCAGGATTGGTACCGATGGACATAGAGTGGGGTAAGTCTCCAAGTCCGCGTAAAGATGATCGTACTTCAAGAGAACATGAGCAAGAACGCAAGTTAGCATCATTATTGCTAGACCTCTCCGACCTCTCCGACGACGGAGAGGGCAATAAGAGCCTAGGCAAACGCCGCCGAGAAGCTTCCCAAGAGATACGTGAATCTACTAAACGACGAAAAGAAGATACACTTGGTCCAGAAGATTTTGGATTTACAGGAGAAGTACATGAAAAGATTACGGCCTGTGATCAGGCTATCATGAACTGTGAGCAGCTTGAAATATATAGTGTCTTGCTAGAAGATGATGCAGCAGAATTTCATTCTGAGATTTCCAAAGTACATCAGGATCTTGAAGAATATCATACTGAATTCTTTGATGCTACAGAGAGGCTACTTGCGCGGCCAGAAGATGCAGAGCCTGATCAATGGCTTCAAGATCGATATAGAGTAATGTCTGATACTGATCGTCGTGAGATAGATAGTCCTTTTGATGGAATAAAAAGTACTTTAAAGGCATATAATGTCGCTTTATTCAAGTGGGGAAATGTTTTAGAAGTAAGGGCAAGAGAATTATTAGGATCAAAAGAAAGAAAAACACCTGTTCAAAAAGTACAAGAGAAAGTACAACAAGAGAAAGGAATGTCATTAGATCATGCTCGAGATTTCGGGGAAAATTTGCTGACGCTCTTTCGTCATGTCCCTTCTGTCCAGGATTCGCTAATGGGTCAGCCCGAGATTTTTGAGATGATCCATGATCCAGTATCATCTCAAGATTTCGGGGAAAATTTGCTGACGCTCTTTCGTCATGACCCTTCTGTCCAGGATTCGCTAATGGGTCAGCCCAAGATTTTTGAGATGATCCATGCTCGATATATAAAAAAAGTTCTAGATCTTATAAAAGATCTTGACACATCTTTGCATCGAAATATAAAGGAAACACTATGTAATCTCACTCTTGTCCCATCAAAAAGATGTGCAATTGTTAAAGCAATTGCTTTATCTGGAGATAAAAGGATTGTACCAGAATTGGTCGAGGTGCTTCATCACCTACGAGTGGGAATTGTGAGTAAAGAGGTAGCTAAGGCAATTGGAGTATTAGGTGATGAAAGTGTTGTGCCAGATTTGGTCAAGATACTTTCCAACCCGCACAATACAGGTGCGGGTTGTGAAATGCTTGGGGTACTTAGGAGATACGGTGATGAAAGTCATGTGCCATTTTTGGTCGAGATGCTTTCCAAGCCGGGGTTTGCCACTGGGAGGCGTTTTGATGAGGGTGTAAAGATAGCTAGGGTAATTGGAGCATTAGGTAATGAAAGTCATGCGCCAAGCTTGGTCGAACTACTTCCCGACCAAAGCCTTCACTTTGAGTTGCGCAAAGAGATAGCTAATACAATTAATAAATTAGGTAATAAAAGAGTTGTGCCACGTTTGATCAGCATGCTTTCCGCCCCGGACTTTTCTATTGGGGTGGGTAAAAAGGTGATTGAGATAATTGAAGATTTCAGTGAAGATTTCAGTCATGAAGAATATTTCGAAAAGGTTTTGCCAAGCTTGGTCGGGGTAGTTGCTGATCCTCGGACTAACAGCAGATATATAAGTAAGCCTATACTTAAGTTCATTGGAGACGACCAAAAGAATGGAAGGGCTGTATCAAGCTTGGCCAAGATACTTTCCAAGCCGGGAATTGACGAGTGTATTTATAAAAAGATAATTAAGACAATTCTAGTATTAAATGATAAAAGGGCTGCACCAGGCTTAGTCGAGGCGCTTTCATTTTTGCATAGTAAGCCTATAAGAACTAGAATATTTGTCGCAATTAAAGCATTAAAGAATGAAACGGTTGCATCAGGCTTGGTCGAGCTGCTTTCCAGTAAGGTGTCTGATTATAAAGAAAATTTGGAAATACTTGATACGGTTAGAGCATTAAAGAATGAAACGGTTGCATCAGGCTTGGTCGAGCTGCTTTCCAGTATTAACGCCAGTAAGATGTTTAGCAATAGAGTAAAGCTTGAAATACTTGATACGGTTAAAGCATTAAAGAATGGAACGGTTGCGTCAGGCTTGGTCGAGCTGCTTTCCCGTAAGAAATTTAGCAATAGAGTAAATCTTAAAATACTTGATACGGTTGGAGCGTTAAAGAATGGAACGGTTGCGTCAGAATTGGTCAAAAGCATTGATAGGTATAAAGATAGTCATGATACAGGTTATGTTCATGATGATATTGGTGATGTAGAAGTAGCATGTGAAATAGTTAGGACACTTGGAGTGTTAGGGAATGGAACAGTTGTACCAGATTTGGTCAGGAAGTTTTCCAAGCTGGAGTTGTCCCATATAGTGGGCAAAGAGATGGTTAAGGCAATTGGAGTATTAGGTATTAATGAAATGGGTGTTGATCAAGTAGATGCTGGTGGAAAAGTTATAAAATACTTGCTCAAGAAGCTTTCCGATAAGAATATTCATCCTGATGTACTTTGTGAAACAGCTAAGACTATTGGAGTACTACATGATAAAAGGGCTGCACCATACTTAGTCAAGCTGCTTCCCAATAAGGAGATATCCCCTAATGTACTTTGTGAAATAGCTAAGACTATTGGAGTATTAGGTGATAAAGGAACTGCGCCAGACTTGGTCAAGCTGCTTTCCAATAAGGAGATACCCCCTGATGTACTTTGTGAAATAGCTAAGACTATTGGAGTACTAGGTGATAAAAGGGCTGCGCCAGACTTAGTCAAGATGCTTCCCGATAAGAATATTCATCCTGATGTGCGTTGTGAAATAGCTAAGACTATTGGAGTATTAGGTGATAAAGAAACTGCGCCAGACTTGGTCAAGATGCTTTCCAATAAGGAGATACCCCCTGATGTACTTTGTGAAATAGCTAAGACTATTGGAGTATTAGGTGATAAAGAAACTGCGCCAGACTTGGTCAAGCTGCTTTCCAATAAGGACATTAACTATGAAGTACATGAAGAGATAATTCATGCAATTGGAGTATTAGATATGAATGAATTAATCAAGATGTGTTCCAATGAGGAGATTGACAGTGATATGCGTGCTAGGATAAGGATAGCTAAGATAGTCGATGCTCAGAATGCCGGGGAGGAAAACGAGATCAGCGACTCACCATTCTCTATAGACCTATGAAGCCCCTTGGCAAGCCAGTCTGTAACAGAGAAAAAGAAAAGCTCTGCAATATAAACGCGCTCTACAGACCAATTCGTCTGTTTGTTACGCGAATGGTGGGCAGAAAGTTCCTCCTTTTTTTTCTTTCTGACAGTATGCCAGACTTGGAACTTTCTGTCCTTTCTCTCCCCCTTTTGGCCTTAAGTTCACAGTATTGGCCCTTGTGACCCGAGGGCGACAGCAAGCTGACGATTGGCACGAACTGCAGCAGCTATCTCACTTAACTGTCTTTTTCTTCCCTTTTTCCCTTCTCCCTTTGTCAACTGGTTACATACATCTACAAATTCTTGAACACTTCTTTCTTTTTCCTGTTGTTTTTTTATTAGGCATGTGTCAAAAAGGGGTGATTCTGCTTGACAGTGTTGACCTTGTACAAGCATGAAACTGTCAAGTTCGGTTGACGCATGCCTTATAGAGAAATAAGTTTCAAGTAAAACCATCTCGCCATCCAAAGCTTTCCGGATACTTGCTACAACTTCCATCAATCCCAATAGATCGATGTGAAGTACCATACCCACTTGCAATTATCGCTATTAACTTGTCTAGCATATCAAAGGGTAACGATCTAGAGATGCCTTTACTTTACCACATCATGTTCATTTTGAACACTACCAAACCTTTTACTCCAGGTCTAGACGGCTATAGAATCATCTGAATCACAGTTACCCTTTGGAAGCTCTTGTTAAACAAGAAATGATTTTTCTGGTACTACTTTCCTAATTCATTGACTTTTACTTATGTCAAAATTTATATTTAATGATATACCATATGTAATTACACAGGATATATCTTAGCCACAAACAGTCTTCTTGAACGAGATGGAGAGGGTGGAATTGTGATGATTGCTCCTGAATTGATGAATCGATATCAAATGAATGATGAACAACGTAAGATCATCTCTCATAAAAAAGGGCCCCTTCTCGTTATTGCTGGCCCTGGCTCTGGCAAAACACATAGTCTCGTCCTCCTGGCTATGAATTTACTCTTGTGTCGTGATGCCAAGCCATCTCAATTGGTGCTTTGCACTTATACCGAGAAAGCTGCTTATGAAATGCATGATCGTATCGCATCTATAGCTAGAGATATAGGGTATGATGAAGATTTATCAGAATTAAAGATAAATACTATTCATGGTATTTGTAATCAGTTCATTATAGAAAATCTTCATCATACACCTTTGGGTAATAACTATGAAACCCTTGATCAGTTTACCCAACGATTGCTTATTGTTGAATATATAGATGAGATCTGTCCTCCTCAGATGAGATCTTTCTTTCAACATTACTGGAAAACTCAGGCGACTGGGGAGATTGCTAAAAAGTTCCAATTCTTCTTTGATAAGATTGCAGAAGAACTTATCTTCGAAAAACTCAAAAGGAGCCTTGCGGAAATAAAATCCTATCGCTCGGATAGCGATAAATTTCTGTACTATCTAACACATGCCTATAAAATCTACCAGACGATACTGGCTAAGACAAACCGTATCGATTTCGCACATTTGCAGAAATGTGCATATAATCTCTTAGAACGTCCTGACACACGTCACAGCATCACAAAAGGTATTCGTTATGTGCTTGTTGATGAGTATCAAGATACCAATTATATCCAGGAACAGATTCTTAACTTATTTGCTTCTGCAACTGATGATCGTAATATCTGCGTAGTTGGTGATGAGGATCAAGCACTGTATCGGTTTCGGGGAGCAACTGTACGTAACATTCTTGAGTTTGCTGATACATTCCCCCAATGCAAAACAGTGCACCTAGTAACAAATTACCGCTCACATCCAGGCATTATTGATATTTGCAATCGATGGATCACATCTATAAACTGGTCTAATCCAGAAGGCACTGCATTTCGTGCAGAGAAGACGATTCGTCCTAGTTTCGAGGGAAATTACCAGCAATATCCGTCAGTGCTTTCCATTGGAGATGTCGATGTCGTTGCCGAAGCAGAGCAATTCGCCGATATTGTATTCTCGCTCAAGGAGCAACACCGTATTAGCGACTATAGCCAAGTCGCTTTGCTCCTGTACAGTGTGAGGAGTGGTATAAGTGATGTATTTATAAAAGCACTTAAAAGCAAAGGTATACCAGCCTTCTGTCCGCGGGCCAGAACGTATTTTGATCAGGAAGAGATTTGCTTGATGATGGGTTGCTTGGCGCGAATTGTAAGCTATCAAGAGACAAAACAAGACGGTCTTGTCGAGCATAGCGGTCTTCCTGAATACCTGAGAAATTGTCATATGGTACTTGCAAAACAATGTCAGTTATTTCCAGCATTAGAGCAGAAATTACAAGAAATCGAAAGCGAGATTGCTCACGCTGAAGAAGATAGGCAAATAGCAGGAAAACAACTAGCAGACTATTTCTATCACCTTGTCTTTACCGAACCATTCGTGAGCCTCCTGTCCCCGATTGATAGGCTTCATAATCTATCGCTTTTCTCGCACTTTTTGCAAATATTTCAAAACTATTATCATATGAATATCACACAGTATAATCTGCCACAAGTCGAGTTTGATCTCTTCCATAGATTTTTCTGCCTTCTTTATGAGGATGGCGTCAATCAATATCAGGATCTTCAAATGCCGCTTCAGCAAGGACATGTTCAAGTTATGACCATTCATCAGGCAAAAGGATTAGAGTTTCCTGTGGTTGTAGTAGGACGGCTAGATAAGCTGCCACTTGGTACCACCAATGAGGATAGAGACCTGCAGCCTTTCTATCACCGATTACCCTTCGAGCCAGTTCAACGCATTGCTGGATTTGACCTCAGACGCCTCTATTATGTCGCCTTCTCTCGCGCTCAAAACCTGCTCATCCTTACAGCAAACAAAAAACCGCATGCACAATTCGCCTCGCTGTGGAAAGAAATATCGGCATGGGAGTACGCATATAACAGCAGTTTACAAAGTATGCCTCCCAGTGAGCTAGAACCACACACACCACTCAAATCGCGTTACAGCTTCACCAACCATATTCGGATGTATGAGACCTGCCCACGCCAGTTCCAATATTTCCAAGAATATAAATTTGCCTCCACCCGTTCTCTAGAGGTCTTTTCAGGCCTTCTCGTTCACCAAACATTAGAAGGAATTCACCAGATTGCACTCGGCGGTAACATTGATACTCTAAATGATCAAAAAGTACAAGCGATATTTGAACGTACCCTTCACTTTCTCAAATGTAGCAGTACGTTTTCGATGGATATAGGCGAGCAAGAAAAAGCCTTGCATCAGGTCCTGAACTACTTTCATAACAACTACTTAGAGCTACGTCGAATTGCAGCAACTGAATTGAGCATTCAAGTCGAGCAAGATGACTATATTCTAACGGGTAAGATCGATTTAGTTATGAAAGGAAACGAAGGACTAGAGATTATCGACTTCAAAACGAGGGTAAGGCCAGAAGATAATTCCGACTACCTTATATTTTATAAGCGACAGTTGTATCTATACGCTTATGGCCTGGAAAAACGCATGAAACAGCTGCCGAAACGGCTACTTTTATACTGGACTGCAGAAGAGCGTAAAGAAGACGCGCTCATGGAAATCCCTTATAGCTATGAGGATGTGAAGCAAGTGCGCGTCTACTTTAACGAGTTTGTTGGTAAGATCAAACAGCGCCAGTTTGAGGTTCTCATCCCTCCTGAACCAGAAATTTGTGGATCATGCAATATACGTCATCTTTGCATGAAGGAAGGGATACTATAGTATCCAACAAAATCTAGGATACCATCACCTTGATCTTCATTGCTCGCTCTATCGCGGCAACGGCCTCAGAGACCTGCGCTAACAAAGATAGATCATCCTCATTCAGTGAGTCTGCACGCTTGCTCAGTATGTCTAAGCATAATATCACTTGGTCTTTGTCCCACATACCGATATGACCAGGAACTTCAACCAAGCACCAAGTGCTTAGGCTCTTCGCTCTGCGCCGTAAAGTTGCCAGTCGCTCTGCTACATCTTCCACATCCTCTTGCTCCTCATTGAGGCGTTTTGTCAGATCACCGTGAAAGTCTCGCAATACATCAATCTTACTGCGAATATCGTCATCAGCTTGAAAAAGCAAGGCAGACTCCAAGCTCCGTATCGCCGTTTCAATGGCAATCTTCGCAGTGCTACAGCGCTCTCTGACACGAACTCGCTCAGTGTCAACTATGTTACTCATACGCTATCTTCATCCCTCTCTGTTAGTATTTCAAATTTCAAATAGACTTTGACTGGCTTCCCTCCCTAACTTGCCTTTGCTTTTGCTTCCATTGCTCACAGTACTTTTTGTCTATAGCGGTCTTGAGAAAGATTGAACCTACAATCATCCAATAACTTTTCAAGAGCCAGCCACGAACCTTCTCATCTAAAGATTGGTTCCATCAATTGTGCTTGCGTATCCGTTTCAGCATCAACTTTGGACCATAGGACATTGTAGATAATGTCCGCATACTCTTCTAGGGGGAAAGAGGGACAATTTCAGGGGAGACGCTTTTGCATTAGCAGCAATAGAGGCAACATTTTAGATTAATCTTGTTTGCGGCTAACAATCCCACCAATCTAAGCAAGACCTTCTTCCACCAAACCCGCTACAATCTTACCTGAGAGCATTACGAGCGGCACACCACCACCCGGATGCGTGCTTCCCCCCACAAAATACAGGCCACAAATATCTCTTGAGCGATTACCAGGACGCGTAAAAGGAGCTATGCGTGCAGGATAGACCGTAGATGGAGCCTGCATTGGCTCCATAGAGTCGCTTGAAATCTTCAGGTGTGAGGATAGCCTCGCAGACAATATATTTGTGCAGATCAGTAAGATCGATCTGTTTGTAGTTTGCCAATAGATCAAGAATGTGGTCACGATATGCTAGTACATCACGTTTCCAATCGCTTTCCGCAGTCAGATCAATTAGGCCGAACATGAGGATACTCCCCCCAAAGAGGACCGGTGGAGTCAGCACTGCCATTCGCATCGCCATTCCCATCTCCCCATCTTTCCGCGTCACACGCTCGCGTTTCTCCTCACGCACTATTTCATTCTCTGGGCACACCGCCACCTGCTGTCCGCCGCCTAATACAGCGTCCACCACTACTAATAACGCGAACGCCACTACAAACCATGCCACAAAATTTGCTAGCGGCACTCCATAATAGTTAGCAGAACCCGGAGCCAACCATTCCCAATACTGAACAACGTGTGCCGCGACAGGCTCAATCGCCAGATCTAACAATGTCGCCAGCAGCGTGCCTAACAATGCTGACCCTACCCCCATACCACGTCCAGCAGACATACGACGTTTCACCAAATTATCATACTTGCCTGGACCTCACACCTACCCCCGAGCTACTGTCCCAATAATCTGAGCATATTCCTTGGTTAGTATAATTTTCGCCAACGTTGCATGCTGAACATCTAATGTATAGATTCCACCATTAGCATACAAGATCAGGTCATGCTCGTCGATCCAACCACCCAACTCGGAATACCCAGAGTTGCCCACAGCAATAGGCCGTGGCGAGCCAAGCGTAAGCTGTGTCCCTAAATCATTAATACTCACAATATATATCTTACTAGAACGTGAAAATAAGGCATATACATTGTTGGTAAACTCAAGATAGGCCAGTGTGTGACCATCTGGGGAAAAACGCGGCGTCATTATCCAGTGATAGGTAGAACTTGTCATCGCTTCGAGTTTCGGTAAGGGCTGCTTGTGCACAATCACCTGAGAAGGTGCCAATTTCGGTACTTGTGTATCAATAGCAGCTATGTTCAAATCGTTTGCATAGCTTAGCGCTTGAGCATCATCCGGCACACTGTTATCTCCAGGCGCAGGTGTATAACCCTCCCAACTAGCATAGAGCAGATGACTATCATCGGGAGCAAGCGCCAGAGGTCCCTGCGGAGGATCACTTGCCAGCAATTGCCGAGGCTGCGCCGCCGCTCCCTCATTCAAATTAAATATCCACAAACCATGCTGAACTGTCTCATGGTCACCATGGTCTTCAGTGAGCAGGAGTGTCTTATCTCCCAAAGATGCAGAATCGTGCCAGAAAGAGAAAACGCGGAAACACGGACACAGATTAGCTGGTTGTTGATGGACAAGTACCGTCGCTTCTAATAGACCGACATAGAGATTAATGGTACCCTTGCCAGATGCAGGTACACTGGTCCATGCCAGTTGTGAACCATCCTGGCTCAGTGCTAGGGATGTGATTATCTGGCCTGCCGGCAGCCGAGCAATCTGCTTGGGATGTCCAGAAAATGGATTGGTCAGCCACACCCCATGCCCACTATATACAAGCAGACCGGATGGTGTAAATAACGGTGGCACGGCACGGCTATAAATATAACCCGGCGTGGAAACTTTTCGCGGGACTCCATCCCACGCGGAGATGATCCAGAGCTGACCAGTCTCCTCATAAACGACAGAGCGAGGCAATGGCCCTCTCTCCGACCCTCTTAGCGGCGATATACTAGAGCGACTGGACTGCGCAAACCGCACAACTTGAGGCAAATAACCGACCAGCATGCCAATAAAGATGGCAAACAAGGATAAGACAGTTAGGAGGGAAAACCAGAGGCCCCACCCCGAAATAGCAGGACCCTGTTGCTGCGGACGGTTTAGTTGCTGTGTCAACGTATTCTCACTATTCCAAACACAAAATAGACAATAAACAGATCGATAGACAAAGTGCTTCGCTACATTAACAGGCTTGCAGCCTTACCACCCGGCGACTGGTTATCAGCAACACGCTGGATAAACGCCAATGTCTTGGTGAAGACTTGCTTGTGCTCGTAATCTTGCATAATCACGTGATATGAGCGACGATAGGTCACAAGTTCCTTATCTTGTGAACCTATCAGTCGGTAAATGGCCTGTCCGTCCCGTGCTGGTACAACATGATCGCGTGTAGCATTCATGACGAGCACTGGTGCCGTCACAGCAGGTAACTCGCTATACAATCGTGGCAAATATTGTAGCATACTCTCAACCGGAGCCATAGGGGTCCAGCGATAGACCTCACGCGTATAGCTACGGCGTGCAGCAGGATCACATATATCTTTACGGAGCGTTGGGACCAGGGGAATAATACATTTCGCCAATCGCACAGCAGGCAACATCCATGAACGCATATCTAAAGGAGGGCACATCGCCACCACACCATCAACCTCTTCATGGGCAGCAACGTGCAAACACAGGGCACCACCCAGCGAATGTCCAATCAGAAAGGTCCGTGCACAATGCTTCTTGAGCTGCTGTAACTCGCTCCGTACAGCCTGCGCCCAGTCTGGCCAGCCGATCGGTAGCATATCCCGCACCTGTGTACCATGTCCGGGCAGCAGCATATTCTCAGTCAACAAGCCATGAGTAGCAAGAAAAGCTGCCAGTCCCTCCATATCACGCTTCGCGCCATTCAAACCATGAACCAGCAGAACACCAATACTCGACTGCCCAGTAGCTTGGCTTGGAGATATATCGACTTCTTCTGATAACATATGTGACTTGGCTCTCTGGTTACTTTTTAACCTTGAGATCAACTTTCATGACCCTAAGATCAGGCACACGTTGATAGTCCGAATCGGAGGTAACAATGATTAAGTTACGGTCCAATGCAGTCGCAGCTATCAATGTATCAATATCACCTATAAGTCCTCCTCGCGGTCGCAGAAGCCGCCTAAGGTCAGAATAACGCTCAAGGATAGAATAGGTGAGCGTGTAGGCATGAACTTCCTTCAGAAGGCGTCTGAGTTCGTCGTTACGACGAGGAAAATCAGGGAGACTTCTAAGATACTCAACTACTTCGGCATAGACTAAAATGCTCGTTGCAACCTCAGCTCGGCTGATCCAGGGCTCGACAATCTCAACAGCAACCGTCCTGCGGAGAAGATAGCCTCCCAGAACGGTGGTGTCCAAAAGATACCGCTTCATAACTCAATCGGAGGAGTAGGCTTACTTTCATGACGGATTCGATGGAGTGCTTGTTCCATCTCATCCCAATCGAGATCGTCCCAAGCACCAGCCAAATCAAGAGCCTCTCATAGTTGACTTTCTTTCAGCTCTATCCTCTTGTGCACTCTCAGTGAAATAGTGCACTTCCTCCTTACCATCTTTTTCCACTATCATACTTACAAGGGGCTCATCTTTCGAGAGGACAAGATGGCATAGGGAGTCAGGCTCTACTGTCACTTCATCTAAGCCTACAACACCTTCACTCTGCAAATGCACCTTTTCATACTCGAATACATAGGCTTCTCGCAGGATCGCATCTTCCAGCTTTGCCCCTTGCAAATTCGCTCCGATCAGATTAGCTCCGAAGAGATTGGCTCCTCGCAGATCAGTGTCCCGTAAATCTGCTCCACGCAAATT
>Ga0193729_1001048_pt1 | contig 14230 bp, 13 predicted proteins | sample U1c2metaG_FD_143036 | JGI IMG/M metagenome (GOLD analysis project Ga0193729, IMG submission 143036) | Soil microbial communities from a riparian zone of the East river system, Colorado, United States - U1c2 | ecosystem: Environmental > Terrestrial > Soil > Riparian zone | place: USA: East River... | reverse complement strand
TGATGATACACCAGAGCCCCAATCCCAGCATATCATGGAAACGCCATAGGATGAGCAGCAGACCTGCTACCAGCACATAGGGGACCGTTAGGACATGCAGCCATAGGACAAAGCCTACAATGAGTCCCCATAGGCCATACATCGCGGCACGTCGCTTCCATGACCAGCAATCACCATTGCGAACCAAACTGTATGCAACCAAGAAGAACAATGTGACGAACAATGGTAGATCGGGGTATCCCCAAGCCCACATTTGGAGCTGCAGAACATAGGGAGAGCCCAGAGCAAAGAATACCAGCATGAGCAAGGCAAAATGGCAGTTATATAGTCGGGATAGCAATGCATAGAGACATATCAGGAATAGCGCATAGAAACCAACCATCTCCAGTCGCATTACTAAAACGGAAGGTCCGAAAATGCGAAAGAGTACTGCGCCAACATATGCTTCAAAGGCTCCTAGATAGTCCTGCCCATAAAAAAACGTGGGATGCTCTCCGCGATAGGCAATGTGTAGCGCCATCAAGTTCATAATGCTCTCATCACTATTCGTCGGCGTCCATCCCTGGATATTCAGTACCACTCGGAGTGCAACACCAGCACAAATGATAAGTAAGGCATAAAAAATAGGATACTTGAGCAATTTTCGCACTTGTATCGACTCCTCTCGACAAATTTAGCAAGATTGCACCTGTATCTAGGTTATTGGTTCATGCACTATTGATCTCTTCTGCTAAGGATACCTAATAAGAGAGGGTTTTTTCTAGGGACATCTAGGGACAACCTTGAGAAAAAAAGCGGACAACTTTCTAAAGAACATACATGTAAACACATGCTTATGGTCCCAATCCGGATGACACAGTAGCAAAACTATGGTATGCTATAACTCAACATTGCTGAGCTAACAAGGTATTTAACATATTAAGGATTTAGAATGCACACCAAGGATTTTCAAGGATGGCATATATTCAAGGAGAGACTACATAATAAACCCGATACTGAAATTATAACAATCAAAGAACGAGAAATATGGTGGTGCAGCATCGGTGTTCATGTTGGAGACGAAGAGGACGGTCATAACGAGCTTTATAACCGTCCAGTGTTGGTTGTGAAGAAATTTAACAGGCGGCTCTTCTGGGGGATACCTCTCACAACGAAAATAAAACAAAATAAACTCTATTTCCCGATAGAGCTTAAAGGCAAACAAAGGTGTGCTATGCTATCCCACTTGCGGTTATATGACGTTAAACGCCTGCATAGTAAAATTATAGGCACATTACCAGACAATCAATTTGCAGCCATAAAAAACGCTCTAGTAGAGTTAATAATGTAAAAAGCCCCCATACGGGGGCTTTTTTATTCTTCCTTTTCCTTGCATCATAAATGATGCAAGGACAGGCTTTGTGGCTAACGCCAATTTGTAAGTTAAGTATAGAACATCCCCTAGTAATTGTCAAGGCTAGCATGGTGCTAGGGTGCTAAAAATGGTTATCAAAATTTGCAAAGTATGAGATACTATACACTGGCAAGCAAACAGAACAACAAATAACAGTATCGTAACGGAAACACTACCTCCGACATTCGATAATCAGTGTAGATAATAAAGAGCAAGCAGAGGAGCAGAAGCATGGCAGAAAGAAAGTCTCACTCCAACTACGAGCAAATCATGGCAACGATCAAGCATGAACATGTGAGCTTCGTTAACCTAGAGTTCACGGATGTGGTAGGGATTGTCAAGTGCGTTACCATTCCTGTAACACAATTTCCAAATTGTATTGAACACGGTAAATGGTTTGATGGTTCCGCCCTTGAGGGATTTGCACGCGTAGCCGAGAGCGACATGTACCTTTTCCCCGATCTCTCAACCTTCACCATCCTCCCAGGTAGGGTACAGGGACACTCCACTGGCCCACAGGGAGTAAGCATCACACAAACCGAGCACAATGTCGTCGCACGCGTCATCTGTGATATACGAACACCCGATGGTGAGCGCTTCGATGGCGACCCTCGCACGGCGCTCTCAAGGGCTCTAGAGCACGCACGTTCGATGGGTTTCAAATACCAAGTCGCCCCCGAACTAGAGTTTTTCCTGTTGAGTTTTGAAGACAACAAACCAGTTCCCTTACCACATGACAAAGGTAGCTACTTTGATCTTTCCACAGACGCCACTGTCTCCATTCGTGGCCAGATGGTTTCTGTACTGCAAAAGATGGGTATCAAGATCGAAGCCAGCCACCACGAGGTAGCCCCCGGACAGCATGAACTTGACTTTGAAATAAGCGATGCCCTACACATCGCCGATGGGCTGACTACGGCCAAATATGTTATCAAAGCTCTGGCTGCACAACATGGACTCTATGCCACCTTTCTTCCCAAACCATTCTATGGCATTAACGGCTCAGGAATGCATATCCATCAGCAATTGATCAATCTGGAAACAGGCAAGAATGCCTTTGTGGATGAGCAGGATGACTATGGTCTTTCGGAGATCGGGCGCCATTTTATCGCGGGCCAGCTTGCCCATGCACGCTCGCTGTGCGGGATTCTGGCACCACTGGTCAACTCATATAAACGATTGGTGCGTGGCTACGAGGCCCCGGTCTTCGTTAACTGGGGACGGGTCAATCGCCAGGGATTGATTCGGGTCCCATATCCGGGATCGGACCCTTTCACATCACTACGTATCGAATTACGCTGCGCCGATGCAACCTGTAACCCACATCTGGCACTCGCAGTTATGCTGCACGCAGGGCTAGATGGCATCCAGCGCAAAATGACGCTTCAGCCTGCCATGGATGAGAACATTTTCTTGCAAGATGAAAGTGAGCGACTGCGCCCACGTGCACGTCTCCTACCGTTGACGCTGGGTGAAGCCCTAGAAGGGATGCATGAGGATGTATTGATCCGCGAGGCTCTGGGAGAGACGATCTATGAGGGCTTTATGGACGCAAAGAGCATTGAATGGACAGAGTACCGCCAGCAAGTTCACTCCTGGGAGATTGAGCGCTATCTGCCAGTATTCTAACTCGATGCCCAAAAAGTAACGGCAAAGTCATTATCAAGACATTGCGCTCAGCAATCTAATCCGGAAAAAAGGGATCAGATTGAAAAAGGGCAAAGATAGAAGGAGAATAAGATGACATTAGTATCAGTTATTATCCCAACATTCCAACGCCCTCAACGTCTCTGGCAGGCACTCGAGAGTGTTGGTTCCCAGACATATTCTGCCGTTGAAATTGTTGTGATTAATAACGGTGGTAAATCTGTTGATGATATTATTGCACGTTACCGACAAACACACAAACATCCAATAAAACTTGTTGAAGTATCTGAGCCTCAGACGATTGGTACTGCACGAAATATGGGAGTCTCTGTTGCCAATGGGGAGTTTATTGGACTGCTGGATGATGATGACCGTTATCGACCCACTCACTTGGAACGTTTAGTCAATGTCCTTAAGCAAGAGCAAGATACTGCTTTAGTTTATGATGACGCACTTATCCTCATTGAGGATAGTAATGTAAATGATGACCCTCATGTTATCGCTAGTTGCCGTCTAGGACTGCCTTACGAAAAACAGCGTTTTGAACAGGATGGCTATATTCTGACCAGTGCCATTGTTATGCAACGTAAAGTTTTCAATGCAATCAGTGGTTTTGACGGTTCTCTGGAGGTATGTGAGGACTGGGATTTGCTTCTACGCTTGCGTGATCAGGGAAGTTTCCTTTATGTGCCAGGAGAGATAGGAGTAGAATATAGTATGCGTATTACTGCTAGAGATAATTACAGCAGCACATTTGATCATCGCCGCCGTGCTGCTCTAGATTTATTAGAGTCTCGTTATAACTTGCCGCCTCTTGCTCCAAAGACATTTTATGATGTTGCTCATGATTTGGGCTGCGAAGTTATACCTATTTAAGAAGGTTGCTCCAGAGACGGTGCGCCGCGCTAAAGGTCACCCGTCGTGTCAAATAGACCATAACCATTTAACCATTCCCTCGCTCACATTCCCTTGCTCACATTCCCTTGCTCATATAGGAACAGTATAGGCTCAGCATTGAAGCTGTACTATTCCTATGCATTTGTAAATAACTCGATGTTGCTACCGTTAAACATTTTCCCCGAATCGTCGGCTAGGAAGAAGAGAATATCAGCCAAATCTTCGGGAGTCATATCAGCCTTCAAGTGTGGAGCTGCCTGACGAAGCATCTCCGTACTAACTGCTCCTGGGCTAACGGCACAGACACGGATGTTATACGGCTTGCCCTCCACGGCCAGGATCTCGGTCAATCCAGCCACACCCGATTTAGAGACATTGTAAGCACTCAAGCCGGGAAATTTCTCAACACCTTTCACGCCAGATAGCGAGGAAAGGTTGATAATGACCCCTTGTTTTTGCGCGGCCATGATACGAAAGGCTTCACGACAACAGAGAAAAGTACCACGCAGGTTCACACCAATAACCTGATCCCAGGTAGCTGCATCCATTTCGACAAATGGGCGGACTGCAACTATTCCAGCACAATTGACGAGAATATCGACGTGCCCATAGGTCTGCCTGACTTGCTGGAAAAGTCCCTGCACATCATCTTCGCAAGCAACATCTCCTGCAATAGCCAGTACATGACCTCCACAGCGTATAATCTCGGCAGCGGTTTTATCCAGGTGAGAACGTGTACGGCTGAAGAGCACTACTTGTGCTCCTGCACGTACCAAACGCAGGGCCGTAGCACGACCAATACCGCGCCCTGCTCCAGTGATAATCGCAACTTGCTTTTCTATACTCATGTTTTGATTATGGCACAAGGAGCGAACAGCTGTCACGTGTACAAGGACAGAACCTTGCTCTCCGCCCTCTTGACGTGTTGCAGAAATATTGCTATATTGTCGTGGTAAGCTGAAACCGACCGACTCAGATTGATCAGGCAGGCATATCACGGGGGAACAATGAACACAGAGACAGCATTGTCTGGCACACTGAAGGATTTCGGTCTAGTAGAAATTTTGCAAGTTGTTGAGCTGGGAAATATGACCGGGGCACTCCATCTGAAGCAGGGTTCCGGGCGTACAGGTATCCTCTATTTTAACGAGGGCAAGCTGGCAAGTTGCGCTGAAATGGACCCAGGCGCACTAACCCTTGGTGACGTACTGCAGCAGCTTGGCATGACCGTATACCAGCATATTGAACAAGCACAAGCACAACAATTGCAGGATCCTCTGGGGAAGCGTATGGGAGAGCGGTTGGTCTTGATGGGGGCAATCAGTCAGGAGCAGTTGTATGAAGCATTACGCACAAAAGCATTGTGGACGGCACGTGAACTGGCTCTATGGCAGGATGGCACATACGATTTCTTCTCCACTCAGAACATTCAGAAACTCCTTCCCCATGGCGAGGCTCCACTTGAAATTGAAGTCTTGCGGTCAACCATGGAAATGGTTCGCTACACCGATGAATGGCAAGAACTCGGGAAATTCCTTCCCCAAGGAATACGTACAGTCCTCCAATTGGCACCAGCTATCCCCTACACCATCCTATTTGACATACGTACTTTGGAACTCTTTACCCATGTCAACCTCTACCACAGAATACGACGTATTGCCACCGCTCTACGGCGTCCAGAGTTAGACGTGGCTCGCGATCTGGCCTATCTGGTCGAGAATCGGTTTCTCGTCCCTGCCTCTCACGATATGTCACCGCAGACCAATGGCCGCAAAGTACAGCTTCCCGAAGCAGCAGAAAAGCTCCGCCTGGAAAATTTTGCTTTCCTTGACCTGATCAGCCGCATGGAACAGGAATGGGATAGACAGCATACACCGACGGAACAGCTCCCCGCACTGGTTAAATTTATCAACTGGACCATGGACGCACTCGCTGAGACCTGCCGTACCAATGGGATTGCTCTCGATCCCAATACACTTAGATCGCTGATGATCAACGAAAACCTCTGGCGTATGGGCAGCTACCAGTTCAAGGTAGAGTACAACCATATCAATGTCGAAGACTTTACGACACTTTGCTACGAAGTGCTCAATGGTGATATCAAACAAGCTGCAGGGTTCTATGACGAAGCCTCAATGCTCCTCCAGCGGCTACTGTGTAGTATTTTCGAGCTGATCAATTCGCGTGTCGCTAATCCGCGCGAACGCATCGAGAACCAGGAAGTGTGGGAAGCGATGTTTGATCAATTTGCCCTACAGCGCAGCGAGTCGTAGGGTTGGTTGAAGACAAAAATGGCAGCCCATATCCAGAGCTGCCAGTGTGCTGTGTGGAAGCTGCTATGCCTCTTGGAAGTTGGTCGGAATGCTTTCACGTGATGGCCGTCCCACTTTGCGAGGGGTATTTTTGAAGCGTTCCAGCTCCTCAAGCGTGATCACATAGTCTCGCCCCATTTTCTCAGCATTGATCTGGCCAAGCTCAATATATTTGGTCACGGACCTGGGGCTTAATCCTAGGAGAAGGCCTGCCTCCTTTGTAGTATAGAAAAGCTTATTGCTCACTGGAAAACCTCTCTTTCAGGAAAAGAGCAAACGCGTGCATCTCTTGTTGATACTCTTTGAGTTTCTCAACTTGCTCATCAGGATCGCGACTTTCTTGTAAGATTGCGCCATGAGACCGGAGCATATATTCATCCGTCAGCAAGTGTTCAATTTGCAGCATTCGATCGTAGATCATGGGATGCTGCTTGTAGAATGCCTCTAGGAACGTTTGTAGAGTCCCACGATCATCGTTAACGATACGGACCCATGGATAGGGAAACCCATGGGTCATATGCCCTTCACAGGACTGTGTAGTGCGTATGCCGCTTTCAATGAGAGCGAGGACGACACTCTCGATATGCGGGTCCAGACGAAAGCTTCGTTTGATCCCAAAGGTACGATCGATGACCTTCTGCCAAGGTTGCCTTTTGTCTAGAATTAGCATATAATTGTGAGAGATGGTCGGGTGACCCTGGTCCAACTACCAGAGTCACCCTTATTTAGGGTACCTGTCCTAACCCCCGACAGGTTGGACAGAGCTTGATGAGAGTTCCCCAGACGCACTTACGGTTCGTGCAGTCGACGAGCTTCATCCCCTTACGGAAGAAGCGCTTCTTCCGTAAGAGCCCCTCCCCTTTGCAGCGAGGACAAGGTTCAACAATAACCTTGTCCTCTAGGCAAGTGGGACATATCCTCATCTCTCAGATCTCCTTTCGTTAGTATTCCCCTTTCGGGGACAAACTTATTATCTCACACAGTAGATATTTTGCCAACAGTTTTGAGGATGATTTATTCTGGAGTCCCTTGGGAGTCTGGATCACTCCTACGTTGTTGAGCCTCATCAATCAGACTGACAAGATACTGGAGTTTTTTGATTGTATGCTCAGCGTTGCGCTTGTTACGCTCATAGCCATCAGGAGCAAGTTGCTGAAACCAGAAACGGATATCATTTTCGGAGATATCATACCATTTGGCATCGGCCTGTAAACGCAGATAGACCCGCATCTGCGGATCTTGCTTCTTACGCGCAGCGGTGGCAGGTGAGGACTGACCAGTGCTCTCGCTTTCGTCGGCGGCAACGGCTGCCGCCAGTTCTTCCGACGGGTGCAATTCTTTATAAAGCGCCTCGACATCGCCAGCCCGAAAGAAAGCTTCCCGGCCCACCCCTCGGTGCGTTTTGATACGGCCCTCTTTGACCCACAATTCAAGGGTCACCCGATCCACGCCTAGGCGTCGAGCTGCCTGACCGGCATCCATAAAGGCAAAGTGCCCACCTCCAGGTTTATTGATCATCTCCAACTTCTCTTTCTATTTGATATCGATAGAACATCAATAGCGTGCTTCCATAACGGCGCTCATCTGTCAGCACTAGATGCTGACACTCCACAGATGCTACACCCAAGCGTTCCTTAGGATGAATCTGTACAATGACCAGTCCATCTTCGGCTATCAGTGTTGAACTATCGATCAGGGCCAACGCACGAGCGGCCAACTCTTCATATTGCGGGGGAGCCACGTAAATAATATCATATGTCCGTTGTCGGCCCGCAACTGAAGAAAGGACTGGAACAGGCGTGTTCTGTGCAGGTTGTTGTACCTGATGAGCTTGCAGAAATTTGAAGGCATCACTATGCAAGGTCTCCGCACGATCAGCAAGTTGGGTAATTTGCAAATTTTCGCACGCTAATTTCAAAATTTTAGTATTCATCTCAATGAACGTGGCATGCTGGGCACCACGACTGAGTGCTTCAATACCGACACTCCCGGTACCAGCAAACAAGTCTAGGAAGCGAGCATCTTCGACCTGCGTTGAAAGAATGTCAAAGAGCGCTGTCTTCACACGATCCATGATGGGACGTGTTCCGGCCGTCTTGGGGGTCTTTAACTTACGCCCCTTGGCCTCACCGGTTACCACGCGCATAGCGATCCTCCTCGAGTACAGCCAATGCTGCCTCCACTTCCTCAATAAAGTCATCCTGCTTAGCCCAGGAGATCAATGCCTCAACCTGATCCATCTTCAATTTTTTGAGGGCAGAAACGCTCCAAATGCCATCGATAAGGTTTTGCAATTGTTCCTGACTGATCTGGTCACCTATAACATTGCCGAGTGCTTGGAGGCGTTTCGAGCTGGCAACGCTAGCTCCCTGAGATTCGCGCAATTCATTGATCTTGCTACGGACATACTCTAATTCCTTAGCCGCTCTCTCAGCCGTAAATGCGAGCGGCAGGTGGAGATCTTCCAGCTCCTCTTCTGTCTCCGGATCTTCCTCTTCATCAAAGCGCACAGGAGTCGGTACGCGCATCTCGATAATCTGGGACTGGCGTTCTTCTCGCTGACTACCTCTTTCCAGACTCGTTTGATCATCCGGTATGTGCGAGGACTGCTGTGCATCAGTTTCAGCAGCAGTAGACATAGATGCAGGTGCCAAGGAATCGACGGATTCACGATGCTCCGGCTCGCTTTCGCTCTCGACGCGCCCCTCGAGCTGAGCTATCGGGTTTGCATTTTTCTGGGCAACGAGGTATCTGAGTCGTTCCAGGGCCTCACGCAGATTTACGCCAGTCGAAAGTGATTTCACCTTCAGCATCTCCATCGCTTGTCGCGGAGTCAGATTGAGATTTTCATGAATGTATTGAATGAATTCAGGCAGCGGTAAATTGCCACTGTTATCGAGGGTCGGGCCAAGTGTCATCGGCATACTAGCACCAACATTTGGACGAGTTGGAGGCACCACAGGTTCCTGGCTACGCCCCGAGGTCAGCATAGGATGACCTTCTCGTCCCTGCCCATCAGGTGGGCGGGAAGTGATCTGAGGTGCCGACACAGCGGCGGGCTTATTTCTCGGTTGTTGAGATGGTACTGATTTCTGCATAGGAGCAGACCGTGGTGCCTCGCTATATTCTGCCTGTGGATCCTGAACACGCTGTGGCGTCTGGGGCAAACGATGTCCAAAACGGCAGCCGAGCTGGTTCATGCCAGCCTCAGCCTCACGAATCAATGCTTCTCGTCGCTCAGGGCTTGCTCCCAGAGGTATAGGAATACTCATCTCAATGGTATGTGTTTGGCCATCTTTACTAAACTGCGTAGCATAACGTAGCCAGATATATGGCCCGGTTGCATCCAGATCATTCATATAATCGGTCACCGTCCTGCGCTCCTAAAAATATTTCAGTACTACAAGGTTGTTATTCCCTATTGATTTGACTGCCTCAATGTCGATCTTATAACCTGTGCACACATTATATCAAAAAAGCTCAGAGTAGGCACCCCTGGCGAAAGAAACTACTCGGCATTCCTTAAAAATGAACCCTATTAACAACTCACCTCGTTCTATAATAAGAAACTATTTGACACAAAGCAATATAAGTATGTTATTATAATAGGACCACCGACTGATATACAGCGACACCAATTTATCCAAAACTGAGTCAACGTAGAGACCTACGTTGAACCTTTAGGCATGGTTTAAATATAGTTGGCACTTTTGTGTTCGTACCAAGCAAATATTGTTAAGCAGGATTATGCTTAATTGAACCTTGCCCGCTAGCTACAAACTAGTGACAAGCTCGAGAAAGTTGAGATGTACAGACGATGACCAGTCCTTCACCTACGCAAGCGCCACCAACCCAGACTCCGCCACCAATACCGGAGTATAAACCAACATTACTAGCGGAACGTAAACCAGACAAACCGGAGCGTAAACCAGTACGAGCTACTCCTGTCAGAAGAAGACTAGGAGATGCCCTACCCGCGCGTATCATCAAGGGTATTTTGCGCCCTCCCATCAAAGTCCTGTATTACCTGAGTACCTGGACCCGAAAACATAAACTGTCCACTCTGGCAATTATTCTCCTCTTGCTAGTAAGCACCAGCGCAACAACCTATTACCTGACAGGCGACTTGCCGTTTGGCATCCAGCACGACCCCTTCAACTTCGCTTACAACGGAGGAAAAGGTGAGGGAAAACTAGTACAAAGCTGGCTGTATGCTCTGCGTGATGGAGACATCACCCATCTTCAACTGCTTGACAAAGACATGGCAACTCCACCCGACCCCACGCAGTTAGTTGGTCAATTTAGCCAGACAAAGGCACACATCAATTGGGGAGAAGCGGTCGTCGTCGGCACCCAGAAACAACCAGACACGACCGTAGACAGCTTTGTACAAGTACCAATCTCAGCAACCAGTCCTGGAAACGTTGCAAAGGGAGTGATACTCTTCCACTTTCTCACTGCCTCAGTCAACAACCAAAACGTTCTACTGGCTGTGGATCCAATATCGATACGGGCTCTACAATCGTAGCGCTATAGTGTTGAGAAACATTTGTTTCTCTAAAAGAAGGGATACTGACAATGGCACAAAGAGCTGCTACGAAACAAAAGAGCAGTCTGGATAAGTCAATAGACTTAGGTATGGACCAGTTTGGGCGTTTCCTGAGGGGCAGCTGGATCTGGCTCTCGATCCTGGTCGTACTGATCCTTTTCTTTACTTCCGTCATCAAGATACCTGGTGTCGATGGACCTAGCATCCTCGCGCTGCTCCTTGAGATCGGCTTTGCGATCTGCTATATCCTCATACAGTTTATTGCACTCTTCTGGTTCTTAGGACGCCCACGTCTGTACTGGGTTATGCCTGGGGAGACTGGCGTTACCTTTGATGACTACAAAGGCAACCCTGAAGTGCTGGAATCTGCACGGCGCATGGTCTCATTATTACGTGGCATTAAAGAATTTGAGGCCATGGGCGGTAAACCTATCCGCGGTCTGCTGCTTTCTGGCCCTCCAGGAACAGGTAAGAGCTATCTCGCACAATGTATGAGTACTGAGGCAGGTGTCCCATTTGCCTATGCTAGTGCCGCTAGTTTCCGGGCCATGTTTATTGGCATGGATGTCCTTATGATTAGCAGGCTCTACCGCAAAGCTCGCAAACTGGCACGCGAGTACGGCGGCTGCGTCGTCTTTATGGATGAAATCGACGCTATTGCCACATCACGTACTTCGCGTGGCGGGGGAACCATGGCCATGGGAGGCGGTATCTTCGGTGGTATGGGGGGAACAGGTGGTCTCAATCAGCTCCTTATGGAAATGGACCCCCCCAACATCGAAACAGGCTGGTTTAAGAAAATTTTACGTATGGTCGGCCTCTACCATGGTCGAGCCCAGAGTGAGCCCGTCCTGACAGTTGGAGCAACCAACGTTCCAGAATCCCTTGATCCAGCACTACTACGTCCAGGGCGTTTTGATCGCAAGCTCCATATCGCTCCACCGACCGATAAATACCGCCCAGAAGTGATCGAATACTACCTGAAAAAGGTACGACATGAGCCGAATATCTCGGTTGCTGCATTATCCGCTCGCATGGTTAACTATACACCAGTTGCCATCAAGCACGTAGTCAACGAAGCGACGGTTATCGCACACTTCGATGAACGCGATATGATTACTTACAGAGACCTTGTCGAGGCACAGGATGTGCACGAATACGGCCTGCGCCAGTTAAGCGAACTGACACCGATCGAACGCCGCCGTCTGGCTTATCACGAAGCAGGACACACGGTCGCATCTTATTATCTGATGGACCGCTATTACCCAGCATTTGTCACACTACACGTTCGTGGAGATGTGGCAGGCGCTGCAGCATTCGCACATCCTCGACCGAAAGAGACGATCATTACCGAAAATAGAGAAGACATTCTGGCTGACATCCAGGTATCGCTGGCATCTCGCGCCGCTGAAGAGCTTTTCCTCAACACGCAGTTGAGCGGTGTCACCGGAGACTTTGCCTCTGCGACTCGCGTGGCCGCATTCTATATCGGCGCATTTGGTATGGATGGCACAGTCGCATCCTTTCTAGCTTATGCTGATGGGCTGACTGGGGCCGATCCAAATAGGCTGCCTGATATGGCCAAACGCGTAGAAATATTACTGCAATCGCAGCTGAAAGCCGTCAAGCAGCTCTTTATGGACCATAGAGAAGCCCTTATAGCGGTTGCCGAGGCTCTGATCGAACGCGACGAACTGATTGCAGAGGAGATCAAGGAACTCATCGATACTGCCGATGCACGTAGGGCTGTACAGAACGTCCTTAGCGAATTCACACCGCTACTGGAAGCAAGCAGCAATAGCAACGGATACAGAGAGGCTATAGCAAATGGCCATACCAACGGAACGCCCTCTCTGCCCAGTCCACAGCACAATGCCCCACTGAACATGGACCGACCACCAACTCCAGGAACCGGTGAGATAAGCTCCTTCAAGGACGAAGATCTCTAACAGCTGTAAGCCAGCATCTACCAGAAAAAACTCAGAGGCATCCCTGGGGGGATGCCTCTAGCATGTCTGCAACTTCTCCACTATTTCAAGCGTGCTAGAAGTGTCCAATGTCGAGGCCAGATGTGATTGTCTAGCATATCACACGGGTATCAATACTCTAGTAGGAGAGATAAACTATGCCAATTGCAGCATTCGTTCTTGGTGCAGCATTCCGACCTGATGGCCTTGTGATCTGGCTCCTTATCGGTTTGATCGCAGGCTTTATAGCTAGCCGGATTATGCGTGGTGGCGGCTATGGAGTTGTCGGTGACATCATTGTTGGTCTCATCGGAGCCTTTATCGGTGGTTTGCTTACCAACCTCCTCATTCCCAATGCTAACTTTGGGTTCATTGGCAGCATCATTGTATCAATCATCGGCGCATGTATCCTAATCGCAATTATGCATGCGGTTCGTGGTCCTGGTGGTAGAAGAGTCTAATGGTTGAAAATGTATATCACCATGATAACGATTGGCTCTCGTGGTGATATACAGCTCTCTATTCCTCTAGCCTTGCCTCAAGATAGCTTTGCCATTCTACGGAAGCATAGAGAAGGCTTGCACTATGCAAGTACTTCTGCTATTGTAGTCTGGGTGCAAACATATCACCCACATTCTGGTATAGCTCTGCAATATCTAGTATTCCGCTGCTATACTTAACTCAGACATGCATTCTTAAATAAAACATTGTAAAGAGAAACAAACTGATGACATCAAATACTCTATTGCACAAATCTACTAGCACCCCTTATCTCAGCCTAGTTACCAGAAATTCTTTCTCTAAACAGCACTGGCTAACTTTGCTGACATGGACGACTGTGCTAGCTCTCTTCATAGTCGCTATTTGGATGCGCCTGCATTTGCTAGATGTCCCTTTTGATCGAGATACATACGATGAAGGTGTCTACTGGCAATCATTACGCTCAATGAGTACAGGTGCTTCCCTCTATCAGCAAATTTTCTACTCCCAGCCCCCATTTTTCCTGCTCTCTATTTATCCTTTCTACGCTCTTCTCGGCCAAACTATCTGGTCTGCCAGATTGGGTATTGCTATCATCTCATTATTTGGCTTTCTAGGAGCTTTGCTGCTAGGCAGGGCCTTAGCCGGACGATTGGGTATGTTGCTCGCGTTGCTCCTGCTAGTTATCAACCCACTCTATCTTGCCGAGTCACAGATATTACAGGCTGATGCCCCAGCGACCGCTCTGACGCTGCTAACAGTCGGATTGGCCTATCTCTGGTGGGAAAGGCCTGATGGTTTGATGGGGTACTGCCTAGCAACTCTGGCCGCGATTACTCTCGCGCTTAGTATGCTCACCAAACTTCTTGTGGTCCCTGCCCTGGCACCTGTTGGCCTGCTGGCACTTGCACATCTCATAAGGGTGAAAAAGTCTCCGGTAAAAGTCTTTGCCTCCATAGGCCCACTCCTTCTTGGGTGCATAGCC
>Ga0193729_1001047_pt1 | contig 14230 bp, 13 predicted proteins | sample U1c2metaG_FD_143036 | JGI IMG/M metagenome (GOLD analysis project Ga0193729, IMG submission 143036) | Soil microbial communities from a riparian zone of the East river system, Colorado, United States - U1c2 | ecosystem: Environmental > Terrestrial > Soil > Riparian zone | place: USA: East River... | reverse complement strand
CCGAGAGCATTGCCGCCAACGACCTCCCAGGGCCCCATGATCCAGCCCATGTCGGTGACGAAGTGGACGACCTCGCCGGGCTTGGCGTCGGCCTGGTAGGCGACCTCCCGCGCGATCGAGACGAGGAACCCGCCCTGGACGTGAACGACACCCTTGGGCCGGCCCGTCGTCCCCGAGGTATACGTCAACAGATACGGGTGCTCGGAGTCGACCTCCAGCGGCTCCAAAGTGCCGGGCCTTCCGTCCATCGCCTCCGCGTCGAAGAGATCGCGGCCCGCCGTCATCGGCACATCGTCCCGGCCGAGCCGCCGCCAGACGACCACGTGCTCGACCGACGGCGACTCACGCACCGCCTCATCGACGATTTCCTTCATCGCCACTTCGCGGCCGCGCCGCAGCGACCCGTCGGCGGTCACCACGACCTTCGCCTCCGAGTCCTGGAGCCGCTGAGCGACCGCCGGCGCCGCGAAGCCCGAAAAAATCGGCACCTGCACTGCCCCAACGTGCGCACACGCGTGCGAGACGATCGAGACTTCGGGCGACATCGGCAGAAAGAACGCGACTCGGTCCCCTGGCTGCACCCCGAGGCCCACGAGCGCCTCCGCGAAACGCGTCACGCGATCGGAAAGCTCTCGGTACGAGAGCCCGTGCCGTTCGCCGTCCTCGGACTCCCAGTGCGCCGCGGCGACGTCCGGCGTCCGCTCTGCCCAGCGATGAACGCAGTTCCAGGCGAGGTTCAGCTTGCCGCCGACGAACCAGGTCGCCCACTCCGGCCCGCGGGACAGATCAACCACGCGGTCCCACGGACGAGAGAACTCGAGCCCCATGTCCTCGATCGCCGCGGGCCAGAACCATTCCGGATCCTCGGCCGAGCGCCGCTGCAGGTCGCGGTAGTCGTCGAAGCCGAGTCGCCTCATCAGCCTGACCACGTTCGCCTGTTCGAGCACTTCGGGAGTCGGCGTCCAGGCGATTTCCATCTCGTCGAGAAGCGTAGAGAACCGTCTTGCGCCCGTAGCTAGTGCTCGCTAACCTGGCGCGATCCAGCTATGAGCACGGGGGGAACGATGAGAGCACGGATCTTCGCCGACGAGTACCGCAAGTGGTGGACGCTCGGGGCCCTCTCGTTCGCCCTGTTCATGATCATGCTGGACAACACGATCGTGAACGTGGCTCTGCCCGCGATCAAGAGCGATCTGGGGATCGGGACGTCGGAGCTCGAGTGGGTCGTCACCGCCTACGCGCTCACCTTCGCGGTGCTCCTGCTCACCGGCGGCAAGCTCGGCGACCTCTACGGCCGACGCCTGATCTTCGCGATCGGCCTCGTCATCTTCACCGCTTCGTCGCTTGCCTGCGGCCTCTCCTCCAGCGCGGCCGAGCTGATCGGAGCGCGCGCGGTGCAGGGCGTCGGCTCGGCCCTGATGATGCCTGCGACGCTCTCGATCATCACCGCCACCTTTGCGGCGCGCGAACGCGGCATGGCGATCGGCGTCTGGGCCGGCGTCTCGGCAATGGCCCTGGCCATCGGACCGCTTCTCGGCGGCGTGATCACGGAGAACATCTCCTGGAACTGGATCTTCTTCGTCAACGTCCCGATCGGGATCCTCGGGGTGATCGCCGCCATCGTCGTCGTGCCGGAATCCAAGGACACCTCGCACGAGCAAAGGCTCGACCCTCTGGGTCTCGTGACGTCCGGAATCGGCCTGCTCGCGCTCGTCTACGCGTTGATCGAGGGCCACAGCTTCGGCTGGACGTCGCCGCGGATTCTCGGCCTCTTCGTGGTCGCCGCCCTCGGCCTCGCGGCCTTCGTGTTCGTCGAGTCCCGCCAGCGGCTGCCACTGCTCGATCTGACGCTCTTCCGCAACGGAACGTTCACGGGGGCGAACATCGTCGCCATCCTGGTGACGCTGGCGATGTTCGGGATCTTCGTCTTCTTCCCGATCTACATGCAGACCTTCCGCGGCTGGTCGCCGATTCAGTCCGGTGCGGCCCTTCTCCCCTGGACGATCCTGATCGTCATCTTCGCGCCGATCGCCGGGAAGCTCACCGACCGCGTCGGCTCGCGCTGGCTGATCACCGGCGGCATGACGACGGTCGCCCTCTGCTGTCTCGAGCTCTCGACGGTGACCGTCAGCTCCAGCTTCTGGCACATGCTGCCCGGCTTCGTCCTCGGCGGGCTCGGAATGTCCTTCGTGATGACACCGATGTCGGCGGCAGTGATGGGCGCTGCTCCGGTCGACAAGGCAGGCGTTGCCTCAGGCGTCCTCAACACCTTCCGCCAGGTCGGCGTGGCGCTGGGGATCGCGATCATGGGCGCGATCATCACGAACCGCGAGGCGGCAGCCCTCCGCGCCGGCGCCGATCCGCCGCATGCGTTCGTCCACGGTCTCACCGTCGGAATGCGGGTCAGCGCTGTGATCTGTCTCGGCGGCGCCCTCGCGGCCGCCTTGCTCATCCGCCAGTACCGTCAAGCCGATCAGGTCCAGACGCTCGCCGAGGCGGCATGAACGCAACGCGGCCCCGCATGGCCGCGCAGGAGCGCCGGCAATGCGTGGTCGGAGCGGCCTGCCGGGTCTTCGCCAAGTCGAGCTACAGCGGCGCAACCACGGCTGAGATCGCTCGCGAGAGTGGTGTCACAGAACCGGTTCTCTACCGTCACTTCCCTTCGAAGCGCGACCTCTACCTCGCCTGCCTGGACGCGGCCTGGGCGCACGTTCGCCAACTCTGGGAGCAGGCGGTCGCGAACGAGCCCGACCCCGGCTCGCAGCTCGGCGCGATGGGCCGCGCCTACGTTCAGCAGCAGCGGGTCGGCGACAAGATCATGCTGTCGGATCTCTGGGTTCAGGCGTTGTCGGAGGCCGGCGAGGATCCGAAGATCCGCCGTTACCTGCGGGACCAGGTGCGCGAGGTGCACGACTTCGTCGCGGACAAGATCCGGCGCTCCCAGGCCGCCGGCGGGATCGCGAAGGAGCGCGACGCCGGCGCGGAGGCCTGGATCTTCATCTCGCTCGGGCTCCTGAGCACCATCGACCGGCGGCTCGGCACGGTCGGCGATCACGACTTCGAAGGGGTCTTCGCCTCGCGCCGGCGCTGGATGCTGGGGGACGATCAGCCCTGAAAAGAGAAAGGCCCCGGCTGCGGCTCCCGGGGCCTTTCCTATCTGTTTTGCGGCTTAGAAGCGACGGCCCGGAAGCTATGACTCTGCGGCCCAGCCACTGCTTCCGGGCCATAGTCGCTACTTATGGCGCGCCCCCTGCAGACCCCACCTGGCGTCCGGCGGTGCTGCAGAGTGGACTGACTATAGAACTGTCCCGAGGGGCCGTCAAGTAGCTCGATCAAGTGATTTGCACGTTCGCGACTTGACTCCCTTTTCGGCGCGGACATGCCCTTTTTGGGGGATGCCGGAATGGACAAGGTTGCATATGGGTGAAGTATGCAGTTGACTTCCCGTGAGTCGCTTATGCCGCGCGCTGCCACAAATACCCGCCGCAGCACCCACTCGGGCAACCGCCTGGGCGAGCGCGTGCGGCAGTTGCGCGTGGCCGCCGGCCTGACCCAAACCGACCTCGCGGGCGACAGGTTCTCGAAGGAGTACGTCAGCCAGATCGAGCGCGGTAAGACTAGGCCCACGCGCGAGACGATCGAGTGGCTCGCGGTCAAGCTGGGCGTCGATCCCGGCTTTCTCGAGCGCGGGGTTTCCGCGGACGAGCGCAGGCGCGTCGACACGTTGCTCGCGCGCGCGGAGGCGCTCACCGAGTCGCATCAGTACGAAGAGGCCATCGCCGAGTACGAGAACTGCAAGACCGCCGTGCTTGCGACGGGTGTCACCGAGCTCGAGGTGCGCCAGCTCGCCGGCGAGGCGTGGGCACGGATGGAGAACAGCGAGATCAAGCAGGCGATCGAGCTGCTCAACCGGGCGAGGATGCTCGCCGAGGCCCCAGAGTTTTCGGATGTCGACCGCGCGGATCTCTTCTTCCGCGTGGCCGTCTGCCGCTACCAGCTTTCCAGCATCGCGACCGCGGTCAACCTCCTCAACGAGGCCCTGACCCTGGCTGAGGGCTCCGAGCTTCCGTGCGACCGTCTACGCGCGGACATCCTGGGCTGGCGCTCGCGCTGCTACCGGCGCCAGCGCGACTATGAAGCAGCGCGCGAAGATGTCGAGCGCGCGCTCGAGCTGGCTCAGGCGCTCGATGATCCGCGCAAGACCGCGGACACGTACTTCCAGGCTTCTCTTGTCAGCGAGCGGATGGGGCACTGGGTCCAGGCGCGCAATTACGCAGAGCGCGCGAAGGCCCACTACGAGCAGATCAACGACGAGCGAAACGTCGGGCGGCTGCTCAACAACCTCGGCGGCTTGAACTTCCAGCTCGGCAAGCCCGAGCAGGCGGTCGAGGATCTGAAGAACGCGTACCGGGTCCTGCTCGACAAGGGCAGCGACGCGGAAGCCGCGAATGTCGTCGCGTCACTCGCCCACGTGCATCTGATGACGGGCGAGGCCACGGCGGCCGAGGAGGAGGCCCGTCACGCGCTCTCCCTGATGGAGAACCGCGACGACTTCCTCTATCACGTGGCTCCGACCCAGCTCGTACTGGGTCGGGCGCTGTTGGAACAGGGGCGCCTGGACGAAGCGGAGGAGTTCCTCCGCGCGTCCGATGCAAGTGCCGAGAAACTCGAGTCCATCAGCCACCGGGCGGCTGCCTGGATGGCTCGTGGAGACCTCGCCGCCAAGCGTGGCGAGGACGGGGCTGCGGCCAAGCTCTACCGCCAGGCGGCGGAGGCACTCCAGGACGTTCGGTTCTAGTCGAGAAAGGAGGTGACATGAAAAAGACGCGACTCATCTTTCTGCTTTGCGCCCTTACCGCTGCTGTGTGGTCGTTCCCGGGACTCGCTAACGCGAAGGCTCCGGGGCTGGGACACAAGTCTCAGGCCGCCAGCGCGTTCGACGGCGGAAGCGCATTCGACGGCGGCAGCGCATTCGACGGCGGCAGCGCATTCGACGGCCACTAGGCTCGCGCGCGTCCTCACGCCGTGAGGCCGGCGCGGGCCCGGGACTAGACTCGGGTCCGTGCGCGCCGTCCTCGTGGCTGTCCTCGTCGCGCTCGTCGCGGCAGGCTGCGGAACGCAAAGCCGCTCTCGAAGCGAAGCCGGTGCTTCGGGCTCGCTGGGCTCTCTGCTGAAGCGGCAGGGCGAAGACGTTGCCGTCGTCGCCGGTGACTCGGATTTCGCTCCGGGCGACGTTCGCTTCTCGTTTCTCGTAATCAAGCACGATGCGAAGCCGGTTGAGCGACCTCGTGCCCGCGTCTGGCTTGCTCGCTCCCAATCCGGCCGTCCGTTCGAGCGTGCGACCGCCCGACTGGAGACGATCGGGCCGCCGGGAGCCGGCGAAACGGCCAGCGGTGGGGTCGGCCGAATCTACGTCGTCCAGCTCCGCGTCTCGAGGCCGGGGCGGTACTGGCTCGTCGCCGAGCCCGTCGGGGCGAAGATCCAGGCAATCGGGAACCTCGACGTCAAGGCTCATTCCGATTCGCCGGCGGTTGGCGCGAAGGCGCCGGCATCGGCGACGCCGACGCTCGCAAGCGCGCACGGTGCGGTCTCGACGCTGACGACTCGGGTGCCGCCCGACCGCGCACTGCTTCGCTACTCGATCGCGGACTCGCTCGCGGCGCACAGACCGTTCGTTGTCACCTTCGCCACGCCGCGGTTCTGCACGAGCCGCACCTGCGGGCCGGTCGTCGACGTCGTCGACTACGTCCGTAGGCAGCTTGGTCAGTCGCGTCTGCGATTCATCCACGTCGAGGTCTACACCCGGAACCGCCCCGCCCTCGGCTACAACCGCTGGATGCGGAAGTGGGGGTTGCAGTCCGAGCCGTGGACGTTTCTCGTCGGCGCTGACGGTGTCATCAAGGCCAAGTTCGAGGGTTCGGTGTCGGCTGACGAGCTGGAAGCGGCGATCCGGCGATCCGGTCTAGCCCACTGAGCTTGAGCTAACCTCGCCCTGACCCATTACTTCAGTTTGGAAAGCATTAAGGAGGGCGAAATGGCGGAGAATGGATACGCGAAGCCGGTGCTGGTCACGACCGATTGGCTGGCAGAGCACCTGAACGACCAGGACGTGGTGGTCGCGGAGGTCGACGAGAACACCGATCTCTACGAGGAAGGCCACATCGCGGGCGCGATGAAGCTGCACTGGCGCGACGACCTGCAGGATCCGGTCGAGCGCGACCTCGTCGACAAGCCGTCCTTCGAGCGCCTGATGAGCGAGCGTGGGATCTCGAACGACACGACGTTTGTCCTCTACGGCGACAAGAACAACTGGTTCGCGGCCTACGCGTACTGGTACCTCAAGATCTACGGCCACCAGGACGTCCGGATCCTCGACGGCGGCCGCCAGAAGTGGGCTGATGAGAGCCGGGAGTTCACGACCGACGCGCCGCAGCCGAGGCAGGCCGAGTACCAGGCCGGCGAGCGGGACGAGTCGATTCGGACCTACCGCGACACCGTCCGCGGGGAGATCGGCGAGGAATCGAAGGCGCTCATCGACGTCCGCAGTCCGCAGGAGTACGCAGGCGATCTGGTCGCGCCGCCCGGCTATGAGCAGGAAGGCGCGCAACGGGCGGGGCACATCCCGACCGCTTCTTCGATCCCATGGGCGACCGCCGTGCGGGATGACGGAACCTTCAAGAGCGCCGACGAGCTCCGCGAGCTGTACGAGAGCAAGGGCGTCACGCCCGAGAAGCAGGTCACGGCGTATTGCCGCATCGGCGAGCGCAGCGCGCACACGTGGTTCGTCCTGCGCGAGCTGCTTGGCTACGAGAACGTCAAGAACTACGACGGCTCGTGGACCGAGTGGGGCAATCTCGTGGATGTGCCGATCGAGAAGGGTTCTTGAACGGCCAACCGAAACGAGGAGAAGTTTCCCCGCGGAAGGTGCCAAGACTTTCGCGGATTAGCTCCTCCTCTCCCCTGACAAGGGCGGCGGCTTCGGCCGCCGCCCTTTGTTCAAAGGCCTGCCGACGGGGAATAACTCGAACCGCTGAAACGTCTGTGGACGAAAGGGAGACGTAGTCCCTACAGTTCCCGAACCATCGGGGAGAGAGCCATGGATCTCGAAGCCGCCACCGTCAAGCTCACCGATCTCGCCTCCTGCGGCGGGTGCGCCGCGAAGTACTCGGCCGCCCGGCTCGAGGAGCTGCTCGCGGGCTTCGTTCCGGCCGACGCGGAGAACCTGCTCGTCGGGCTCGCTCCCGCCGACGACGCGGCGGTCTACCGGCTGGACGACGAACGCGCGCTGATCTTTACGCTGGACTTCTTCCCCCCCGTTGTCGACGACGGCGCCGACTATGGCGCGATCGCCGCGACGAACGCCTTGAACGATGTTTTCGCGATGGGCGGCACGCCGCTGCTCGCGCTCTCGATCGCGGCGTTCCCCGAGGAGCTTCCGACAGAGATTCTCGCGAGCATCTTCGCGGCTGCCGACCAGCAGGTGCGGGCCGCAGGTGCGCTACTCGCCGGCGGTCACACGATCCGTGACGCCGAGCCGAAGTACGGGCTCGCAGTGATCGGGACGGTTCATCCCGACGCGATCTGGCACAAGAACGGCGCCCGCGCAGGGGACGCGCTCTTCCTGACGAAACCGCTCGGAACCGGCCTGATCATGAGCGGTCACAAGAGCGGCCTGACCGGCTCCCAGCCGCTCGAGCGGGCCGTTCAGTGGATGCGCACGCTGAACATGGACGCGGCCGAGCTCCTTCGCGCGCGCACCCCCAATGCAGTCACCGACGTCACGGGCTTCGGCCTCTTCGGCCACGCACACGAGGTCGCCGACCGCAGCGACGTCAGGCTGGTGCTCGAGTGGGAGCGCCTGCCCGCGATCGACGGGGCACTCGACCTCGCCCGCAAGGGCGTGCGCACGAGCGGAGACCCACGGAACCGCGACTTCGCGGCCGAGCATGTGACGCTGAACGGCACACCGGAGGCGATCGTGTCGCTCGGCTTCGACCCGCAGACCGCCGGAGGACTCCTTGTCTCGCTCCCGGCCGACCAGGGAGCCGCGCTCGAGGCGGAGTTCGAGGCACGCAAGCTCTTCATCCGGAGGATCGGACGCGTGGAGGAGGGAAGCGGAGTATTAGTGTCCTAAGCCGAAAATGCTCCGCATTTTCGGCTTGGCTAGTTTGTCCCATCGCTTCGCTCGGGAGATCAGGAGGAAGCGCTGATGAGCAACAAGAGAGGGATGATCCACGGACGGTTCCAGCCCTTTCATAACGGCCACCTGGAGTACCTGCGTGGGGCGGCTGAGCGCTCCGACGAGGTTTGGATCGGAATCACCAACCCCGACCCGGCCCGCATCAAGCCCGAGGACAGCGATCCGCTCCGGCATCTGCCCGAGTCGAACCCGTTCTCCTACGCCGAACGGCTGCTGATGGTGAAGGCGGCGGCCGCCGACCTTGGGCTCGAGCCGGCAGCCGTGCACGTGATCCCGTTCCCGGTCAACGAACCCGAGCTCTGGTCGGCCTACGTCCCGCAGGGGGTCACTCAGTATCTGCGGCTCTTCTCGGCCTGGGGCGGCACGAAGCTCGAGCGGCTGCGGGAGGCCGGCTACGAGGTCGTCATCCTCGACGAGGGCGCGGAAAAGGAAATCTCCGGCGCCGACGTCCGTGCAGCTATTCGCGGTGGCGGCGACTGGGAGTCGCTGGTACCTCCAGCCGTTGCGAACGTCCTTCGCGGGCTCTATGGCTCGCTAAACGTAAGGACCGTGTAAGCGCCGCCGCAACTTTTCGACCGCCGCTCCGTTTTATCCCTTGCCGCAACGGAAGGAGTTAGTGGTCATGAAGAAGCTCTTCGTCCCATTCGTCGCCGTCGCCGCCCTGGTTGTCGGCGCAGCGCCGGCCACACCGGCATCGACTGCGACCGCGACAGTCCAGATCAAGCGCAGTTCCTTCGCTCCGACGACCGCGAAGATCAAGGCGGGCGACACCGTGAAGTGGGTCAACACGGATACGCAGAACCATCAGGTCGTCTCCAACAACGGCTCGTTCGTCTCGCCGATCCTCGGGCCGGGCAAGACCTATTCACATCGTTTCGATGCCTCGGGCACCTATCGCTACCACGACGGGCTGAACGCGGCCGTGAAGGGCGTGGTCAGCGTGACCGGTCCGCCGCCGGCCGTCACGGTCGGTGCCTCGCTGCCGATCATCGTCTACGGGCAGCAGGTCTCCCTCTCGGGCGTCGTCTCGAGTGGCAAGGCCAACGAGAAGGTCACCATCTACCAGCAGCCGTACCCGCAGACGTCACTCGCGGAGCTGACCACCGTTCTGACGACCACGAACGGTGCGTGGAATCTCGTCCTTTCGCCTTCGCCCAAGATCCTGACCCAGTACCAGGCGAGGTGGAACGGCCGCACGAGCGTCAACGTGGGCGTCCAGGTTCGCCCGCGGATCCGGCTCAGTCACCGGAACGGCAAGTTCACGACGATCGTTCAGTCGGCGACCTCCCACGCGGCGCACTCGGTTATGGCCCAGCGGCTCTCCCGCTTCGGCCAGTGGGTGACGCTGAAGAAGGTCCGGCTCGGCGGCAAGTCGAGCGCGGTCTTCCGGCTCAGTCTTCCGAAGGGCAAGTCGAGGATTCGCGTCGCGATGTCAATCAACCAGGCGGGCGCGGGCTACCTCGCCGGCTACAGCCCGACGATCACAGTTCGGCGCCGCTAGGGGTCAGTGGCGCCGGAGTAGCGCGAGCGGCGGGCTTCGGCCCGTCGCTTGCGTTTAGCCTGCGCGCGTGCTTCCGATCGTCCTCGTCCTGCTGGACGGGCTCGGCGACCGCGCTCACGACGTTCTCGGTGGAAGGACGGCCGGCGAGGCGGCGGCGACGCCCAACCTCGACGCTGTCGCGGCGCGGGGGTCCTGCGGATTGCTCTACGCGGTCGGACCCGGGCGGGCGCCGTCGAGCGAGGTCGCACACTGGGCGATGCTCGGCTACCGGCCCGACGAGTTTCCCGGCCGAGCGGTCTTCGAGGCGCTCGGCAGGGGACAAGAGGTCAGCCACGAGCACGTCTTCGCGTATGCCGCGCTCCGCCCGGCCGAGCGCCGGGAAGACGGCTGGTGGCTGACCGGCCGGCCCGATCCAGAGCGTGACGCCGAAGAGGCCGCCGAGCTCGTCGCCCGCTGCAACGGGATCGAGATCGACGGGCTCAGGTTCTCGCTCGAGGAGGTCTGGCGCGGCGAAGCCGTCCTGCGGATCGCCGGGGGTGCCGACGATCGCGTCACCGATACGGACGCCTTTTTCCGCGACCGCCACCCGGTCCTGCGGCCGCGACCCCTCGTTCCGGAAGCCAAGCGAACGGCCAGGGCCTGCGAGGAGTGGAGCCGTGAGGTGACGCGACGCCTCGAAGGTGAACGCTTCAACGTGATCACACTCAAGTGGTTCGGTCGCCCGCGTCACGTGCCGACCTTTCGCGAGCGCCATGGGCTTTCCGGGAGCTTCGCGGCCGAGTCGGGCTTTCTTCGAGGCCTCGGGCGATCCTTGGGGCTGGAGCCGATCGAGGCGAAGCTCGACCTTGGACTGGTCGCGAAGCGGCTCGAAGCCGGCGACACCTTCGTCTATGTCCACGACAAGCGCGTCGACGAGGCTGGCCACACGAAGGACCCCCGGGAAAAGCAGCGAGCGATCGAGACGCTCGATTCCGAGCTCTCGGCGCTGCCGACCGACCGGGCAATCGTGTGCGTCACCGGCGACCACGCGACGCCGGCCTCGCCCGAGGTGATCCACTCCGGCGATCCAGTGCCACTTCTCGTCGCCGGGCCCGGCGTGCGTGCCGATGCGGTCACGAGCTTCGGTGAGCTCGACTGTTCGGCCGGAATCCTTGGACAGCTTCGCGGCCCCGATCTCATGCCGGTTCTACTGAACGCGGCCGACCGGCCGCTCTTCCTCGGCTCCCGGCCGACGCCGGTCGACGGTGCCGACGGCTATCCGGACAGGGAACTGCTCGAGCCGCTCATTTGATTCCGACGCGGATGCGGTAACAGAGCAGAACCGGCCAGGTGCGCGTGCCGAGCACGCGGACCGCCGTCTCGCGCAGCCGTTCGAAAGCGTCGCCGACCTCGGACGCTTGCTCGGCGAAGAGCTCACGCGGCCCGCCGATGCTCTTGGCGAACCCGACCATTCGTTCGGCGTCGGTCTCCCACCAGCCGTGGGCGAGGAGCTCGCGCGCGTGGCGAAAGCGCCCGCTTGCGCGGATCTCGTCGAGATGACGGTCCTTCGGCCAAGTGCTCGAGCCGGCCGGCACCGACAGCAGCTGCCGCGCCTCGCGCCGAGCTTTCATGAGCGTCATGTGCGCGGAGTCGACCTCGGGCTCGACGAATGGCGGGACGTCGTAGTCGCAGGCCGCGAAGACCCCTCCGTCGCGGAGCACTCGCGCCGCCTCGGCCAGAACGGGCTGCGGGTCCATCCAGTGGAACGACTGGAAGCTGGTGACCAGATCCGCGCGGCCGGGCGGCAGGCCAGTGTCGTCGCCGTACGCCTCGACGTAACGGATGTTCGGCTGTTCGGTGGACTTTCGGGCGCGCTCGAGCATGCGCGGATTCGGCTCGACTCCAACCACCTCGCGGGCGCGCTCGCCCCAGGCGCGCGTCGCGAGGCCGGTGCCACAGCCGAGGTCGACGACGAGCCCCGGCCGCTCGACGCCGGCCACCACGGTGAGAACGTCGAGCAGCCCGCCTGGGGGCGAGGGGCGGTACCTGTCGTAGACGTCGGCGAACCCTTCGTCGAGGTACCCCGAGCGCCCGATCAGCTCCTGGGAGAACGTGGACATGGAACAGCGATCCTAGTGGCCTGACCGGCAACGTCCGCCGGCTCCCTGGCCCGCGATCACGCTGCGCCAGAGTCCACGCTCGCCCTTGTCAAGGCCGCCGGCCTTGCCTGCGGACGATCGCGGCCTCGGGCTTGGTGCTCGCGACCCAGGAAGCGGGCAACGTCACCGGCCAAACCACTCGCGTCCCGGGTAGGCTGATTCGCGTGCACGTCGAGTCGACGACGACGGCCGGCCGGTCGCGCTCGTTTGCCCTGCAGCCGGTCTGGTTCCTCCGATTCGCCGCGCTCGAGCTCTTCGCACTCTGGGTGATCGTGGCGACTGGCGCAGCTGTCCGGCTGACCAGCTCCGGTCTCGGCTGCCGCCACTGGCCGGGGTGCGAGGCCGGCCACCCGCTGCCGGCCAAGAACTACCACGCCTACATCGAGTTCGGAAACCGGGTCGTCGGCGGGGTGACGATCCTGATCACGTTGCTCGTCGCGGTGGCGGCCTTCTGGACGCCGCTCGGACGCCGGGCGAAGCAGCTCGCGGTCGCGTTGTTCGTCGGAACGCTTGCTCAAGCGCCGCTCGGTTATCTGGCGGTCAAGACCGATCTCCGGTGGCCGGTTGTTGCGGCTCACCTACTGCTCTCGATGGTGCTGCTTGCGGGCGCGGTCGTGCTCGTCTTCCTCGCTTACGAGGGGATCGCCGGGCGCGCCGAGCCGATCGTCCCACGCGAGCTTCGGCTCTTCGGGACCGGCGTGGCGGTCGCGGGGCTGGCGCTCGTCGTCAGCGGCGCACTCGCCACGGCTGCAGGCCCACACTCCGGCGGTGGCACGACCCAGGTGCACCGGCTGGCCCGCTTCGAGCCGGTTCTCTACGCACACGCCGGAGTCGTGGCGGTCTTCGGCTGCTCGTTCCTGTTCCTGCTCGGCTACCTCGCCGCTCGCCGGTCACGTTCGCCGCGGCTATTCGCCGCGGCGCTGGCGGTGCTCGCGGTCCTGCTCGTGCAGGTCGGGCTCGGCGAGCTCCAATACCGATTGCACCTGCCCTGGTACCTCGTCCTGCTGCACGTCGCTGTCGCGGCGACCGCCTGGGCGGGCATCGTCGCGCTGACTTTCGCGTTCTGGCGCCCGCCTGCTTGGCTTGCGTCAGGCCATGCGTAGACTTCGGGGATGGAGTCGGAGCTTCGCGTTTCCGCCCGGCCGGAGCTCACACGGCCGGTCCTCGTAGCCGCGTTTCGCGGCTGGAACGACGGCGCCCAGGCAGCCTCGCTCGCTGCGGGCTACCTCGCCAAGCTATGGGGCGCCGACCAGATCGCAGACGTCGACCCGGAGGGCTTCTTCGACTTCCAGGCGACCCGGCCGCACGTGTCGCTCGTCGACGGGATAACTCGCCAGATCGACTGGCCTGAGACGGCCTTCTACCGCGCGAAGCCTCCACGTCTCGACCGCGATGTCGTGCTGCTGCTCGGAATCGAGCCAAATGTCCGCTGGCGTACCTTCACCGACCTGGTCGTCGGCCATGTCGAGGAGCTGGGCATCGAGCTCGTCGTCACGCTCGGTGCGCTGCTCGCCGACGTGCCGCACACGCGCCCCTCGCCCGTGACCGGCAGCGCGTCCAATCAGGATCTCGTCAAGGAGCTCGGACTCTCCACCTCGCGTTACGAGGGCCCGACCGGCATCGTCGGCGTCGTTCACGACGCGTGCAACAAAGCCGGGATCCCCTCCGCAAGCCTGTGGGCTGCGGTTCCTCACTACGTCTCGCTGACGCCGAGCCCGCGGGCGGCGTCCGCGCTGTGTGAACGGCTCGGCACCCTGCTCGGGACCGAGATCGACACGGCCGAGCTCGACCAGGCCGCCGAGACGTACGAGGAGCAGGTCAGCCAGGCCGTCGCCAGCGACGAGGAGACCTCCGCGTACGTCGAGGAGCTCGAGCACCGGGCCGACACGGTCGAGGAAGACTTCGAGCTGCCCTCGGGTGACGCTCTCGCTGCCGAGCTGACGCGCTACCTGCGCGAGCGCGAGGGCGGCAACGGCGAGTCCGGCCCTCGCGGGCCCGCTAGCTAGCGGCTTTGTATCCGCGACCGGGTCCCGGGACAGGCCCTGGGACCAGGTCCCTGGACATGTCCGTGGACCCGGTCGCCGGACATGTCCGTGGACCGGGTCGCCGGACACGTCCGTGGAACCGGTCGCCGGACACGTCCGTGGACCCGGTCCCGGGCAAGCGACTGACGGTTGTCGCATTGCCGCTCGGGTTTAGATGGACGCGCGGGCAAGCCGGGACGTCGTCCAGCCGGCGTTGCAAGCGAGCGCCTCAGCTAGCTCGCTAGCCGAACGTAAACGAGTAGACCGAGACGCCGGGTGTGAAGCTCAGGCGAAGCTGGGCGTCCAGTAGCTGCGGTCGCGTCACGACGGTGTAGAGGCGGTTGATCCCTTTGAGCGTGATCGTCCG
>Ga0193729_1001045_pt1 | contig 14245 bp, 14 predicted proteins | sample U1c2metaG_FD_143036 | JGI IMG/M metagenome (GOLD analysis project Ga0193729, IMG submission 143036) | Soil microbial communities from a riparian zone of the East river system, Colorado, United States - U1c2 | ecosystem: Environmental > Terrestrial > Soil > Riparian zone | place: USA: East River... | reverse complement strand
CCGCCCGAGCACTGCGCCATCCTGCCGTCGATGAACGTGGTCGTGGGCGAGACCGATTCGATCGCCGAGGAGAAGGCTCAGTATCTCAATTCCCTGGTCAGCCCCGAACTCAGCCTGGCGACGACCTCGGCCATGCTGGGCGCCGACATCAGCAAGACGCGCGACGAGAAGGAGTTCGTCGCGGCCGCCGGCCACCAGGGCCATGGCGGTTCGGCCGACCGCGTCTTCCAGATCATGGCAGCCGAGAAGATCAGCTTCGCCGAGGCGGCGCGGCGGCCTCGCAACATGGTGGTGGGCTCGCCCACGACCATCGCCGACTACATGCAGGAGATCTTCGAAGCAGGCGGCGGCGACGGCTTCGTCCTCATGCCCAACCTCTTCCCGGTGATGTTCGAGGAATTCGGCCGCATGGTCGTGCCGGAGCTGCAGCGGCGCGGCTTGTTCCGCACCGAATATGCCGGCCGCACCATGCGGGAAAATCTGAGGAGCTAGGCGCCCATCGCCTCACGGTTTCGCCAATTGGCGGGAGGCATCCGATGAACGAACGTGATCTGCGCGATCTAATCGGCCAGGTGAAGGCCGGTGGACTGTCCCGCCGGAAATTCCTGCAGCGAATGGCGACGGCGGGGCTCGCGGCGCCGCTGGCGGCGCAGCTCCTGGCCCAAGCGGGAGTGGCGATGGCGCAGTCCCGGCCGATCTACAAGCCGACCAAGCGCGGCGGTGGCGGGCCGCTGAAACTGATCCTGTGGCAGGGTCCGACCTTGCTCAATCCGCATTTCGCGGGCGGCAACAAGGACCGCGAGGCGACGCGGCTGTTTTATGAGCCTCTGGCGGGCTGGGATGGCGACGGCAACCTTCGGCCGGTGCTGGCGGAGGCCATCCCGGGCCGCGAGGACGGCACCTTGGCCGCGGACGGCAAGTCGGTGACCTGGAAGCTGAAAAAAGGCGTCACCTGGCACGACGGCAAACCGTTCACGGCGGATGACGTCGTCTTCACCTGGCAGTACTCGGCGAATCCGGCGACCGCGACCATCACGCACGGAACCCATCGGGACATCGTGGTCGAGAAGATCGACGCTTACACGGTCGTCGTGAAGTTCCCGGAGCCGACACCCTTCTGGGCCACGGCCTTCGTCGGCGCGAACGACATGATCCTTCCCCGGCATGTGTTCGCCGACTATGCCGGCGACAAGTCGCGCGAGGCGCCCGCCAACCTGATGCCGGTCGGCACCGGCCCCTACAAGTGCACGTCGTTCAAGCCGGGCGACATGGTCGCGGGCGTCATCAACACCGCGTACCATGTCGAGAACCGGCCGCACTTCGACAGCATCGAGATCAAGGGCGGCGGCGATGCGGTCTCGGCGGCGCGCTCGGTGCTGCAGACCGGCGAATACGACTTCGCCTGGAACCTGCAGGTCGAGGACGAAATCCTGTTGCGCCTGGAGAAGGGCGGCAAGGGCCGCGTCGTCATCACCAACGGCGGCGGCATCGAGCATATTAGGCTGCAGAGCGCCGATCCCTGGACCGAGGTCGATGGCGAGCGCGCCAGCCTCAAGACCAGGCACCCGCTGTTCTCGGATCCGGCCGTCCGCCAGGCGCTGGCGCTGCTGGTCGACAGGGCATCGATCGAGAAATTCATCTATGGCCGCACCGGCCACGCGACGGCGAACTACGTCGACTATCCCGAACGCTTCCGCTCCAGGAACACAAGGTTCGAGTTCGACACCGACAAGGCCTCGGCGCTCCTGGAGAAGGCGGGCTGGATCAAGGGCGCCGACGGCATCCGGGCCAAGGACGGTAAGAAGCTGAAACTCGTGTTCCAGAGCTCGATCAACCAGCCGCGCCAGAAGACCCAGGCGATCGTCAAGCAGGCTTGCCAGAAGGCCGGCATCGATATCGAGGTCAAGACCGTGGTGGCCTCGGTGTATTTCTCGTCGGACCTCGCCAACCCCGATACCGGCGGCAAGTTCTTCTGCGACCTCGAGATGCACACCTCGTACTCCGGCGCCGACCCCGAGGTGTTCATGCGCGGGTTCTGCTCGTGGGAGGCCGCCACCAAGGAAAACAAATGGTCGGGCCGCAACAGCACACGCTGGCAGAGCAAGGAATACGACGACACCTTCAAGGCCGCGACGGTGGAACTCGACCCGGTCAAACGCGCCGCCTTGCTGATCAAATGCAACGATCTGGTCGTGAACGATCAGGTCGTGATTCCCGTGGTCTCCCGTCCCGACGTCGCGGCCGTGAAGAACAGGCTGGTGGCGGAACTCAGCGGCTGGGACAGCAACACGTGGGATCTTGCAAACTGGTACATCGAAAGTTGAGAAGCGTCAGTCAGGGCGGCTGGCACCGGGATACCGGCTGACGATCGAATTTATTCCGATCCCGAACGCACGGAATAACGCCTGGCACCCGGCGGTAGTCACCTTCAGTGATTACATCCTGCGAGCCAACTTCATGTCTCAGAAGGCCAAGCAGATCGGTTGGGCGACCTGGCCAGCCCTCGTTATGATTCTCGCTGCGAGCGTGGTCAGCTCCGGCGTCCTCCACGCCGAGAGCATCGTGCCGGCTTTGCATGCGACAATGCGGACGATGCGCGCTTCGCTGGCCCAGATCGGGGAATTCGCCAAAGGGAACGGCGAGCAGACGGCTGCGCTCGACTCGGCAACAAAGGTCGTCACACTTGCCAAGTCGATTCCGGCGATCTTCCCACCGGGAAGCGAGTTGACGGAGCTGCCAAGCAAAGGTGGCGCGGCGCCCACCAGCTGGGACGACGTCGACCGCTTTCTAGACGCACAGAAGCATCTCGTCATCGAAACCAGCAAGCTGCTGGCGGCGGTCAACGACGGCAATAAGGAAGCGATTGGTCGACAGCTGGAGACGACGCGCAAGGCTTGCTCGGCTTGCCACGAGCAATTTCGCGACTGACTGCCCCTGCGACGCACCGGCGATTCGCGTTGCCGGCCTGACGAACGAATTATGCCGACGCTGTGCGGGTCCCGAGCCCGACGCTCGCAGCGACCAGTTTGAGGAGGATCAGACCACCCAAGCCGAGCGCATTGACCTGCAGAATGTAGCCGACGATGGGCCACGAAAACGCCGTGTCATCGCTCGAAAGCCAGAAGGAGGCCGCGTAGAGCGCCAGTTCGTAGACGGCGAGCGCCGACAGGAAGGCGAGCCCCGTCGCGACGAACGGGCCGCTTCGCTCAAATCGCTCGCCGACGGCGCGTGCGACCACAAGCGCGAGCAGGACGGCGAGGCCGATTGCGACTCCCCAGGCGTAGCTGTCGAAGGTGCGCGGGTAGTCGAGGATGCCGTACCCCACTGCCTGATTGGCGAGCCACACCGCTCCTGTAACGATGAAGGCATCGCGTCGGCTCATGGTCAGTGCCGCCAGAGTCACCAGCGCGACGAAAGGCGTGGCGCAGGCGAATACCAGACTAAAACCGATGCTCGCGCCGCCCAGCAGGCCGATCCACGCCCATCGCCGCGCGACATCCGTCGGCGCTGGTGGTTGAGCCGCTTGGGTCTGGCTGGTGCTCGGCATGGCGGTAACGCCCCTCTGGTCCGATCGGATATCCAGTCTACCATGGCCGGCGATGAAATGCGTACCGCTCACGGAAGGTCCACGCGAGGTCGCGCGCCGACATCTCGCCGACGCCGGCAATGGCTGGAGCATCGGTACCTGGGGCGCGATCGGTGAATTCCAATATGACGCCGACGAGCCGGGGCTCGTTCTTGATCTCGCCACATTGTCGGTCACGAGCCTTCGCGGCGCGCTTCACATCGACGGTCTGAGCGATGCCAAACTCTTCGCATTGGTCGACGAGGCCGGCCGCACCCGTGAGATTGCCTTCTGCTCGCCGCGTCCTGCCGCCCGGCGCACGACGATCCATGAGCTCGACGAGACGACGTTCGATCTCGGCATCGGCGCGCCGCATGTAGACGTGATGGTGCGTCTACGTGCCGACGATGCTGAAACCAGGGCCGCGCTGCGGGAAGGCAGGGGCCGGCCGTTGCTGGCACCCGGCAATCCGGCCGGGCCCGCCATCGGCCGGTCGAGCCCGACGCGCATCTTTGTGTCGGCGCTGGCGCGGCTCGAGGTCCACCAGCCGATTCCGCCGCCCGGCGGCCGCTCGCCTGAGGGGCCGCACAGCCATCTGCTGCCGCACTATCTCAAGGAGGGGCGGGTGCATGCCCCGGGATCGCCGCTGCCGGCTGGTTTATACTGCGGTCTCAGCCTATATCCCCGGACACGCCTCTAAGCGCTGCCCAGGAGACCGCCATGGACGACAAGACCCGCACCGAACTAGAAGCCGCCGCCTTTCGCCGGCTGGTCGCGCATCTGCAGGAACGCACAGATGTGCAGAACATCGACCTGATGAACCTGGCCGGTTTCTGCCGCAATTGCCTGTCGCGCTGGTACCGCGAGGAAGCCGGCTCACGCGGCATCGAGATCGCCGACCCGAAGGCCCGCGAGATCGTCTACGGCATGCCGTACGACGAGTGGAAGGCCAAGCACCAGAAGGAGGCTTCGGGCGACCAGAAGAAGGCCTACGACAAGGGCCAGCACAAGCACGGGTGAGCCCTCTTTTCCTCTCTTTTTCGCCTCCCCCGTATGACGGGGGAGGCGAAAGAATTCGAAGGCTCGAGCCCGTCCCCGTTATCCCCGTCATTCATTGCACGAGCGTCATTGAGCTGACGCCGTCCGCTCTCCTATGGTCCGCCCGACTGGATCAAGGAGTTTTAGGACATGCCGGACGGAAGCGCCGTTTCCAAGAAGACCAAGGCCGGGCCGATTTCGGCCGACCGCCTGAAGAGCTTCGTCGAGCGCATCGAGAAGCTCGAGGAGGAGCGCAAGGCGATCGGCGGCGATATCAAGGACGTCTACAGCGAGGCCAAGGGCGTCGGCTACGACGTCAAGACGATGCGCAAGATCGTCTCGCTGCGCTCGATGGATGCGGCCGACCGCGCCGAACAGGAGACCTTGCTCGACACCTACAAGCACGCGCTGGGCATCGTCTGAAATTAAAGTGATTTCGCGCACGTCCGGCAGGCGTTAGGCTTGCCTCAAGGCCAAAGCTCCCTTCAAGCGGGCAGGCCAGGAGGAAAGCCATGCGAAACACCGTCATCACGGGCGTCTGCCTTGCGTTGAGCCTCGTCTCTGCGCCGGTCTGGGCGCAGCTCGCCGTGTCTTCGAACGATCACAAGATGACGCAGGAAAACGGCGTCACCAAGAACGTCGTCAATCCGCCGGTCGACACGATCACCATCGTCGATCTCGGTGCGCTGCCGGTGAAGGTCGTCGGCACGGTCGACAACGTGCCGGGCAGCGTCGTCGGTCCGCCGCTGTCGGTCGCCATCACGCCGGACGAATCGCTGGCGCTGGTCGCCTCATCGAGCAAGTTCGATCCGGCCGATCCGACCAAGCTCGTGCCCGACGATCGCGTCACCGTGATCGACCTCAAGGACAAGAAGATCCTCGACACGATCAAGACCGGCGCGGGCGCCGCCGGGATCTCGATCACCAAGGACGGCAAGCTCGCCTATGTCGCCAATCGCATGGCGGGCTCGATCTCGATCCTGGCGATCGACGGCAAGAAGGTGACTCTGCTGAAGACGCTGCCGCTTGCCACGGCGGAAGCGTTGGTGAGTCACATCGCGCTCGCGCCCGACGGCAAGATGGGCGTGGCCACGCGCAACGGCGACGGCAAGGTGGCCCTCGTCAAACTGGGCGGCGACACGCTGAGCGAAGCAGCTACGATCGACGTGGCGCCGCGGCCCTATGCGGCGGCGGTGACGCCCGACGGCAAGTCGGCCGTGGTGGGAAGTCTCGGCGATCCCAAGGGCAACGGCGTGCTGACGGTCATCGACCTCACCAGCACGCCCCCCGGCAAGATCGTCGGCACGGCCGACATCGGCCACGAATCGCTCGAAGGCATGATGATGTCGTCCGACGGCAAGTGGATCGCGGGCGTGGCGCATGCCGGATCAACGCGCCCCAAGGACGCACCGCAATTCAAGCCCAACGGCATGGTCGTGCTCTACAAGCTCGACGGCGGCAAGCTCACCAAGGTGAGCGAGGCGCCGATCGGCGTGTGGTCGCAGGGCGCCGCCTTCTCGAAGGACGGCAAGACCCTGGTGGTCGGCAACATGATCCAGAGGAACATGCAGGTGTTCAAGAACGACGACGGCAAGCTCACCGACACCGGGCAGACGATCCCGACCGGCGGCGGCGCCGCGGCGGTGCGCGCCTCGACGGGCCCATGAGGAGCCGCCGTTTCGTCCTCGCCTCGCTCGCCGCGGTCGCGGCGAGCGGGACACGCGCGCAGGCGCAGACGGCTGCCTCGCCGCCGGAAAAGCTCGTCGTGCCCTTTCCGCCGGGCGGCGGCACCGATGCGCTGGCCCGCGCCATCCAGGAGCCGATGCAGAAGGCGCTCGGCCAGACGGTGATCATCGACAACAAGGGCGGGGCCGGCGGCAACCTGGCGCACGAGTACGCAGCCAAGCAGCCGCCCGACGGGCACACGGTGCTGGTCAGCAGCAACAACCAGATGCTCTATCCGTTCCTGGTCGCCCATCTCGGCTACGACCCGGCCGCCTTCGTGCCGATCGGCTTCATCGCCAAGCAGGAATCGGTGTTCGTCGGCAGCGCCGACGCGCCGTGGGCCGACCTGGCGGCGATCACCGAGGCAGCGCGCAAGGCGCCGGGCGACGTGCAGTACGGCACCGCCGGCGTCAGCACGCCGATGCATCTGTCGACCGAGCGCTATGCCATTCTGAACAAGATCAAGCTCACGCATGTGCCGTTTCGCGGCACCGGCCCGCTGGTCACCGACCTGTTGGGCGGCCACGTCAAGCTCGGCATGTCGAGCCTGACCAGCGTTGCGCAGTATCTCGCTAACGGCAGGCTAAAAGCCTACGGCATGGCGGCGCCCGAGCGCGCGGCGTCGGCGCCGGACATCAGGACCTTCAAGGAGCAGGGCGCGGGCGACGTCGACGGCACCATCGTCTACACGCTGATCGCTCCGCCCGGCACGCCGGCTGCGGCCGTCGCCAGGCTCAACGACGCGCTCAACGCCGCCGTGGCGACGCCGGAGATGCGCGAGGATCTGCGCAAGCGCGGCTTCGTCGCCATGGGCGGCACGCCGCAGCAACTCGCGTCGTGGACGGCCGAGCAGGCGCCGCTCTGGGGCCCGGTGCTGCAGGCCGCGGGGATCACGCCGGAGTAGGGCGCACGACGCGCGTCGCAAAGGAGCTGTCACCCCGAGCGCAGCGAGGGGCCTTTAAGGTCGCAGGAAAGGTCCCTCGCTGCGCTCGGGATGACAGCGAGGTTGAGGCTCGCAGCGCGAGTCAAAACCAGATGTTCATCGGCAGGCCGTGGCTGTCGCGGACGCGGGCCGGCCCGAGGCGCGTGGCCTTGTGCTCGGCGATCAGCAAGGCCGTACGGCAGACGGCGATGGCGTCGAGGATGTCGTCGCGCTGGGCGCCGGCAAGCCGCTCGACGGGGCAGGCGAAGCCGTGCTTCGCCAGCAGGCGGCAGCGCTCGGCGTAGCCGTCCGGTTTGCGCTTCTTGGCAAGCACCGGTCGGCCGCCGTTCATGCGGGCGAAGGCGAGCTCGGGATGGGCCTCGTAGACGATCCGCTTGAGCCTGGGGCGCGAACGCAGCAGTTCGTCCGCTTCGCGCATCTTGGGAAACAGGTGAAAGGTCTGCTGGTTGAGGCCGATGCCCAGTTTCTTGCTGGTGGCGTTCGCCGTAGCGTGGGTCGTGCAGGCCAGCGCCGGGCGGCAGGGCGTCGGGAAGACCGAGCTCGCCTTGCCCGGCAGCAGGGCGCGCGCCTCGCCTTCGCAGGCGCGGGCCGGACGCGGCGTGTCCAAAAGCCCGATCGGCATGTCGACCGCCAAAATGGAAAGACCCTCGCAGGCTTCTGCGAGGGTCTTCACGACTCGAATATCGAGGATGCCGTCGGTGTCGCGCCGGCAGACGACCCAGCCGGTGCGACAGCCGTCGGCGCCGCCGATGATCAATGGACTATCACCACTTGGCCATCTTGGCCTTGAGGTTGGTGTCTAGGGTCGCCAGGAAGTCCTCGGTGTTCTGGAAGGGCTGCTGGGGACCGATCAGGATCGCCAGGTCCTTGGTCATCTTGCCGCTCTCGACGGTCTCGACGCAGACCTTCTCCAGCGCGTTGGCGAACTTCACGACGTCGGGCGTGCCGTCGAACGTGCCGCGATATTTCAGGCCCTGCGTCCAGGCGAAGATCGAGGCGATCGGGTTGGTCGAGGTCGGGCGGCCCTTCTGGTGCTCGCGATAGTGGCGGGTCACCGTGCCGTGCGCCGCTTCGGCCTCGACGGTCTTGCCGTCGGGGGTCATCAGCACCGAGGTCATGAGGCCGAGCGAGCCGAAACCCTGGGCCACCGTGTCGGACTGCACGTCGCCGTCGTAATTCTTGCAGGCCCAGACGAATTCGCCGTGCCACTTCAGCGCCGAAGCGACCATGTCGTCGATCAGGCGGTGCTCGTAGGTGATGTTCTTGGCCTTGAACTTGTCGGCGAATTCCTTGTCGAAGACTTCCTGGAAGAGATCCTTGAAGCGGCCGTCATAGCGCTTGAGGATGGTGTTCTTGGTCGAGAGATAGACCGGCCAGCCGCGCATCAGGCCGTAATTGAACGAGCTGCGCGCGAAGCCCATGATCGAATCGTCGAGGTTGTACATGGCCATGGCCACGCCGCCACCCGGGAAGTCGTAGACGTTGTGCTCGATCACCTTGCCGTCGGCGCCCTCGAACTTGATGGTGAGCTTGCCCTTGCCCGGCACCACGAAGTCGGTGGCGCGATACTGATCGCCGAAGGCATGGCGGCCGATCACGATGGGATGGGTCCAGCCGGGCACCAGCCGCGGCACGTTCTTGCACACGATCGGCTCGCGGAAGATCGTGCCGCCGATGATGTTGCGGATGGTGCCGTTGGGCGAGCGCCACATCTCCTTGAGCTTGAACTCCTTCACGCGCGCCTCGTCGGGCGTGATGGTGGCGCACTTCACGGCGACGCCGTACTGCTGGGTCGCCTTGGCCGAGTCGACCGTGACCTGGTCGTTGGTCTTGTCGCGATATTCGACGCCGAGATCGTAGTATTTCAGGTCGATGTCGAGGTACGGCAGGATCAGCTTGTCCTTGATGAACTTCCAAATGACGCGGGTCATCTCGTCGCCGTCCATCTCGACGACCGGATTCTTCACCTTGATCTTCGGCATCTTGCTATCTTTCGAGCCTCAAAATTCTTGATGCACGCAGGGTTTCAGCAAGCCGCCCCGGTTGCCCGGGGCGGTCCCACCTGACGCCGCGTCAAAGAGCAGCGAGTGCCGCGTTCAACGTCGCACTCGGCCGCATCCCTGCCGATGTCTTGGCCTGATCGGGCAGATAATAACCGCCAGTATCCACCGGCTTACCCTGCGTGGCGATCAGCTCCGCATCGATCTTTGCCTCGTTGGCCGCCAGCGTCTCCGCCAGCGGTTTGAAGCGGGCCGACAGGGCCGTGCTGTTGTCCCGCCTGGACAGCGCCTGTGCCCAATACAGTGCCAGGTAGAAATGGCTGCCACGATTATCCAGTTCGCCGACCTTGCGTGCCGGCGAACGGTTGTTCTCGAGGATCTTGCCGTTGGCCTCATCGAGCGTCTCGGCCAAGACCTTCACGTCCTCATTCCCGGTTGTCTGCGCCAGATGTTCCAGCGAAGCGCCAAGCGCCAGGAATTCGCCCAGCGAATCCCAGCGCAGATACCCTTCGTGCTGGAACTGCTCGACATGCTTGGGCGCCGAACCGCCGGCCCCGGTCTCGAACAACCCGCCGCCCGCCAGCAACGGAACGATCGACAGCATCTTGGCTGACGTACCCAGCTCCATGATCGGGAAGAGATCGGTCAGGTAGTCGCGCAGCACATTGCCTGTGACGGAGATGGTGTCGAGACCCTTGCGAATGCGATCGAGCGAGAACTTCATGGCCTCGACCGGCGCCAGGATGCGGATGTCCAGGCCCGATGTGTCCTCGTTCTTGAGGTATTTTTCGACCTTGGCGATCAACTGCGCGTCGTGCGCGCGTTTGGCGTCGAGCCAGAACACCGCCGGGGTGTTGCTCAGGCGCGCGCGGCGCACCCCGAGCTTGACCCAGTCCTGGATCGGCTCGTCCTTGACCTGGCACATCCGGAAGATGTCACCGGTCTCGACCGGCTGCGACAGCAGAACCGTGCCGTCATCGGCGACCACGCGCACCGTTCCACCCGTGGCGACCTCAAACGTCTTGTCGTGCGAGCCATACTCCTCGGCTTGCTGCGCCATCAACCCAACGTTCGGCACAGAGCCCATCGTCTTCGGGTCGAAGGCGCCATGCGCCTTGCAGTCCTCGATGACGGCCTGGAACAGCGTCGCGTAGCAACGATCGGGGATCGCGGCGATCACGTCGTGCAGCTTGCCGTCAGCGCCCCACATCTTCCCCGACTCGCGGATCATCGCCGGCATCGACGCATCGACGATCACATCGCTCGGCACGTGCAGATTGGTGATTCCCCGGTCGGAATTGACCATGGCCAGGCCGGGCCGCTTCGCATAGGTGGCTTGGATATCGGCCTTGATCGCCGCCTTTTCAGCCTCCGGCAACGTCTCGATCCGGGTCAGCATGTCGCCCACGCCGTTGTCGGGATCGACGCCGAGGCGCGTCAACGTGGCGCCATGCTTCTCGAACACCTCGGCGAAGAACACGGAAACGCAATGACCGAACAGGATGGGATCGGAGATCTTCATCATGGTCGTCTTGACGTGCAGCGAGAACAGGATGCCGTCCTTCTTCGCGGTGTCGATCTGTGCGGCGAAGAAGGCGCGCAATGCCTTGCGGTTCATCACCGACGCGTCGATGATCTCGCCGGCCTTGAGCGGCACCTTCGCCTTCAGCACCGTGGCCGCGCCGTCGCTGCCGACCAGCTCGATACGGGCATTGGTCGGTGCCGCAATGGCCGTCGCGACCTCCGAACCGTAGAAGTCGCTGCCCGACATGTGCGCCACGCGCGTTTTCGAGGCCTTGGTCCAGGCGCCCATCTTGTGCGGATGTTTGCGCGCGTACTGCTTCACGGCGCCGGCGGCGCGGCGGTCGGAATTGCCCTCGCGCAGCACCGGATTGACGGCGCTGCCGAGCACCTTGCCGTAGCGGGCGCGAATTTCCTTGTCCGCCGGCGTCGCGTCGCTGTCCGGATAGTTCGGCACGTCGTAACCCTTGATCTGCAACTCCTTGATCGCGGCCTTCAGCTGCGGGATCGACGCAGAGATGTTGGGCAGCTTGATGATGTTGGCCTCGGGGCGCATCGCAAGTTTGCCGAGTTCGGCGAGCTCGTCGTTGATCTTTTGCGCGGGCGTCAGTTTTTCGGGGAAGTTGGCGATGATGCGGCCGGTCAGCGAAATGTCCTTCAGCTTCATCTTCACGCCGGCCGTCCCGACGAAGGCCTCGACGATCGGCAGCAGGGAAAACGTTGCAAGCCCGGGCGCTTCATCAACCTTCGTCCAAACGATTTCGAGATCTGACATACTTGCACCTCCGTGCGCCGCTTTCGTTTCGGCTGGGTTGATCTATTGCTGATTATGGCCTGTCTTGTTGCATCGCCGTGAGGCAAAGGCAATCTCCGGCACGGCGACGTCACCAGGGCACTCGGCCTATCCTTTTCCAAGCGTCCAGGTTGGAAGCTTTGCCGGTGGCGATAGGGCCTTTTGAGGGCCGACATGGTCCTGTCGCGGCATAGCGGGACTTCGCATATGTCGGTACGTTGCTGTGATCGCGTGATCGCGCAGATCGGCAAAAGCAAGGTGGTCTACGGCCCCTCAGGAGGCGTGGACTCCAGCGTCGTCGCCGTGCTGCTGCAAGGCGCTCGCCGGCACGACCGACCCCGAGAAGAGCGCAAGACGATCGGCGCGCTGTTCATCGACGAGAAGATCGGCGGCGCGCAGTTCCTGGCGCAGGGCACGCTCCATCCCGACGTGATCGAGACGGTCTCCCTCACCGCGGCCGGCCGGGAAGGTTACACCCGGTTCGACCGCGTCAGACGCGGTCCAGCCGCTTTTCGAAGCCGGCCGAACGCGGCATTGCCGCGATTGCAGGCAGGACGTCCTTGAGGTCGCTCACGAAAGCGACATGGTCGAGGTGGCTCCGTTCGGCGAAACCGCCTTCCACGATGCCGCGCAGCAGCGCGGCCAGGGGCCCCCAGAAGCCGCCCTGGTCGACGATCACGATCGGCTTGGTGTGCAGGCCGAGCGTCCGCCAGGACAGCACCTCGAACAGCTCCTCCAGGGTGCCGATTCCGCCCGGCAGCACGACAAAGGCGTCGGAACGCTCGAACATCTGCAGCTTGCGCTCATGCATGGTCTCGACGACGATGGTCTCGGTGAGGGCCGGATGGCCGGCTTCGCGCTGCAGCAGAAACCGCGGAATAATGCCCGTGACCCGGCCGCCGGCCTTGAGGGCGGCATTGGCGAGCAGGCCCATCAGGCCGACGCCACCGCCGCCATAGACCAGCGTTACGCCTTCACGGGCCAAAAGCTCGCCCAGCCCGACGGCGACATTCCGGGCCGCCGGATCGGCGCCGAAACGAGAGCCGCAGAACACGCAAAGGGAAGAGGGGGCGGAAACGGACACGGATGCTTCTTTTTACAGGTGATCCGATGTCTTTCCGGACCGGGACGGCATGGTATCATTTCGCAGAGGGAGGTCGCGACGCCAAGGGCGGTTGGTAGTCGCACCATCGGGAGGGTGATGTCACGCACAGTTCTTTGGCTGATGGCAGCCGGCGCGATCGTTTTCGCAGCCGCCGTGGGTGTTGCTTGGCATGGCAAGCTCAGCGATCAGGCCATTTTAGACCAGTCAACCAGGCCCGGCGCGAACGTATCGCCGGAGCCCAAGCCGCCGCAGCCGCAAGCCCCGTCGGGCGAGGCCCCGAAGGAAGCTCCGCCCGTGGTGGCGGTGCCCACGTTCGACGTCGCCAGGATCGGCCCGGATGGCCGCGCCGTGATCGCGGGGCGGGCGCAGGCGGGCGCCAAGATCGTGCTGCTCGATGGCGGCAAGGAGATCGCCCAGGGCCAGGCCGATGCGAACGGCGAATGGGTCATCCTCGCCCAGGAGCCGCCTCTGGCTGTCGGCCAGCACGAATTGCGCGTGATCCAGCATATCGAAGGCCGCGCGCCGGTGACCTCCGACCAGGTCGTCGTGGCCATCGTGCCGGACCAGAAGCAGCCCGCGACGCCTTCGGGTGCGAAGGAGGAGACGCTGGTCATGATCGCGCCGTCGTCGGGTGCGCCCACGCTCGTGCAACCGCCGTCCGCGGCCGGCGTGCCGAAATCCGGCGACCTCGTGATGTCGACCCTCGACTACGACGAAAGCGGCCACGTCACGGTCACGGGCAAGGCCACGCCTGGCGCCGTGGTGCGCGCGTACGTCAATGACAAGATGGTGGCCGAAGGCCAGACGGGCCCCGATGGAACCTGGCGGCTCTCGCCGTCCGATGCGATCGGCGTCGGCAAGCACAAGCTGCGGCTCGACCGGCTGACCAAGGACGGCAAGCCGGTGGCCCGCCTCGAGCTGCCGTTCGAACGCGTTCCCGTGGCGCCGGCTGCGGGCGACACCCGACGCCTGGTGGTCGTGCGCGGCGACAATCTCTGGAACATTGCGCAAGCCCATTACGGCCACGGCACGCACCACACCGTGATCTATGGCGCGAACAAGGAGCAGATCCGCGATCCGGACCTGATCTATCCGGGCCAGGTCCTGAGCCTGCCCAAGGTCAACTGACAGCGGGCGATAGAGAGCTTTTTCATGCTGGCGAATTTCTTCGTGCCGATCCTCGATGACGGCTGGCGTTTCATCGCCATCTTCGCCGTGGTGACGTTCCTCGCCGCGCTGACCGGCCTGGCGTGGCTGTTCTGGCCGTTGATGGCGTTGACGCTGTGGTCGATCTATTTCTTCCGCGATCCGCCGCGCGGCGTGCCGCAGGATGACGGCGTGCTGATCGCGCCGGCCGATGGGCTGGTGCAGATGGTGGTCGACGCGGTGCCGCCGGCGGAGCTCGGGCTGGGCGACCAGCCGCTCGTTCGCGTCTCGATCTTCCTGAGCGTGTTCGACGTGCATATCAACCGCTCGCCCTGCGCAGCCACGGTCGAGGTCGTGGCTTACCGGCCGGGCAAGTTCCTGAACGCCGCGGCCGACAAGCCGAGCGAGG
>Ga0193729_1001043_pt1 | contig 14265 bp, 11 predicted proteins | sample U1c2metaG_FD_143036 | JGI IMG/M metagenome (GOLD analysis project Ga0193729, IMG submission 143036) | Soil microbial communities from a riparian zone of the East river system, Colorado, United States - U1c2 | ecosystem: Environmental > Terrestrial > Soil > Riparian zone | place: USA: East River... | reverse complement strand
GAAGGCGGGCCGGCTTGACAACCGGGTCGGAGGTTTTGGCAATTGCTGGAACAGATGCCGACGTTCCCGGAGCGGGCCGATAATACCGCGCCACGGTTTCGAACAGCGCACTGGGATCGATCGGTTTCGAGATATGATCGTTCATCCCAGAGGCGAGACAGCGCTGGCGTTCTTCGAGCGTGGCGTGCGCCGTCATCGCGATGATCGGCAGCGCTGCAAAACGCGCGTCGGAACGCAGTTTGGCGGTCGCCTGATAGCCGTCCATCTCCGGCATTTGCAGATCCATCAACACCACATCGAACGGGGGTGGCTGCGGTCCGTTCGACAGTAGATCCACCGCCTCGCGCCCATTGTTGGCGACTTTCACCGTCGCGCCCGTGCCTTCGAGCAACTCCACGGCAATCTGCTGGTTGATCTCGTTGTCTTCGGTCACCAGTATGCGAGCGCCGTGCAGTCGGAGGGGCTGCTCACCTTCATCAGTCGGGACGGTTTCTTCGCTGTCGGCTGCAAAGACGTTCACGAGCGTATCCACAATCGTGGACTTCGTGACGGGCTTGAGGAGGAAGCCGTCGAGTTGCAATCGCTCCGCCTCCTCCCGCACTTCATCGCGTCCGAACGCGGTGACGAGCACGATCGCGGGCTGATGTCGCAACGTCTCGTCGCTCTTGATGTAGCGACTGGTTTCCAAACCGTCCATCCCGGGCATCCGCCAATCCATGAAGACAATGTCGTAGGGCTCGGCGGGATCCTTCTCTTTGACGGCAGCGAGCGCTTCCTCACCCGATGAAACGCTGTCCACACGGCTCGCCACGGCGCTCAAAGGCTCTTGCAGGATCTCGCGCGCGACAGCGTTGTCGTCCACAATCAGGACGCGAAGACGGGACAGCTTCTCAGGAATGATTTTTCCGGAGCCGGCGGTCGAGCCTACCTCCAGCCAGATTGTGAAATTGAACGTGCTGCCGCTGCCCGGTTCGCTTTCGAGCCAGACGCGCCCGCCCATCAACTCGGCGAGCTTGCGCGAGATCGAGAGCCCAAGACCGGTGCCCCCATGTTTGCGCGTCGTGGACATGTCCGCCTGGGAAAAAGGCTGGAACAGCTTCGCCGCCTGCTCGCGCGTCATGCCGATGCCGGTGTCGCGCACTGAGAACTTAAGTTGAACTTTGTCGCCGGTGCGTTCGAGCAGATCGATGTTCAAGCCGATCTCGCCGCGTTCCGTGAACTTGATGGCGTTGTTGACGAAGTTGGTCAGGATCTGACCGAGGCGAAGCGGGTCACCTAGCAGTTGTTCGGGAATCGCGGGAGCGACTTGGATCAGGAACTCGAGCCCCTTATCGTGTGCCTTCTGAGCCGTGAGCGTGGTGACCGTGTGGATCACCTCGTCGAGCTGGAAATCGGTGGTCTCGATGTCGAGCTTATCGGCCTCAATCTTTGAGAAATCGAGGATGTCATTGATGATGCTGAGGAGCGACGTGCCCGCGTTGTGGACCTTGCTCACGTAGTCCCGCTGCTTGGGATTGAGGGGTGTCCTGAGGGCAAGGTGCGACAGACCGATGATGGCGTTCATGGGCGTGCGAATCTCGTGGCTCATGTTGGCCAGGAACGCGCTCTTGGCCTTGGTGGCGTCGTCTGATTTTTGCACGGCCAGACGCAGATCCGTCTCCAACTGCTTGAACGCGGTGATGTCCTGAACCACGCCGTACATGTCGGTCGGTTTTCCGTTGGCATCCTTCACCACGTGTCCCAGAGCGTGGATCCAGACCACGCGTCCATCGATCGGCCGCTTGCACGCGTATGTCGCGTCATACACCGGGATGGTGCCGGCGATGGCGGCGGCAAAGTTCTCCGCCGTGACCTTGGCGATCGCTTCGTCGCCTTCTCGAACATGCTCGGCCCATTCGTCCAACCGGTAGCGGTGACCCGGGCTCGGCAGGTCTCCCAATATCCTCGCTGCGCGCTCAGAGGAGTTGTACCAGCCGGAGTTGTCCAGCGGCAAGTGCCAGTATCCGGCGTTGGCGAGGTCGAGGGCGCTGTCGGTGAGAAGGTTGATGCGGTTGAGCTCTTCGGCCTGACGCTGCGTCTGCTCGAGCTGGCGGCTGAGCAGCTTGTCGTTGCGGTCGACCATCAGCTCAAACGTTGAGCGGCTTGCCTCCAGCCGCTCCACCTGCTTCTTAAGGGAGCGAATTTCCTTCTGGAGCCTGCCGACGTCGTCGGTCTCCATCACGCACTCCCGACTCGGCCGCCTAACAGGAGCGTCGTGAACGTCTCGTTGTGGTAGTGCGAGATGCCATCCTTCGCCAGTCGGGCGATTTCACCATATCCGTAGAACCCGGCGGCGGGCACACCGGCGAGGAGTTCGTTGACGATGCGCGCCTCCTCTTGAGTACGCGAACCCAGGATCTGCTTGCGCCCGGCGCAGGAGATACACAGGGCAAGGGCCGGCTTGCCGCCGCCCCCGGAGGCGTTGGGAAAGTCGTCCAGGGCGTGCTGAAAGGAGGTGCGGGTCGCATCCAGAATCTGGTCGCGATTGGTTGTGGTGATGTGGACCCGGGCGCCGTCCGGCACATCGCCGAGGAAGTGGATACAACCAGTGGCCTCATCGGTCCGGCCTGGAGCACGCAGGTAATATGAGTTCGCACCCCGATCATCATCGGCCGTTACCGCCAGCGGATACTCCGTCAGCTGCGTGATGTCGGCGTTGCCCAGGAACTCCCGGTAGAACTCGGTCGCGGGCCGGCCATCGATCGCCCGCACCACGTGGCCATCGACCTCAGTGACCCTCCCCTCGCGCCCGATGGGGCGCCATCCCGTATCCACACCAAAGGAAAAGACAACACCCTCGTCGAAGAGAAGGAACGGGACGGAATCCTGGAGCACTTCCGTGCCGTGGAACTGCTTGGTCCCCTTGAATCGCCACTGGTCGCCGGCAGTGCCGCCGAAGATCGGGACCGCATCGCCTAACGCCGCCCGCAACGCATTGAGGGCAGCGGACCCGCTCACAGTCAGTCCGTCGGGCATGGTGATGCAGAGGCTCGGCGCTCCGCCATTACCGCCCCTTCCAGCCAGACGCTGGACCGCATCGTTAGCGCTGCCGCGAATAGACCCCGCCACATCGGTCGAGACCGACCTGGCCACACCGGATACCGCGTGAAAGTCATCGCCCGAAAGCAAGACCAGAGCGAGCGAATCTTCCGCAAAGAGGATGTGCGATGACATCTCACCGTCGGTCGTGCAACCGATGAGCGCGATCCCCGGCCACTGGGCGTTGATCTGCTCCAGCACAATCGCAAAGTCGTGATCGATCCCCGCAAACAGCATCGCCACGCGGGGTAAGGACGCTCCCAGCGCGACCTTCGCGCCAGCAATCAGTTCCGCGACCGCGTCAACCGAATCTACGTCTTGACTGTGGACTACACATGCTCGCATAGGTGACTCCTTTTCAGTATTCTTCGTTCATTTCCCGCTTGCCAGATTTTGCATTGCATTGTTTTTTCATCATGGTGTCGTTCGCATCCCGCACCGCTGGCTTCTCCAAACTGATGTAGGCCTTGTACGATTCGAGGTCCCACACCGGTCGCCCCTGCGCGTTCTTGATCGTCAGCGTGTCGGGCTTGCCGATGAAGCCGTGTGCCGCGTTTTCAAAGTCCTCCTTCTCATTGAAGTTGAGGTATCGCTGCATCGCGAGATTGGCGGCCTTCGTAGCTTTGCTCGCGGGTTTGGGCGACGTACCCTGCTGCTGCGCCGAAGCGATGCCCGCTCCAAGCACCGACGCGAGGGTGATGATCAACGTCGTTCTAAGTTTCATAGTTCTCCTTTGTCCGGATTTTTGTCCTGATGTGTTTTGTGTTTCCTGTGTTTGTTTGGTTTGCTGGTTCGGATTGATTCTCCCGGCCCCAGCGCGATTGCGAGGAGGTTGCGTTGGGAATTGGTCTTCATAACTTTCGTATCGTTCCACTGCGAGAGGGACCCTGCGCTCGGTTGCCTCGCGGTCATCCACATGCACGCGCCTCAAGAGGCCCGCGAAGGTGATGCGCTCGTCGCTCCGGAAACCAAGGACGGAACGGCAGCGTGTTTGATTTGTAAATAGCTATTATGAACAGGTCAGTCCGATCATCCGAACCTTCAAGGGGTTTATTGTTAAATATATGGGCGATGGGATCATGGCAGTCTTCCCGAACCGTGCGGATGATGCGTTTCAAGCCGCGATTACCAAACAGCAATGCGTCGCGGAAACAATGAGCACCGGCTAAAAAAAGTCCTCTTATTCAAATTGGTGTTGGCCTCCATACCGGACACATGATGGTGGGAGTAGTGGGTGAGGTGGATCGCATGCAAGGAGATGCAATTTCCGATCATGTAAATCTTAGATCCGATATCTGGATAGGGTGTGCGTAAAAGGTAAAGAAGAGGCGATCCGGCTTTTTGAAGTGTGAAAGACGGGGTTCCGGAAACATGGACCGGCGACACTGTAATGATAACGAAATGACCGAGGACTTCAACGATGCTAGCGGAGGGTGAGCAAATGTTTCACGGCTCTCTCCTGCAAGGAAAGAGTTACTTTACCTTTACGATGCCGGGCGGCTTCCACGTGCCTTCGCCCGCCGGCAGGATGGAAGGCGGCTCCGTTTTCGGCCAGTAGAGGCGCATGACGAGGTAGATGAGGTCGTTAGGCGCGGGGAGCCAGTTGCTTTCCTTGTCCGCGCCGGGGCTGTTCGTCTGGATGTAGAGGGTCAGCGAGCCGTCCTCGCCCTTCTTCATATTAGGCATCATGGGCGAGTTGATGAGGTAACGATTGATCGGGTTCTTGATCAGGAGCTGGCTCTTGCCGTCATACATCGTCACCGACCAAAAGGCATTCACCGGCGGGAACTGCCCCGCCGGGAAGGTGAGCGTGTACTTGTGCTTGCTGCCGTCGAGCGGCTCGCCATTGGCCAGCGTTTTGGTCATGGGATACATGGCTTCGGCAGCGTCGTTGCCGTAGATGCCTGCCTGAGCGGCGGCCGCTCGCTTGAGCCAGTCGCCGTTGTAAAAGGCGCTGTCGCCAAAGAGCGAACCGACTTTCCAGCCGTTGATGTTCTTTTGTCCGGACTCGAGATACTGCTTGATCTCGGCTTCGCCCTCCTTAACGCCCGCGACTACTTGCGCTCGCTGCTCGGGCGAAAGGTCTTTGAAAGCGAATGGCTTTCCCGCTTCGATACCGAGGCGGGCCAGTTTTTCTCGGATTTCCTTCTCTTCCGGGCCGGCGGAAGCGAATTGCAGCGCGAACGCGAGGTAGTCAAAGAAGCCGGTCTTCACCATTTCCTTGTTGATCTTGGGGAAATCAACGGTCGGGGCTGCCGGAGGCGCGGGCTGTTTCAGATACTGAGAGAGCGGCTGAACTTTGTAGCCAGCCTGGATCTTGACCACGTTCGGCATGTCCTCCGGGTTAAAGAGCTGGGTGCGGTAGGCCACCGCCGAGAACTGGGTACTCGACCGGAATACCTTCTTGATGCCTGGCGGCGTCTCGCCTTTCCAGTCGGGCCCGGCCACCATGTAATCGCCGGGCTCGTTGCCGGTGGCGCGGCTGCCGATGTAACCATAGTTATAGGTGTTGCCATCGCAGAGCATCACTGAGAAGTAACGCGATTTCTCCACCGCCGGAACCGACAGCACGATCGGCTCGGCGCGCAGATCCGTCCACAAGATGGAATATGGCGTGTCACTGTTCGGTGTGATAACCGATGTGTCTTTGTAGGTGAAGACGCGGGCTTCATTGTTGATTTGATTGAAGGGCGCCTTGTACTGGGGCCCGCTCTTATCAACGGCATACTCGTGCATGACCGCATAGTTCATCACGATCGGCAGACCGTAGATAAACCCTTCTTCGGCGATGGCCTTGGTTTCGGCAGGAGTGATGTCTGCGGCGTTGGCCGTGAACGTGAGCGACAGTGCGAAGGCGAGCGATGTCAGGATGGTTTTTGTTTTCATAGATGATGTGCGCGTGTGTTGGTGGGTTAGTCTGCTTTCACGATTCCCGGCGGCTTCCAGGTGCCTTCGCCGGCCGGCAGGATCGAGGGCGCTTCCGTCTTCGGCCAGTAGAGGCGCATGACGAGGTAGATCGTGTCATTTGGCGCAGGCAGCCAGTTAGCTTCCTTGTCCTTACCGGGCGACTCCTTCTGGATGCAAAGGGTGAGCGAGCCATCAGCGTTCTTCTTCATGCCGGGCAGCATCGGCGAGTTGAGGAGGTAGCGATTGATCGGGTTCTTGATCAGGAGCTGGCTCTTGCCGTCATACATCGTGACCGACCAGAAGGCATTCACCGGCGGAAACTGCCCCGCCGCAAAGGTGAGCGTGTAGTTGTGCTTGCTTCCGTCGAGCGGCTCGCCGTCGGGCAGAGTCTTGGAAATTGGATAGGTCGCCTCCGCGGAGTCGTTACCGTAAATACCGGCCATGGCTGCGGCGGCCCGCTTCGGCCAGTTGCCATTGAAAAACGCGCGATCACCATCCGGGTCGCTCACGATCCAGCCATTGATGTTTTTGCCAAGGGTATCAACCGTCTGCTTCACCTTCTCCTCACCAGCCTTCATGCCTTCCACCACGGCAGCCTTTTGCTCTGGCGAGAGCGCCTTGAAGTCGAAAGGCTTTCCTGCCTCGAGGCCGAGTCGAGCCAGTTTCGCGCGGATGGCCTTTTCCTCGGGTCCGGCAGGCGCGAATTGCAACTGGAAGGCGAGATAGTCAAAGAAGCCGGTCTTGGCCAGCGCCTTGTCGATCTTCGGGAAATTGATCGCCGGGGCCGCAGACGGCGCCGGCTGTTTCAAAAACGCCGAGAGCGGCTGCATTTTGTAACCCTCCTGGATCTTGATCACATTCGGCATATCCGTCGGGTTGAAGAGCTGGGTGCGAAAGATCACCATCGAAAACTCGGTGGTCGAGTTGAAGACCTTTTTGATCCCCGGTGGCGTCTCGCCCTTCCAGTCGGGCCCGACCACCATGTAATGCCCCGCCTCACTGCCGGTGGCGCGAGTGCCGATGTAACCGTAGTTAAAGGTATTCCCGTCGCAGAGCTGCACCGAGTAATAGCGCGATTTCTCGATCGCCGGGACCGAGATCACGATTGGTTCAGCGCGGAGGTCCATAAATCCGAGCGAATACGGCGTGTCACTGTTGGGCGTCACGATGGCCGTGTCTTCGGGGGTGGCGACGCGGTGCATGCTATTGAGCTGATTGAACGGCGCCTTGAACTGGCTGGACTTCTTGTTCACCGCGTACTCGTACATGACGCCGTAGTTCATCACGATCGGCAGGCCGTAGATGAAACCTTCCTCGGCGATAGCTTTGGTTTCGGCAGGTGTGATGTCCGCGCCGCGGACCGTGCAAGTGAGTGCCAGCGCGAAGCCGAGCAAAGTCAGGATGGTTTTTGTTTTCATGGTTGTTTTCCTTGTTGTGGCGTCAGGACCTCGCTAATGAATGTGCATTTGTTTATAACGAGTGGTCAGTCTATTCGTGGATTATGCGGCGTGGTGTCCGCCAGGCCGTTTTGGGATTTGGTTGTCTATAGAACTATGGCGCTATTGTTAGTTTCTATCCGATGAGGCAGGGTCGTTATTTTACCTGCTTGACCGCCGGGATCTTCCACGTCCCGTTAATGATCGACGGGTTCTTCTCGCTCGGCCAGTAAAGGCGGAGCATGAGGATGAACTTGTCCGTCGGCGCAGGAAGCCAGTTGGATTCCTTGTCCGTGCCGGGACTTTCGTTCTGGATGTAGAGATCTGTGGAACCGTCGGCGTTGGCTTTGAGGTTCTGGCGGGCGCTGATGCTGTAGCGGTTGAGCGGGTTGGCAACGAAGAAGTAATCGCCGTTATACATTGTCAGCGACCAAAAGCCTTTGGCGGGTGGTAGCTGTCCTTTCGGAAAGTGCATAACGTACTTGTTAGCGCCGCTGTAGGGCTTGCCCTCCGCATCTACTTCGGAGGTCGGATAGACGGCGTCCTGCGGACGGTTCGCTCCCAAGCCGATGGCAGTGACGAATGCGCGTTGCAGGTAATTGGTGCCGTAGAGGCCGGTCTTCGTTAAGAAGGTCCATCCGTTCTCCATCGTTCCCGCTTCTTTGAAGTGCCCCATGATTTTTTCGAAGCCCAGTTTGGGCACATCGGCCAGAGCCTTTGCACCTTCGTCGCCAACCTTGCTAGCGTCGAAAGCCTGGCCCGGAGCGATTCCGAGCTTGGCGAGCTTCGCGACCATCGGTGCATCGGCTTTCGCGGGCGGGTTATCTTTTAGGAGCGTGGCCAGCAGGCTGAAGTAAGCCTCGGCGGTAAGCGCGTTCACCTGGTCGCGAACGGGTGTTTTCATGTCGATGCTTGGGTCGACCTTACCTTCGGGTGGTGTGTAGGGTTTACCGTAAGCGCTCAGTGGCACTATCGAGACCTCGTCCTGCATCTTGTGGACGGCCGTATAGTCTCCCGGCGTGCCTGTGCAGTAGATGCGTCCGAGAACCCACACGATGGCGGTCGGCGATTTGTACTCCTTTACACCCTTCGGCAGGTTCCCCTTCCAGCCGGGGCCTGTGATGGCATATGTCTGGAGGCCGGTTCCGGTCGTCCGCTTGCCGGGCACTTGAAAAACGTCTGTCCAGCCGTCGAGCATGGGAAAAAGGTAATAGCGCCCGTGAGCGTCCGGCAGACTCAGCACATACGGCTCCTTGCCGACGTTGAGGAAGCAAGTGGTGTAAAGGGTATCGGCATTGGGGGCAGTGACGTCTCGATAGGAGGCATTCGGATACTCGCGCAAACGGATGAGCTGACCCATCGGCGCATGCGAGCCTTCCACTTTTTCGACGTTGGTAATAACCCGACGGGTGTATTCCATCGTGATGAGTGGGTAGCCATAGATATAGGCTTCGGTTCCAAGCTGTGTCGCGTCCGCCGCAGTTAGTGCAGCGGCCTGGCTTGGGAGATTGGTGATAAGCAAAGCCACGGCGACAGCGCCGCAGGTCAAAGCCCGGTTGCAGAATGATGATCTGATTGGTTTCATGGTAATGTTTCCTTTTCTTGTATTACTTGTACCTTCCTTGGTTAAGTTGTTTTAGTGCATCCGGCAAATCAGCATAAGCGCGCCTGTGAGCGCGATCACCTTGTTCAAGCTAGGGTGCATTTTCATCGGTGAGTTTGTTTGGATTGTGGACTTGACCATTTAATTCCCGGGCTTTTATTTACCAGGCCCCTATTAACGACGCCAGGCACGGCGCGCGGCACCGGCGTAGGACATGGGTGTAGCAGGCATCCCGATGATATCGATGAACAACGCACAAGCTCCCCCATTGGCTGGCGGAGTCCCTTCAAGAATGCGCGCGTCGTAGGTAAGATCATTGCCGGAAAGCTGCGGGTTGCTAAGTTCCACCACAAGGTCCGATACGTTGTCGCCACGAAAGACCGAGAGCGTGGCATTAGGATTATCCTTAAGAAAGCTGTCCTTCCCCTGACTCCACAGCGGAATGAGCCTGCTGGTCCGCATATGCCCAGCCATGCGCGCGGGACGATCAGTGAAGCACACGGTCACGGGGTTCACTCCTCGCAGGACAAGCTTTCCGCTGTTGAAAGTCATATTCTTTGCGTTTTGCACGAAGAGGACATCCACGTTTTTTGACTGCTTGCCGCTCGCAGTCCAAGTAATCAGCGGCTTTGCGCCCGGAGCCGGTGTCGGAGATGAGGCATAGGTCGTGAAAGAGTGCGCTATGATGATGCCTGCAAATGCGGCACACATCAGGATGAGTTTATTTATTTTCATTGGTTTCGTTTGGGTTTGGTTTTGCGTTGTCGTTTCGGTTTTGAACTCTTATCACTTTGTTCCTTGTTTCCCTCTCCCAGCTGTTGCAGATATGCCAGGAGAGGGCGATGAGGTAGTGGTGGGAGTGGTAGCCTCAAGTTTCTTAAGAAAGAAGGCTTCTATGCCTTTGAATTCTGCTGCGTGGGAGCTGTTTGAAACAACCCTAACGCCAGAAGCATTTACTTCTATTGTTTGGTGAAGGGTTCCAGATCTGTCCGTAAGCCAGGCAGTGCCTACAGAATAAATTTTCATCTTGTTATCTTCGATTGTCTTGATAGCAGAAAGCACGATGCCTTTTTGGATGGGATTCGTGCTGACAGCAAATGCGCGACTAATACCGTCGTTCGACGTACGAAACGACTTTAGTCTCACTGGAAGACGGTCGCTGCCAAGTCCGAGTGTGGCCGCTATTTCTGCGGCTATCGATTCTACAGCGCCTTGAGAAGTTACCCATTCTTCCACTTTGGAAAGTTCGGCCTGGCCAGAATAAGGAGGTGTTGGAGCAGGATTCTGAGCCTTCAATGTGATTGCGGCGAGAGAAATGACGAATACAAACAATGTGGAACGAACCAAGGCCGCAATGAAGAACTTGGCCAAGTTCTTTTTCATAGGCAACGTGTGGTTGCTAAGTGACCCGCTCGCTACTCGTTCGGCTAGTCGTTCACTCGGGCCATGGTTTCAGCCTTGGCCTTTTGGTCCTCGGCCATCATCTGGTTCGGTCCGAGCTTGACGGTCACCTTGTCGAGCTTGCCCGTAAAGCGGAACGGCGGCTTGTAATCCTTGTCGTCCACGCCCGTGCGGGTATCAACTCCGACATCGAAGGACTCATCAATCGTCATGAGGGCCGGGATGGTATGCGGGATCGTCTTGCGGGCGACTTCCTTGCCGTCCACCGACAGGACGCCGGTGCCACCCTTGGCCAGGCCGGGGCCGTCGTATTTGAAATCAAACAAGATGGTATGTTTGCCGGGCGTAAGTGCCTTCGGGCCTTCCCAGCGGAAGTGTTCCAGAGCGAGCAGGTTGTAGGTGAAGACCGGCTTGCCTTTGACCAGGTAGAGGCCGTAGCCGCCGAAGCGGCCCCCGAGCGTGTTGATCATGCCCTCGGCGCCTTTCTGCGGGATTTCCACCTCGGCGGTGATGGAGTAGGACTTGGTGAGAATGTTGGGTACGCTGCCGTCGGGCAGGCCGGACACTTCACTCGAATAGGTGAACTCGGTCCGGCCGGCAACCGCACTCGGCCGCGGCGCAAGGATGCGCGCGAGGATCGAATTATCCAGCGGGAGCACCTGATATTTTCTGGCCTCATCCATGAAGAGCCCCTGCAACTCTTTCAGCTTATCGGGGTTCTTCGCGGCGAGGTCATTGGTCTCCGAGAAGTCGTCGGCGATGTTATAGAGTTCCCATTTGTAGCCGGTGAGCACGTCGGGCATTTTCACCGTGCCCATGAGCCACGGGGGTTGCGGTGGAACAGTGGTGGCGATCCAGCCATCGTGATAGAGGGCGCGGTTGCCGAACATCTCGAAATACTGGGTGTCGCGCTTCGACGGGGCCGTCGCATTCGCGCTATCGAAGGTGTAAGCCATGCTGATGCCTTCGATCGGTTTCTGGGCAATGCCATTGACCGTCTCCGGCGCCTGGATGCCAGCGGCTTCGAGAATTGTCGGCACAATATCAATCATGTGGTGGAACTGCGGGCGAATGCCGCCCAAATCCGTGATGTGGCCGGGCCAGGAGATGCTCATACCCTGCCGGGTGCCGCCGAAGAAGGATGCCACCTGCTTGGTCCATTTGAACGGCGTGTCGAAGGCCCACGACCACGCCACTGACATGTGCGGGGTAGTGTGGTCCGAACCCAGGACATCGTAGAACTTCAACTGGGCATCAACGGGCATATCGATGCCTTGAATCGCGGCGAGATCGAACGTCGTCCCGACGGTCGAGCCTTCGGCGCTCGTGCCATTGTCCCCGCTGATATAGATGATCAGGGTGTTATCGAGTTTGCCCAGGTCTTCAACGGCCTGAATCACCCGGCCAATCTCATGGTCCGTGTAGGCGGCGTAGGCGCCAAATATTTCAGCCTGGTGGGCGTACACCTTCTTCTGAGTGGGATTGAGCGTGTCCCACTTCGGCAGGAGATCCGGCCAGGGAGTGAGCTCGGTATTCGGCGGAATCACGCCCAGCTTCTTCTGGTTGGCGAAAATCTGGTCGCGCATTTCGTTCCAGCCCATGTCGAATTTGCCTTTCATCTTCGCGATCCATTCCGGAGTTGGGTGATGCGGCGCGTGCGTACCGCCGGGAACGTAATAGAGGAAGAAAGGCTTCTCCGGCGCGGCGGCATTCAACTCCGTCATATACTTGATCGCCTCATCCGCCATGTCGGTAATCAGGTTGTAGCCGGGCTTTCCGACCCACGGGAAGATCGCGGTATGATCTCGAAAGAGATAGGGAGTCCACTGATTGGTTTCACCGCCCATGAACCCGTAGAAGTACTCGAAGCCCATCCCGCTCGGCCATTGGTCGAAGGGTCCGGCCAGGCTGTAGAGATAGGTTGGGGTGTTATGGTTCTTGCCGAACCAGGACGTGGCGTAGCCGTTCTCCTTAAGGATCTCGCCGATGGTGGCTTTGTCCTTGGTAATAATGCTGTCGTAGCCCGGATAGCCCGTAGCCTGTTCTGCGATCACACCAAAGCCCGACGAGTGATGGTTGCGGCCAGTGATCAGCGCCGCGCGCGTGGGGGAGCAAAGCGCGGTCGAATGGAATTGCGTGTAGCGCAATCCCGCCTTCGCGATCCGATCCAGGACCGGCGTGGGGATCACGCCGCCAAAGGTGCTGCAGACGCCATAGCCCTGGTCGTCCGTCATGATCAAAAGCACGTTGGGCGCGCCCTTGGGCGGCACCACCGTTGGCGGCCAATACGGCTTGGAATCTACGGCGCTATCCTTGATCACGCCGCCGAATTTCGGGTCGGGCGGCGGGAGTTGCTTTCCGTCAATGGTAGTGGTGGCGCTCGGTGAACCGGGCGTGCCAGTGGTTTGGACTTGTGCTCGAGCGGAAGGCGCAGCCGCCATGACGGCGGCAGCGAGCATCCCGGCAAGTAGGATCTGTTTTGCTGTTTTCATAGGTGTTAATCTGGTTCGTTGCTGTTGATCTAATTACAATTTTGACTCGCCTGTTGTGATCTGCATATAGGACTTTAGGGCTATGCCATGCTCTCACTAATTACCAACGCGGCCAAGGACTTTTACATGACATCAGCAATTGATGAGGCAACACTGGCATTATTGGGGAACGACATGAACAAAGGGTACTAAACGGAGGGCGATGATTCCCGTTTGCCACGAAATGGATTTTCCGATTTCGTTTAAAAGCGCGACGTTGTTTAGCTGAACGCAACAAGGACCAACATGGCCCGGAGCCAAACAAAAGCTCTGCTGCTCGCTTCATTGCTGGCCGCGTCGCTGACCGCGGGCAATGCCGCCGAGCCCAGCCAGGAAATCGCGCCGGGCGTCCGGCTGCTCGCTCGCATAAGCGACCCGCGCATCAAGGAAAGCTCCGGCGTCGTCGCCAGTCGCCGATACACCAATGTATACTGGACGCACAACGACGGCGGCGGGCCGAAGAAACAAGTCCTCTACGCCATCGACCGCAAGGGCAACACGCGCGCGTCCTTCCCCGTCACTGCCGTCACATTGCACGATTGGGAAGACATCGCCATCGACAACGCTGGACACCTGTACATCGGCGACATCGGCAACAACGACGCGAAGCGGGACACGCTGGCCGTTTATGAAATCGGCGAGCCGAATCCTCAGGCGGGTGCCGGCCTCGTCTCGCCGAAACGCGCGTGGAAGTTGAAGTTTCCCCAAGCGCCGTTCGACTGCGAGAGCCTCTTCGTCTGGAAGGACCAAGGCTACATTATCTCGAAGGTATTCGATAAGGCGCGCGCGCAGATTTTCCGCTTTCCCCTCAAGGACACGAACGAGCCGCTGACGCTCGAACTCGTCGCGACGACGAAAATCGAATCGCCAGTTACGGGCGCGGACATATCCGCCGACGGGACGTTGCTTGGCCTCGTGGCGAAGAACGGCGCCTATGTCTTTCGCATCGACGGCGACGTGACGCGCGTCATCGAGGCCAAGCCATACCACACGAAGTTAAAGAACATGCACATCGAAGGCTGCTGCTTCGTGTCCGAGGGGCTGTTGGCGACGAGCGAGCAGCGGATGATTTTTCTCTTCACGGACGCGGCGTTTCGCGAGCAATGATCTCAGTCCTGAGTTGAGAATTTTATCAGTCCGAATTGGGAGATGTCTATAGGACTTTAGAGCAATACTTCTCCGTGATGCCGCCCCTCTTTCGATACGGACATGCCAGCGCATGGCAGTTTAGGACAATAGCTGTGCACCGACGGCTTGCGGCCGAGCTATTGATCGACGTGCAGCGCCATCACCGGATGAATTTCCCAAA
>Ga0193729_1001042_pt1 | contig 14266 bp, 10 predicted proteins | sample U1c2metaG_FD_143036 | JGI IMG/M metagenome (GOLD analysis project Ga0193729, IMG submission 143036) | Soil microbial communities from a riparian zone of the East river system, Colorado, United States - U1c2 | ecosystem: Environmental > Terrestrial > Soil > Riparian zone | place: USA: East River... | reverse complement strand
AGACGCGACGCAGCGACATTTTTCGATGGCGGAAGAATCACCCCGGGTCAGTTCGCTCGCGGCACGTTGATCCTAGGTAACGCGCGCTGCGGCGACCTCCAGCCTGCTTTCGGCTGGTACGGAACATAGACCTCCAGGTCTGTGCGGCCCAGCGGAGTTGCACTCCGCTGCCGCGGAATTCGAAAGCGGACAGAATGTCCGCTTGGCGCACAGGCCGCAGGCCTGTGTTCCGTGCCGCTCGCCGAAAAGCTTTCGAAAACCGAATCGTTGAGACCAATGTTTGTCGCCGGCACGCTGCCGGCGACGGCAAGCTGGCAGCCTACGCTCCCCAGATCAGCATCGGCGTCCGCATTCCCAGCGAAAATTTTTTGCGCAGCCGCCCGGATGTTGGCTAGAATCGTCCGATGCTGCAAACCGCGCGCCCAAAGAAAAAATCCCAACCGAAAGCGCCGGCTCACGAAAAATATCTCGAGGCCTTTCGCTGGATGCTGCTGACGCGAACATTCGAAGAAAAACTGGCCAGCATGTATCGCGGCGGTCGGATTACCGGGGGCGTCTACATCGGCAAAGGCCAGGAAGCAGTCAGCGTCGCTTGCGGGATCTTCTTGCAGAAAGGCGACATCTTCGCGCCTCTCATTCGTGACCAGGCCGGCCGCTCGGCCTTTGGCGAACCGCTGGTAGATGTCGCACGGACCTATCTTGGTTCGCGCGCCGGACCGATGCGAGGACGCGATGGCAACATTCACCGTGGCAAACCACGCGACGGCCAGCTGGCGATGATCAGCCATCTGGGCGCGATGGTCTCCGTGGTCGTCGGCTCGCTCATGGCAAAGCGCGGACGGGGTGAGAGAAATTTTATAGGGCTAACGACAATTGGGGAAGGGGGAATGCAAACCGGCGCGACCCATGAAGGAATGAACATCGCCGCGGTCGAGCACGCTCCGCTGGTGGTGGTCGCGACCAATAATCATTACGCTTATTCCACTCCGAATGATCGCGAGTTTGCCTGCGCCAACCTGGTTGATCGCGCCCGCGGTTACGGCTTCGAAGGCTATGAATTGGACGGCACCGACCTGGCACAATGCCTTGACGTAATCGGCTCGGCCGTGAAACGCGCCCGCGCCGGTCGCCCACCGCAGCTCGTCGTCGCCTCCATCCTCCGCCTGGCCGGTCATGGCGAACACGATGATTTCAGTTACGTCACCGACGATATTCGCAAGGAGCCATTCGCGATTGATTGCCTGCAACGCGCGGAAGCATTTATTAAGGAGCGCGAGCTGGCCGATGCCGAAACACTCCAGCGCTGGCGCGAACAAGCGGCAGAGGAAGTCGAAAATGCTTTCAGCGCTGCGCAAAGCGAACCCGTGCCCAGCGGCGATGACGAAGATTGGTCCGCTATCTCCAGGCGTGATCTGGTGGACGAGATTGGCGAAGGCGGGTCATCCTAGCCATGAGCATTACCTATCTTGAGGCCATCCGCGAAGCGCAGGCGAAGCTTTTGCGCGATGACAAACGCGTTTTCATTTACGGGCAGGATGTGGGCGGAAGCTTCGGCGGCGCGTTCAAGGCCACCAAAGGACTGGCGAAGGAATTTCCGGGACGCGTTTTAAACGCGCCGATTAGCGAAGACGCCATGGTTGGCACGGCCATCGGCGCCGCGCTTGAAGGTATGCGCCCAATTGTGGAAATGCAGTTCGCCGATTTTTCCAGCATCGCTCTGAATCAAATTCTCAACAACGCCGGGACGCATTACTGGCGCACTAATATTCCGGTTCCAATCACGGTGCGGTTGCCCTCCGGCGGCACCAAGGGGAGCGGGCCGTTTCATTCGCAATCGATGGAATCCCTTTATGCGCACTATCCGGGATTGATCGTGATGACCCCGGCGACGGTGGAAGATGCTTACACCATGCTAATCGACGCGGTCGCGATTGATGACCCGGTGGTTTACTGCGAGCACAAATACCTTTACTACCATCTCAAGGCCGACGGTTTGCCGAACGACGGAATGCCAGTTGGCAGAGCTCGGATCGTGCGGACCGGACGCGATCTAACAATCGTTAGCTACAGCGCGATGTTGCACGAATCTTTAAGCGCGGCCGAGCAGATTGCGAAAGAGGGATTCGAAATCGAAGTAATCGATCTGCGCACAGTGAAGCCATTGGATACCGCAACCGTGCTGGCGTCAGTCGCTAGAACAGGCCGGCTCTTGGCGGTCGGCGAATCTTTCCCCTGGGGCGGCGTGACCGCGGAAGTCATTGCCCGCGTCGCCACTGAAGGTTTCCATTTGCTCGACGCCGCGCCCGCGCGGGTAAATGCCAAGGATACTCCTATTCCCTACCATCCCAATCTCTGGTCGACGCACCGGCCCAGCGCCAAATTGATCGCAACGAAAGCGCGGCAGTTACTTCGCGAATAAATTTATGCCCCAGGTTCCAATCATCATGCCACAGCTCGGCGAATCGATCGCCGAAGCAACGATTGTCTCGATCAACGTGAAGCCGGGCGAAAAAGTCGCCGCCGATCAGGAAATCATCGAGGTCGAAACCAATAAGGCGGTGATGGGAGTGACAACGCCGTGCGCGGGCGAGATCGCGAAAATTGATGTGCAGGTAAAGGAAACGTACCCGATCGGCGCGGTGCTCGGTTACATTGAAGCGAGCGAAAAAGACGCGGCTCGATTCGCCAAACAAGCGCCGCCGCCCGAAGTGCAGCGCGAAATGACCGAGGAAATTCCGGGACGAAACGAAGAAACTGCAAAGGCGGAAGCGACCAAAAGCAACGGCGCCAGAGCAAAAGTTCCGACCGACGGATTGCCCGTTCCCGCTGTCGCAAAAGGGGCAGGGTTTTTGTCGCCGCGCGTCCGTGCCCGAATGGCGGAGTTGCAATTAACGAATGCGGATCTCGCTGGTATTGCAGGAACAGGCAGCGGCAATCGTGTCACGATTAAAGATTTGGAGAATTACTTGCGCCAGATGGAATCGCAGACAACGAGCGACGCCTCGGCGATTCGCGCGGGAGTCGCGGATGCGATGCGTCGCAGCTGGTCGCGGCCGCTGGCAACGATCGGGTCGTCGGTGAATCTCGATCCTGTTCTAACGGATCGTAAACAGCACGACCCGAAACCTGGTCCGGCGCTTTATGCGTTGCGCGCTCTCGCGCTTGCCCTTGCGGAAAGTCCCGCCTTGGCCGCGAAACTGGTCGGCGCCCGCGTCTTGCAATCGAACGCGATCGACATCGGGCTCGCAATTGAAGCGCAGGATGGAATCATTGTGCCAATCATCCGCAATGCCGATAAAACGTCGCTCGCTGATCTGACGACGAAGTATGAAGAGTTGGTTTCGCTCGGGCGCGCTCGTCGCATTTCCCCGGAAATGCAGAGCGGCGGAATCGCAGCAGTCTCGAATTTCGGCACTTTCGGGGTGGAATGGGGCACCCCGATCCCTCTGCCCGATCAAACAATGATTCTCGGTCTCGGCGTCGGGAAAAAAACGCCGCGCTGGGATGAATCGAAGTCAGAATTCGTTCCAATAACGGAGGCGCAAATTACCCTCGGTTTCGATCATCGCAGCCTCGATGGCGGGGGCGCGGGGCGCTTATTGAAGCGTGTGATCGAGCTGCTGGAAGACCCGCCGCAGCTCTGATTCTGGGGGAGCGCAGGCAGCTTGCCTGCTCTTTTCGGCAGCCTGCCGAAAAGCATCTGCGTTCGGTTGTCGTCGGCAAGCTGCCGACGACTGCAGGCTGGCAGCCTGCGCTCCCCGGAAACTCTTGCGACGCGTCGCGAACAATTTGCACCGACAGCCAAGCCGACGACAATTAAGGTAATAGCGAAGACTAATATGTACGAGAACACCGAATTCAGCACCAGCCGCGACATCGAAGCGATTCAAATCCCCGCAGGGACCAAGATCACGATCCCGGCGGGAACGCCCGGCGTGATCACGCAATCGTTGGGTGGGAGTTACACCATCGCGACGAACTTCGGTTTGTCCCGCGTCGCGGAAAAAGATAGCGACGCCCTTGGATTAGAGAAGAGTGAATCGCAGCCAACAGCATCCGCGAACGGAGCGAAAGATGGCGAGGTTTCCGAAGAAGATGTTTGGAATCAATTGCGCCAATGTTATGACCCGGAAATTCCGGTGAATATTGTCGATCTGGGATTGGTTTACGATTGCAAGCTGACAAAGAAAGAGGACGGCAGCACGCGGGTGGATGTGAAGATGACATTAACCGCACCGGGCTGTGGAATGGGCCCGGCCATCGCCCACGACGCCCAAAGCAAGATTTTGACGATCGATGGCGTGGATGAAGCCGACGTCCAGCTGGTTTGGGACCCACCGTGGAACCAAAACATGATCAGCGAAGCGGGCCGGATGAAGCTGGGAATGATCTAAGGGAAAGATCTTCCTACCGCGTCGCGCCTTCTGGGGAAGTCCGTCATCCCGAGCGCAAGCGAGGGACTTCACACCAGGTAATGGATCACACAAAACAGTTTGCGTGATCGTCGACCGCTCGTGAGGTCCCTCACCGTCTGCGCGGTTCGGGATGACAGACGCGGAGCTTCAAGTTGAACGCTGATTGTTGATCAGATCTCGGCAGCCACGATGAAATTTGCTGAATCAATTGACACCGACTCTGCCGATCCTATAATCCTGCTCCCGCGTTCGAAAAAAATTCGCAATTTTCATCATGCCTTCCACTGAAATCATTCTAACTGACAATGTCCCTGGCCTCGGAGCGGAGGCGGACATCGTGAAAGTGCGTCGCGGCTATGCCAGAAATTATCTTTTGCCGCGCGGCAAGGCCCATGAGGTGACGCCGGCGAGCCTGCGCCAGCTGGAGAATTTGAAAAAGAAACGGGCCGAACGCGAAGCCCGCGAGTTGAATGAGGCGGAGGAGCTGGCGCGACGGATCAATAAATTGCGGGTGACGTTTAAACTGGAAACTGGCGAGACCGGCAAAGCGTTCGGTTCGATCACGGCGCAGGACGTCGTGACGCGATTGAAGAATGAGATCGGCGACGAAATCGATCGTCATAAGATTCATCTCGAACATCCGATCAAGACCACCGGTGAACACGAAGTAGCGATCAAGTTGCACCACGACGTGACCGTGAATTTTAAATTTGAAGTAAAATCAGCGCATGAGGAGCAGGCCAAAGCGGTGGAACCGGCCGAATCGGCCGAGTCTGCTCCGAAACGAGGATTATTCCGAAGACGCAAATAAATGCCGAGCTCTCAGGGAAGTAGTCCTGAGAAGCCTCGTAAGACAGCGGGAAATGGCGCTGACCGAGGCTTGGCGCAGCAGAGTGGCGGGAGAGTTTTTCAGAGCTCGCCCACAGGTTCGGCACAGGATATTCACCGCGCGCCGCCTCATAGCGTGGAAGCCGAGCAGGGCGTGCTCGGTTCGATGTTGATCGCGCCGCAGGACGTCATCCCGGAATGCGTCGAAAAAATCAAAGAGGAATACTTCTACGTTCCGGCGCATCAAACGGTCTTTCGCGTTCTGGTGCAACAATGGAGCGCGGGCCAGGCGATCGATCTCATCACCTTCACTCAAACGTTGCGCGACCAAAATGTGCTGGAAACAATCGGTGGCGCCTCGTTCGTGACCAGCCTGTTCACCTTTGTCCCGACGGCGGCGAATGTCGATTACTACCTCGAGATCGTCCGCGACAAATATGTTCTCCGCCAGATCATCGTCACCTGCACCGAAGGCGTGCGTCGCGCCTACGAGGAACAGGGCGAAGTGGGGCCGCTTCTCGATGAAGTGGAACACAATATTTTCAAGGTCGGCGACGACCGTTTCAGGGGCCAGCTCCTCACCATGAAGGAGCAAGTAATGGGTGCGCTCGAATCCATCGAAAAACTCTGGGAGCGCCGTGGTGGAATTACCGGGCTCTCGACTGGCTTCATCGAACTGGATCGACTCACCAGCGGGTTGCACGCCGCCGAGATGATTGTCATTGCCGGTCGGCCAAGCATGGGTAAAACCGCCCTCGCCATGAACATGGCGGAACATGTCGCGGTAAATCAAAAAAAACCCGTCGCTGTCTTCAGTCTGGAGATGAGCAGCCAGCAGCTCGTCCAACGCATGCTATGTTCTCGCGCGCGCGTCAATTTGCAGCGGGTGCGCGATGGCTTCCTTGGGGAACGCGACTTTCCCAGTCTGACCGCCGCAGCTTCGAAACTGGCCGAAGCTAAAATTTTTATCGATGACAGTCCATCGCTGGAAATTCTGGAGCTGCGAGCCAAGGCGCGTCGCCTGAAAGCGCAGCAGGACATCGAGTTGGTCCTGATTGATTATTTACAGCTCCTGCGATCGGCCACGCGCCGGGCCAAGGAAAACCGGCAGCTCGAGATTTCCGAAATCTCCGCCGGACTAAAAGCGCTGGCGAAGGAACTAAACATTCCCGTCATCGTCGTCGCCCAATTAAATCGGCAACCCGAAGCGCGTTCCGGAGGAAAACCGCGCCTGAGCGATTTACGCGAGTCCGGTTCGATTGAGCAGGACGCCGATTTGGTGGGCTTGCTGGTGCGTCCTGAGATTTACGAAGAAGACGAGGAAGCGCGGGCGGAGAAGGAGGGCGAAGCAGAGCTGATCATTGCCAAACAACGCAACGGACCGGTGGGTGAAATTCCCCTCACTTTTTTGAAAGAATTTACCCGGTTCGAAGATCGCGCGCGCAATGTAAAGGAACCGGAGGAAGCGTTTTGAAGGCGCGAATCTCGCTTCGTCATTCCGAGCGTCAGTCGAGGAATCCCGCTGCGGAACCTTTAAGGTAACATATCGGGATCCCTCGACTTCGCTCGGGATGACGTTAAAACGATCGCGCACGCTGGCCGAGTTGCTATTAATCGCCGCGCCTCCGCTGCTAATCGGCCTTCTTATATTCAGAAATGGCGTCGACACCCCATTTTGGGATGAATGGGATGGGACGGCCCCGCTTTTTGAGAAAATGGCAGCCGGCACTCTCGGATTCGCCGACTTTTTCGCGCAACACAATGAACATCGAATTCTTTTTCCCCGACTGATTTTCTTCGGACTTGGGCGCCTGACGCATTGGAACACCCGGGCTGAGCTGTTTGTGATTTGGTTCCTCGCTCTCATCTGCCTTTTCAATATCTGGCAAATGACACGGCGGAGTGGCTGGAAGGACTCCACTCATAGCTTTTGGATCTTGTTTTCCTCCAGTGTACTTCTTTTTAGCCCACTTAATCACGATAACTTTCTTTGGGGCTTCCAAATTGGATTCGTTCTTCCTCTCGCCTGTGTGATAGCGTGCATCTGGGTTGCAACCTATGTGCGGCATCCTCTCAATTTCGTGTTCTCAATCATCCTGTGCACAATCTGCACGTTTTCGATCGCGAGCGGCTTAACGAGTTGGTTGCTGACCACACCCCTCTTGATGGTGGCGCAAGCGCGATCAACACTGTCCAGGAAATGGTGGGCTATCTGGATTCTCACATTCTTACTTGAGCTGATGGTTTATTTTTGGGGTTACGAAAAACCACCACGTCATCCTTCTCTTTGGTCGCCGGTCAGCCACCCAATTTCAGCGCTCGAGTTTATCCTGGTCTTCCTCGGCAACCCTTTCACTTTCGGGACAAACTTGCCCCCGCTGCCTCTCGGAATGGTGATGGGCGGATTGCTCGTTGTAGTACTGCTGATTTGCGCAGTTTATCTTTGGAACAAGCGCACGGATCGCAACTTGCTCGCCGAGGGTCTGCCTTGGTTGGTACTCGCGATGGTGGCGGTGAGCAGTGCGGTCTTAACCATGATCGGACGACTGGGATTTGGACCTGCGCAGGTACGAGCTTCTCGCTACATCACCTTTGCGGTGATGTTGCCAATCGCTCTGCTTGCCCTCGTCCCGATGGTTCGCTCGCACTGGACTCGCTCATTCTCCGCACGCGGCCAACTGATGACGAAGGCTGCGTCCTTTCTATTGCTTAGCCCATTCATCCTCCTGGCTTGCCCAAGCTTCCTATCGGATTTGCCGATTTGGCCGGTCATTCGGCAAATGCGCCTTTATGGAAAGGCGCTTGTCTCGTTTATCAATGTCGTGCCTGAACCGGAAGCGCTGGCTAGGCGTGTTTTTCCCTACGATGGCAGAGTGAAATCGGCCGCCAATGCCCTTAATCGCATCGGCTATCTGCATCCCCCGCTGCTCCAATCAAATCTTGTCCGCAATGTCGCCGACCCGGCCTCGAGTGGCTCCGCGCGCTTTGGTGAACTCCAATTTCACGAGGAGAAATCGGGAGAGATCGAACTCGGCGGACAAGCTTTTCTGCTGGATAAACAAGGTCAGGCTGACGCCGTCCTCATTACCTATGATAACGCCGAGGGAGAACCGGTGATTTGCGCTATCGTTTCGCTTGAGGTCCCGCGCGAACCCAGATTACGGGCCACGTGGGACCCTTCCGCGCTGCCCTCCAGATGGGGGCGGATCCTTCCAAAAGATCGTCTTCCTGAAGGACAACAGTGCCTCTTGAAGGCGTGGTCATACGATGCCGAAGCCTGTCGGGCTTATCGCCTTGAGGGAAGCGCAACCGTAACGCGCTAGTTTCAGGCTCGGAAGCGTGATGGTCTTGTTTAACAAATCACGATAGAGATCGCGCGGCGTCGACGACATGCTGCGCGTCGATTCCAAATTCTTTCATCACTTCCGCTCCCGGCGCGCTCAGACCAAAACGGTGCAGTCCGATTACTTTTCCGTCGAGGCCGACGTATTGATACCAAATCTCCGGCACACCCGCCTCGATCGCGACGCGTTTGCGGCATTCTTTCGGTAAAATTTCTTCGCGATATTCTTCCGCTTCGCGATTGAATCGTTCCATGCACGGCATCGAAACGACACGCGTTCCCGCGCCCAGTTCTTTGGCGGCAGCGAGCGCGTGCTGCAATTCGCTTCCGCACGATAAAATAATCAGATCCAGCGCCGCGCTCTCCTGTTTCGCGATGTAACCACCGCGCCTTACCCCTTCGCGTCGCAATTTCACATCAATCTCGTTCAGTATCGGCACGTTTTGCCGGGTCAGCGACAGCAAGGTCGGGCCATCGATTCGCTCGCAGGCGGCGACAAATGCACCCGCTGTTTCCTCTGGATCAGCCGGCCGGATGACATCGAGATGCCTGATTAGACGAAGCGCACTCACGGTCTCGACCGGTTGATGGGTCGGACCATCTTCCCCCACCCCGATCGAATCGTGCGTAAAAATGTAAATGTTCGGCAGCCGCGCCAGCGCCGCGAGCCGAATCGACGGCCGGGCATAATCGGAGAAAACAAGAAAGGTCGCGCCCGAGGCCCGGAAAACCCCATGATAGGAAACGCCGTTCAGAATTGCGCACATGCCGTGCTCGCGAATACCGAAGCGGATGTTGCGGCCGCCCGGATTGTCACGTGTGAAATCGCCGCTCTCTTTGATGTAATTCATGGTTGAGCCGTAGAGATCGGCGCTGCCACTGATTAAATTCGGCATCGCTTTCGCGATTGGCTGCAGCACTTCGCCACCTGCCTTGCGCGTCGCCAGTTTTGCGTCCGAGGGAAATGCCGGAATTTTCTCGAGCAAATCCTGCGGAACTTTCTTATCGATTGCGCTGTCTAAGCTGCGCGCTTTCTCCGGGTTTTTTTCGCGCCACTCTTCCCACGTCTTTTCCCACTGGGCGAAATCGCTCAGCAGTTTCTTTTTGTGTTCGGCGAAATATTCACGCGTCTCTTTTGACACAAAGTATCGCTCGTCCGGGAGGCCGAGTCTTTTTCGCGCGGCATCGACAAATTTTGCGCCGGCTTCGCCATGGGCTTTCGCCGTTCCCTCAATTTCCGGAATCCCTTTCCCCGCGAGGGTATGGATGATGATGAACTGCGGTTTCCCGTTGTCGCGCTCTTTCGCGATGTTACAGGCATCGAGGAATTCCTGCATGTCGTCGCCCTGAATTTCCTGGGTGTTGAATCCGTAGGCCTCATAACGTTTTCGCGTGTCCTCGCTCTGCGTCTGCTTGGCCATGGCATCGAGCGTGATGGCGTTGGAATCGTAAATCAGAATCAGATTATCGAGCCCGAAATGCCCGGCGAAGGCGCTCGCTTCCGCCGACACGCCTTCCTGGAGGCAACCATCGCCCGCCAGACAAAAAATATGCTGGTTGAAAATGCGATGCTCGTTGGTGTTGAAATGCGCAGCCGCCATTTTCGCCGCCATTGCCACCCCGACCGCGTTGCCAACGCCTTGCCCCAGCGGACCAGTGGTAGCCTCGACTCCCGGCGTTTCAAAAAATTCCGGATGCCCCGGTGTTTTCGAATGCAGCTGACGAAAACGCTTGATATCATCGATCGAAACGTCGTAGCCGCTCAGGTTCAGCCAGGCATACAGGAACATGCTGCCGTGCCCGGCGGAAAGAATAAAATAGTCGCGATTGATCCAGCGCGGTTGATCTGGATTATGTCTGAGCAAATAACCGTAGAGCACCGCCCCGATCTCCGCGCATCCGAGCGGCAGACCAAGGTGGCCTGATTGCGACGCCTGCACCGCATCCATTGCCAGGCCGCGCGCTTCCGTGGCCGCGCGCGAGAGAGCCTCGAAATTCATTTGCATAGCGTTCTATAATCGCAGCACGACCGCCGACAAAACGTTTTTGCCATCTTGCATTCGGGACCAAATCGCCGGTCATTGCCGGAGGTGAATCGATCCGCACTGCTCCACATCGTCGAGCGTCTCGAGGGGTTGCTCGGAAAATTACCGGCGGCGATCCAAAAACCGGTATTGCACGAATTAACGCCGTTGAAGGAACTTTTTTTGCAGCAACGCTCCCCACGTCTCCTCCTCGCCGGAGCGGGGCGCTGGCCCATGCCGCAGGTTGTGAACCTTCTTTTTAACGGTGTCGCGGTTGAAGATTCCAACCAGGTCGTTTTCGAGATTTTTCGTTGGCAAGACATTGAGATCAAAGATCGCGGCACGATTTCTGTGCTCGATGCCCGCGGCGCCGATGATGAAGCAGAAAAGACGATTCGCCGAGAACTCGAACGCGAATCAGCAGATGCGATTATCATCTTGAGCGACGCCTCCGAAGGCCGGAGTAAGGTAAAACGAAGCGCCGAAAACGGCATTGAATGCGTGCATTGGAACGATGCCGTGCGCAAAGAAGCCGGCATTGTAGCAATTCACCTCGAGCCGACTCCAAATGCGGGCCACAATGGGGAACCGGTCAGGATGGATTGGTCGGAAAGAATCCAGCCCCAACTACACGGTCGCGTCTGGGGCGGGTTTGAATTTTCCGGCGAATCAGGACACGCCTTGGCCGACCGGGCAGCGTCGCATCAGTTCGTTTCCGTTATTGCGAAAAAATTACCGAACGAGTGCCGGGTAGAAATTGTACGGATTTCGGGCGACCGCGAAGCCCAACGGGAGATCGCAAACATTCTCATCAAATCGACGAGCGCGATCTGCACGGCGATTGGCGCACAACCGATCCCCCTCGCGGACCTCCCTGTCCTCACCACCCTGCAATTAGTGATGGTCTCTGGGATCATGTATTTGAGCGGACGCGAGCGAAGCCTGCGCGCGGCCACCGAATTTGTCGGCGCGCTTGGCGCCAACGTCGGGGCGGGGATGCTTCTGCGCGAGGGCGCTCGTGCGCTTCTGAAATTTTTCCCCGGTTGGGGAAATGTGGTTTGTGGCATGGTGGCAGGCGCGGGGACTTACGCTATCGGACACGCAGCATCTGCTTATTTCCTGGAGGGGGTGACGCTGGGTGAAGCGCGTCGCACTTATTTGAAGGGACGAAAACGCCGGAAGCCAGCGATGCTGCAGCTCAGATGACGATCCGAGGTGCGAGAAACCTCTCACAAACATGCGGCCCGTGCTTCAGGCGATGGAGGGCGGCGCTCCTTCGACGTTTATGACTGCCGTGGGCTCGCGGGAGCTTGCTCCTCCCTCTATTATGGAGTTTTGGGGATTAGTTTCCAAGGTGGTGAATAACTTGTGTACAAATCCGCAATGCTTTTCGCATTTTGTTCACAACTTTTTGTGAACAGCAGGCGCGATTCCCAGCCTTTCTGGCTGATCGGCGGATGAATCTTTCGCAGATTCGCACAGCGCTCGACCACGCCGGCGTGCGACCGGCGAAAAAGCTGGGACAGAATTTCCTGCACGATCAAAACCTGGCGCGTTGGATTGTCGAGCAGGCCCAGATCAGTCGGGACGATTTTGTTCTGGAAATTGGGCCGGGGCTTGGCGCCCTCACCAGCGAGATTCTGAAGCGCGGCGCGCGTCTGCTGGCGTTGGAGAAAGATGCGCGGCTGGCGAATTTTTTGCGCGAAAAATTTCGTGATCCGCGGTTCGAATTACACCACGGCGATGCGTTCGATTTCGACAAGCGGATTCTATTCGCCGAACGCAACGTCAAATTGATTGGCAACCTTCCGTATTACATTGCGAGCCAGCTGCTCTGTCGCTTCGTGGATTTTCCAACTTGTATCTCATTGGCATTGTTTATGTTACAAGATGAGATGGCGCGACGTCTCTCGGCGAAACCAGGAAGTGCCGATTACGGCGCGCTCACGTTGCGCCTGCAAATTCATCATCAGGTTGAGTATTTGCGAAAAATTCCGCGCACAGTTTTTATTCCACAGCCCGAAATCGCCTCGGCGATTGTTCGCTTCACCCCGCGCGACGAAAAACGAATCGGAATTTTCGATTACGCAGTATTTCGCGAGATTGTGAAGCACGGCTTCTCGCAGCGGCGAAAGCAATTGCGAAAACTGCTCGCCAGTTACGTCGACGATTGGGAAAGCATCGCAAAAAAAATTGCGGCTCCGCTGGCGGCGCGCGCAGAAGAGCTTTCGCTTAAGCAATGGATCGCGCTGGCCAACCACATCGCTCCCCGCGATGAAAAAATTGCGGCCCGGGCGTCAGCTGAGCGATTTCCGGTAGTGGACGAAAACGATCGGCAAATTGGCATCTCCAGTCGCCTGGAAGTCCATGAGAATAACTTTCGTCATCGTGCCGTTCATATCCTCATTTTCAATCATTCCGGGGAGATCCTGTTGCAAAAACGTTCACCTTGGAAAGACCGGCATCCCCTGCTCTGGGATTCGAGCGCAGCGGGTCACGTGGAAGCTAACGAAGACTATGACGAGGCCGCGGCGCGCGAACTCATGGAAGAACTTGGAGTGAGCCCAAGACTGGAGCGCCTTGGTAAGCTGCCAGCGTCGGAAAAAACCGGTCAGGAATTCATTATGGTTTATCGCGGCAAACACGATGGGCCATTCAGCTTTCCGTGCGAAGAGATCAGCGCAGTCGAGTTTTTTCCGACTGAAATTGTGGAGCGATGGGTGGAAAACAAGTCCGAAGATTTTGCGCCCGGATTTCTTGAATGCTGGCGGTTGTTTACGGCCCAATCGTCCCAGCTAGGGCGGCCCTAGCGCCTCACTGTCGGTTCGTTGAACCTTGCGCGCAAATAGCGGAGACCGGAGGGACGCGCTTCTGCGCGTCCAGGACGAGCGGAAGCTCGTCCCTCCCCTGGGCGCCGTTCCATCATCTCGCTCAGGTCGTGTAAACACGAAGCTATTTCAGCCCGACCAATTCCGGCGCAGGCAGACTCCAGTTCCGCCATTTTGACAAATAATCCTCCTGCGTGAGCAACGCGTAGCAAGGACGCTTGGGGGCCCGCAACCACGCGACGAGCCGCACCAAGTCCGGCTCCGCCATTGTCGTACAACCAGTCGTTGGCCGATTTACTCCACGACGAATGTGAAAGAAGATCGCACTGCCATTGCCGGGCACGGGCGGATCCGAATTGTGCCGAATCTCGACTAACCAGCGATAAGCGAAATCGCCACCGCGCATTTTTTCATGGCTATAATTGTCGGGCGGATTACGCGGATCGATCACGACATGCCGGTTGTAATTGGGAGAACGCGGATCATCGCTCCAGACATCAGCGTCAGTCACCTGATGAAATGGATAATTTGCTCCCGACGGCAACGCGGGATCGTAGGTAAAAACCTCGCCGATGCGAAAAATGCCAGCGGGTGCCCGACCATCACGCTCGTGTTTTCGCAAACCCGGCTCGTCCTGACCGGCGATCCCACTTCCCCAGGCCAGACCGTTTTTTCCAAACAATACCGGCACCGGCCCAGCCTGCGCTTGCCATTTGTCTCCGGCCTTTTCCAGCAGATACAAACGGCCATGCACGGAATTCCAGTCTGGCGCGAGAGCGACGATGAGTTGCGCGCATTCATTCGGGAGCGCGGCGGCATGAGCGTTGC
>Ga0193729_1001040_pt1 | contig 14282 bp, 13 predicted proteins | sample U1c2metaG_FD_143036 | JGI IMG/M metagenome (GOLD analysis project Ga0193729, IMG submission 143036) | Soil microbial communities from a riparian zone of the East river system, Colorado, United States - U1c2 | ecosystem: Environmental > Terrestrial > Soil > Riparian zone | place: USA: East River... | reverse complement strand
CCGTCGCGCTTCGCGGTGGTTAGTAAACCACCCGACGCGCCGGAACCTACCAGCGGCTCGGTTAAGCCGAAGCAGCCGATCTTTTCAAAGCGCGCCATCGGCGGTAGCCACTTCTGCTTCTGCTCTTCCGACCCATCGATATAGATAGAGCCCATAGCGAGGCCGATGTGCACACCCAGAAAGGTGGAGAAAGATGGGTCAATCCGTGCGGCCTCCATTTGCACAAACCCTAACAACGCCAGACTTCCGCCGGCGCAGCCATAACCCTTCATGGCCAGGCCACCGATACCGAGCTTCTTCACTTCCGGCAACAGGTCGAACGGGAATTGATCCTTAACCCAATAGTCGGTGATAATCGGCGCGACCTTGGTTTCCATGAATTCGCGCACGCGTTTGACGACTGCCAGCTCCTCCGCCGGCAAGGTTTCGTAGAGATAGTAGAAGTCACTGTTGGGCGCGGGCAGTGGTTTTTGCGGCTTGACGCCCTTTGCCGTTGCCGGTGATGCAGTAGTTTTTGTAGCAGTAGGTGTGGTGGTTGTAGTTGGCATATTAGATCTCCTTTTCGTTAGGCTGAAAGTTGGACGGACCGGCCGCTGCTCGCTTCTAGAAAGAACAGACGACCATTCGGCTTGTTCGTAGCTGTGGGTTTTGGTTTTGAAATTTGTGTTTCAGTAACTGTTTTCATGCTTTGATTTCCTAGTTCTTTCTCAAGCTTTCGAAGTCGGACATTTCAGAAAATTTGAGATTTCATTGTCGTTGCCTTGCCATTCGCGTTGAGCCTTTTGGCTAGGTTGAGAGTTTAACCGACCAGCTGTCGGTCTGATTGGGAACTGCGGTTAGCTTCGACCCGTTGGAGCGGCAGATCGCCCAACCGAGCACGTAGTCAGCTACCTTCGTTTCCTGAAGCAACGAGAAATGTGTTTGGTCCGGGAATTCTTTGTAATCGGTGTCGGCTTTCGATTCTCGATACAGGTCGAAGTTTGCTTTGATCATTGAGCTCGGCGCGACGCGATCCTGGCTGCCCGCGACCAGGAGCAATGGCGCGCGCGTGTCGTTCCGAAAATTGACTGTGATTGCAGTGTGCCGAGTGAAATTTGCGAATGCTGTTTGCAACAGAACCCGATTCGGAGCCGGCACGGTGTAACGTTTGAAGGCGTCCAGCGATTCCGTTTCCGTCAGCGAGTCTGTAAACGCGCGATGAAATTGCTTCGGAGTTAGCGAAGTAGTCTCGTGACTATTGAAAGAATTGCCGAGAACTGAGAACGCCTGCTTTAACATAGAGTCTCGTGACTATTGAAAGAATTGCCGAGAACTGAGAACGCCTGCTTTAACATAGACAACGGCAGTCGAGCAATTCCCTTTACCGGAGCACTGGCGATAGCGACACCAGCTGCGCCCCAGCCGCGGTCGAGAAGAATCTGTGTCACCAAACCGCCGAAGCCATATCCGATGATCATGGGCGGGGTTTCCAGTTCGCCAATAATTTGTTCGTAATGATCGACAACGTCAGTCAGCCCAAGGTTTGCGAAGCTGCTTGGATCGCGTCGCAGTTGTTCAATGTCGCCTTCCATGCCGGGCCAGTTCGCGGCAATGACGCTATAACCTTTGTCCCTGTAATGTCTGGCCCAGTGCTCCCAACTGAGCGCCGTCATCCAAAGACCGTTGATGAGAACAATCGTGGTGACGTTCATTGCGCGAAGCGGGGGGTGCGCGCGACTCGTTCGCCAGGAAACTCGAGCCTGAGTGAGGGACGGAAATTGAATGCGGCCATGCTGTTGATGAGCAGCGGATCGTGCCCGTAGGCGGACTGCCTAACAACTGGCCGCAAAATTCGACGCAACTTCTGAACAAAGACGTTTGCTTTCATGCTAGTCCAAGGCATGCGCTACGAGACCGGCTCCGCGGCGTTCGCGGTGCGTTCGTTTGTGAAGATGTTGCTAAGAAAAATTTTGAATCTGCGCGCGACGCGTCCGCAGCGCCGACTCCAATAACCGAATGCGCCTAACGACAGATCGCCGAGCACCTCCTCGCGAACGGTTTCCGGCGCGAGATTCAGCGCTTGGCAAACGTTTAAGAACGAAAATGGCCAGGAACAATCATCGGACATGACCCAGCGATAAGCATCGAGATAGAATTCCCGCTCGACCGCGCTCGTTGCGCCATGGAACCGTCGCAAATCCAGCGCAGCCTGCTTGAGGATTCCGTCTGCCAAATCTCTCCGGCTCGTCTCGAATTGGTAATCGTCGGCAGCGTTCATGCTATTTTGATTTGGTTCGTTGTTTCTTCCTCAAGCATCCGAAGATCGATATTTCAGAAAATCTCGGATTTCTTGTGCGAATCTTTCCGGGCGGACACTTCTTGTTAGCCGTGATCGTGTCGCCGGCGGGCTCTTGAACTGTCCTGGCCAATCGAAACCGAACAGTAGAATTACCAAGAGGAAGACTATCGGTGTTATGGTCATGGCTTCCTCGATCATCGACAAAAAATGGCCGCGGCCAGGATGCCGAGCAGAACACCGGGCAACGGACTCGAGAGGGCGAACCAGAATGAAACATTCCAGCCTGAGCCTTGGGCGCTTGGATTTGTCTTCATACTATTTTTCTCAAGCGTTCGAAGATCGACATTTCAGAAAACGTGAAGTTTCTTTCGCGATGCTTTGCCGCAGTACAGAGCACGACTGGTCCGCAATGTCCTTTCTCAAGACTCCGACGTTTTATTTGGATGCGAGCGGCGCGAGTCGCTGAACGAGCGCACCAGAACGCCGATCGCTAACGCTCATGAGGTGTTAGTCAGGCTTTCCTTAGGAGGATGCCAAGACTACAACAAAGGCCAGAACATTCCGAGAATCACAGCAGTAACTAACGCGAGAGCGAAGATGTACGAACCTATTTTCGCGCCTGGGGCTACGACATCGAGGTCGCTCAGCAATGCAAGTGTAGCCGCGTCATCGTCGAAAATGAGAATGCGTCGCAGTGTTTGCGATCGGCGGCCGGGATTGGCGGCAACACGATCGCAAAATACGTCCCGCGGGACAGTGCACTGTGGATTCCTCCTCATGCTATTTTTCTCAAGCAAAGATCGATATTTCACAAGACGCGAATTACTTTCGGCGACTTGTGTCCGGTTTTGCGCCGACAATGCAGCGGAGCGTTAGAGGTATGTCTTTGGAGTTTGGGTTATATCAAACTTCCGTAAAGAGCACGACGACGGAGCGCGACTCGGCAGTATAGGTATAGCCAGGAACCGGCTCTGCCGTCTCCCACTCGACGATGTCGTGCGGGGAGTCGAGGCCGGTATCAATCCAGCGCCGCCATTGATTTTCGCCTGGGCTATCCACTTGCGGCAGTTCGAAATCGAGCGGCTGCCAATAGGCGTTGAAGATCACGTGAAAGAGCAATCTTTCCTCCCGGATTTCAACCGTAAATGCAATGCTATGCGAATTCTCGCCCCAGTCCGGCTGATTAAGTTTGATTCCGTGCCAGACCAAGTTCACTTCACGGAGTAGCTGGCACAAGCTCACGCGCTGGCGCTCGGGCTCCGGGTCTCGCAGAACACGTCGCGCATTGAGCAAGGTGACGAAGCGATGGACATCGGCATGCTTTGCCAGCAACGTCCAGTCGAACCAACTGGTTTCGTTATCCTGGCAATAGGCATTGTTATTCCCACGCTGTGTTCGCCGCACTTCATCACCCATGAGAAGCATGGGCATACCAACCGAAAGCATCGTTGCGGTCAGAAAATTCTTCACTTGCCGGTTTCTGAGCTTCTCCACACCGGGATCATCGGTGGGACCTTCAGCGCCGCAATTCCAGCTTCGGTTGTCGTTCGCTCCGTCACGGTTGTTTTCGCCGTTTGCTTCGTTGTGCTTGCGGTCGTAAGAGACAAGGTCATTCAACGTGAAGCCGTCATGACAGGTCACGAAATTGACACTCTGCTCTGCCTCGCGTTCTTCATGACCATAAATTGCCGGACTACCAAGCAAACGGTCAGCAAAGCGTCCGACAGAACCGTCTTCCCCACAAAAAAAACTGCGAACATCGTCTCGAAACCGCCCGTTCCACTCCTTCCAACTGTCTCCGATAAAACTGCCCACCTGGTAGAGCCCAGCCGCGTCCCAGGCCTCGGCGATGAGCTTTGTCCCTGCGAGCACCGGGTCCGATTCGATGTCCCACAATACGGGCGGATTTGGCATCAATTGTCCTGACTCATCCCGCCCGAGGATCGCCGCCAGATCGAATCGGAAGCCGTCGACATGCATCTCCTCGACCCAATAACGGAGACTGTCCACAATCATCCGGCGGACGATAGGATTGTTCGTATTGAGTGTGTTGCCGGTGCCGCTGTAATTCGCGTAGTGGGAGCGATCTTGTTCGAGAATGTAATAGGTGCTGTTGCACAAACCGCGAAAACTGAGGGTTGGCCCGTTCTGGTTGCCTTCGGCAGTGTGATTGAAGACAACATCGAGAATGACTTCGATACCCGCCCGATGGAGCGCCTTGACCATATCCCGAAAGTCGTCCAGCGGCCCGAGTGGATCCTGTCGCGAGCTGTAGGCTTGGTGCGGCGCAAAGAATGAAACTGGCGAATAGCCCCAGTAGTTTGCCCGCCTGGTCGGGGAATCTTCAGGGTCGAACTGGAACACCGGCATCAATTCGACTGCCGTCACTCCGAGTTCTTTCAGATAGGGAATTTTCTCGATCACGCCGGCAAACGTGCCGCGCTTGTCCTTCGCCACGCCGGAACTCGGATGTCGGGTTAAGCCGCGAACGTGCATTTCGTATACAATGGTTTGAGACGAGGGGCGCTTGAGAGGCGTGTCGCCTTCCCAATCGTAAGCATGCGGATCTACCACCACGCTCTTCATCGCCGTCGCGGCGTTGTCACCTTCCTTTCGGGCAGCCTCGCGACTGTAGTGCTCCGGAACTATTACGCGCCGTCCGTATGGGTCGAGAAGCACTTTGGCAGAATCGAAACGCATTCCACTCCGAGGATCGAATCGTCCATCAACTCGATAACCGTAGATCTGCCCTGCTTTCACGCCCGGCACGAACACATGCCAGTAGTGATAGGTGCGGCTGGATGCAGGATCGATCCGGATTACACGCGCTGGCCGGGCATCATCGATGCAATCAAACAGGAGCAGTTCGACCGCCGTTGCGTGCTTTGAATAGACGCTAAAATTTGTTCCTTCGGGAGAAAGAGTCGCTCCCAGAGGAGAGCTTCGTCCTTCTTTGGTCTCCTGTGTCACCGTCTGATGTTCGCTGGGGATTCTTTTCCAATTTAAAGGCCGTTCTTGGTCACATTCGAGATTCTAAATCCGACGCGTGCCCGAGTCGTTCGTCATCGGCGTTGACGGCTTTTGTCTGCGTCAGATAAAGCGCAGACCAGAGAAGCATCGAAGCGTGACAGTTCGAGAGCACAAAACGGTCGCGGTTAAGCCAAATGGGGTCCTCGGGATCGAAACGCGTGACCCGGTTCCAGATCGTGTAAATCAGCGGAGCGAGCGCCATTGGTGTACCAGGATGCCCAAATTTGGCCTGCTGTACCGCATCGATCGAGAGAGTGCGGATTGTGTTGAGTGATCTCGTCGTCGGGTCATGATCTTTTCCTCTCCGTTCTTGGCTATTGTTGCTCTCTCTCAAGCGAATCGACTTTCCCTAGGCGCCGCAGGTGTCGAGCAGCTTGACTGAACCGGGCTGCTAGAAAAGTCTGAACGAGATCCCAGGCCACCGCTGGGCCGACAGTTCTGCCGCCCATGCAAAGAATATTCATGTGATCGTCCTCGACACCTTGCCTTGCTGAATAATGGTCGTGAATTAACGCGGCCCGGATGCCTAGAATTTTATTTGCACACACCGACGCGCCGACGCCGCTCCCGCAAACGGCCACTCCACGCTCCACCTCCTGAGAAGCCACCGCTCGTGCAAGCGGAAGGACGTAGTCCGGATAGTCGTCGTCCTCACCAAGCTGATGTGCTCCGAAATCGACGACCTCGTGTCCGGCTCCCTGGAGCTGTTTGACCAGCTGTTCCTTTAAATCAAACCCGCCATGATCGGTGGCAATCCCAATGCGCATGTTTTCTCCTTGGGTAGATTGAAAACCAGCGTTCCAAAAATTCCGTCATTCCCTTCAGGTGTTCACCATCGGGTTCTCCCACCCTCCGGGCGGTAATACTTTCTGGTCGACCTCACTCGGTCCCCAGGTACCGGGTTCGTATTCGTAGACCGGAGTGCCGGCCTTCAGTACCGGATCAACGATGCGCCAGGCCTCTTCCACATAGTCTTCCCGAGCAAACAACGTAGCGTCTCCCGTCATCGCGTCGCCGAGCACACGTTCGTATGCATCCGTCTCCTCTGCGCCAGGATAGCGACTCGCGAGCAATTCCACTTGTTCGCCGATCATCTTCTCCTGCTGATCCATCACCGTCACACCAAAGGCAGCCGTGACGTTAGGACTGACCCGGAATCGGAAGTAGTTGCGGGCACGAGAGCAGGTCGGAAAGACGATGGGTGGCTCGCGCAAGCGCACGACAATCTCAGTGCACGTTACCGGCAACGACTTCCCGGCTCGGATATAGAACGGGACGCCTTGCCAGCGCCAGGAATCCACGTTCAACTGCAAAGCGGCGAAGGTTTCGACTTTCGAATCCGGCGCCACACCGTTTTCCTTGTGGTAGCCACGAAATTGGCCGCGAACAAGATTCTTTGCCTCCAGAGGCTGAATAGCTTTCAGGACCTTAACCTTTTCATCGCGGATGGTTTCACTATCGGTTCTCACTGGTGGCTCCATCGCCAGGTTCGCCAAGATCTGAAACAGGTGATTTTGAACCACGTCCCGAACCGTGCCGGTTTGATCGTAGAACGCGCCACGGCCTTGAACTCCGAAATCTTCCGCCATGGTTATCTGTACGCTCTCGACCTGATTACGGTTCCAGAACGACTCCAAAATTGCATTCTCGAAGCGTAGGAAGACCATGTTTCGCACTGCCCGTTTCCCCAAATAATGATCGATACGGAAGACATGCTCCTCATCGAAAGTGCCGAGCAAAATCTGATTGAGTTTTTGTGCCGAGAGGAGGTCGTGACCGAAGGGTTTTTCAACGATAACACGAGCACCAGCGGTACACCGTGCCTTGGCTAGCTGTTCTACGACCAACCCGAACAGCGCAGGCGGGATCGCGAGATAGTGCGCCGGATTTTGCGCCGGACCAAGCTCATTGCGCAGGGACTGAAACGTTGTCGGATCCTTGTAGTCGCCGTCAACATAATGCAGCAAGGCGCACAGCTTGTCGAAGGCCGCCGGATCGAGTCCTCCCCCGTGTTTCTCGACGCTGTCTCGTGCCCGTGCTCGGAGCTGATCGACATTCCAACCTGCCTTGGCTACTCCGATAACCGGCACATCGAGGTTGCCCCGTTTGATCATCGCATGCAGCGACGGGAATATTTTCTTGTGGGCGAGATCGCCGGTGGCACCGAAAAAGACCAGCGCATCCGAATGGGGAACGCTCATCCAGTGCTCCTCATTTGGTGGATTTTTCCAAGTGGCCCCCGAAACCAAAGCGCATCGCCGAAAGCAGTCTGTCCTGATAATCCGCCTCACCGCGTGAGGCGAACCTTTCATAGAGCGCCGTCGTCAAGACCGGCACCGGCACCCCTTCATCAATCGCCGCCTTGATCGTCCAGCGGCCCTCGCCGGAATCGGAAACCCGACCGGCAAACTTCGTCAATTGCGGGTCCGCAATCAGCGCGCTCGCAGTGAGGTCCAACAGCCACGAGGCGATGACGCTGCCGCGGCGCCACACCTCGGCTACGTCGGCCAGGTTGAGGTTATATTGATAATGCTCCGGGTCCCGCAACGGGGTCGTCTCGGCGTCGGCTTGGCCTTGCTCTCTCCCGACGTTGGCGGATTTCAATACTCCCAACCCTTCGGCGTAGGCGGCCATGATGCCGTATTCGATGCCGTTGTGAACCATCTTAACGAAGTGCCCGGCGCCGTTGGGGCCGCAATGCAGGTAGCCTTGTTCGGCGGTGTCGACCAGTTTCTCCCGCCCCGGCGTGCGCGGAATGTCGCCGACGCCGGGCGCCAGCGTGGCAAAGACAGGGTCCAAGTGTTGCACCACATCCGATTCGCCGCCGATCATCATGCAGTAGCCGCGTTCCAAACCCCAGATACCCCCGCTGGTTCCAACATCGACGTAATGAATTCCTTTGGGCTGCAGTTCCTTGGCGCGGCGGATGTCGTCCACGTAGTAGGAATTGCCGCCATCAATCAGAACGTCGCCAGCTTCCAGCAGGGGCGACAAATCGGCAATGAACTGGTCAACGACAGCGGCTGGAACCATAAGCCAGACTGCGCGAGGTTTGTCGAGTTTCCTTACCAAATCGGCCAGGGAAGTGGCGCCTATCGCCTTTTCTTTGACCAATTCTTTCACAGGCTCCGGCGAACGGTTAAAAACTACGCATTGCTGTCCGCCTCTAATGAGCCGGCGCGCCATGTTTGCGCCCATCCGGCCCAGACCTATCATTCCCAGTTGCATGGTTCTTTTGTTATTCATAGTCGAGTCCTCCTATTCTGCCTTGATCGTAGATGCCTTAAAGATACTCTGAATGGATTTATCCAGCATGGCGTCGAACTCAGCATTGGATTGCTGGGCCGAAAGCCCTTCCGCAAGCGCGCGCGAAAAGCTCGCGACAACGCCGTGATTTCGGCGCAGACGGTTGTTGGCTTCTTCCCGTGAATAGCCGCCCGACAACGCTACTACCCTCACGACTTTTGGATGTTTGACGAAATCAGCATAGAAGTTGTCTTGCTCAGGTAGCGTGAGCTTCAGCATAACTAACTGGTCCGCTGGAAGCTGGTTAAGTTTCTCCAGAATGGCCGTCTTAAGCAAGCCTTCGGCCCTGGCCTTTTCAGGGCAGTGAATGTCAATTTCCGGCTCGACGATCGGCACCAGTTCGGCAGCAATGATCTGCGCAGCTAGGTCGAATTGCTGGTTCACGACGTCCTTGATGCCTGCTGCGTTGGCTTGTTTGATGACCGAGCGCATCTTGGTCCCAAAGATTCGTTTAGAGTTAGCCTTCTCGAGTAGGGCGCCTAGCGCCGGAATCGGCTTCATCACCTGGACCCCGTCCTTCTCAGCCCCAAGACCCTTGTCCACTTTTAGAAACGGCACCACACGTTTTACGTTCCAAAGATAGTCAGCCGTGGGTTGTCCATCGATTTCTCTGTCCATGGTGTTCTCAAATAAGATGGCGCCAATGATTCGCTCCCCAGTGAAACTGGGGCCGGTAATCATACGGCTGCGCATTTGGTGCACGATCGCAAACATCTCGTCCTCATTCGACCATGCGCCTTCTTTGATTCCATAAAGAGCCAGCGCCTTTGGCGTGCTGCCACCACTTTGATCCAGCGCCGCGATGAAGCCGGGATCTGACTTCATCTTCTGCAGTTGTTGTTCGTTCAAGCCGATCGATTTCATAACGTCTCCTTAAATTTTCGATATTGGTGAATCAGGTTATTGGTTGAGCTATCATGGTTAAGCGCAGGTTTCTCCTTGCTCTCTAGTTCCGTGATAATCCGCTGGGCTAATTGCTTGCCTAGCTCGACACCCCACTGGTCGAACGAGTCGATGTTCCAGATCGTCCCCTGTGTAAATACACTGTGCTCGTAGAGGGCGACTAGTTTGCCGAGAGTTTCGGGAGTGAGTCGCTCGGCTAGAATCGTGTTCGATGGGCGGTTACCTTCGAAGACCCGGTGCGGCGCAAGCCAGTCCGGTGTGCCTTCGGCCTTGACTTGTTCCTCCGTCTTGCCGAAGGCCAGCGCCTCGGCCTGCGCAAACACGTTTGCCAAGAGAATGTCGTGGTGACGACCGACTGGATTAAGCGTCTGGTAGAACCCTATGAAGTCACAGGGAATCAGTCGTGTCCCCTGATGGATCAATTGATAAAACGAATGCTGCCCATTGGTTCCCGGCTCACCCCAGTAAACAGGGCCGGTGTCGCAGGAGACTTTGCTTCCATCAAGTGTGACATGTTTTCCATTACTCTCCATTGTCAGCTGTTGGAGATAAGCCGGGAATCGCTTCAGGTATTGCTCGTAGGGAAGAACGGCTACGGTCGCTGCGCCAAAGAAGTCGTTGTACCAAATACTCAATAGCCCCATGAGAACCGGGAGGTTGCGGTCAAAGGGCGTTGTGCGGAAGTGCTCGTCCATCTGGTGAAAGCCATCCAGCATAGCACGAAAGTTATCTGGCCCGATCGCAATCATTGTTGAAAGGCCGATCGCCGAGTCCATCGAATAGCGCCCGCCCACCCAATCCCAGAACTCGAACATATTGGCCGTATCGATCCCAAACTTCGCTACTTCCGAAGCATTGGTCGACACCGCAACAAAATGCCTGGCGACTGCCTTTTCATCACCGTCAAGACCTGCAAGAGACCATTCACGGGCGGTGCGCGCATTTGTCATTGTCTCGAGGGTCGTGAAAGTTTTTGAAGAGATGATGAAAAGTGTTTCTGCTGGCTCGAGGCCGTGAACGACCTCAGCGAAGTCAGTACCATCTACGTTGGAAACAAAGCGAAACGTCATCGCTCGTTCGCTATAATACTTCAACGCTTCATAGGCCATGACCGGCCCGAGATCAGAACCACCGATACCAACGTTGATGACGTTGCGAATGCCTTTGCCAGTGTGGCCTTTCCATATGCCGCTCCGCACGCGATTGGAGAAGTCTGCCATCTTGTCGAGAACGGCATGGACTTGTGGCACAACGTTCTCGCCATCGACGACGATCGATGCCCCTCTCGGTGCGCGCAGCGCCACGTGTAGCACTGCGCGGTTTTCCGTGATGTTGATCTTGTCACCCTGAAACATGGCCTCGATCCGCTCACGCAGTCCCGACTCGTCTGCGAGCTGCACGAGGAGCTTCAAAGTCTCGTCCGTGATGCGATTCTTCGAGTAATCCAAAAATAAACCCACCGCGTCGACGGTCATGCGCTGACCGCGTGTGGGATCATCGGCAAAAAGTTTCCGCAGATGCAGCTGTCGGATATTCTGATAATGAGCGACCAGAGTATTCCATGCGCGACGCTCGGTGACTGGTTTTGTTGTTGGGTTCATCCTTAAGCTTCCTTTCACTTCTTTTAGTCGTGCTTTGCCCTACTTTTACTGTCCTTCATAGCTTCCAGTGCCTGGCTTTTCTCTCATACATCGACCTCGGAAAAAACATGGGCTTCATAGCGGAGTCTCCACCATTTCGATCGCTGGCTTTGGAACCATGGGCAGCCGGTTCGAACTGCTTGTCAGGTCCTGCAGCAAGTGAAAATCAGCAACCGACAATAATTCTTCGGTGCTGCGCCAGCTCCAGTTGCCTTCGGCACGACCGGGGACGTTCATTCGAGCCTCTGCACCGAGGTTGAGAAGATCTTGTAGAGGAGCGATGGCAAGCGCAGCCGGAGACGACCATGCCAGACGCATCAAGTCCCAGGCAACCTCACGACTATCATGCTGCGGCGAGTTCAGGTAACGCCACAAGTTCTGCCGCTGGTACGGTGGCAACTCTTCGTACCATCCGCGGCTGGTAGGATTGTCGTGTGTCCCGGTGTATACGACGGCGTTCGAGGCGTAATTGTGAGGGAGGTACGGGTTATCCGAATTGCCGTCAAAGGCAAATTGCAGGACACGGGTGCCTGGTATCTGAAACTGATCGCGGAGCGCATGAACGTCCGCCGTGATCAATCCCAAGTCCTCGGCAATAAAGGGTAGTCCTCCTAACTCTTTTTCCACCGTGTTGAAGAAATCGGCGCCCGGACCTGGCACCCACTGGCCAGACTGGGCCGTAGGTGATCCAGCCGGAACATGCCATGCCGCTGCAAAGGCGCGGAAGTGATCGAGACGAATCACATCCACGTGCGCGAGCAGCGCGCGCAAACGATCGATGCACCAACGATAGCCAGTTTCTCGCAGCCTGTCCCAGTTGTAGACTGGGTTACCCCAGAGCTGACCCTGCGCGCTGAAATAATCCGGGGGTACGCCCGCCAAAAACTGCGGCCTTCGTTGGTCGTCCAATAGGAATAGGCCCGAGTTGGCCCAAACGTCACTCGAGTCTGGAGAAACAAAGAAGGGCAGGTCGCCGATCAGGCGCACTCCTTTAGCTCTGGCATGTTTCTTAAGCCGCTCCCCCTGGCGAAACAATAGGAATTGAGCAAAACGAACTTGATCAACTTGACTGGCGAGCTCACGGCGAACCTGTGCCAAAGCTTTCGGCACGCGCTGAATTAACTCCGTGGGCCACTCGAGGTAGTAAGCGCCATTGTACCGGATCTTCAGCGCTCGAAAGAGCGCGTAATCCTCCAACCAGTCCCTTTGCTCGTGGCAGAACTGTTCAAATGTCACGCGTAGCTCTGCGGGTCTGGCATTAGTAAAATTGGTCCAAGCTTTCTCGAGCAACCCGTGTTTAAACCGAATAATTGCGTCATAATCGACGGTGGTTCGAGAGAATGAAACTTCCGTGCAGTCACTATAGCGTAACAAGCCATCCTCGATCAGCCAATCTGGGCTGATCAGAAGGCCATTGCCGGCAAAGGATGACAACGCTTGATACGGAGAGTTGCTGTAACCTGTCGGCCCCAAGGGCAACGCCTGCCACCAGCTTTGCCCTGCTTCGTAAAGTTGATCGATCCACGCGATCGCAGCTGGTCCCACATCGCCAATGCCGTACGGCGAGGGCAACGACGTAACGTGCAGAAGCAAGCCAGAGGCACGATAGGACGATGGAAATGGAGGCAGATTCGGACGGCTGTCGTTGCTCATTAGCGCACCTCCTGTTCCTGAAGAGATGAAGCAGGCGATCCTAGCGCATCGGTCACAATTTCCTGAGCTTCCTGCACGATTGCCGCTAAATGACTTTGATCCTTAAAGCTCTCCGCATAAATCTTGTAGATATCCTCTGTGCCTGAAGGCCGAGCCGCGAACCAGCCGCTGTCGGTTACGACCTTGAGGCCGCCGATCGGAGCGCCATTGCCTGGAGCTGAGGTCAGTTTGGCTGTGATCGGCTCGCCGGCCAGGGTGTCATTTGCAATCGCATCAGGCGACAGCTTTTGCAGCCGCGCCTTCTGATCTGGCGTCGCTGGCGCATCGATGCGGGTGTAGTACGGCGCACCGAACTCAGTTGTTAGTTCTTGATATAACTCGCCCGGATCCTTGTTGGTGCGTGCCGTGATTTCCGCTGCTAGCAAGTCCATGATTGGGCCGTCCTTGTCTGTCGTCCAGACGGCACCGTCCTTCCTGAGGAAGCTTGCTCCAGCGCTTTCCTCTCCGCCAAAACAGAGTGAGCCATTAAACAACCCTGGCACAAACCACTTGAAGCCTACCGGCACTTCACAAAGCGAGCGCCCCAGTTTGTTCACTACACGATCAATCATGCTGCTACTGACCAAGGTCTTACCGACCGCGACGTGAGTTTGCCAGTTAGGCCGATGTGTCAACAGATAGCGTATGGCCACAGCGAGGTAGTGATTGGGACTCATCAACCCAGAGGAAGGTGTAACGATGCCGTGGCGGTCGGAGTCTGGATCATTGGCGAAGGCCACGTCATAACGATCCTTAAGCTCCACGAGACGCGCCATCGCATACGGACTCGATGGATCCATACGAATCTGACCATCGTGATCGACAGTCATGAACGAGAAAGTGGGGTCGATCGTCGAGTTCGCGACAGCGATGTTCAGGTTATAGACGGAGTTGATTGGCTCCCAATACGCTTCGGCCGCACCGCCAAGTGGGTCTACACCCAACTTTAGGCCAGCGCTGCGGATGGCGTCCATGTCGATGACGTTTTTCAAATCCTCGACATAAGGCACCACGAAATCTTCCTGGTGCGTTGTGTCAGCTTTGATCGCCGCGGCAAATGGCACGCGTTTGATGCCAGTCCTGTTGCGTAACAGCTCGTTGGCATGGCGCTCGACCCATCGTGTTACATCGGTGTCAGCCGGACCCCCATTGGGCGGGTTGTACTTGAAGCCACCGTCCGCCGGCGGGTTGTGCGAAGGCGTGATGACAATTCCGTCGGCGAGGTGCTCTTTACGATTCCGGTTATAAACGAGGATAGCTCGCGAGATGACTGGCGTCGGAGTGAAGCCATCATCTCTTTGGATGATAGTCTCCACGTTATTGCCGGCCAGCACTTCCAGTGCGGTGCGCTGAGCCGGTCCGGACACGGCATGCGTGTCCTTACCCATGTGAAGCGGGCCATCGTACCCCTGGCTGCGCCGGTAATCACAAAT
>Ga0193729_1001039_pt1 | contig 14322 bp, 14 predicted proteins | sample U1c2metaG_FD_143036 | JGI IMG/M metagenome (GOLD analysis project Ga0193729, IMG submission 143036) | Soil microbial communities from a riparian zone of the East river system, Colorado, United States - U1c2 | ecosystem: Environmental > Terrestrial > Soil > Riparian zone | place: USA: East River... | reverse complement strand
TCCTCATAGCGCTCCAGGGGAAAAGCTTTTGGACGGGCGACTATGATGCCAGAACCCTGGTTAGGATGGGTTACAGTGACGACATTTTCTCCACCCCAGGGAACGGTAACTTTGAGTCCATCTGCATCGAACGTCAGGTCGGTTGCATCGGTAATTAGACCCATGCTATTGCGAACACTCAAACGGGCAGCGATATCGCGTAGAGCATAGGTAGATGCCAATAGGAGCAGAGCGGGCTGGTGGTCTCGAATTAAATGGCTCAGTGTCTCCAGCGAGGGAAGGGTCAGATACTGGTCATAAACGGTATCGGCATGGACATAGACTTTCTCCGCGCCGTACTGACCCAGCGTAGGAGCAACCTCAGCTGCGGCAGCACCAAGCACAATGGCTTCGGCTCGACCAAGTTTCGCTGCTTTACCCAGGACTTCTAGCGACGAGCGGACGGGCTTACCCTCTTCCAATTCAACCAGGACCCAAATCGTGTTTGCCATATGTTTTCCCTTCTAGAACAAATCAATTGACCTTTTCGATTGATTCGTATATACTCTTCTCTGGAATGTAGAGGTGCAGCAGAGAGCCAAATCCTGTTTTCTTTTTCGATCCGGCTTGAGGATACTGCAAGGCTTGAGGATACTGCAATTAGAGCAGCTGGTAATGCTGCAGGAAGTCAGCAATTTGCTGCGCTGCATTGCCATCATCTCTGATTACCTGCCCTGCCGCACGGGCCTCTACCGTACCTATCGTCAACACACGTTCGCGTGCTCCGGTCTCACCCACAAGGGCTGGCTCGATAGCAAGATCAGCCAGACTCAATTGGCTGAAGGGCTTCTTTTTGGCTCCCATAATACCTTTCATCGTCGGATAAATAGCATCGAACGAACCGCTGGCAATCGTGACCACAGCCGGTAAAGTACTTTCCACAGTCTGATATCCCTTGGGGATGACACGTTTGATGACAGCCTTCTGCCCTTCAACTTTAATTTCACGTGCAAAGGTCAATTGAGGAATACCAAGAAATTCCGCAATAGCACCGGGAACCATTCCTGTATAGCCATCGGTACTCTCAGTCGAGCAGAAGATCAGTTCAGCACCTTCCTTCTTAAGGACCGCTGCCAGGACACGAGCAGTACTGATAGCATCTGATCCTGCTAGGGCGGGATCAGTAACAAGGATGGCGCGATCAGCTCCCATTGCCAGGGCGCGACGCATAGCCTCTTGGGCGCTCGTAGGACCCATGCTCAACGCCACCAACTCGCTATTGCCAAGCGTATCGTGCAGTTTGATAGCTGCGGCAATGGTGCTTTCGTCTCCGGGATCGAGGACCAGTGAAACGCCATTGCGTACAAGACGTTTGGTGGTGGGATCAAGTTTACTAATTGTGGTGTTCGGGTCAGGTACCTGTTTTATGCAAATAAAGATCTTCATTGTAAATATGCCTCGTCTTCTGTTGTGCTTGACGTAGGTGGAGAAAGAGAAACGCCGTTGTTTTCTAAGCTATTTCATTGTACCTGTGATGAAAAGGGAGTGTCAACATTGCCAGCTAACGGTCGCGCTGACAAATCCGATTTCACAGAACGCCTTCATAAATGTCATCAACCAAGAGATCTAGCCCAATCTGATCCAGCCTGATTGTCTGGCCTACTGAAAAGTGTTCCTGCTTCCAGCCTGTTGTGCGACGGTACACTTCAACACGTGGCTCGTCTTGGCTCAGCAGGATATAGACCTCAAATGTTGGACAACTTCGATAGCGAGCAAATTTCTCCCTGCGGTTATACTTTTCGGTGCTGAGCGATAGCACCTCAACAACAATACGTGGCGACCGGATCTTAAAAGGCCTGAGTCGCTTGTCTTTGTCCCAATCTGCTCTATCGCACGTCACCACCACATCTGGAACAACAGTCGGTGCATTTGGAATTTTGACGTATTGGTCCTGGTAGACTTCACAGGGACCTTTTCGTCTGATGTGAGCATGAATCAAGCTAAAGATGTTGCCAGTAATTTTGCCATGTTCTGGGCTTGATCCTGTCATGTCGTAGACAATACCATCGATCAACTCATAGCGATATGGGCTCTCGACACTGACTAAGTACTCAAAAGCCTCCTCTGTCATAGGGATGCCATGCAGGCTATCATCTTGTGGGTTCGCTGCCATTTCCTTTTCCTTTCTCGATAATTGAGAACGTTCATGTCCACACTATGCCATAAACAGTCGTGAGCTATCAAGGCGCATCCTTTTCTGGACGGCTGGACGGTGTGGATCTAGAATGCACTCACCCACTTAATATTGGTGCTTATGTCCATGAAGGTATCTCACCTCTTTCCACTGTAGATTTACGCACAAGTAGTTGAGTGGCTTGAGAACGATGTCCGTTCATCGTTGCTACCTCTATTTCTTCAGTAGCAAGCAACTCATAGCTCGATACCAAGGAGCGTAGCCACTCCTTATTATGATGGCGACAGACGGCTCCATCTTCCGTCTCGAACACTCCATACACACCATATTTTTGTTGAAAGAGGCAGTAGCGCTCTTGATTACGCTCATCACCCTGCAAGCCGAGATCACTGATATACAGTATCCCGCCGGGCTTTAGCACGCGTACTAATTCAGCCATCAGCACTTCCTGAACCTCATCATGAGGAATACATGTCAGCACGGCAAACAAGAGAACTGCATCAAATGACCCATCCGGGTAAGAGAGTGACGGAGAATGAATCACTTGAAAGGAGAGGTAAGGAAAGGATTGACGACCTCGGCTAATCATCTGAGCAGAAAAATCCACGCCTTCCATATTCCGATATCCATGTTCATACAGCAGATCCATCACGCGCCCGTAGCCACACCCATAATCGAGAATGCGGCTCTGTGAGTCCAACAAGTCATCAAGCCAGGAAAAATTTACGGGATGGCTAAAGGTCTTGGTAACACCTGCGCTATCCCAGTATTCAACCAGATCATCAAAATGTAACAAGGTTGTCTCCTCAAAAAATATAATTTGGCCTATTTTATCACAGTTTCACTTTCATCTCCGTAAGCAACACAACAGCTTGCAGCTCTCAATATTACTTGTTATGAAGATGGTCGATTCTCATAATTGCCATCCCTATTAAGGGGCTATTCTCTACGCTGTCTCGCCTGAAGTATGGCCACAATGACAGCAACGAAGCCTGCAATGCACAACGGCAGACCTACTTGTGAACTCTGAGTGAGTGACCATAGGATAGCTCCAACAACCTCCATGACAATGCCACCGACAAACAGCAGAACGATTGCCAGGGGTGACGTATCGAATGCCGTACGAATATCTTGTCGCCCGTAGACCGATGCTGGCAGCGGGACTGCTGTTGTAGATACTTCTGGAGCTTCTAATACTATCTCTTGCTCATCTAGCTCATGGTAAGCAGCGGTAGCTGTACGAAGAGCGGCGTACAGTGCCTCGCTTTTCAGACGTGGAGCGCGAATAGCCACTTTGTGCGTCCCTTCCGAGATCATAAGTTCGCGGAACGGTGCGTAGGTTTTCTGACGCAGCGTCACATGGGTTATAGCCGACAAATTAAGTGCATCGAAAAAGAGCGTTTCTCTGGGAAAACTCTTGAAATAAAAACCAATCAAGCGCTGATTGGTGAGAATAACGTCGCAAGCTTCACTATGAGAATGTTCGTCGCTGTCCCAGATAGCAGGTATGGACAGAACGGGGTCTTCTCCTGATTGTAATTGCTTGCTTAATCCCTTGCATCGCGCAAGGATCTTTTCTGCGTTCTTATTGGTGTCGGGCATTGTTGTGCTATAGCCTTCTTTCTCTATCTGGCAAGATTATAGCATATCAGGCAACCCAAATGGAGGTAGCGAACTGTATACTATTACACACAAAGAACATCAAACAAAATATCATCAAGGCCCAAGTGGTGAGGCGATTCTTGCTCCAGAGCGCAAAGAGGAGAAAAATGGGAAATACAACGAGTAGATAGCGTGGAGCTGACATCAGTCCCTCGAATTCGCACGGTTGGCAGAGTATGAATAGCACCATGGCTAGGGAAAAGAGACTGTAATGCAAAGGTAGCTGCTTCCAGCCCATAACCAGAACCGCTAGCGGCACAAGCGTAAAGGTTACATCAGCTACATCCCGCGAGAAGAAAGAACGATCCAACCCGAGAATTCCTTTAATAGCATCGATGCTCCCTACCCAGGGAAAAGCTGTATAGCGCTGCCAGACAGTTGCTTCTTCGATATGAAAAACTAACGGATTCCCAAAGGTAATCCAGAGATAGAGCAGATAGATCAGTAGTCCTGCAGGAATGAGGGCCATAGATAGGAGGGCATTGAGCTTCTGCTGCCAACGGGCGCGATCAATCGGGCCCCTACCGATTGGCGAATTATTGATAGTAAATTGGCTCGATGATGCGACCACCTTACGCAATTTATTGCCAATTGTAGGAGCCCAATTCATTGCGCCCGTGTGAATACCAAATCTCTGCACGAATAGCACGAAGAAGGGAACCAGCAGTACAATACCCGTTGCACGTGTAAGAGCGGCTAAAAAGCCGCATAGCCCCGCGAGCCACCAGTCTAGAGCTTTCCCACGCTGTAAAAAGAAGAAGACCGCGAGACTCAGCAGCAAAAAGAGCGACTCTGTATAGCCAGCAAAAAAGAAGAGGCCATATGGGGCAAAGGCTAGGTAGATCAGCGCATATTTTGCGACAGTATGACCAAAATCTTTATACAGCAATTGGTAGAACAACACTAGTACAGCATAGAAACACATATTAGCTAGGATGATTCCTGCCGTATAGTCAGCCAGGATCGATCCTCCTAAGAGTCCTCCCAGACTATGCACCAATAATGGAAAAAGAGGAAAGAAAACTGAGAGAGGCATATGGTGGGTGTATCCCAGGTAAGCAACTTCTACATAATGAATGGCATCCGAACGCCACCAGCTTAGCAAAAAACAATTGAGATTATCAGAGCATTTCTTGAGCACAATATAGTTAACAGGGCTAATAGAGCGATGCATATGCAAGAATGTTGCACTTAGATACGAAAATACTAAGATCATCAAGCGACTCAGCCCAAAAATCCAGGTGGCCTCTTTCCAAGCGGTCTTTTGCTCTACCAGCATAAGATTCTCTCACTCCTTCTGAGGTACGGCGGGCACGAATCCCCCCACCCCATCCCACGGACGGGATAAATGATTCCGATGGCAAATTTTGTGCGGACAACAGAATGGGCCAAAAAGAACAAGCGGTCAAGATGAGCCCCCGCCCCCCCCAACGGACGCGATGACCCTAAAGGTCACGTGTAAATCGGGTCCCTACATTTCGGGCAATAAATTGCCTTGAGCAGCTCGATCGGTATCTGAGTAGTTACTCAAGTGATACCATAATGTTTCCGCTCAGGTCTAGGGGAATCGAGGGACATATTGAGTAACAGCTCAGGTACCAATCGAGCTGCTCAATGCGGCCTGCCAGTTAGATGCCTACCCCAACGAGCCAGAGGGCCCCGGGCTAAAGCTAGAGTGATGAATGGCTCTTCCTTATCTGGGGCACAGGGGCTTTACTGACAAAGTATTGCTCTATTGTGTATAATAGATGACGCAACAAACTCTTAAAAATACATTCGGGAGGGTACCTATGATTAGGATTGGCAGAGAAATGGGGGGGCCGAAAGATGAGCCCATTCGGTATGATCAAGATAATTTCGTCTGGGACGAATTACCACTAGCGTCTTATCCTGAGCAAGACAAAATGCTGGCAAATGCATTCTGTCGGTGTGGATCTACGAATTATATAGATCAAAACGGTCAGTGTGCGTATTGTTATTTGAAATGGGGAAGACAACTAGAGGAATACGACGAGAAAGGTTTCTCTCTCATCAGAGCAGGGTGATTACATATCAAGCAGCAAAATTGAGTTGGTCAGTAAGCTGTTCGACAGGGGCACGATCATCTGTGAAGACAATCCCGCCATTGGAATGAGCCTGGATGACTATAGGGCTCACTTTATAGGCGACCTGCCCTAGTATTGCCGTGCCCTCTGTGGGGGTTGTCAGCGCCAAACCTGCGAGGTTAGCCCTGAAGGCAGATATCGATGTTGGCTTGATGGTTCCTATCAAGACAGTGTTTCCAGAGGCAGGGACATTTATTTGGTAGATAGTAGGAAAGACCTGACTCATCGTGTTGACGAATGCCTGCACTAGGTTGAAATTAGAATGATCGTGGATGGTATTAACAACGACGACACCGTTTGAAGACAGATGTGAACGGATCAATGTAAAGAACTCCTTTGTTGTTAGGTGAAATGGAACATAGAGGTGTTCGTAGGCATCGACAGCCACAACATCATACTGTCTCTGGGTCGTGGCAAGGAAAGTCCGTCCATCCTCAGTATAGACATGCAGGTTTGGTTCAGTCATATTGAAGTACTTCCGTCCAGCTTCGACGACGGCAGGGTCAAGTTCAACACCATCGATGGGCACAGAGCCATAGACCTGCGTAAACTGGCGAGCAACTGTCCCCCCTGCCAGTCCTATGATACAAACACGATGTAGATCCGGTGCTGCTTGGGATAGATCCTTTGTAGGCGCTTGACTCGCATAAGGTGCGACAAGAAAGTTATCCCAGTACTCATTAGTAAGTATGGTCTTAGGATTGTAGAGTGAGTGTACACCTACAGCATCGTTGAAGAGAAGTGCTCGCGTGCCATCAGGGCTTTGTGTTACCTGGATATAGTTATAGTATGACTCTTGTTCATAGATCAAATTGGGGATCGTTCTGAGTGGAATAGCTTTGAGTGGCCCGACGAGTAACACGAGTGGAACCAAGGTGAGAACGAATGTGGGACGCCAACGAGGACGCAGTCCCCACAGCGAAGCGGCAAAGAGTACTACTGCGAAGATGAGCATTGTACAGCGGACACCCAATGCTGGAATCAGCCAGAGCACTGGCAAAAACACTCCTATGATACTCCCAACAGTTGAAATGGCATAGAAGGACCCGCTTATCCGCCCACTTCTGGCGACTTTGTGTGTGATGAGACGAATCGCGAAGGGAGAGACGCAGCCCAGGAGAGCTACTGGCAAAGCAAAGAGCAAAATGACATCCACGAAGATGGTAAGCAGAAACCACGGTGAGGTAGCTATGGACCAGGAAAGAATACCCTGAGCGACAAATGGAATCAGCGACATGGAAAGTGCTGCCGCTGCTGTAATCACGCAAAGGACGTGTTCATAAGGATAGCTATCAGCAAGTTTGCCACCAAAAAAGTATCCAATGGTCAGAGAGAGCAGAATCAGGATGATGATAGCGGTCCAGACAAAGATTGATGTTCCAAAGTATGCAGCAAGAAAGCGCGAAGCACACATCTCCATGGCGAGGCTACTCATGCCACTGACGAATACCAGCACGATAAGAAAATATTTCAAGACTCCTCCAAATCGCTCACGAAAGATGAGGGACCTGCACAATCTCTGTACGACCAATATGTCATACCATAGTGATCATGCTCAGGTCTAGGGGGATGGAGGGACTAAATTCAATGCTCGAAGGATTTCACTGTGAGGCTATACGATGCAGAGCACGCTTTTGTGAATTCATCACATGGATGGGGTAATGAAAAAGCTGCAGCATGGCTGCTAGCAGTCTCTTTCTTGGCAATAGTCACTATCGTCTATACACTAAAAGGATAAAACCCATTACTGTGAGTACAATTCCAAGCAAGTCACGGAGAGTAAAGGATGAGAGTGTAATTCGCCGGAGTATGAGATCTAATACCAACGCAACAATGGGAAAGGCCAAAGCCGTAAAGCCCATTGTGGTCAGGTTAGAAGCTGACAATCCCGCAACATAGAGAATTTCTCCGATGACAAGTGCAAAGATAGAGCCAAGAACGAGAAACAGGAGATCACCAGTTGATAGGGTAACGAACTGGCTGCGCCCTGATACCTGCAAATAGAGGACCACAACTGCGGCGACTACACCAGCAACGCATAGCATAAGCATTGCTTTAAAGAGATCGTTCTTGATACCTGTAATACTCCCAATGAAAGACCAACCAACAGCTACTACGACCTGAAAAAGAAGTCCCAAGATAAGACCTTTTATCATATTATGAACCTCATATGCTAGTAAAAATTACATTTTAAACCATAATCTCTTTTGATTCTAAAAGAGTTTCTACCAAAAAGTCAATATTGGACACATCCGAAAGACTCCAAAAAAACTAGAACCGTAAACTTGACTTGGCGTACGCTCATTTTAAGGGACTGGAAAAGACGATTTCGTGCTTGTCTCATGCAAAGTTTACGGTCCTAGAAAAAAAGTACCAGCATGATGTATAATAGCTACTGGAAAGACAGACACACTCTCTCAGGCCAATGAGCGCGAAGCTGTAACACCTCTTCGTGTCCTTTTCGTATGTAGAGAGATATGCTGAAACTCTAGAATATTTGGCCAAAGATAAAGGAGTTCTGTATGGCAGTTCTACGCACATCAAAGCTAGATTTGCAAGTCAAAGGCGCCACAGTCAGTGCTTTCATTGCACAACCCGATGACGATGCTAACCACCCAGGGGTCATATTGATCCAGGAATGGTGGGGAATTGAACCGCATATTCTGAACGTTGCCCAAAAGCTTGCCACGGAAGGTTTCATAGTCGCCGTTCCTGATCTCTACCATGGTAAGATTGCCACTGACCCGAATGATGCTATGCCTCTGATGATGGCGCTCAGAAGCAATCTTGACAAGGTGGCAGACGAGATCATCGCTACATTGGAAGCCGTAAAAGAGTTACCAAATGTGCAGCCAAAGAAACTGGGGCTGATGGGCTTCTGCATCGGTGGCTTCTTAGCCTACACTGTCGCAGCCCGTTATCCTAACTTGGCAGCTGTCGTTTCCTTCTATGGTGGCAGCTATGATCCCTCGCCAGAAGAGGTGGCAAAGATCAATGCACCGATGCTGGCCATCTACGGCAGACAAGACGAGAGTATTCCACTCGCCCAAGTAGAGAAAATCGAGCGGTTATACAAAGAAGCCGGGAAGGATTTCACTGTTAGGCTATACGATGCAGGGCACGCTTTTGTGAATCCATCACACGGATGGGGTAATGAAAAAGCTGCAGCTGAAGCATGGCCGCTGGCGGTCTCTTTCTTGAAAGAGAAAGTTCGCTAGCCTGCCTAGCGGTAAGTCTAGCACATGGGAAAGGGGAACTGCCTAGCTCCATCTCCATGTGCTTCTTTTTTACCTATTCACCCTGGCATACACTACCATTTCATCCTCATTTCAGATATACTTTAGAAGATAACACCCCAGCCATTCTTGATTTACCATAACAGATAACTAAAGAGGTGTACGAATGTACCAGTATCCAAACCAGGGGCAGAATGATCCCACTCAACCAAGCCAATACCCCAACCAGGGTACGGAAAATACAGACTATGGTCGCTATTCACCCTCTCCAAATATGCCACCATATAGAGATCAGCAATCCCAGCAACCACCCCAATCACCATTTCAGCAAGGTGGCTACCAACCACCGTTTCAGCAAGGTGGCTACCAGCAGGGACCTCAACCATCCTTCCAGCAGCAGATGAACTACCAGCAGTCACCCTACCAGCAGTCACCTTATCCACAAAGTCCCACTATCTCCCTTGATTACCGCAATATCATTGCTGGTGTTGGCGCTTTTATAGCACTTATTTCCTTCTTCCTTCCCTACTATACAATCCCATATGCAGATTTTCCTAGTAGTAGCCTTTCTGCATCGGGATACGGCATAGGTGGAAGATACTGGCTCGATTTTATTCTTGCACTAGCTGTACTTGCAATTGTCATCCTGTTGCAGTTTGGAGAGCAATGGTTCAAATCTTCTACCAATCCGACTATTCAACGCGTCGTCACGTCCCTGACCAGCCAGCCTCGAACCTGGTATACCCGGCTAATCGCAATTGGAGGCTTCAGTATCTTCTTCCACTTCATCCTGGATCTGGGGCGTCTCAGCATTTGGAGCATAGGCTCCTGGCTCTACTTATTGGGCGCGATTGCTATCGTTGTTGGTGGTGTGCTTTTCATCAAACCGCCCATACCTACGGCAACGCCACCCGTCCGGTAATTAAGCAATAGCAATGCCCTTTCCTCGTCTTGTTTGGCAGAAGGGGCATCTTAATAACCGACAGGAAAAGGTGTGACACGTCAATAGGGGTAGAGACGCGACCGCGATAAAATGTGCAAGGTTCGCGTTGACCATTATAATATAATGAAAGAATCGGGGAGTGTGTCCATGTATTGTTCTTTTGCCAGACAAGGAGCGGTTTTCTGATGAGTGAAAGTGAGGTTGAGGAGCTATGCCAGAAAATCTTAGAAGAGTACGAAGCAATGAAGCGTGGCCCAACAGGCTTTGCTCTGGGCTCCTCAAAACACGCCTTTATTGACGCACGATTGAAACGTGTGGATAGCTACCACAGCCAGCTTGCAAAATTTATTGGGGACCAAGAGGCAACAATAACTATCTGTGAACTCTACAGGCAAGTTATGGATTGACTTGCTTATCAACACCAGTCTCTTCTCGCCAACACTAGCTGCGAACATGATTTGCGAGTCGCTGCCCCTGGTCAAAGAAATTGCGTGAATGTGCGATAACACTACTTAACGATTGAAGATAAATTTCTGCATCTAATATAAAGAGGTCAGGTTATGCCGAAGCTCCCTGACCCTCTTTCGCCAATTTTCAATCCCGTAAGGGCACCAGAGACGAGGCAAAAGCAATGTTAACCAAGATACCCGATGACCTGAGAACAGCTTTTATTATCGGCACCTATCTGAGCAGCTACCAGATCCCTGATAGGAGGTCCTAGAGCTACCACTACCAAGGATGCCAATACCAGAAACAGGATTGTTGAGGACACTGGCATCGTCAAGAATATTGTTGTCACTAAGAATATTGATGTTACCGTTGTCCTTATGACTATCGTTGTCATTTAGAAAGCTCGGGCCACAACCACCAGCACCATGGACAGCTTCCAGATTTGCATCCGTCAGTTCAACTTCCCCAATAGGATTTACAGACAATGGAGCTTGTGCTCCAGCAGTGAGACTCCGGCGATAAGCTGCATTTTTCCAAGTAGGTACAATGTTCATTTTGTGTGAATCCTTTCCTTTTTCAGGTTACAAAATTTGTTGATCTATAGTGTTCGAAGGACAACGTCAAAGTTCCATAACTAAATGTTGTAATTTAAGAATTTTTCCTCAAACTTTGTGTTTAGGTTGTTTAAGGATTTCACTATACAACATTTAACTTTTTAGCTCTCAATCGGAACACCTATATTTATTATACGCAGACCTCCAAACCGAGCGTTCATGCAGCAACCATGGATTTCACATGAAAGGTTTTCCACACAAAGTAGACATGTTCTACCTGGGAAACATACTATTCGGCTGTTATTTTTGTTGGCAGATCCTCCACTTTAGGACCAATCCAGACAGTTTGTATGTTCACGAATTCCCTGATACCAAAAGAAGAAAGTTCTCGACCATAGCCACTCTGCTTGATCCCGCCGAAGGGAAGACGAGGGTCAGAAGAACTCATTCCGTTTATGAAACAACCACCAGCCTCTATGCGTGCAGCTAATTCACGAGCCTTCTCAATATCGCGTGTCCAGAGGTTAGAACTCAGACCATACCTTGAGTTATTCGCTAACTCTATAGCATGCTCAACATCGCGAGCATGAATAATTGCAGCTGCAGGCCCAAACGTTTCCTCACGGAACATCGGCATATCCGGAGTCACACCAGTCACAATTGTTGGAGCGTAGAAATAGCCCCTACCTTCTAGGGGCTCGCCACCAAGCAATACCCGTGCCCCCATCTTGACAGACGCTTGAACCTGCTCATCGAGAGCATCGCGCAGGTCCCCGCGTGCAAGTGGCCCAATTTGGGTCTTGTAGTCAAGTGGGTTGCCCACACGCAGTTTTGATGCAGTCTCAACAAACTTACGCTCAAATTCCTCGGCAACCGGCTCAACAACGATAAAACGCTTGGCTGCGATACAGCTCTGCCCATTGTTTTGGAAACGTGCAGTGGTCGCTGCCTTTGCCGCCTCATCCAGATCTGCATCCTCCAAAATGATAAAGGCGTCTGAGCCACCTAGTTCCAAAACATGCTTCTTCAAGGCCTGACCACTAACCGTTGCAACTGACACTCCAGCTGCCTCACTCCCAGTAAGTGTGACAGCAGCAATACGCCTATCCTCGACCAATTGAGAGGCTTCGGACCCATGAACAAGAACAGTTCTCAATACTCCCCTCGGTAGCCCGGCTTCCTGCACAATACGCTCGATCTCAAGCGCGACACGAGAAACGTTAGATGCATGTTTAAGCACAATCGTATTGCCTGCCATCAATGCAGGAGCAGCAAAGCGAAAAACTTGCCAGTAGGGAAAATTCCAGGGCATAATTGCCAGGACCACCCCGAGAGGACGGAATGCAACATAACTTTCAGTCGCATGAGAGACAACACGTTCATCTGCCAGGAACCACTGAGTATTCTCGGCAAAATACTCACAGTTCCAGGCACATTTTTCAACTTCGGACTCCGCTTCGGTAATAGTTTTCCCCATTTCTAAGGCTGCAATCCGCGCTAGTTCGCTCTCGCGAGCCCGCAGATGTTTCGCGACATTGAGTAGATGCCTAGCACGCTCCTCGAACGCTATGGATCGCCATGAGAGAAAAGCCTCTCGAGCCTCATTGAGTGCTTGGTCAACCTGCTCCTGGCTATATACTTCAAATGTTTCCAGGCAGTCTTCCGTGGCTGGGTTAATTGTCTGTATGCTCATAGCACATCCTCTTGTGTAGAATAAAAAATACTATCGACCTCATTATATCCTACACGTTCTTGTGCCTCACCAGGGGAGACCCCCAATTTCACAGGTCGAAGAAATTCGTAGTGTGCAGTGGGTTTGTTACTATGCATGTGAATGCGCAAGCTTTAACAAACGGTGCATGGGCTGCTCTCTCCCTCTGAGGAGTCTTTGTTGAGAGAGAATACATTGTCTATTGTGTACCTTTCAAACATACAATGTAGCGAAACATTGTGAGCAATGCCTTTTCTTTTCTTGCCCAGTAGTATTAGCCCTGGAAATCCTTGACATTCGAAAAAGAACATGTTATAACAGAAATACAACAGCATAATGTAGAAAGCTTTGACAGGACGAGTAGCGGTGTCCTGGTGTACTCTAGAGAGCGGGCGGTTGGTGGAAAGCTCGTGTACCCACTCTGTGAAAAAGACCCTGGAGCTGCGAGAAGAAATCGTCTAGATACGAAAATAGAACTCGCCGGAGGCCCCCGTAATCGGGTAAGAGTACGTAGGTACTCCTTGAGGTTGTTGTCGTGAGGCAGCAATGAATGAAGGTGGTAACGCGAGAGCAACGGCTCTTCGTCCTTAGTGAAGGGATGAAGGGCTTTTTTGTTTACCTTTTATCTTTTCGGCATTATTAAGATTAACAGCTAAATAAAGAAAAGCTGTGAAGGGACGAGTAACGGTGTTGTGGTGCATTCAGAGAGTGAGCGGCTGGTGAAAGCTTGCATGTACACCCCGTGAAAAAGATCCCTGATGCTACGAGAAGAAATCGTGATAACGAAAGTAAAACTCGGTCGGCTAGCCTCCGTTAGTGGGCTGGTACAGTGAACATCATAGATTGCCAGGATGTCCTGTAACCGAGGCCTGTGTCGGAAGGCATGGGCGAATAAAGGTGGTACCACGAGAGCACGCTCGCTCTTCGTCCTTTCAAAGGGATGAAGGGCTTTTTTATTGTAATAATTCATTATATAAAACCCGATTTATCGGGAGAAAAGGTAGGGACCCGATTTATCGCGTCCGCTGGCAATTTACCGTGTCACCTTTAGGTGATTGCCTGTGATGTAGGGACCCGATTTATCGCGTCCGCTTGGAGGTAAGCAATGGTACATTGTCCCGAATGCGATGCCGAAGTGAGCGTCCAGGGCTTGCTGGTTGGTGAGATTATCTATTGCTCTGACTGTAATGCTGAATTAGAAGTGGTCAACGTAGAGAAGCCCGAAGTAGCCCTTGCTCCGCAGGTTGAGGAAGATTGGGGAGAATAGTTCTATGCGTCTGGCTATCTTAACATCGCGAGTCCGTGTGGAAGAGAAATTGCTGATTGAGGCAATGCAGCGGCGCGGCATCGAGTTCGATATTATCGATGATGGCGAATTGCTCTTTGATCTAGCCCAGCTAGATGAGCGCTGGCGTGCCTATGATGCTGTGTTCTGTCGCAGCGTCAGTCAGTCACGTGGATTAGCTGTGCTGCATGTGCTAGAGCACT
>Ga0193729_1001038_pt1 | contig 14324 bp, 9 predicted proteins | sample U1c2metaG_FD_143036 | JGI IMG/M metagenome (GOLD analysis project Ga0193729, IMG submission 143036) | Soil microbial communities from a riparian zone of the East river system, Colorado, United States - U1c2 | ecosystem: Environmental > Terrestrial > Soil > Riparian zone | place: USA: East River... | reverse complement strand
CAATCTGCCAGGTGAAGTGCTTCTCGGGACGATGCGTGATGGTCTGGCCATGGAAGCCCACGACGTCGAGCGTCGACAGCGCCGTGCCGGTCTCCCGCGACCAGCGCCGCACCGCGTCGGCATGCGCCTCGGTGACGGCCCGTCCGGCGGCAGCCGTTGCCTCGTTCGGCTGCTCGGCGCCGAAGGCCGCGCGAATCACGCGGCGGACATCGTCGGTGTAGGGCACCGTCAGGACCGGGCCGAACGAGGCGAGGCGCTCGCCGTCGGTCTCGACCAGCGCCACATCGACGCCGTCGACCGAGGTCCCGCTCATCAGGCCGAGAGCATGCAGGAAGGACGAGGACATACCAGGATCCGTTGAGACGCGGGCGGCCCCGTGTTACACCCGCGGCCCTTCACGGACAAATCGCCGAGCGGAGAGATGGCGGGCTTCAAGTCGGATTTCATGCGGGTCGTGCACGAGCGCGGCATGGTGCATCAGTGCAGCGACGCGGTGCGGCTTGACGAGCTGCTGTCGACGGGCACGCGCACGGCCTATATTGGCTTCGACTGCACCGCCGATTCGCTGCATGTCGGCCACCTCACGCAGATCATGCTGCTGCGCTGGTGGCAGAAGACCGGCCACAAGCCGATCACGCTGATGGGCGGCGGCACGACCAAGGTCGGCGACCCGTCGGGCCGCGACGAGTCGCGTCAGCTGCTGACGCCGCAGCAGATCGACGCCAACATGGCGAGCATCAAGAAGAGCTTCTCGAACTTCCTGAAGTTCGGCAACGGCCCGACCGACGCGGTGATGGCCAACAACGCCGACTGGCTCGACGCGCTCCTTTACATCCCGTTGCTGCGCGACGTCGGCCGGCATTTCTCGGTCAACCGCATGCTGACCATGGATTCGGTGAAGCTGCGCCTCGAGCGCGACCAGCCGCTCACCTTCCTCGAATTCAACTACATGATACTGCAGTCCTACGACTTCGTGGAGCTCCACAAGCGCCACAACTGCATCCTGCAGATGGGCGGCTCGGACCAGTGGGGCAACATCGTCATGGGCGCCGATCTCGGCCGCCGCATGGAGGGCGCGGAGCTGTTCGCTCTCACCTCGCCGCTGCTGGCGACCAGCTCGGGCGCCAAGATGGGCAAGAGCGCGGCCGGCGCGGTGTGGCTCAATCCCGATCGCCTCAGCCCCTACGAATTCTGGCAGTACTGGCGCAATGCCGAAGACGAGGATGTCGGCCGCTTCCTGCGGACCTTCACCGACTTGCCGCTCGACGAGATCGCTCGCCTCGAGGCTTTGAAGGGCCAGGAGATCAACGAAGCCAAGAAGATCCTTGCCACCGAGATCACCACGCTCGCGCACGGCAAGAAAGCGGCCGAGCAGGCCGCCGAGACCGCACGCCGCACCTTCGAGGAAGGCGCCAAGGGCGACACGCTGCCGACCGTCGACGTGCCACGCGCGCGCCTGGCCGCCGGCATCGCCGCCTTCGAGCTGCTGCACGAAGTGGGACTGGCAGAAAGCCGCAACGAGGCGCGCAAGCTGATCAAGGGCGGCGGCGGCCGGCTGAACGACAAGCCGATCGCCGGCGACACCGCGACGGTGGGCGAAGGCGACCTCGATTCCTCGGGTACGCTCAAGCTCTCCGCCGGCCGCAAGCGGCACGTCCTGGTGCGCGCCGTTTAGGCGCGCCGTCTAGGACCGGCTATCGCCGAACGGCGAGTCGTGACTGTCACCCCGAGCGGAGCGAGGGGCCTTTACGGATACAGAAAGGTCCCTCGCTACGCTCGGGATGACAATGGGGCTGTAACCGGCATTTGTGATTCCCGATACTAAGGCGCGCGCTGCATCTCCGCCGGCAGCGGCGCCTGCAGGGCGTCGGGCGGCGCGTTGAAGAGTTCGCGCAGCGCCCCCGGTGTCACGGCCGACATCATGTTGATGGTGGTCTTGAGGTCGTCGAGCGGGCCGTGCAGCTGGTACGAAATCGCGAACAGGCCGCCATCCTTGCCGCCGGTCAGCAGCGGACCGAGCAGCGGCACGTTCGACAGAAGATTGTTGAGCGCAAAGGCCGGCACCACAACGCCGCCCAGCCGTGCCGTGTCCTGGCTGAGATCGACGAAGCCCTGGGTGGTGAGTCCGATCGACGTGCCGTTGGTGCGGCCGTTCTTGATCTGGATGCGGTCACCCTTCTTGGTGACGTTGGCCTCGAGGCCGTCGAACTGCTGCAGCGCGTTGCCGGCGCGGCCGAGACCATCGATCGCGGAATTGAGCGTGCCGACGTCGCCGCGCGGCGTCACTCTCTCCAGCCGGTAGGGGCCCATCTTGAGAAAGCCGGCGACCGGCGAATCGGCAGCACGGTCGTCGTAGCGGCCTTCGATGTGCAGGTAGCCGCTGGCCAGACCGTCGAGCCACCCCGCGTCGCGCAGCATCATCCCGAAATCGGCGACGTAGAGGAACAGGGTCCGGCCCGACCCCGACGGCGTGACACGGAACGTCGAGCCCTTGCCGCCGCCGATCGTCATGTCGGCCGAGGCGATGCGCTCGCCCGACAGAGCGAGCCGGCCGTTGACGTAGCCCAGCGTGCCGCGCTCGGTCAGGACCTGCTGGATCTGCAGCGCGAGCTTGGTGCTGGTGTGCGCCGCGGCGGCTGCCCCGGCCGGCTCCTTCGCGGCGATCTCGTCGCGCGCCTTCATCATGGTGCGCACGCGCGGCAGCTCGAGCGAGGCTCCGCGCAGCGCAAGCTCGACGCCGCCCGGCACGCGCTTCCAGTCGATAGAAACGTCGGTCTTCCCGATCTTGACCTGTTGCGCCACGATTTGCTGCACGGCGCTGTCGCCCGCGAAGCGCACCTGGCCCTTGCTTGAAAGGCCGTTGGCGTGACCCTCGAAATCGATGGTGGTGAGCTTGCCGCCGGCGGCGAGCTTCAGCGCCACCAGCACCTGGCCGTCGGTACCCGGCTCCTTGGTCCAGCCGAGCGGCGCCAGCACGGCCTTGGCGCCCTTGATCTCGAAGCGGCCGACCACCTCGCTCGTGCCGTTGGTCGCCACCTGGTAGTGCAGCGTGGTGGCGACAGGGCCGGTGACGTAGGGCTCGACCGGGGGGAATCCCGCCTTGGCCACGAGGGCGGCCGGTATCGTGCCCTTGAGGTCGTAGCGGCGGCGAAACGGTACCTTGGCGCCGAACATCTCGCGCCAGCCGATCTCGACCAAATTGCCGTCGAACTTTCCGGTGCCGGCGACGCCGAGCTCCGAACCGGCATACTTGATCCGCGCAGTGGCGTCGGTGAGGTCGAGTTCGCCCACGGCATTCTTCAGCGAGAACTTCGACACCTGCGCCTCGGCCTTGATGTCGAGATCGGCGACGGCGAGGGCGTCGAGCAGCGGAAAGCTCAGCGATACGTCGATCATCGCCTCGCCGCCGACCCGCCTGTAATCGTAAAGCATATCGCGCGACAGGCCGAGCTTGGGTCGCGCCAGGAACCGAATGACGTCCGGCGCCGATCCGACGATCGGCAGGCGGAGGTTCGCATATTGCGGCGCCGGGCCGTCCAACCCGGTGAGGTCGATCGTGGCGCCCGATGTGCGCAGGCCCGCCGCGCTGCCGCTCGCCACGTCGAAATGCAGCGTGCCGCCCTCGTAGCGCGCCTTGCCCGTGACGCGCTGCATCTCGGGCATGCGCGGCATGTAGCGCACCGTCATGCCGCGATAGTCGATCAGGCCGACCAGGCGATCGACCTTGATCTGCGCCAGGTCGTTGCCGGGCGCGCTCAGCGCGAACTCGGCGGCGACGTCGATGTCGCCGTTGCTGAGATTGGCGAGCGCCCACTGCCGGCCGCCCGTCGCGAAGTCGAGCGGCCAGTAGTCGCCCAGGCGATCCACCGGGATGCGCAGCACCTCGGCGCGGCCGGCAAACACCTGGCCTTCCGGCGTCTTCGTGCCGGTGCCGGTGATCAGCACCTTGGCGGCGCCGAAATCGGCGTCGATGCGCTCGATCTTCATCGTATGCGTTGCCGCATCCACCGTGGCATGGGCGGCCACCGACTTGACCTGGTGCGTCGCCGGCAAGATGCCCGGCAACGTCACCCGGCCGTTGCCGCCGGTGACGTCGATGGCGACGTTGCGCACATCGCCCTTGCCGTCGCCGTCGACATGCAGGCGGCCCGACAGCGCGATGTCGACGCCGCGCAGCAATACCGCATCGGGCGACAGATCGGCGAACATCGAGGGCTTGATGCCGGCGATATTGGCGTCGACCGAGAAGCGGCTGCGGTCGCGCGCATAGACGCCGGTCAGGGAGACGTCGATCGGGTCGCCGCCGCGGCTGAAACGCGCGTCGGCCGAGATGATGACGCCTGTCGCGTCGCGCCTGAGCTCGCCGCGCGCCGACGGGGCGGCCCAGGTGATGCCCGTCTTGGTATCGCGCAGCGTGAGCTTCGCCTGCTCGATCTTGACCGTGTCGAGCTGGCCGATCAGCGATTCGTAGTTGGGCTCGGCCAGCAGCTGCTCGACCAGGATGGTCACCGCCTCGCCCTGCGACTGCGAGCTCGAATCGGAGAAGATGCGACGCATCATGCCGCCGTCGCGGTCGATCTCGGCTTCGATGGTCGGCCGCTCGATGGTGATCGAGGTCGGCAGCAGCATGCCCTGGAAGACGCTGCGCGGATCGAAGGTGAGCGAAGCCTTGGGCGCCGTGGCGATGACCTGGTGCTGGCCATTGGTGAAGCGCAGCCCGGTAAAAACCAGCCGCATGGGCTCGCCAAGCCCGCCCCATTCCAGGGAAATGCCGTCGGCATCAGGCGTGATGTCGTTGCCCGGCACGTCGGCCGCCTCGACGATCCGCGCCTTCAGGAAGTCGAGGTCGACCGGGCCGGCCATCAGGCGAAGCCCGGCCACCACCACGACCACGGCCAGGGCGAGGCAGACACCGCCCACTACGCGTGCACACACCCGATAAGTTCGCTTGACCAAGGCCGATACTTCCAACTTCTTGACGATGGCAACACGCTTGGGCGAGCGTGACGCCAGATTGCAACAACTTACCTGACCCCCGCATCGCATGTCTTGGCTTTCGACCGCTCGCCTGCCGCGACCGCACGACCCAGAGCGGCGGGACGTGGCGTGGACGCGATGGAACGAGAAGGCGGCGCGACCCGGCGATCCCATCGAGGTGGCGCTGCTCGATGCGTTGTTCGGCAACAGCCCGTATTTGACCGAAACAGCCCTACAAAACCCGGTTTTTATGACCGATCTATGGCGTCGCGGGCCCGATGCCATCGGCTCGGACCTCGCGACCGAGCTCAAGACGGTGCGAGCCGCCGCGCGAGCCGGCGCGCCGCCTGCGTCTGTGGCGACGAGCCTGCGCCAGCTCAAGCGCCGCCTGGCGCTCAATGTCGCGGTCGCCGACATCGCCGATGTCTGGCCGCTCGACAAGGTGACCGGCGCGCTCAGCGCCTTCGCCTCGGGCTGCCTGGGCGCCCTCACCGATTCGATCCTGCTGCAGCTTGCGCGCGACGGACAGCTCGCCATCGGCGGCGATCCCGAGGCGGCGGCCCTCGCGGTGCTCGGCATGGGCAAGCTGGGCGCCGGCGAGCTCAACTACTCGAGCGATATCGACCTCATCCTGCTCTACGACCGCGACGCCCCAGCGCTCAGCAACAACGAGCTTCTGTCGCGGCATTTCGTGCGCGGCGCGCGGCTGCTGGTGCAGCTCATGTCGGAGACCTCGGCCGACGGCTACATCTTCCGCACCGACCTCAGGCTGCGTCCCGACCCGGGCTCGACGCCGATTGCCATGTCGGTGCAGGCGGCCGAGCTCTACTACGAGAGCGTCGGGCAGAACTGGGAGCGCGCCGCCATGATCAAGGCGCATCCGGTGGCCGGCAACAAGGCCGTCGGCGCGGCCTTTCTGGCGGAGCTCACGCCTTATATCTGGCGCAAGCACCTCGATTTCGCGGCCATCCACGACATCCATTCGATCAAGCGCCAGATCGACGCCTATCGCGGCGGCGGCGCGGTCAAGGTGCTGGGCCACAACATCAAGCTGGGGCGCGGCGGCATCCGCGAGATCGAGTTCTTCGCCCAGACCCAGCAGCTCATCTTCGGCGGCCGCAACCCTTCGCTCAGGCTGCGCGGGACCTGCGAGGCGCTGCACGCACTGGCCGCAGCGGGCCACGTCGCGACCGCGGCGGCGGACGAACTGATCGAGGCCTACGGCTTCCTGCGCCGGGTCGAGCACCGCCTGCAAATGGTCCATGACCATCAGACCCACAGCCTGCCCGGCGACGAAGCGGGCGTGGCGGCGATTGCCACCTTCCTGGGCTATGCCGATTCCGCATCCTTCCAGAAGGATCTGCTCGACTGCCTCCATTGCGTCGAAGGCCACTATGCACGGCTGTTCGAGGAGGCACCCAGCCTGGCCGGCCCGGGCGGCAACCTGGTGTTCACCGGCACCGACGACGATCCGGGTACGCTCGAGACGTTGCGCGCGCTGGGCTTTCGCGATGCCTCGGCGGCGGCCGGCATCGTGCGGCGCTGGCATCACGGCCGCTACCGCGCCACCGCGACGGCACGCGCGCGCGAACTCCTGACCGAGTTGATGCCCGGCCTCCTGAAGGCGCTGGGCTCGACCGCCGCGCCCGACCAGGCGCTGCTGAACTTCGATCTCTTCCTCGGCAACCTGCCGGCGGGCATCCAGCTCTTCTCGCTGTTCAAGGCCAACCCGGCTCTACTCGAGCTGGTGGCGGCGATCATGGGCAGCGCGCCGGGCCTTGCCGCCCATCTCGCGCGCCGCACGCTCCTGCTCGATTCGGTGCTGTCGCCCGCCTTCTACCGACCCCTGCCCGCGGCGCCGGAAATGGCGGCCGATCTCGCCGCGCAACTGGCCAAGGTCGATCACGATCAGGACATCCTCGACCTGGCGCGGCGCTGGGCCAATGACCGGCGCTTCCAGGTGGGCGTCCAGCAGCTCAAGACGATCGTGCGCCCGGCCGAGGCGGGCCTCGCCTATTCCGACATCGCCGAGGCCACCATCTCCGCGCTGTGCGATCGGGTCGAGCAGCGCTTTGCCGAGACGCATGGCGGCTTCCGCGGCCAGCGCCTGGCCGTGCTGGGCATGGGCAAGCTCGGCAGCCGCGAGATGTCGGCCACCTCCGATCTCGACCTGATCTTCATCTACGACATCCCGTCCGGCCTCGAGGCGTCGGATGGCGCGCAGCCGCTGCCGGCGACCCAGTACTATACGCGGCTCAGCGCCAAGATCGTGACGGCGCTCACCGCCCACACCAACGAGGGCGGCCTTTACGAGGTCGACATGCGGCTGCGCCCGTCCGGCCGCGCCGGACCGCTCGCCAATTCGCTCGAGGGTTTCGAGGGCTACCATGCGCAATCGGCCTGGACATGGGAGCAGATGGCGCTCACGCGCGCGCGCGTGATCCACGGCCCGCCCGGCCTGGCCAAGCGGCTGTCGGACATCGTCAGGACCACGCTCTGCCGGCCCCGCGACCCCGCGGCGCTGGTGCGCGACGTGGCCGACATGCGCGACCGCATCGCCCGCCACATGCCGGCCAAGAGCCGATGGGACTTCAAGCACCTGCCCGGCGGCCTGTTCGATATCGACTTCGTGGCGCAGTACCTCGCGCTGCGCCACGCCACGGCGCGGCCCGATCTGCTCGACCCCCATCCCGCCGAGATGCTGCGCCGCACGGCGGCAGCCGGCCTTTTGGCGCAAAGCGACGCCGAGCGCCTGGCCGCCGCTCGCACGCTGCTCTCGGACGTGCAGAGCCTGCTGCGGCTCACCTTGAACGGCGACGAGGCGGCGTTCGACGAGACCAAGGCGCCGGAGGGCCAGCAACGGCTGATCGCGGCCACCGAGGGCGCGCGCGACCTCGACGAATTGCGGGTGCGCATCGAGGCGGAGACGCAGGCGGCGCGTGCTATATACACCCGCATCGTCGAGGAGCCGGCGCGCGCCGCCGGCTGGAAACCCCGCAGCGAGGGCAGAGGGAGCGATTCATGAGCGTCGAAGAAGGGAAGAAAGCACCGGACTTCAGCGCCGCCACCGACGGCGGCAAGAAGCTGAAACTGTCGGACCTGCGCGGCAAGCCGGTCGTGCTCTACTTTTATCCCAAGGACGACACCTCGGGCTGCACCGCCGAAGCCTGCGGCTTTCGCGACGCCCTGCCCAACTTTTCCAAGGTCAAGGCCCAGGTGATCGGCATCTCCAAGGACAGCGTGGAGAAGCACGACAAGTTCAAGAAGAAATATGGTCTCACCTTCCCGCTGGTGTCCGACGAGGACGGCAAGATCTGCGAGAAGTACGGAACCTGGGTCGAGAAGAGCCTCTATGGCCGCAAGTACATGGGCATCGAGCGCGCCACCTTCCTGATCGACAAGACCGGCACCGTTGCCAAGGTCTGGCACAAGGTGAAGGTGCCCGGCCATGTCGACGAGGTGCTGCAGGCAGTGAAAGCGCATTAACGTTTCTGTCATCCTGAGCGAAGGAGGGATCTCATGCCCGTGGCAAGCGGCGATGAGGCCCTTCGCTTCGCTCAGGACGACAGGTAGATTTCCCTGAAGCGAATGGTGGGAGAGCATAGATGGCGAAGGTAGACGTCCTCATCTCGGGCGCAGGCCCTGTCGGCTTGACGATGGCGAATGAGCTGGTGCGCCACGGCATTTCGGTCCGCATCGTCGACAAATCAGCCGAAAGAACCGACAAGTCGAAAGCCCTGGTGCTGTGGAGCCGCACCCTGGAGCTGTTCGACCATGCCGGCTACGTCGACCCGTTCCTGGCGGCAGGCATGCAGGCGCATGGTGCGCAGATGTCCAACGGCAAGGACGTGATCGCGCGCATCAGCCTCGACGATATCGAGAGCGTCTACCCCTACGCGCTGATGATCCCCCAGAGCGACACCGAGCGTGTCCTCGAGGAGCAGCTCGCAAAACGAGGCGTGAAGGTCGAGCGCACCGTGGCGCTGGAGAGCTTCACCGATCAAGGCAATCAGGTTCAGGCGGTGCTGCGCAAGGCGAGCGGCGAGAGCGAGACGCTCACAGCGGACTGGTTGATCGGCTGCGACGGCGCGCATTCGACCGTGCGGCACGGTCTGGGCTTCACCTTCGACGGCACGACCCAGCCCAGCGACTGGTATCTGGCGGACGGCCATATCAGCGGGCTCGAACCCCAGGACCGGCTGCACATCTTCTGGCACAAGGACGGCATCCTGGCCTTCTTCCCCATCACCGAGGGACGCTGGCGGGTCATCGCCGACCTCGGACCGGCCCAGGGCGACGCCCATTGTCCCGATCCAACCCTGCAGGAGGTCCAGGCCCTCATCACGCTGCGCGGCACAGACGGCATCGTCATCAAGGACGCCTACTGGCTGGCGGCATTCCGCATCAACGAGCGCAAGGTCTCGCAATACGGCCGCGGCCGCGCCTTCCTGGCGGGCGACGCCGCCCACATCCACAGCCCGGCCGGCGGCCAGGGCATGAACACCGGCATGCAGGACGCCTTCAACCTCGCCTGGAAGCTGAGCCTTGTCATCGGCGGCGTCTGCAAGCCCACGCTGCTCGACAGCTACTCCGTCGAGCGCAGCGCGGTCGGTGACATGGTGCTGCGCAACGCCAGCCGCCTGACGGACGCCGCCATCGTCCGCAACCCGATCATCCAGGGCCTGCGCAACACTGTGGTGAAATTCGCGCTGGGCTTTCCGCAACTCGGGCACCGCGTCGCAAACCTGCTGGCCGAACTCGATATCGGCTATCCCAAGAGCCCTTTGACGGTTGCCGGCGCGCATCACCCGAGCGCGCGCAAGGCCGGCGAGCGCTGGCCGGAACGCCTTCCCGCCGATCCGGGCAGGGCGCGTTTCACGGCCATCGGCCCCGCCGATGCCGTCTCAGCGCTGGCGGCGAAATTCCCGAAGCTGGTGCAAGCAGCAGCCGGGGCGGCCGATGTCCGGGACCTCAGCCTTGTCCGCCCCGACGGCTATGTCGGCTTTGCCGGTGCCGCGTCGGACCAGGCGGGGGCGGAGGCTTACCTCCAGAACCTGGCGCGGTAGAACCGCGGACCTGCCGGGGCCCGGCGTCGTCGAAGTCCTGCGCCCGATCGCCCAACAAAAAACGCGGCCCTGCGCCGGCGCGCGCCGCGCGGTCATTGGGGTTGTAGAGAGCGCATCGGTCGAGCGACAAACATCCGCAGCCGATGCAGCTGTCCAGCAGATCGCGAGTCTTCTGCAGCATCTCGATCCTGGCCTGGAGCGCGCCCCGGATGCGCCCACTGATTGCCTGCCAATCCTGTCGCGTTGGCGCTCGGCCCTGCGGCAACGTCGCCAGCACAGCTTCGATTTCCGCGAGCGTCAACCCGAGTCGCTGCGCGATCAGCGCAAAGGAAAGACGCCGGATGTCCGCGCGCATGAAGCGTCGCTGGTTGCCCGTCGTACGGATCGCCTTCACGAGACCCCGCGTCTCGTAGAAACGAATCGCCGAAACAGACATCCCCGTCCGCCGGGAGAGTTCGCCGATCGACAGCAGCGATGCTGGCGTCACCTCGCCTCCGACAAATGCTTGACCTCAAGTTAGCTTTAGATTGTACGGTCGGCAATGAGCGCAACAACGCTTTCCCGGAGGGCGATCGCCATGTCCAAGCCACGAATTGAGCACGTGAACGTTACCGTCACTGACCCCGAGCGCGCCGCCAAGCTGATGGCGGCACTGTTCGGCTGGCATGTCCGGTGGCGCGGCGCCGCGCGAGACGGCGGTCATACGATCCATGTCGGATCGGACGATCACTACATCGCGCTCTACACCGGAGGCAACGTCACCTACAGCGCGGACGACTTCGCCAAGGGGCGGCCCCTCAACCACATCGGCGTCGAAGTCGACGATCTCGATGCCACCGAGGCCCGGGTCGCCGCCGCCGGCCTCAAGCCGTTCTCCCACGGTGACTATGAGCCCGGCCGCCGGTTCTATTTCCTCGATCCCGACGGAATCGAATACGAGGTCGTCAGCTATCACTGACCCCTGATCCTGCGTTGGGTTGCCGATAGAGTCGCAGGAAGGCGGCCGTGGCGTTGCGAGCGCGTCGCGCGAACTCCCTGGGATTCGGCCGATCGGCGACGCGAAGCAGCATGCCGACCATCAAGTTGCCCCACAGCAGCCCGGCGAAGTGCTCGGCCATTTCGCGGGGATCGCCGCTCAGGATTCCGGCCTGCCGGGCCCGGGTCATTATCTCCCTCAAGGCGGCACGGCTCGTCTCGCCTCCTATGGAGTCCAGCGCCCGCGCGACTTCGGGCGCACGGACTGCCTCGGCGATCGCAAGTCGGAAGACGGCGATGACGGTGGGATCGCTGATCTCGCGCAGGAGCTGCGTCCCGACAGCGGCCAGCGCGCGCGCCAGCGTTTCCCGGTCACGCGGCTCGGGCAGGTCGGTGGGCACCCGGAGCCGTTGGGCGCGCTCGGAGATGCAGGCCACCAGCATTTCCTGCTTGTTGCCGACCAACTCGTAGAGCGCCCGCTTCGACACGCGCGCGCGCGTGGCGATCTCGAGCGTGCTGGTCTCCGCGTAGCCATTCGCCATGAACGCCGAGAAGGCCGCGCCCAGAATGCGCTGGCGGTCGGGGACCTGCTCGGCGCCCTCCCCGCGCTGTTTCGAGGTCGATCTCGCCGGCATATTTCTCCCTTGACTCGGTACCATTCGGTACCCAACTATTCAATTGATCGGGTACCATATAGTACCCACTCCGCATAGGATGCAAGGAGGATAGCCATGACGGATCGAGTGATTCTCGTCACCGGAGCGGCCGGCGGCCGGCAAGGCAGGACCGGCCGGCACGTCTCCGAAATGCTGCTCGCCCGCGGGATTGCGGTTCGCGCCTTGGTCCACAGGATCGACGAACGGTCGGACCGTCTGCGCGCTCTCGGCGCCGAGGTGGTCGAAGGCGATTTCCTCGACATCCGGTCCGTCCAGCGCGCGGTTCGGGGCGTTTCATCGATCTATTTCGCCTACCCGGTCCAGGACGGGCTGCTCGACGCGACCGCGACCATGGCCGTCGCCGCACGAGAGGCCGGGATCTCCCGCCTCATCGATCTCGAGATGTTGGTGTCGTCGCCGGACGCGCCGACGTCGCGCATGCGACAGAACTACCTGTCCGAGCAGGTTTTCGAATGGGCCGGCATCGGTGCGGCGCATGTCAGGGCCACCGTGTTCTTCGAGAATCTCCGCGCCCTGTCCCGCCTGAGCCTGGCGACGCAAGGGACGATCCGGCTGCCGTGGGGCGACATCGACACGGTGATCCCGCTGGTCGCCGGCGAGGATGTGGCGCGCGTCGCCACAGGCCTGCTGACCAGCGCCTCGGTGCCGGCCGGCTCCAGTTATCCGGTGATCGGCGCCGTCATTTCATTGCGGGAAATCATCGCGACCTTCGGCCGGGTGCTTGGCCGGGAGGTGCGCTACGAGGAGATCTCGGACGAGGAATGGCGCAGCGGCGCTCTCGCCCGCGGCGTCTCGCAGCACGCGGTCGAACATCTTTCCAACCTCTGGCGGACGTTCCGCACCTTTGGCCGCACCTTTGGCCAGGCTCCGCAGCCCGCGCGGTTCGAGGTTACCGACACCATCGAAAAGCTGGGCGGCGCCAAGCCCAAGACCTTCGAGGTGTTCGTCCGCGAGGAACAAAGCGCCTTGAAAGCCGAAGCGGACCAGACTGCAGCCTAGGAAAGGAGTGCTGCAATGGACAGGCGCCATCTGCTGATCGCGCCACTATTGCCGCTCATGGTGCGGCTGGAGGCGCTCGCCAACACGACGGAGAGAGAGGGACTCATGAACGAACCGACACAGCGGATCGTCGAGACCAACGGCATCCGCCTCAACATAGCCGAGCAGGGCAAGGGGCCAGTGGTGCTCCTGTGCCACGGTTTTCCCGAATCCTGGTATTCCTGGCGCCACCAGCTCGGCGCGCTCGTTGCGGCGGGCTTCCATGCCGTTGCTCCCGACATGCGCGGCTACGGCAAGAGCGACCGGCCGGAGGCGATCGACCAATACACGCTCTTCCACCTGGTCGGCGACATGGTGGGCCTCCTCGACGCGCTCGAGGCGCCGACCGCCGTCATCGTCGGCCACGACTGGGGCGCGACCGTTGCCTGGCAGGCGGCCCTCCTGCGCCCCGACCGCTTCCGCGCGGTCATCGGGCTCAGCGTGCCGTTTCGGCCGCGCGGCAAGGCGCCCCCGACCAGCGTCATGCCACGCACTGCGGACGCCCAATTCTACCAGCTCTATTTCCAGGAACCCGGCGCTGCCGAGGCGGAGCTGGAGCGCGACGCGCGGGCGACCGTGCGCAACATGCTCTACGGCGCGTCGGGCGACGCGGTGCGCAGTGGCGGTGCGAGCGCGGGCGCCGGTATCGGCATGGTGCCGCGAGGCGGTGGTTTCCTGCGGGGTACGCCGGCGCCGGCGACGCTGCCGGCATGGTTGAGCGAAGGCGACGTCGATTTCTACGCAGCCGAGTTCCGGCGCACCGGCTTCCGCGGCGCCCTCAACTGGTATCGCAACATCGACCGCAACTGGGAGCTGCTGGCGCCCTTCGCCGGCGCGCCGGTGACGGTCCCGGCGCTCTATGTCGCGGGCGACCGCGACATGGTGGTCGCCTTCCCGGGCATGGACCAGCTTCTGGCCAATCTCAAGCACTTCGTCCCTGCCCTACACAACACGCTGATGCTGGCGGGCTGCGGGCACTGGACCCAGCAGGAGCGCCCGGGCGAGGTCAATGCCGCGATGATCGATTTCCTTCGTACCCTGCCGAACTGAAGGCGCCACTCGTTTATAGAGCGCGCGCCGGGCGTGCATTGGAGCCCGTCTCAATGGACTTCTCGGTAACCGGCAGTCCCGACACTTCCCGCACTTGCGAGGACAAGTCGTAACCGACGGTCGTGATCTTCGGACAGCGCATGCAGGCCGCTGCGCCCTCCTCAGCCGCTCGGGACCTGCCCGTTTCCGCGCGGCGGCAACTTACCATTCGCCCGCCCGGGAAGGCCGGCGACGGGAGGCGAGTCGGTCTTGGTAGCTAGCTCGATCGTCGGCAACGCAATAACCACTCGCCTTCTCCTTGGGACAAACGGAAGCTTTGCTCCCGGCTTCGACAACATCGCTGCCTCGACGCGATTGCGTACATGCAGTTTCTCAAAGATGCGCGTGACATAACGCTTGACGGTCTTTTCGGTCACCCCGATACGGCGGCCAATTTCTCTATTCTTCAACCCAGCAGAGAGCAGGTTGAAGATTTCCTCTTCCCTAAAAGTCAGTTGGGCCTGCGGGTTGGCGTTCGCGCCTTTTGCGCGGCCCGCAAGGC
>Ga0193729_1001037_pt1 | contig 14328 bp, 15 predicted proteins | sample U1c2metaG_FD_143036 | JGI IMG/M metagenome (GOLD analysis project Ga0193729, IMG submission 143036) | Soil microbial communities from a riparian zone of the East river system, Colorado, United States - U1c2 | ecosystem: Environmental > Terrestrial > Soil > Riparian zone | place: USA: East River... | reverse complement strand
ACTAATCTTGATACCCCCGGCGGAAAGAGGTTCCCCCGTGCCCATCCAGCCCCAGTCTGGGACCTGGTATATCGTTGTCACCTGCAGGAAGTGTGACTCAACCGTGTTCGTGTTCAGGGATTTGACTGACGGTAAAGGCTCGATAAACGCAACGTATTCCGTCACCTGTCCCCGCTGCCAGCAAAAGGGTGACTATGAGGGCAGGCATTATCAACACGCACACAAGAGTTCAGCTTCATAATTGTTACGAAATGGCCGTTGTTTTTGAGATTATGCGATCCGGAACTGGCAAGAATCCGCAAAGAAAGGCAAGGTAAGCGGGTGCCGCCATGGGACTTGCCGGATTTGGTTTGAACTCAGCCGGATCACTTTCTTCTTGACAGGCCAAAAGAGCATCGTTTAGCATTCGCCGTCGTTTCAATCAGTGCCAGGGTTTGGATTTACACCTGCCTTCGCATTTCGATTTGCAAGCGCGACAAGCAAATGAGGTTTGTATTCTTTGCCTCGAAGTATGTGCGCGATGATCAGACTTTTTGGATCAAAGTGCACTTTGTTCGTTGTGTTTCCGTAATGCGCCCCAAATGAAAGCGCGTCCGGCTCACAGCATTAACCCGTCGGAAAAGTAGTCTGAAGTTTCGGCTTGGCTGCTGGTCCGTTTTTATCGAATCGTTAGGAGGATTCGTTTGTATGTCTAGAATAACCGGTAAGGTCAAGTGGTTTAATAATTCGAAAGGCTATGGCTTTATTGAGCAGCCAGGCTCGTCGGATATCTTCGTTCACTACAGCGCCATTCAGGGCGACGGCTTTAAGACCCTCGAAGAGGGTCAGGAAGTCGAATTTGAAGTGACGCAAGGCCCAAAAGGACCACAGGCTGAAAAAGTAACCAAAGCTTAGTCTCCCGGCTAGCTTTACAGCATAGCCACTGACCTCTTCCGGTCGTGAGCCCGGAAGACGCGAAACAAAAAGGCGATCTCAATTAAATTGAGATCGCCTTTCGTTTTTTTCGCTCGTCGCTTGCTACTTATCGACCTTCGCCTTAAAGCTCACATGCCCATTGTCGACATCAACTGAGAAGGTGACCCGATCGGATCCGAACTGCTCCTTAAGAACGTTGGTGCGCTCCATCACCAGCCGATGAAATTTCGAGAACGTCAGATCCCGAGCACCCTCACCGCAGCTCCGCTTTGCTTCCATCAACGCATCGTAAACGCCCTTTACGGTTCGCACGTCATGCCGAACGTCTGTGCACGAAAATTCTGAGCGGACAAATTGCGACGGCTCGCGAATCGCAGCTCGCAATCCCGCGGCGCCGCGTCCTTCCTCGCGATCCTGCAAAGTTCGCCGCCACAGTTCGCGAAACGAAGCGTAACGCGTCGCGAGCGAATTGAAGTGATAGCGCTGGGCAAAACTGAGCGTGCGATCGTCCGCAAGCCGTTTCAGATGTGATTCAACCCGCAGTTTTGTATCGTAGGGCGGCCGCTTGGCGCCTCCATTAAAATAGACATCGAACTCTATTTTCAGGCGGCGAATATCTTCTTCGATGCGCGTTAATTGCTCTTCGACCGTGGGCTCCATTTCAACGCCCGACAGTCGTTGCCTCTCCCGGCGTTCCTTCGCCTGCCTCTGTAATTTGTTATCGGTCTTGCGCAATTTGAAAATCTCCTGGCGCGGCGCAAGCAGGGTCGCCGCTGTAATTCGAGTGTAGGTGTTGGCTTTGACCTGTGTCAATAATCTTTTTGGTAATTGATTCGGTGACCAAAAAGGGCCTATTCTGCCTGCGTTTACCAAACAGGTTATGACGAGATCAAAAGATCGCAATTCCCTTCTGCGCGAGCTGCCGTCGGTTGACGCGTTGCTAAAGACTGATACTGCGCGAGGATTAGCCAACGAACTCGGTCCGACGCGAGTCACTTCCCTCGCCCGTTTGGCAACTGAAGATATTCGCCAAAGTTTGTTGAATTCCAGGCAGAGTTTGCCTGACGGAAACGGCGATGACGCAATTCGATCTGAGTTGCTAAAACAAGCCGAACGGCGGCTTATAGAGTTACATCGGATTGACGAAGCGAGTGGTGTACGCCGGGTAATCAATGCGACTGGCGTAGTCCTGCATACGAATCTCGGTCGAGCGCCATTGTCTGACGCAGCGCGACGCGCAATCGATCAAGCTTCCGGTTATTGCACCCTGGAATACGACGCAATCGCCGGAAGTCGCGGCCGGCGTGGTGCGCGCGCCGAAGATTTACTGCGGGAGCTAACCGGCGCCGAGGCCGCACTGATCGTAAACAACTGCGCTGCCGCGGCGTTTCTGGTGCTGAATACTTTCGCGCGCGATGGCGAAGCCGTCATCTCGCGCGGAGAACTTGTCGAAATTGGTGGCGACTTTCGCGTGCCTGACATCATGGCCCAGTCCGGGGCGCGCATGATCGAGGTGGGAACGACGAACCGGACGCGTCTGTCCGATTACCGTGGAGCGATCAATGAACGCAGTCGTCTGGTGATGCGGGTCCATACGTCTAACTACCGGATCGTCGGATTCACTAAGGTCCCGTCGCTTTCTGAACTCGCCGGTCTAACGCGCGATGCAGGTTTACCGTTGTATGAAGATGCCGGATCGGGGGCGCTGATTGATTTCACTAAATACGGAATCGAAGGCGAGCCGGTGATTCGCGAATCAATCCAAGCCGGCGCTGACATCGTGTCGTTTAGCGGCGACAAGCTGGTCGGTGGACCACAGACGGGCCTGGTGGTTGGCCGCACGGAATTGATCGAGCGCATGCGAAGCAATCCGTTATATCGCGCCCTGCGCGCTGACAAACTCCGCCTCGCCGCTCTCGAGGCGACGCTCTCTGCATATTCTCGCGAAGAGAAAGTTCCCACGCTTGAGATGATTGCTATGACGTCCGAGCAGATCGAAAAGCGGGCGAAAAAACTGATTCGAAAAGTCTATAAGAACACCACTGATACACTTAAGATCGAGCCAATCAATGCTGAGTCCGCGGTAGGCGGAGGCTCAGCGCCAATTTCGTCGCTGCCCACGCTGGCCATCTCGGTGACCCGGGACGGTTTTGCGGCTAAAAGCATCGCCGAACATCTGCGTCAATGGAACCCGCCTATCATCGTTCGCATCGCCAATGATCGGGTGTTGATAGATCTGCGAACGGTCGCGGTGACTGACGAAACCGAAGTTGAGCAGGCGCTCATCCGGCTCGGAAGTTGATTCTCGCTGGCCACAATTCAGATAGTTTCCTGGCGAATAGCGCAAAAACCGCCTTTTCCCTTGCCTAAGCAAGCAACCAACAGTGTATAATCTCGTTGGCCTAGTCGCCTCACATCTCTTCAGTTCCTGACAATCCGCATGTGAAAACGTTTACCTGGAAATCGCTGTTCGTCTCACTACTCCTGTCATTTGCAGCAGGGGCGGCGACGTGTGCGGTATGGCGCGCGGGGTTGATCGATTCTCTGCAAGCCGGGTTTGTGGTGGGCGTCGCTCGCGGCGAAGCCCCTCTGCAGACGCCGCAGACGTGGCTGGGCTTGCTGCTGATCGTCGGCGTGAGCATGAGCGCGGGCTTCTTTGTAAGTCGCGCGGGCGCGCGTCGATCATTCTGGATTCTCGGCCTGGGGTTTCTTGTCACCGCCGCGGCGAGCCTGCTCACTTCTCGCTATTGGAAAATCGACATTCTGTTTGCACCGTCGGCCCTGGGAGCCGTGACTTCAATAATGGTCGTTCAGTTGTATCGCCTCTGGCTGATCGACAGTTTGCTGACGGATCGTGTCAACGAAACTTCGCGGCGGACCGACCTGGTCCATGCGACGGTTTCGCCGGTGAGACTGTCCAACGGTCTCAAGCTATTGCAGACAGTCCTCCCTCTGGAGGAAGCCGTCGTCTTTCAACCAAACGATCTCGGCCAATTGGTTCCTTGCGCTCAACTACGCGCAACCCCCAGCGGCTCTCTGGAAGCGGGAAGAAATTCGGTTTGGCGACGACTGGTACAATTGTGCGATCGCGCTGTGCAAACAAACGAAATTGCCCTCGCGCCTGCCGGCGAGATTGGTTCTTTAGAGACAGTGGCCCTCCCACTCAGTCACGAAGGACGAACTGTGGGAGCGTTACTGTTGCGTCTGCGCGAGAGTTTTGACCACAGCGATCGACGATTACTTACTGCCGTGGGTGGCCAGATCGCGCGGAACGTGCAGCGCGAAGAAGCGCGCAAGAAAAAGTTGGACGGGAATCTTCCCGCTTTCGTTTCCGCGCGCACGTCCAGTTACCGTCTGCATGCATTCGATTATCTGAGCGGTGTAATGACTGAACAGAAATTCGGCGCTCAGGTACTCGCTGAAACTTCCGATGCGTATGCCCTGGCATATCTGGACGGCACAGTTGCTTATATGAATCAGGCCATGCTCGCCGCGTCGCGGATTACACCCGACGAAGTCGAAAATGTCGAACTTTTCGGGTTGCTCGATCGATTCAAGTCAGGAGTTTTTGACGAGCCTTCGATCGCCGTGCGGCGCGTTTTGCAGTCGGGCCAGCCCTACGAACGCGAGTTGAAGTTCCCCGATCGAAATCAGACTCTGGAATTGCGAATCTCACTCGCGGCCGAAGGGTCACCTGCGAACGGAAACGGAAATGGTAATGGATCGCACAAGCCCTCGCGCCCGCTGTGCTTCGCGATTCGCGTACGCGACGTGACCCGCATGAAGGAATTCGAGCAGCTTAAGAGCGACATGATTTCCCTGATGTCGCACGAGCTGCGCACGCCTCTGACGAGCATCAACGGCTTTTCTGAATTGCTGGCGATCGACGACAAGATTCCGGAAGAGGCACGCGAGTTCGTACAAATTATCTCCAACGAATCACAACGCATGTCGCGCATGATCGACACGTTCCTGTCGGTCACTCAGCTTGAACGCTCAGACAAGAAGGACGTAGTTCACATTGCTTTGCGCCTTGATGAAGCCGTGCGTGACGCGATCGTCACGATGCAAGCCATTGCGAAAAAGAAACGAATTCGCTTGGTCGAGCAAGCCAACGGCACGATCCCACCAGTCGCCGCCGACAAGAGTTTGATTACCCAGGCGTTGATGAAACTGCTGGACAACGCGATTCGCTACAGCCCAGAACGCACCACAGTCACCATCTCTACTGTGCTTGAAGCTGAAGTCGTGCGAGTGATCGTCGAAGATCGCGGGTATGGCGTGCCGGCCGAATCAATCGATCGCATCTGGGAAAAGTTCTATCGCGTCGCGCGCGATGGCCAGGAAAAAGACGAGGAATCAACGGGCCTGGGTTTGGCCTTCATAAAAGAAGTGGTCGAGCAGCACGGTGGTTCTGTCAGCGTCGAATCCGAAGTCGGCCGGGGCTCGAAGTTTAGTTTTGCGTTGCCGAGGCTGTGAAAGTGGCATTCCTAAGAATTTATCGCTTGGACAGTAATACTAATAGCGGTTCAAACGACTGTTGTCGTCGCGATGTTTATGATTTCGACGTCGGTGGGAAATGAATCTCCGCTAGTGATGATTCTGTTCACTTATCTACCAACAATCTTATTCGTTGAGAAAACTGGCAAGTTTGTTGGATGCGTAAACATGGTCGAACCCTTCTTGATCGGGGTTCCTTTTGGCATCGTGGTCTATAGCGTAATCGGGTCGTTCATTCTTCTTCGAATTAAGCGCCTGAGAGCAACGCGCTGATTTACCGGCTTCAGCAAGTGCTTTCGCGCTCCCGAACTTACGAACATCTGGATATATCCAGAACTCTCAACTTGTCACTTCTTTCCCTCTCATCGCATACTAAAAAGCGGCTATTGTAATTAATCAGTAAGCAGACAGTCGTAGCGCGCGGAGTTTTGCCGAAACGCGCTCAGTCTTTTTTTGCCGATTGCAGGGGGCAAGTGGCCGCGAACGAAGCAGAGACACCACGCAGTTCGGATTTTGAGCTGACCCAGAGAGCCGCCGGAGGTGACATGCAGGCCTTCGAGGAGCTTTACCAGCGTCACAACCGGCGGGTATATTCTCTGTGTTTGCGCATGACCGGCAACGTGGTGGAAGCGGAAGACCTGGCGCAGGAAGTTTTCATCCAACTGTTCCGTAAGATTGGAAGTTTTCGCGGCGAATCAGCATTCACGACCTGGCTGCACCGGTTGACCGTCAATCAGGTCCTGATGCACTTTCGCAAGCGGGGCGTGCGTCTGGAGCAGACGACCGAAGACGGCGAGGCGCCAATCCAGATCGTCAAGGGAACGGAAAATCCGAACGCGATGCCGGTGGTCGATCGAATCGCATTGGACAAGGCGATTGCGCAGCTGCCGCCGGGCTATCGGACGGTTTTCACGCTGCACGACATCGAAGGTCACGAGCACGAGGAGATTGCGCGCATGCTCGGATGCTCTGTCGGCACGTCAAAATCGCAATTACACAAGGCCAGAATGAAATTACGCGGCCTTCTCAGGCAACAGAATAAGCCCAAGGAGCAACCAAGAAGCGGCCACTGAACAAGAGGCCGGTTTCCGTGCTCCCAGAGCGGGCCAGTTTGACATTTAGCGAGCGTATTCGCCGCTACTTCGAACAAGATGACGCAGTCTCCCCTTTATTGCTTTGAGACCGCGAACTGCGCGTCCTGAGCGTTACCCGGATGCGCAGTGCATCAGAGGTTGAAAGAAATGAACTGCGAGAATTATCAATTTCTGCTCAGCGAATTCGTTGATGGAACGCTGACGGCAGAGGACTGTGCAACAGTTGAGCTCCATCTGACTTCCTGTCCGGATTGTGCGGACGCGCGAAACGATTTGCGGGTGATTGTCGACTTCTGTCTTGAGCAGCGCGGACAGTACGATGCGATTCCGAATGAGCGCGCGATGTGGTTGCGAATCAGCAACCTGATCGAGGCCGAGAAAGGTTCGCCGGCTCGGTCGCAAACTCCGCGAGAAGCGGGCTGGTGGTTTCGTTTGATGAATCGAAGCTGGCAGCTGTCTTTTCCGCAGCTGGCCGGACTGGTCGGCGCGATCGTCCTGGTGGTTGCGGTAGCAACAGCGTTTAGCATGTATCGTCTCTCATCAAGGACTTCGCCGATGGTGGCGGGGTTTGTTCCTGGATCGAACAGCGCATCGATTGAAGATCGCTATAGCCAGCAGCAACAGATGGTTTCTTATTGGAACCAGCGCGTGGAATTGAACAAGGCGCGTTGGAATCCCCAGATGCGCGAAACCTTCGATCGAAACATGAGTGTCATCGACGCGGCGGTAACGGATTCAATGAAGCAATTGCATCAGAATCCGCATGATTCGGTTTCCGAAGACATTTTGAATGACGCACTGAACGACAAGGTTGCGTTGCTGAAAGAATTTTCCGATCTCTAATGTTGAAAGGCATAGGCAAGCTGGCCCGATTAAACCTCCGATGAAATTGTTCTCGTCTGACACTCGCAAACCGGTCACTATCCTTTCAACGGTTTCTTTGATTCTCATTATCCTCGCTGCGTCGAGCTTCGCGCTGGCGCAACAGAAAGTTTCACGCCGCTTTCCGGCCGGGAAAAACGTTCGCTTCGAGCTGAAAAATGTTACCGGAACCATCACCGTCGAGACCTGGCAACGCGACGAGATCCAAGTGACGGCCCTGATGGATAATCGCAAAGCGACGTTCAATCCGCGACAAACAGACTCGGGATTGGTGATCGATATCGTTGGCGATAATCGTGGCCGCGGCGATATCGGCGATATGAATTTCAAGATTCAACTGCCGGTGCACTCCTCGGTCGATCTCGAAACTCGTAGCGGCCAAATCAACGTCAGCAACATACAGGGCGACCTCGTTCGCGCGCACGTCTGGACTTCCGGCGATATTCGCTTGACGGGCGTCAACGCAACGCGTGTCTTTGCGTCGAACACCTCCGGCGACATTTTCTTCGATGGCGAGTTTGCCTCTGGCGGAACCTACGAATTCAAGTCGGGTCGTGGCACCATCAGTCTGCAACTGCCGGCGAATTGCGGTTTTCATTTGGTTGCAACGGCACCGGTAAAGAAAATCTCAATGGGTCCGTTCTGGCACGATGGCATGAAGTTGCTGAGCGAAGGCAAGCGCATCACCGGCGATGTCGGCGACGGACGCGCCTCAGTCACCGTCACAAACTACCAGGGCGACATTCAATTTTTCCGTCGCTAGACAAAGCTTTCCACCTCCCGCACAATCCACTCAAGGTGAATCGAGCAATGCGATCGATTTCGGTGAAGGCTCTCGGGTTTGTCTTCACATCTCTTTTACTTTCTCTTCCAGTTACAGCACAAAAAGACAGCAAACCAGCAGCAGGTCCTTTGATGACGCGCACAACCACGCGTCATGAAACTTATCGACTGCAGCTTGGCGGCAGCGTTACGCTCTCCGCCGCGCCGGCGGGATCAATCATCATCGAAGGCTGGCAGCGAAACGAAGTTGACGTTAGCGCGTCAATCGAGTTGCAGGCGCCCAGCGCTGCTGATTTGGATCGATTGGCCGCCGTCAATACTTTCGTGGTTGACGCAGACACGGACCACATTCGCATTATGACAAGCGGAACTCACGATCGCGCCTTCATGAAGCGGATAGCGAAAAACTTCCCAAAATCGTTGATTGGCTTGCCGTGGAAGATCGATTATCACATTAAGATTCCCGCGTTGACGGATTTGGAGGTTGACGCCGGCAATGGGCCTGTCAGCCTTTCCGGGTTCGAAGGCATGCTGCGCCTAAACGCCCTGAACAGCGACGCCAACCTTTCGCTGACTGGCGGCCTGGTCTCAATCATCATTCAATCGGGTACGATAAACCTGACCATTCCGGCGCGCAGTTGGCATGGCCTCGGCTCAGAGATAAAGTTAGCCTCAGGAAATCTTAATCTTGATCTGATGCCCGGCTTCAGCGCTGACATTAACGCTGAGGTGCTACGTCTGGGCGAGATCAAAAACAGCTTTTCGGAACTACAGCCCATTGAAGGAAACAGCATCACCCCGCGATCAGTTCGCGCCCGCGCCGGCAGTGGTGGCGCAACTCTGAGTTTGACGGTTGGCGATGGAACGATCACGATCAGGCAGAAACAGTGACCGAACAGACTCAACTGGACGTGCTCGCAATCTTCTCGCATCCCGATGATGCCGAGCTGACGATGGCGGGAACGCTAATCAAACTGAAAGCGCTTGGTTATCGCACCGGTGTCGTGGATTTGACACGCGGTGAAATGGGAACGCGCGGCACACCTGAGATTCGCGCGAAAGAAGCGCTGGATGCTGCGCGTATGTTGGGCCTCGACGCGCGAATCAACCTTGAGCTGCCCGACGGACACATCACGTTGAATGAGCAAAGTCGCCAAGCAGTCGTGCGTGCGATAAGAAAGTTTCGCCCCGCTGTTCTGTTCACTTCGCATTGGGACGATCCACATCCGGACCATGCCGCCACCGCACGCATCGTGCGCGAAGCGGCGCGACTCGCAACGATGCGTCGTTATGACGAAGAGCCGGGCATTGATCCGATCAAGATCCCGGCCATCGCGCATGCAGTCTACTCGCGGCTCGTTCTGCCGTCGTTCATCGTCGACGTTTCAGAATTCGCCGAAAAGAAAATGGAAGCGATTCGCGCGTACTTTTCCCAGTTTTACAGCCCCGACTCGAAAGAGCCGGCGACGCGAATAGCAGGAAAAGGATTCTTAAGAGAGATTGAAGACCGTACACGTTACTATGGTTCATTGATTGGCGTGGAAGCAGGCGAGCCCTTTTATGTGCGCGAAGCTTTGAATGTTGACGATCCGGTTGCCCTGCTGACGCGGCCGATGAATATCTATTCCTAGCAAGAAATAGAAATTGTTTAGAGGCGGGCTACTACCCGCCAGTTGTGCCCACCGATGAATCAAGGCGGGCAGTAGCCCGCCTCTAAACGAGTGAAGGATTCCATTTCTTTCTCGTTCGAAATTGCGCGTGCGACGCGTCATCCGCCTAACCTCCTTTGACAAAACCCGTCACTAGCGCCCTGACACTATTTGTCAGACCACAGTGATTGGCACCCGCTCGGCTTGCACTCAATTTCTGCTTTCAGCCAAAACTCTTACTTTTCCTAAATATTTCGTTGTTCATTCCTTGAGAGAGTCTGTGGCACGAGGCTTGACATAGTCTCCACGACAAATCGCGCGCTGCGGTTGTGGTCAGATGAGACAAAGCCGGTGGCGCGAGGCAAAAAAAACCAGCTTATCTCTTAAGGAGTAAATAGACAGATGACAAACAAAAACCAGAAGGGCTTCTCGCTAATCGAGCTGCTCATCGTCGTCGCGATCATCGGCATCATCGCCGCCATCGCTATCCCCAACCTGCTCGCTTCGCGCCGCGCCGCGAACGAAGGTTCGGCTCAACAGTCACTGCGCACTATGAGCAGTGCTGAAGCCACCTATCAGGCCACCGCCGGCAACGGCAGCTACGGAACCGTGGCCAACATGATGGGACAGAATCTCGTCGACACCGTCCTCGGTAACGGTGTCAAGAGTGGCTACAATTTCACCACGGGCGCGGCGCCTACCTCTTCCACGACCGTGTTTGTGATTGCTGCCGCACCAACAGCCATCACTGGTGTTACTGCAACCGGAACTCGTGAGTTTTGTATCGATCAGAGTGGCGTTCTAGGCGCGAAGGCCGCCGCCAGCACCACCGTCGCGACTGCGTGTACTGGCTTCAACCCCGTTGGCAACTAATTTCACCTGGCTGCCGATTAATTCCTGAGGGCAGGGTTACCTTTCCCTGCCCTTTTTGGAAACCAATAGACGCTGTAACAGCCCCTAAGAAAAAGCCGATACACGGCAAAGATCGACTAGTTTATCTAAGGAGCAAAGAAAAAGATTATGACAAACAAAAATCAAAAGGGCTTCTCGTTGATCGAGCTGCTCATCGTTGTTGCGATTATCGGCATCATCGCCGCCATCGCGATCCCCAATCTGCTCGCTTCCCGGCGCGCCGCGAACGAAGGTTCGGCCCAACAGTCACTGCGCACAATGAGCAGCGCTGAAGCCACTTATCGCGCTACAGCCGGCAACGGCAGTTACGGACCAGTAGCCAATATGGTGACCCAGAACCTGATTGATAGCACACTCGGCGGCGGTGTGAAGAGTGGCTACAATTTCACGACCGGTACTAACCCTGTCGCTTCGACAACGGATTATGTGGTCGCCGCCGCGCCGACAGCCATCACCGGTGTTACCGCAACCGGCACTCGCGAGTTCTGTATCGATCAGTCGGGCGTCCTGGGCGCACAAGCTGCTGCGAGCACCACCGCCGCGACGTCCTGTTCTGGCTTTACACCGGTTGGCAACTAATTTCGCCTGCCTGTCAAAAAGCTTCTCGGAGGGCAGGGTTACTTTCCCTGCCCTCGTTTCTTTAAGCCGTTACTGAATATCAGCAGACATTCTTTTCATCTCTTTCTTCAGTTGAGCAGCACGGCCAATCGAGGAAACAAATAATTCAAGAACTGAGGCAAGGGAAATTATGAAACGCCAAGACGACACCGGCTTCTCATTGATCGAACTGCTCATCGTCGTGGCGATAATTGGAATCATCGCCTCGATTGCGATTCCAAATATCCTGGCCTCGAGACGGGCAGCCAACGAAGGCTCCGCCCAATCTTCCCTACGCACTATTAGCTCGTGCGAAGCAGCATATCAGCATACTTACGGCAGCGGGGAATTCACTGATTTACCGACACTGGGATCGCGAGTCATGACTGACGCCGTGCTTTCTTCGGGCAGCAAGAGTGGTTACCTCTTTGCAGGCACCGCGCAGGGTACCCCGGCAAATCAATTTTGGGCGTACGCGTATCCGATGAGCATATCTGGAATAGGTCAAACGGGCACGCGACGGTTTGGAATTAGTGAAGATGGAGTGCTGCGAGGTGACACGAACCTTGGCGCCGGCGCGCCGGCTGATGAGTCAACGGTTAGATCAATGAATCCGCTCGGGAATTAGACCCGACCAGGTTTTGGTGTTGGCCCTTGCAGGCCCACACAATACTGAAGAAACAGCGGACGTATCTTCACCAAGTACGTCCGCATTCGCTTATCACGCCCCTCAAAGTTTCCGGCTGTTAGTTTTCGCGTCGAAAACGCGGAGTGCAAAACGGTCCTCATGTCGCTTCAAGCAACCAACATTTCCGTCGATCATTGGAAGACATTACTGGGGTGTCTTTCAAGAGTGCAGCTCAGATCCTCGAGGGCCAGGCTACCGTTGATAGCCATCCTGGTTGGGGTAACGGCTTCGGTGGTCCCGATCTTAATCTGGGGAGTTCCGAACGGTCCCGACCTGGCATCTCACCTCCGCTTCGCCCAGGCCTTCGACGAGTCGCTCAGACAAGGAAATCTCTATCCTGCCTGGCAACATCTGTCGAACGCCGGTTATGGCGACGGCAGCTTTCGCATTTACTCGCCGCTTACCTACTACGTGCTTTCCACCTTACAGTTTTTCACTGCGGATTGGATGTTGTCATTCAAATTTCTCTTCACCGTCCTGGCGTTGGTTGGATCCTATTCGGTTTTCTATTGGCTCAGGGCCTGGACCACGCAAACTCAAGCGCTGATCGGCGCGTTGGTTTATTCCTGCGCTCCTTTCCGGCTCAATGAGCAATATCAAGCAGCGATGCTTTCGCAATTCGCGGGAGCCGCGCTGTTCGCGTTGCTGCTGGGAGTCACCGAACGACTGGCCGGCGAGATTGTTTCCAGAAGAAGAGTGCTCGGGTTGCAAGCCTTATTCGCGATTCTCTTCGCGGCGGTCATTTTCACTCACGTTCCACTGGCGATGATGGCCGTTTTGACGATTCCACTCTACGCCGCTTTGCGCTTCGACCGATCGTTGCGAGTAAGAAGGCTTGTCGATCTTGGAATCGCGGGAGCCATGGGAATCTTGTTGAGTGGGTTTTACTGGGTGAACCTTGTCCGCGACCTGCCGCTGTTGAAAGGCGCGACGATTCAACCGGGACAACGATTCGACTATCGCGCCAACTTTGTGTTTTCCACGAGCGGACACGACACCTCGGCATGGTACGTCAACTTGCTCTTCACAGTGACTTTGGTGTTGCTGATTCCGGCCGCCCTGTTTCTGTTTTCGTCTGTCGGGCTTCGACAGAGTCATCGCTCAATCCGCGCAGTCGGGTGCGTTGCTCTCTTTACCTTTCTGATGGCGACACCGCTTTCGACGCCTCTGTGGAAAGCGATTCCCAGACTCTCGTCTATGGAACTTCCCTGGCGCTGGCTGTCAGCTTCCTCAATCCTCGCTAGCGGATTAGCCGGCATCGCTTTGCCTCTCCTGTGGAAAGAGTTCCAGAACGCGCGGCGCGAAAAGACTAATGGCGCAGCCGGCAATTCCAACAGTGTATTTCGCACGCGCCTTCGATTGACATTGGCGCTAAGCGCCATAGTCATCGCCGTCGTATTTTCGTGGTCCTATCCAATCAGGAATGCTCTGTTCCTGGATCGCACTTCTTTCAATGCGATGCTGAAAGAGAGCAGGGATTCGCCCAGTCTCGAAGAGTGGCTGCCCCGATGGACTACGCTTGAGGCGGTGCAACGATTGGAACAAGAAAAGGCGCCGGAAGTGAGCGCTGGTGGAAGAGCTTTGTCGATTCAATCCTGGCAATCAGAGACCAGAAAATTCACGATTGAAGACGGCGATAGAACGGCCGCACGGCTGCGCACTTTCTTTTATCCCTACTGGCAACTGCGAACGTCCGGCGGCGACCTTCTGACAACTCGTCCGGACGCCGATGGAGTTCTGCTCGCGGACATCCCTGCCGGAAGACAAACTATTGAAATGAGTTTTGTTCGTCCTCGCTATCAGACCTTAGCCAACATCCTCAGCATCGTCGGAGTTTTCGCTTTGGCGGGAATCGCGCTGCTGGCCATTCGTTCAAAGAGCCCCGCTACAGTCTCAAGATTAATCTTGAACTCCTAAAACTTCGTTCAAAGGAGAACATCGTCATGAGTGTTCACGAAAATGCCCTTACGTCATTAGGATCTTTCGTCGCCCCAAAGGAAACAATCGCCGCAAACATTGATTGGTCCCGCAACGGGCAGCGGGCGGAAGACGCTAACTTACCGTCGTGCGAACTGTCGATCGTCATGCCGTGCCTGAACGAGGCGGAGACTCTGGAAGTTTGCATTCAGAAAGCGCGCGGCTTCATGGAGCAGCATGGCGTCGACGGCGAAGTAATCATCGCGGACAACGGATCGACCGACGGTTCGCAGGGCCTGGCCACGAAATGCGGCGCGCGGGTAATCGACGTGCCCGCAAAAGGCTACGGCAGCGCGCTCCTGGGCGGGATACGCTCGGCTCGCGGTGATTA
>Ga0193729_1001036_pt1 | contig 14333 bp, 8 predicted proteins | sample U1c2metaG_FD_143036 | JGI IMG/M metagenome (GOLD analysis project Ga0193729, IMG submission 143036) | Soil microbial communities from a riparian zone of the East river system, Colorado, United States - U1c2 | ecosystem: Environmental > Terrestrial > Soil > Riparian zone | place: USA: East River... | reverse complement strand
ACTCGGGGCGGACGCGCACATACTATTCGTTAAAGTCTGTTGCGGATCCCTGCGAGATTGCGGAAGTCGCTCTGCCTAAACGCGATTGCGGCTCTGCGCTTAGGTTTCTTTTGATTACCGCGATCAGCGAAAGCGGCGGCAAAGGCAGAAGCTTGTCAACGGCGCGAAATATTGGGGTCATTACGTTCAGAACTTTAATTTGCCACAAGCCAAACGTCCGGCGGCGCAACACCCGGCCATTCAGCCACCAAGCGATAACCCCCACGCGATTAAATTCCAACATTTTCTCCAAGTCGAACCCGGCGCTCGTAACTAATTTCTCCAAACTCTCGTGAGTGTATCTTCGCTGGTGTCCGAGAACTTCATCCAATGTTCCGTATAAGCCTGGTCCGCAGGGTACCAAAATGATTGCCTGCCCTCCGGCATCCAACACTGATCTAATATTCAGCAGCGCGCCCCGATCATCCACCAGGTGTTCCACTACGTTCAGGCAAATTACCGTATCGAAAGTTTGGTCTTTGGGGTAAGACGCCGCCTTCTCAGCATCCGTAAAGCCCACCCGCATATAGGGCCGATTGCGTCCCACGTTCTCGAGATACATCAGATACAACGGATTAATATCAGTCGCCCAATATAAAAGTCTAGGAATTAACTGCGCCGTTAAATTGCCGGTGCCGGCACCGATCTCCAGGACTCTTTGCGCGACGTAGGGCCGTATAACATCGGCCATCCACTTCGTAAAGCGCGGCGCGCGGTTCAACCGCCCCAAAATTTGGCTTCCGTATGCGTCCTCAACGTAAATTTGATCCGATAATGAGAACCGAAAAATCGCGCTGACCGCCCTTACCCCGTCGCGCCAGTTTATTTTCTTTCCTTCTTGATAAGTCCGCCCAGCATAGCGAATGGGTACCTCAAAAATTCGCGCCCCGCGCTTCGCTAGCTTGATGGTAATCTCTGGCTCGATTTCGAAACCTTTGCCGGTCAGCGGTATGCTCTTGAGCAAACTGGTGCGCACCATCTTGTAGCAAGTTTCCATATCACTAAGATTCAGGTCCGAAACCATGTTGCAGAGCAGCGTGAGAAATCGGTTCCCGAGTTCATGACGGAAAAAAAGCACCCGCCTATACTCACTGGCCAGGAATCGCGAGCCAAATACGGCATCCGCCTGTTCCGCGAGAAAAACCTCCACCATTTTCTTTAGGTCGCCAGGGTGGTATTCCAGGTCAGCGTCGTGAATTACGCACAGTTCTTCGGTCGCCGCGGATAGCGCGGTGTGGATGGCCGCCGCTTTTCCCTTATTTTTTTCGTGCTGGATGAATACCCAGTGCAGCTTGTCGTTGGGCGTGGCTGCCAATAATTCCTTAAATTGCGAAATCGCTTCCCAGGTCCGGTCGGAAGAACCATCGTTGACCACCATGATCTGAACGCGATCTAGGAATGGCGAATCAGCCAGACACATCAATCGCTCCAGACTTGCCGCGACCAGATACTCCTCGTTATAGACCGGCACTAAAACCGAAAGTGTAGTGGATGATTTCATGCCAGCTTATTTTGGAGGATCTCGCGGAGTACAGTCTACGACAGCTGCTGGCTGCCCTGCCGTGCGGCGTTCGTTTTTACGGGGACCTGAACTTCCGGCGAGCGCTCTGGCTTGGCCTGAAAGGACAGTGTCACGCGGTCGATGATTTCGGTCAAAGGAGTTTGCGGCCTGAATCCCGTCAAAGCGAACAATTTTTCGACCGAGGGTACGCGCCGCATCATGTCTTCGAATCCCGGTTCATACGCCTTGTCGTACGGCACATATTCGATCGATGATGTGCTTTTAATGCGCTCTTTCACCTTCAATGCGAGATTTTCGATGGTAATCTCTTCTGTGTTGCCAACGTTGGTGACTTCTCCCACGGACCGGTCGGTATCCATTAGCCGCATCAGCGCTTCCACCGTGTCGCGTACATCGCAGAAGCAGCGAGATTGTTGCCCAGTTCCAAAAATGCTGATCGGCGTGTTACCCAATGCGGATTTCACAAAATTTGGCAACACCATTCCGTAGCGCCCCGTCTGTCGCGGGCCTACGGTGTTAAAAAGCCGTACCACAATCACGGGAAGCTTTTTTTCCTTCCAATACGATAACGCGAGAAATTCGTCCAGGGCCTTGGAAGCCGCGTAACTCCAGCGCCCTTTGGTCGTCGGCCCCAATACCAGGTCCATGTCTTCACGAAACGGAACGTTGGTATTCTTGCCGTACACTTCTGACGTAGACGCCGTCAGCACCAGTTTCCGTTTGCGGCATGCTGCTTCCAGAATCATCTGCGTCCCATTCACGTTGGTTTCAATCGTTCGCACCGGGCTTTCGACAATTAATTTCACGCCCACCGCTGCCGCCAGGTGCACAACGATGTCTGCATCATCGACCAGTTCCGCCACCAGTTGACGGTTTTCGATACCGTCAAGGTGATATTCCATGCGGGAGGATGACTTCAGATGACGGATGTTTTCCATACTGCCCGTCGAGAGATTATCCAGCACCACCACGTGGTCGCCGCGGTCAATCAATCGCTCTGAAAGGTGTGAACCGATAAAGCCAGCGCCACCGGTGATTAAATAACGCAAAAGGCCTCCTTATAGCGCCTGGGAATCATCGTCTCGATCGCGGGACACGCTTTCGGTGACCCGTTCTGAATCTTGGTTCTGGTGCTGACTATTCGCTGCTTCTTGCGGACCATAACCATACGAATACGGGTAATACCGGTAAGAATAGTAATAATCCGGTGCGCCGGCATCTACGGCGTTCAGCACCACCCCCAGGATGTTACATTTTACGCTGACCAGCAGATCGCGAGTCCTCGTAAACGCTTCCTTCGGAGTCTCCCCACTTCGCACCACTAACAACACGCCGTCACTCTGCACCGATAAAATCACCGCGTCTGTAGCGGCCATCACTGGCGGCGAGTCGATTACGATAAATTTAAAACTTTTCCGCAGTTCCGCGATGGCTTCCGCAACTTTATGCGACGACAGTAGGTCCGCAGGATTAGGTGGCAGCGGCCCGGTCGGAATCGCTGCCAAATTCGGAATGGTTGGATGCGGAACGATCACCAAATCCAGGCTCGATGCTCCCGCGAGGTAGGAACTCAGCCCGGCGTAGTTGCCGCCAGTCATGTTCAATAGCCGCCCCACTCCCGGCTTGCGCAAGTCGGCATCCACGACAATGGTCTTGTCTCCCAGTTGTGCCAAAGTCACGGCCAAATTTGCCGCGGCGGTGGTCTTGCCTTCACGCGGCAACGCGCTGGTGACGAGTATTACCTGCGGTGGGTGATCCGCTCGGGAAAGCAGCAGCGACGTTCGCAACGCACGAAATGCTTCCGACATTTGCGACTTCGGCAGGTGCTGCGCGACTAGTTCCATGCGCTTCCCACGGCCGTTTGAAGAAAATCCCGGCAATAATTTCTGTCGCCCGCCGGAGCCATTTCCATCGGTGGCTTCGAATTGGGGTACCACCGCGAGGGAGGGCAGCCGCGCCAGTGTTTCAATATCATCCGGCGTTTTCACGGTGTTATCCATGTATTCCCGCATTAACGCAAGTCCAATGCCCCCGACCAACCCGACCACAAATGCTAGTGCCACGTTGCGGGTTTTTGCCGGCCGCGACGGTGACGAAGGAATCATCGCCGGATCTACGATTCGAATGTTCGACGAGCGTAGTCCCGCAGACACTCCCGCCTCTCGCAACTTAGTCAGCAAACCGTCATAGAGTACTTTGTTAGCTTCCGCCTCACGCTTCAAGATGTTGTACTCCACCATCTTGCCGGCCATTGCATTCACGTCTTGCTTCTGTATATCCAGTTCCTTACCCAACATCATTTCGCGCGCCACAGCCTGGCGATATTCGCTGTCCAGGGTATCGATGATGTTTTGTTTCTCTTTCTGGATATTGTCCTGGATGTCCTTAATTTGCGATTGTAAGTGTCGTACCCTTGGAAAATTAGGACCGAACTGTTCGAGAGCTTCCTTGTATTGTGATGTTGTGTCCGTCAGTCTTTTCTGAAATTCCGCCAACGCGGCGTCAGACTGGATCTGCGGTACCGCGTCGATATTTCCTGACTTCGCAAATTCTAAGATCGCTTGCCTTTTTACTCGTTCGGTTTGTGCGACTGTTAATTCCCGGTTAGCATCCGCAAACCGCTGGCTAGTAATGTTCTGCTTATCGTCCAACGTCCAGATCTGGTTCTGCCGTTCGTAAGCGATGCGTGCATCTTCCGATCTTTGCACCCTAATCTTCAGCTCATCGAGTTGGTCTCGCAGCCACGTAGTGGCGCGGGTTGTGGCATCAAACTGGCTTTGAAAATTTCGCTGTACGTACGTTTCGATGTGCGTGTTTACGACCTGTGCCGCCAGTCGCGGATCCGTCGACTCAAAATTCACATCCATCATTCGGCTACCTGGCACCCGCCTTACACTCAAACTACCGAGAAACCCACTCAGTTCCGGCGGCCGTCTTTGATTCGCCAGGTTTCCGGTGGCCACCGCCTCGGATGGCCCGTTGGGAGAGAGCGCCGACAAGCCACTATTGCGAATGGTTTCCAGTGCTAGCGTTTCGCTAGTTAAAATCTTTGATTGCGTCTCGATATAATTATCGGTATCAATCATTAAATCGTAAGAATCCACACCCTGAAATGGCAGGATATTCGAGTTTTCGCGGTCTATCTCTACCCGCGCGGTAGCCACATACACAGGCTGCATCCTGAAAGTGGCAATCGCCACAATGGTGACCACTGAAAGCATGAAGGAAAGGATCAGCCACTGATGCTTCCGCAGTATCAATAAATAGTCGTATAAGTGCGGCTCTCGAGGTGAAAGCTCCCACGTCGGGAGTGCCAACGGCATCAGTTCGACGGCTCCATTAGAGCCGTTCTCAGGGGCGCCTTTTTTGTGGGTATCTATCATCGATATGCAACCCGGTATAACGCCACTCCGGTTCCGACCCCCAAAACAATTTCCCCTGCTTTGTATAGCGCTTTCTTGGCATTACTGTCCGGAACATATAAAATGTCGCTGGCTTCCAGGCGCACGTCCTCCGCCTTGCGTTGTACCACCTTCTTCAAATCCACGGTTTGCTCGTGCTGCTGTCCTTGACGGTCTCGGCGAACGATTACCGCATGGTCCGATTTTGCCGTGCGATTTAGTCCGCCCGCCAGCGCCAACATTTTAAGAGTCGTCATTTGGCTTCGATCGTTGGCCAGAACGAATCCTCCAGGCCTGCCTACAGCGCCCAGAACATAAACAATTCCCGCATGCGGAACAGTTACGATATCGCCTGCCTGTAGAATGATGTTGTTCACCGGGTCGCCGCTTTCCATTAACTGGTTCAAATTCACCGTGATGGTATTGGATAACGCCGGCGGCATGGTTGGAACCGGAGCATCCTTCGTGGCGACTTCAGCGGAAGGGAAATTAGTGCTAGGTGCGGGTGTTACGGGTGCGATGCCGGTGACGGCTTGGGAGGTATCTACCGCTGAACCACCAGAATCTGGCGCATTATTATTTGGATTATTTGACGACGGCGCAGGCGGAATCACATCTTTCGGCGAGGATGGAATTATGTCCTCATTACTGATCGTCGGTGCCTGCGAAGCATCCGCTGCCTCGGAAGTCGGCCGGGTCACAATTGCCGTATCGCCGGCGTCACTTGCGACGCCTCCCGCTTCCGCCAGCACTTCCAGCAAAGTTACGGGCCGGTCTGCCTGGTACACCATCGGATGCGGCACCGCGCCCACCACCGTGATGGGCTTGCTCTTCCTGTCTTTAACCGACACACTTACTTCTGGATGGCTGACTAAGCCGTTGGCCTGCAATACCTCGGCGATCTTTTGCTCCGCCTGTGTTTCCGTTAGCCCCTTGACTTGCAGCCGAACGGGAATCAGCGGAAGCCCGATGGTGCCCGTTTGGCTAACTCGCACGTCCCGGCTAAGCTCTTTCACATCAAAGACATCGATACTGATAGTATCTCCACTGCCGATGATGTAATCGTGTGGGACATACCGCGCTGTCGCGGAAAGCGCTTTGATTCGGTCGTTCGTCTCTTGTGGGGTCCCGAGCACCGTCTGGGCACAAGTGCGTGCGCCCCCGACCATCAACACGAGTAGCCCGGCAGTGGCACAGCACCACGGCCGCGCACCCAGTTTCACTGGCTGCATCGAATTGAATGACTCCCTAAATTAGTATACAGGTTGCGGACGTTGGCGTCAGCGTTTTCGCGCATGATGCCGCCCACGCGTGGACGCCGTTGCCGCTGGATTCACAGGAATAATTGTAGAAGTAGCCAACGTGGCTACCAAAAAAAAGAGCTGGGCATTCGCGGGTAGACGTAAATTGAAATCAACCAGGCTGTGCACCAGAAATCCGGAGCACGCCACTAAGCCCGACAGATTCAATACCGAGGCAAACGAAGCATTGCCTGCGAACAATTGTTGCAACGAGTGAAACAGCAGCAAACCCAAATACAAAGCGCAACACAGTCCACCGGCAATACCCGTTTCCGCCAGCGCTTCCACATAATCGTTATGAGCGTGATTGACAATGCGCCCGTCGTACAACGTTTCGTACGGAGGGAAAACTATCTGCAGTGTTCCTAGTCCCGTCCCGATCCAGGGGTGCTCCACGAAGATTCGCCAGGTGTCCCGGCGCATCGACGCGCGTTTCCCGCTGGACACCTCCATCGCCTTCAGGCTCGAAAATCTCTGCGTGATTTCTTTCACTCCCAGCCAGGACACCATCACCAGAGCCGCGGTCAACACTGCCGCTCCTCCTAGCATTTGCTTCGGCCCCATTCGTCGCAGGCTCATCCACATCACCACCACCACCACCTCAACCGCTAAACTTACAATTCCTCCCCGAGAAGCCGCTAAAAACAAACTGCCAATTGAAACCACTGCAAACAGTCCGACAATGAACCATCGTTCGCGCCGTACTTTTCCCAACATCAGCGGAATCAGCGACATGGGAATAAACAGTTCAGCAAATCCCGCGAAGTGGTTGCGATTTACATAGGGTCCAAAAGGTATGCCTCCGTAATGCATTTCACGGAACCAATATAGTTTGCCGTTAAATGTCAGGTGCTGCAGGATGCCGAAAATCGAGACCACGAATCCGAATATCATCACGAACCACACGAATCCGCGCCAATCTTCCAGTGTGCGAAAAGCCTGCACTGCCAGAAACACCATAATTACATCCGCCAACAGCAGCGTGAATTCTTGATGGGTATTAAGCGGCGAAGCGCTGGTGGAAAATAAAAGTTGCGCAAGGACTACCAGCAGAAACCCCACCATTGGTGGTAATAACGGGGAAATCAGTACAGTTTCTTCACTGTGCAGATAAAACCATACTGCCCACGCTAGGAACAGCAGTCCAATGCCGGTCTCAAACACCGCTCGCGCCCAATCCTCAACGCCGCCGTGGGCCAATACTCCAAAAGCTACCAGCGCGCAAATTCCGATGCGTACAAATTTCATTGCTTCACGCCGCTCTTGGGAATCGGCGTCAGCGCCACGTCGTCCACCCAGGCCGTGCCGCGGATCTTGTTATCTTCCTGGTCGCTCGCATCGCGCCGTAGGCAAATTTGCGTCTCTTGATTCTCTTTCGCGCCTGGCCATACCGCAGCAAAGCGTGTCCACGGCTGGGTTCCTCGGACATCTGTGGTGATCGCACCCGTCAGCCCTGGAATTCCCGGGCGCAGTTCGATGCGCACGCCCTGGTCCGTCGTTAAATCCTTGGATTTCATCCACCCAGAAAGCTCGTATGCCGTTCCGGCTTCCGCGGGTACCGTCTGGCAAACATCGTAAAACGCAACGTCGGCACTGCCGTCAAATGACACCCGCAGCGAGCGCTTCCCGGAATATTCTTCCTGCGTGTCAAAGCCGATCTGCGCGCTGCGAGAAGTTTTTGCAAAGCGCCAGGCGTAAGCTTCGCCGATAACATCGGATTCGAATCCGCCGTCCCACACCATGGAATTCCTGGGGCCTTCGAGCTGTGCGAGGCCCGCCAATTCGACAGCTTGCTCCCAAATCTTGTGCGCCTCGCTCGCTCGCCCGGTGCCACGCAACTCCATCACTATTTGAAAAGCGTCGTGCAGCGGAATCTTCCGGTGCATCGCCACAATTCGCGTCCACACCTTGAGAGCGTTGTCGATCTGGCGGTCTTGCGCCAGGTCCTCCATCACCGCGATATAAATGTCGCTCCTGGCTGGAAGTACCTGGTCCAAAATTACATTCGCATCTGGTTCTACGCGCAGGCATCGCGAAACGGCCGCCGCTGCTCTACCCGGATCGGCCTCCACGGAACGCCGTATCTCTGCAAAGGCAGGTTCCAATTCGCCTTGCCGCAACAGAAAATTTCCGTATCGCCAGGAAACCTCCGCGGAAAGGGGGTATGTTTTTTTGGCGTTGATGAACGCGTTCCGCGCGGCAACGTCGTTACTCTCGGACTCGTAAGTCGCCGCCAGTTCCAGCCAAGTGGATGTCCCGCGAGGATCTATTTCTAAAGACTTTTTATAACTGCTGATGGCGCGTTGCGGATTCGCTTCTTCGAAGCTGTATTGCAGGTAGCGGCCCAGCAGGTACCAATTGCGCGCGTCGTCAGGTTCGATTTGCGTGGCGCGCTCGAATCCCTGCAGCGTCTCGGTCTCGCTGTAATACGTTGCGCGCGCGTTCTGCACGCTGAAGTAGGAAAGATAGACAGCGATCGCCAGCGCCACGCCCACCAAGGCACCACGCGCCGCGGCGCTCGAAAGGGACACTATCATGCGCCTGTACTCTGCCTAGCCCACTTCAAACTTGCAAGCGCCAATTAATTCCTCGAGAAATAATAAATCTCTTGCACTGAGCAAGTTGAATTGTTTGTCGTACTTATTGTTGGTATGCGGACGCAGTGCAATTAAGAGTCCGCGTTACGGAGCATCATTACTTACTTCCCGAAGGACGCCGATAGGGTTTCTTCGCCTCGTCCTCGGCGGCGCACATCGATGCCCAGGCGCTTGATCTTCTGGTTGAGCGTCGACAGCGGAATCAGGAATCTTTCCGCCGCTTCCGTCTGGTTCCAGGCCGTGCGCTCCAGCATATCCATAATAATTCGACGCTCGATTTCGTCCATAATCTGAAACAACGACGGCTGCGAATGGTCTGCTCCTGCTCGCGACCCAGGCTCCCCAGGCAGTGGCGGCAGAAATTCGGAGAGTTGCAGGCGCACTCCGCGCACAATCTCCTTGCTTCGAATACTTTCAGGCAAAAGGTCTGCGTCCACGCGTTCCTGCGTAGAAAGTACCACCGCGCGTTCCACCACGTTCTCTAGTTCCCGCACGTTGCCGGGCCAGTCGTAGTCCATCATCAATTTCATCGCGCCGGGCGTGAATATCCTGAGTGGCTTTTCATTTTCTTTGCAGTAGCGTTCCATAAAGTGGGCCAGCAACAATGGCACATCTTCCCGGCGCTCACGCAGCGGAGGAAGCTGCAGGTGAATCACGTTCAAGCGGTGATAAAGGTCCTCTCGAAAACGCCCTTCACGAACCAGCGTAAGCAAATCCACGTTGGACGCCGCCACGATGCGCACGTCCACTTTCAATTGCTCCGTCCCGCCCAGCCGCATGAATTCGCGCTCTTGAATTACGCGCAGCAGTTTCGCCTGTGTCTCCGGGCTGATGGTCGCAATTTCATCAAAAAAAATCGTCCCTTGATCGGCAACCTCAAACAACCCCTTTTTCGAAGCCACCGCACTCGTAAACGCGCCCTTCACGTGCCCAAACAATTGCGATTCCAGCAAATCCACGGGAATCGAGCCGGTATTGACGGGAACGAAAGCCTTATCCGCTCGCGTCGACCCCGAATGTATGGCCTTGGCGATCAGTTCTTTGCCGGTGCCGCTTTCTCCGCTGATCAACACCGTGGAGCGCGACGGCGCCACCTGCACCACCAGGTCCAGCAACGTATGTATCTTGTCGCTTTTCCCAATAATGTTGGGGAAGTTGAAGCGCTGTTTCAGCGCGCGCTTCAGTTGTACGTTTTCTTCGCGCAGTTGCCGCGATTCCACCGCCTGCGCCACCTGCGCCAGCAATTCATCGTTGGACCATGGCTTGGTGATGTAGTCCATGGCCCCGCTTTTGAAAGCGGTGCGCGCCATGTCAATCGATCCGTATGCGGTGATCAATACAATGGAAAGATGCGGATCGCGTTTGTGAATCTCTTTCAGCAGATCCAGACCGTTGCGGTCCGGCAGGCTAACGTCCAGCAATAATAAGTCGAAAGGATGTTCCCCTAATTTTGCGAGTCCGGATTCACCCGTTCCTGCGCTGGAGACTCCATACCCTTCCCCGCTTAAGAGAAGTTCCAGCCCCTCGCGTATTTCTGATTCATCATCCACCACTAGAATCGAGCCCTTAGACATGAATTGCTTTCCTGACCGCGGGAAGCTCTACGTGAAACGAAGTGCCTTTGCCCACGGTCGACCGTACGTCAATCTTGCCGGAATGTTCTTTAATAATTCCGTAACTCACTGACAGCCCCAGTCCGGTTCCGCGGCCGCTCGCCTTGGTGGTGAAGAATGGATCGAATATCCGGTGAATGTGCTCGCGCGCAATCCCCGCACCGGTATCGACGATTTCCACTTCCACACTTCCATTGTGCGCCGTGGTGCGCACTTCCAGCATTCCTCCGCCGGGCATGGCATCGCGCGCATTCAAAAATAAATTCAAAAACACCTGCTGCAGCTTGTTCGCCGAGCCGCGCACTGCCGGAAGCGTTTCACCCAGTTGCCGCACGACCTGAATCTGCGAGGTTTTGAGCGGATGCGCTACCAGTGAAAGCGTTTCTTCCACCACGCGATTCACGTCGATATCCACCACTTCGGTGGCGCTGGTGCGCGAGAAATTCAGCAAGTTATTTACAATTTCGCTGGCGCGGAACGTCTGCTTCACGATTTTTTCGATGATCGCTTGCCTCGGATCGCCGTCCGGCATTTGCTTCCCAAGCATCTGTATGTAATTGGAGATTACCGCCAGCGGCGTATTTACTTCATGCGCCACGCCGGCTGCCAGCAGCCCCAGGGAGGTCAGTTTTTCCGTCTGGGTCATCTGTTCCTCCAGGCGCTCGCGTTGCGTCACATCATCAAATAGCAGCAACCGTCCGATGCGCTCGCCTGATTTGCTTACCAGCGGGGTGATGGAAACATTTAATGTCAATGTTTTTCCCAGATGGTGCAGGCGCTGTTTGTAAATCCCGGTGATCAATTCCTCGTCGCTGCGCGCATTAATCTCCCGCGACAATTCTTCCGGCAACAGAGAATCCAGTTGATGGCCAACCGCTTGCTCGCGCGAGACACCAAAGAACTGTTCCATTCGGGTGTTCCAGGATTCCACCAAGCCTTCCAGGTCCACCGCCAGCACTCCCACGTTCAGCGATTCCACAATGTTCTCGCTAAAATCTTTCAACCGCGCGATCTCCGTGGCCTTTTGCTCCAGCGAGGTGTACAGCTGCGAATTATCGAGCGCGATGGCCACGTAACCGGCGATGGTCTCCACCAACTCCACGTCATCGCTCGACAGAAAATCTCCGTCCACGGTCTTGCCCAGGCCCAACACCGCCACGGTGTGCTCACGAATCCGGCAGGGCACAAAATAATTCAGGTCCAGCTGCTCCAGCGTGCGGCGCACGGATTCGCTGACATCTCTCGCCGCGCGGGGCGACTCAAAAAAGAGCGCCCCACGGGCGAACTCGGGCCGGGCCGGCTCGAGGAAGCCAAGATCAAGTGCTTCGGTCAATCGCACGCCCATCGAGCGCGCCAGCCGCATGCGGCCGGGATGCGTTGGGTCCTCCTGGAAAATCGCCAACCGATCGACGAGCAGCGTTTGTGAAACGCGATCCATCACCGAGCCGAGCATCGGTTCCAACCGTACTTCATTCGTCAGCGTCCGCCCGAACTCAATTAGCGTGCGGCGGTAATCCAGCCGGTCGCGATAAAAGAACCTATCCAGCCTGGACTGCGTCCATTCGCGGAACGGTTGAAACAGAAACGCCGCGATCACGATAGCGATCATGCCGCCAACCGGTCCGGTGGTCTGCGCGTGGAAAATCTGCGCCAGCAACGCCACCAGCGCAAAGTAAACCGCCGCTACTCCCGCGGTGGCCGCTGTGTATGCCAAGCCCCGCTTGAAAATAATATCCACGTCCATCAACCGGTAACGGATGACGGCATAGCCAAAACATAAAGGAATCAACACCAGACTCACTGCGGAAAATTGCATCCACCCGCGCGGGCCCAGATCCATCACGAACGGCACAATGTACAGCAGCGTGAACGGCACGGTACCCGCCAACGTCCCGCCAGTCAGCCATTTGAATTGCTGGCGCAAAACGCCTGACGGCGCCGCCCGGAAATTTCTATAGAAACCCAGTCCCGCGGCAAGAAAACATGCGCCCAGGAAAGTCAATTCGATCTTATCGAGCAAAATGCGCGAGCCCAGCCAGGGCACAAATCCGAAAGCGTTGCGCGCCGTGCTGATGTGTACCAGTAGCAGCGCCAGCGGCGGCAGATAAACCGTCAGCGCCTTTGATGAAGAGCGAAAGGTTGTTTCGGAACGGCCTGGAAATACCAGCGCGAAGTGCAATAACACCGCGGGCGCCAGCAAGCGCGCCACGATATTCGCCCAGTAAACCTCCTGGTCAAAGGTGTCCAGTTTCCCGCTGTAGCGGAACGAATACAGAATGAAAGACACCAGGCAGAACACGTAGAAGTGCACCGCCTTTGGCGCATTCCATCGTCGCGCAAAAATAAATAATCCTATAAAGAGGTAAAGCAGGCCTACAACCCGCAGATAGTTTTCGATGGAAGCGGGCTTCTCCGCGGGCGCAGTGACCAGCGGGGTTTCGAATTCCTGGCCTTCCCGGCTCAGCTTGTAGCGGACCTGTGTCCACAGCCCGGCGCGGCTCAACCGCTTGGTGACCTGCACGGCGCGCTCTACTTTGGCACCGTCTATCTCCACCAGATGGTCGCCTTGCCGTATGCCAGCCAAAGCTGCCGGCGAACCCTTGCCAACCTTCCAAGCCGCTACCCCGTGATCGGTGTCCAGCCAGGCGACGCCATCATCCACCAGCTCAAATCTGCTTCGTTGTTGGAAATTCAGGAAGGCAAAGATCACCGCCGCCAGCGTAGCCAGCGCCAGCACGACCGCCCCAAGACTTACTCGCAGGTTCTGCTTCATACCGCGGTTCGACAGGAATACACCTACCCAATATAAAACTGGTGCAAATTAGAGACCATCCGCGACGGACGGAGCTCCACTTTAAATCCTTTTGATTCTGTCGTTTCGAATAAAAAATCCAGAAAGACCGAGCGGGGATACGGTATTCGGAAGAGCAGATATGGCTTTCTAAAGCCTGAATTGTCAAAACTGAACGCTAAGGCCGCCGCGGAAGCTTCGAAAAGCCGGTATTAAATTGGTCCGCCCATCCCGCGAAGCCACGGGCACGGTACCTTGAGCCAGTAAGTTGTCGCAGTCTGCCACTGCTTCCCAGCGACCTAGGGCAAACTTTGGCAACGGCTGCCTGAGACCTACATGCAGGTAAGGATCAATCTGGAAGAGCGATTCGCCATACATATCCACCCGCGAAACCGCGACGCCGCTCACCCATTTGTAGCCGGCTTCGACCTTAGTCCGGGTACGAGGAATCTTCGCTGAAACGTTGGCCCCTAGAGAGTGCCGTGGGACGGTCCGCAGAATGTCACGCAATACTCCATTCAAATCTTCGCCAGGAGCCAAGGCTCCGGCGAACGCATACACCGTCGTAAGCTCTATGTCGTCATCCAACTTCTCGCGCAGCGCTACGCGCGTTCCCCAACTACTGGATGAGCCGCCGTCATACGCAAAGCCGTTCGAAAAGTAATCCTGGAAATAATCTCCAGCCGGCAGATCACCGCCGCGCCCGAATATCGCGACATGACGGTTGTCATCGTGGAATGCTGCCACTTCTAATTTCCCGCGCGCTCCTAATTTGCGGTCTGCGGCCACTTCCTCGTGCCAGCCTTTTTGCAGCACCGGCTTGCCACCGCGCCACAGCAATGTCGGGAACCCATCCAGCTCATTCAACGCCGCGGCCATGTTGTTGACCTCGCCGTCTGCAGCTTCCAGCGGCCCAGGTCCATTCGGCAGGGAAGTGAAAATCAGGGTTGCGTTCCAATCGTCCGAAACCCGCACATCCAATTTCGTTCGCGGGCGGATAGATGACGCCGCAGCTCCCAGCCCCACCAGAACAAATTCTCCACCGTAGCTCAGAATTGCGCGATCACCG
>Ga0193729_1001034_pt1 | contig 14363 bp, 13 predicted proteins | sample U1c2metaG_FD_143036 | JGI IMG/M metagenome (GOLD analysis project Ga0193729, IMG submission 143036) | Soil microbial communities from a riparian zone of the East river system, Colorado, United States - U1c2 | ecosystem: Environmental > Terrestrial > Soil > Riparian zone | place: USA: East River... | reverse complement strand
GTATCATTTCAGAAAAGTGGGGCAGCAGAGCCAGGGAGAGTCATCCAAGTCGAAGAAAAGGTTCTTTTCTCAGGGCGCAACTGGTTGGGCCGAAAGAGCAGGTGTTTTGAGCAGATGGTAGCCAAAAGGACCTAGATGAGATGGAAGTTCTCGACGAAAAGGGGCGGGAGCAGGTAGACTGTGAGGGATGTTAGAAGATTTCGATCCCAAGACCATTGAAGATGAAAGCTTGCGCCAAGTGGTGATCTTCCTGATGAATCAGGTGGAAACCCTGTCTACCAAACTGCGAGAGAAGGACGAAGAAAACCAACGACTGTGTGACGAGATCAGTCGGCTCAAAGGGGAACAGGGCAAACCGAAGATCAAAGCCAACAAACCGACCACAGATCTGTCCTCGGAAAAAGAACGTCGAGAGTCCAAGCCCCGAAACGAGAGCAGCAAACAGGACCAGATCAAGATTGATCGGGAAGTCGTGGTCAAGGTGGATCGCGAGCATCTGCCAGCCGACAGTCAATTTAAGGGCTATGAGGAGGTGGTAGTCCAGGACATTGACCTTCGCACTGCTAACGTGAAGTTCCGCAAAGAGAAATACTACTCGCCGAGTACAGGGCGGACCTATCAGGCAGAATTGGAAGCCTGCTACCACGGTCAATTTGGACCAGGAGTGAGAGCTTTGGTCTTGGCGCTCTATTACGAGAGTGGGATGAGCGAACCCAAAATCCGGGATTTCTTGCAGACGGTTGGGCTCCTGATCAGTGCTGGACAGCTCTCCAACATGCTGATCAAAGATCAGGATCTCTTTCATGCCGAGCGGGCGCAGGTAGTCCAGGCGGGTCTTGCAAGTTCTCCGTGGCAGCATCTCGACAGCACGGGGACGCGGGTCAACGGGATCAACCAGCATTGTCATGTGCTCTGCAACCAGCTCTACACGGCCTATTACACGTTGCCTTCCAAAGATCGCATGACCATGCTCCGAGTGCTTCAAGGGGGAGCCGATCCCCTCTTCCGATGCAATGATCTGGCCATCGAACTGATGGGCAAGCTCGGAGTCACGGCGAAGTGGATCAGGTTGCTGCCTCCCCTGTTGCAGCACGATCAAGACATCACGGAAAAAGCACTCGACGCGGTTCTCGATGTGCACCTGCCCAAACTTGGGGTCAACCTGCGCAAGCGCGTCAAGGAGGCTTTAGCAATAGCGGCCTACCGAACCCAGAGCAGCTACCCAGTCGCCGATCTCTTACTCTGTGACGATGCCCACCAATTCAACTGGTTGACTCTTGAGCTGGCTCTGTGCTGGATCCATGAATTTCGCCACTATAAGCAATTGATCCCACGCTTTGAGCACCATCGTCAGGCCCTAGAAAAGTGGGGCAAAACGTTCTGGCTGTTCTACCGCAAGCTGCTGGCCTATAGAGAGCATCCAGACCCAGCCGAGGCTCTCGCTTTGCAGGCCGAGTTTGATCAGCTCTTCACAGACCAGAGTGGCTACGACCAGTTGGATGAGTGCAAAGCACGCACCTTGAAAAAGCGAGATCAGTTGCTCATGGTACTGATCCATCCCGAAATCCTTTTGCACAACAATCCCGCTGAGTTGGGAGCTCGACAACGGGTCCGCAAACGCGACGTGAGTCTGCAGGCACGCACCCCAGACGGCATCGCGGCTTGGGATACTTTTCAGACTCTCGTTGCCACTGCCAAGAAACTAGGGGTCAATCTCTTCCACTATTTCCAGGACCGCATCTCCCAAGCTCAGACGCTGCCTCCCTTAGCGACGCTCATTCGGGAGCAGGCCCAACTCTTGCCGTTAGGGGCATCTTGGCAACTTGGGCCTTGAACCGATTTTCACCCCTTTCAACTCCATACCTCTCTCATGGTCAGCCCACCCATCCCCGGTCTCCTTTTGTATGGGTCTTGGGCAACCGCTGCCTTCTCGTGCTTCCTTACCCTACTTTTCTGAAATGATACATTTTTTTAACATAAAACGAGAACATCATGAAAAATTAGACTCGATAATCAAGCATGCAGGTTGGTCACATTCTGCACATTGTTATCTAGGAAATAGTCTGAAATATATAAAACAGATACCTCAAATTCTTAGAGACAATACAGTCTTTCTCTACTTAGATCCCTTTGGCCTTAAAGGGTGTGGTTTCGATCAACTAGAGCCATTTCTTGTTCGTGATCCTAGATATAGCACTGAGATTGTACTTACTATGTGTATGCCTGTTGTACATCGTCTGGCTGCTCGTCATGCAATTGAAAGAGGAGAAGAGGATACAAAAATTAAAAGTTATCACCAATTGCTTACAACAGTATTTGGAGGAGATTACTGGAAAGATATTTTGTATCAACAGGATATTGATACAGGAATTAAAGAAATTCAATTGATAGAATATTATTTAGAGAAACTGAGACAATATTTGCCTTATACAGGTTACTGCCCAGTACGACCAAAAAGTGATGAACGAGTAAAGTATTTTATTGTTTTTGCTTCAAGACATCCAGATGCTATGCTCCTTATGAATAATAACATGCATAAGGCTTACTTCTCTAATATGCACAAAGCAGATTTTGGAGGAACTTTATTTGGAGAGATTGATTGGAGGGACATGCCACTGCCAGAGGGGAGTTCTGTTGAGAACCTTAAAACTCTAGTCAAAGATTTAGTTACGCAATATCCAGGAGAGGCTAGAGACACTATATGGCTCAAGGTGGTACAAGCAAAGTTCATGAGTTATGATCATAGTCGTTATCTGGATGCTCTTAGTCAACTTGCGAAGGAAAACAAAATAGAGTATCTAGTTGATCCTAATACTAGAAAGCGTAATAATAATAGTAAATTGTTTCCTTTAAATTGAAGGCAATTAGCTATTTTTGGTTAAATAGCTAATTAGCTATTAATACATGCTGTGATGGGATTTCATCCCAAGTTCTACCGTCTAGGATTCTTCCTCCTGATTTTGGAGTCCGTCCTCCCCACTGTTTATGAAAGAAAGCTACACCTGAACTTATGCAATGATCTCGTAAGCTTCGCACCCATTCGGCATCACATGGGCGGTGTCCTGGTCCGCTTTCACCTCCAGTGATAAGCCAATGTATGCCTTCTAGATTAAGATTCTCTAGTGGTCCTAAGAGCGGTTCTGCGCTAATAAATCGAACGGAAGCAGGTACTTGACGTAAGTGATTAACCCTCCAGCAATAATGATCTGTTTCTACTGATACTCCCGCCCAAATATGTGGAGCCCAGGGTAGCTGTGGCCCTAAACGTGCAAGGCGTGCACTACGTTTGGTTAAAATTTGAAATATATGCCAGTCAGCTTTTACCATCGTCTGGAAAATTTGGTGAATGTACTCGTCTGGTATATCTTTGTGAAACAAATCAGACATAGAGTTTACAAAAATTCTTCTGGGCCTATGCCATTTTAGTGGTAGCTCTAAGCGGTCTGGATGAAGTTTGAGGTCGAAACCTTGCTCATAGGGATGGTTGGGTACTCCTCTAAAGCGTTCAGCAAATGTACGGGCATAACAATGATCACATCCGAGAGATACCTCAATACATCCTGTAACGGGATTCCATGTTGCATCTGTCCATTCTATTGCAGATTTATCACTCATTCAAGACCTCCAAGCACGTTTTACATATTTTTCAAAACACATGTTCAGCCTCTCGATACATAATTAGCAACACCTGAACATGAGTTCCTGTAACTATCTTAGTATTATCCCATATTTGTCAAGCAAGAACCTTAACGCCTTAACGCACGTACGTGTCAGTTTTTTTGTATTAGCATGTGGTCATTATCATTCTGCATGGTTTTATTTGCCGTCTCGGTAGCGATTGGTGATCGGCAAGCGGCGATCGCGACCAAAGGCACGTGGAGTAATTTTTACTCCCGGAGGTGCCTGACGACGTTTATATTCACTGGTATCGACCAGCCGCATAACGCGTTCAACTGTTTCACGTCGGAAACCCATCGCTAGCATCTCGTCAAAGCTGCGGTCATCCTCAACATAAGCTTGTAGAATTGGGTCCAGTTCGTCGTAGGGCGGTAAACTATCAGTATCTTGCTGATCTGGACGTAGTTCGGCAGAGGGAGGTTTGTTGATGACCGCTTGCGGAATAACTGGTTTATCCCCAAGAGCGTTGCGATATTTACACAGTTCGAAGACCAGCGTTTTCAGAACATCCTTCAGGACAGCGAAACCACCAGCCATGTCGCCGTAGAGCGTGCTATAGCCAACTGCCATCTCAGATTTATTACCTGTAGTGAGCACAAGTGAGCCCGACTTGTTGGAGATGGTCATCAAGATATTCCCACGAATGCGAGCCTGCAAATTCTCGGCTGCCAAACCAGGATATTCCTTGCCCAGCGCGGGCTCCATCATATGCAGTGACACGCGAAAAGTCTCTTCAATTGGGATTGTTAGGTAACGGATACCGAGATTTTCTGCCAGTTGTTGAGCATCATTCTTGCTGTGCTCTGAAGAATAGCCAGAAGGCATGGAAATACCTGTGACATTTTCTGGTCCCAACGCGTCTACTGCAATGGCGGCTACTAACGAGGAGTCAATCCCGCCAGAAAGACCGATGACTACTTCTTTAAATCCGTTTTTATGTACGTAATCACGCGTGCCCAGTACTAGAGCTGAGTAAATCTCTTCGAATCTCTTCAACTCTAGTTCTATTCGCTGGGGTGCGGCTAGGACGACTGCAGGGGTATTGTTAAGTGGCTTAAGCGGATGAGTGTCAACAGTGATGATTGGTACATCGTCGATATTGATGCGCCAGCGCTCCTGACGACGACGGGGATCATGCAGACGTGAACGGAACACGGAAGCGGTATCTAGATCCACGATGAGCATATCTTCCTCGAAGCGTTTGCCGCGTGCGATCAGCAGCCCTTGCTCATTGAAGACCATACTCCCACCGTCAAAGACCAGTTCATCCTGTCCCCCTACCATATTGAGGTAGGCAATAATCAAGCCGTTGTCAGCAGCACGAGTGGCAATCACCTCTTCACGAACGGCTCCTTTTCCGCTATAGTATGGTGAGCCGTTGATATTGATAATGACCTCTGCGCCGACATGAGCCTGTCGTGGAAGTGGGCCAGTGGGATACCAGATATCTTCGCAGATATTAATGCCTACGTGAATGCCGTGGATAAGGAAAACGGGTGCCTTGTTTCCCGCCTGAAAATAGCGGTACTCATCGAATACTCCGTAGTTCGGTAGGTAGTGTTTGTGGTAAACTCCTGCTAGTTTCCCGTCATGGACAACTGCCGCAGCATTATAGATATCGTGGTCACGATCAACAAAACCAATGATAGCTGTGAGCCCTGCGAAATCGCTGCTGGCCTGAATGATTTCGGCCAGCTTGCGCAGATTGGCGGCCACAAATCCCGGTTTGAGCAGGAGGTCTTCAGGAGGGTAGCCCGGCAGGGCTAGCTCAGGAAAACAGACCATGTGTGCTCCAACTGCATAGGCTTGCTGCATTGAGTCGATAATCTTGCCAGTGTTGCCTACCAGATCACCTACAGTCGTGTTGACCTGGGCAAGCGCGACACGTAGCGGTATGATATTCATGATACATCCTTTCGTGGGAAGAGCGAACGCGATAGTTCGCGTTCAATCAATAGTAGTTGCAAAGGAATTCTCTTTCATGCCATATCTTTTTCCGACAGAGTCCACCGTTGGGGCTTTTTTATTTCTTACCGTTCCTCTTCTCCTTGTGATTTATTTGGGTTTTCTCTTGGTTATCCGTCCTCCAAAGAAGGTTTTGTTTGCTTCTCTACTTGGTGGGATAATCGTGGGTCTAGTCAATCTGCTGGTTGATATTGCGGCATACTATGCCCACTGGTGGCATTATACCCTTAAAGAGTTGGTTTTGCACGTGCCTGTACCGTTTTATATCTCTCCTGCTCTGATTTTCGGTAGCCTGACGTATCGTTTCCTACGTGGGCGGTCACGCTGGTTTGCCCTGCTACTACTGATCGGGGTTCCCTTGTTCTGTATTGTCCGTGATGTCTCAGGCGGGCTTACTCACACTGCCTATCAGGAATGGGAGAATGGACCAGTTGCCACGCTGGTCACAATCGTGATGTGGATTGTCGCATTCTACGCTGGCTTTGGGCTGTTCTGGCGCATGGCTGCACATATCTCGCCTGAGATTGTGCAGGATGAGCCAGGCGAGCCAACTGCCAGACAGGATTGATATCAATTGTCTGGCGCAGGGATGCGCTTGAAAGGTTTAATCGTAGGATCGGCCTCGTACTTGCTCCACTCCTCATCCACTGTACTGCCAGTCAAGCGTTGGAAGGTTTCTGAGAAAGACTGGTTTGTTTGAATTGCGTGATTGAGTTGATCGAGAACATTGGGTTTGGGAGGCGTATGCTGTTCCAGCCAGTGCAGAAAGCGTGCGGCTGTCCCATATCCGTCTTTGTAGCTGTCGCTTGGAGATGGGCTATCTGGTAAGGACCAAGCGTCGTCCTTCGGCCCATAAACACTGCGGCTATAGTCGGCCAAGCCCTCTGTAAACCAGACCAGATAGAGGGGATAAGCCTGAATAACATGCGTCAATTCATGGATGAGGGCGCCTACCACCTGCTGAGGGTTCTGCCGTATCCAATCAGAATTGATAGTTGTCTGATTGCCACCAGTTCCTGCTATGCCATCTGTCTTTTCTACCTTGAGCACAACATTATTCGCGACATTGGCTTTAAGGCCCCAGCGTGCTACCAGTTCTGGACAGACGGTATTGAAAGCTATTTGGTAGCGTCGGAGAATATCATCTAAAGAGGGGTCATTGTTCTGGATGGTCAGCTTGCATGAAGGGGATCTAGTAGCTGGATCACTTGGAACTGGAAAGCGTTGGAAAGCAGCAAGCTCAGAGTTAGCCTTGTACTTGCTCCAGAGTTGGTCTACTGGCCCGCCAGCCAACCTCTGGAAGGCGGTTGGGAAGGACTGTTTAGTTTGAATAGCATGATTGAGTTGGTCAACAATAGTAGGGACGGTGTGCTGTTCCAACCAGTGCAGAAAGCGGGCACCTACGTCAGGCGTTGCGTAACTGTCTGTTGATTCTACGCTAGATGGTAAGAAGGAGGAGGGGTCATTTGTTGGGCAGTAAATGCTGCAGGCGTAGTAGGTCATGGCTTGTGGGAACCATGTGGTAGTATTGTTGGAGTCATAATTCTGAATGGCCTGTGTCAATTGAAGGATAAATTGGTCGGTAGCCTGATCTGGATTATCTCGTAGAAGGGCAGAACTGACTCCAATGTAATCATTACTACTTTCCGACTCGTTAGCAGGGAGATCGGACTTAAGTGCTAGTGTTAGATTCATGTTGGGTGTGAGGCCGAAGCGCTTGACAAGTGGTGGGCAGGTGTCATGAAAGACTAGTTGGTAGTATTGAGCAATACGTTGTAAAGAGCGATCAGTGTTCTGAATGGTCAGCTTACATAGAGGCGAGCCTACACCTGCCGCATAGGCGCTCCTAGGTGAAGACTGTGTGGTGGGAGGCAATACTGCACTGATAACCATGATAGTTGCTAGAACAAGCCTGAGATGCAAAGAAAGGCGATTAAATGGTCTAAACATTGATAAACCACCTCCTCTTGTCTTTTCATTTATACAATACAAGAACGATGGATAGTACGAATGTTCTCCTGGCCTTAGTTGATCAGGAGAGGTTGTCAGGTTTACTTGACCAATGACCTCATAATGAGAGTGTCGATCCTTAATACATTTACGGGAGCTTGTCTTTACTATAACCGATGGAAGTGATGTTTGCTAGGGAAAACTAGGGACAACTTTGCGCAAGACGCAAGTTGTCCCTAAAGATGTCAGATTTGTCCTCTTTGATGAGAAGGAACTCTTCACTAAGATAACATTGCCGGGGTGTATGAAATAGTTGTAGATGGCACAGCTATTCTCAAGCGTCAATCTTGGACTCACCTCACTGCCTTGCGGCTTTAGGATGATAGTGTGGATGCGGGCAGCTTGCCCGCATCCACACTATCATCCTCATCCAAGCGAGCCACCTCTGGTGGCCAAGTGAGAAGTATTTCATACACCCACATTGCCGGGGCTCCTTGTAGATAGAGATAGTTATCTGTTAGACTAGGGGCCATAGATTTGTTAATTGAGAGTATTTGTAAAGAGGAGAAAAGACCTGTGGAGTTTTCTCAGGAAGAGTTAATTGCAAAGCTTAATGAGATGGACAAAGATACAGCCTTAAGCCTGATGGGTATCAAGTTAAGCGAAGCTACAAAAGACAGAGTTGTGGCAACAATGCCAATCACATCTCACCATCACCAGCCGATGGGTTATTTGCATGGAGGAGTGTCGGTGCTGCTAGCTGAATCGGTAGCCTCGTGGGGTAGTATGCTCAATATCGATACAGATCGGCAGATGGCTTTTGGCCTGGAAATCAATGCCAATCACCTGCGCCCAAAACGTGGAGGTGTATTGACAGCAGTTGCCATCCCGCTTCATCGCGGACGTACCACACATATCTGGGATATCCGTATTACCGATGAGAACGACAAACTGGTCTGTATTTCGCGCTGTACTGTCGCTATTGTCGATCAATCTCAATCTGCTTGATCACCGCCGCCAGATTTTCATACACATAATCTGGCGTAATGCCTGTTTTTTTTAGGCTCTCATGTGAATCTTTGCCAGAGAGTACCAACAGTGTATATGTTCCAGCTGCCTTACCTGCCAGAATGTCAGTATCAAGCCCATCACCGATCATCACCGTCTCTTCCGGTCGACTACCGAGCAAGGACATGGCTTCCTGGAGTAACATTGGCTCTGGTTTCCCAGTGACTTCTGGGGTAACACCGCTTCCGGCTTCAATCGCTGCTACCATTGTTCCGCAGCCAGCGATGAAACCTCCTTCAACTGGCAGGATAGAATCACGATTGATCGCAATAAAGGTGGCTCCGGCTCGTACCGCCAGCACTGCCTCTGTGAGTTTCTTATAGTCAAAAGAGCGATCCAGACCTACTAGAACCACATCAGCTTTGTGGCTACTTGTGTTAGCGATCTGTAAACCGTTCGCACGTACCAGATCAACGAGCGGCTGCTCTCCTATGACATAGACGTGAGCACCAGGGAAGCGATGCGCGATATGGATGACGGCAGCCTGAGCTGCACCCAGTATATGGGACATGTCGGTAGGAATACCCAAGCGTGTCAACTTTGTCACTACCTGGGCTTCGCTGGCAAAAGAATTGTTAGTAAGAAAAAGATACTTTTTATGGTTGCTGTTGAGCCAATCCACGAAGTCTTTTGCGCCTGGAATTAACTCTTCTCCCCGGTAGATGACGCCGTCAAGGTCAATAAGGTAGGTTGTAAATTGTACTATCTGTGGTAGCATATCTTTCTCTTATACTCATTGCGACATGAGCTGTTCGCGAATAGCAACAATTTCACGGCGCAGCGTAGAGTCTGTAGTGATTGCACGATCAATCTTTTCACAGGCGTGGAGTACCGTGCTATGATCGCGTCCGCCGAACTGTTGTCCGATTTCTAGCAGCGAAGCCTGCGTTTCCTGGCGGATCAGATACATCGCGATTTGGCGTGGCATCACGATGTATTTGTCACGCTGTTTACTGCACATGTCTTCGAGAGAGACGTGATAGTATTCTGCGACTGCTTGGCTAATTTGCTGACTACTCAGGCGTGGCTCTCGCGTATCGTTGCCTAGCGAGGACATGGCTGCTCGTGCGACATCTAGTGTGAGGTCTGTGCGGTGCAACTGCTGGTAAGCCATGAGCCGGTTGAGACAACCCTCTAGTTCACGGATGTTCGTTTGCACGCGTCCTGCGATATAGGCAATGATTTCGTCCGGTACACGATAATTCAGCAGGTCTGCTTTGACGCGCAGAATGGCCATCCTGGTCTCTAGGTCTGGTGGCTGAATATCAGCAATCAGTCCCCATTCGAAACGTGAGCGCAAGCGCTCCTCCAAACTGACAATAGCGCTACAGATCACGATCTGTTTGCTCATCTCGTACAAACTATTGAATGTGTGGAAGAACTCTTCCTCGGTTGATTCTTTGCCAGCGATGAACTGAATATCGTCAACGAGTAAGATATCCACGGAACGATATTTGGCGCGGAACTCCTCGGTAGTGCGATAGCGAATGGCATTAACAATTTCATTGGTGAATTGCTCAGAGGAGACATAGAGCACGGCCAGCCCTGTTTCCACGCCTTGGTGGCCAATTGCATGCAAAAGATGCGTCTTGCCCAGACCCACACCGCCATAGAGGAAGAGTGGATTGTACGAATCGCCAGGAGCTTCAGCAACGGCGAGCGAAGCAGCATGTGCCAGACGATTACTATTGCCAACAATAAAGGCTTCAAATGTATAGCGTGCGTTCAAACGATTATGCATGAGCATATTGGCCCGTTGCTCATTTTCCCAATCCTCCAGTGAGGCACCAGAAGCATATGGCAACGGTGTTTGCACAGGCGTATTGACGATGCTGTCGTAGTGAGACGTGTGGTTCTGGCCTGACGGTGAAGACATTGTGCTTGCACCACGGCCAAGTTGCTCTCTGTAACCACTGGAGGAGGTAGGCTTGGTAGCTATGCTTGGTATTCTATGGGCAACAGTAAGCATCACCGACTGTCCTGTCACATCTTTGAGAACTTCTTCAAGGATATAACGCCAGTGTGCATTTACTATGTCACAAGCCCGATCATTAGGAACCTGCAATGTCAGGTAGATGTCTTGCGCTGACTGTGAAGTAGCAGCATCACCTGTGCCACTTGACAAATGAGCATCCTGCAGCCAGATCTTGGTGGCAGCATCAATCGGTGTCGTCTCAAGTCGTTCAAGTGCAGTACGCCAGATAATAGCGGTATTCACCCGAAATCCCCCGTAATTAGTCCTCGATGAGCGCAACACACTCAATTTCGACAAGCGCCTTGCGCGGTAGTTCGGCGACAGCTACTGTCGAGCGTGCCGGAGCTGGGCTACCAAAATAGCTTGCATAGACAGTATTCATAGCTTGAAAATCACTCATGCGTACCAGAAAGACTGTCGTTTTGATCACGCTTTTAAGTGAAGTGCCCGCACCGTTGAGAACTGCCTGCAAATTTTGTAAGACACGGTGAGTTTGCGTTTGTACGTCCTCACCCACAAGTTCTCCGGTGACTGGGTCCAAAGGGATCTGGCCTGAGGTGTATACAAACTGTCCACAGCGGATGGCCTGACTATAGGGACCAATTGCTGCTGGCGCTTCTGACGTTGCGATCTGTGTAAGATGTATCTTTTCCATAAAATGCCCTTCTGGGGACCCATCTCCTTGAGGGGATGGGAGGAAAGAAACTGCCCGCAGGCAGGGTCTGTTCAAGGTAGATCCCCTTGCGGGGAGCCGTTTTATGTCGGAACGGCTAAACCCCTCCGGTTGCCCGGGTAATGGTCGCCTCGACGAAGTTATCAGGCGGCACATCCAGTGAGCACTGGCACTAACCCTCGTAATCCTGTTTAACCCACTGGTTCTAGAGCAGCACGCTGGCAAACGCACGCGCAGGTAGGAGCTTAAGCACTCCCTGATAACGTAGCCCCGTCAGTCCTCTTCCGAGGAAGAAGACTGGTGGCTGGGTCTGGTCAGGTGAAGCGTGCAGAGAAGACGGGCAGATGCCACCCCATCTCCGCAAGCCCATCCCCTACAAGGGGATCGGGTCCCTGACACATGTTTCCTATACTCTCTGGAGGACCCGGTTGATTTATTACTTTAACGAGTAAGGGCGAACTGGTGACTTGCCACGAAAAAGGTCACGTGCGCAGGCACGTAATGCCTGTTGCATCTCTGTTGCCGAACTAAAGCGACCCACAAATGGTGGTCGCCCGGCTAGCATTTCAAACATCACGACACCGAGCGAGTAGAGATCGGAGGAACCCGTCAGGGTCTCGCCACGCGCTTGCTCTGGGGAGAGATAATCGGCAGTACCGAGCACAATGCCACTGTTGGTCAGGCCGGCATCCTCTGCTACGCGGACAATACCAAAGTCGGTTAATTTCACCCACGCGCCTCCATCGCTGAGACTTCCTGCACCGCCTCCCCAAGCCAACATGATATTTTGTGGCTTAATGTCTCGATGGATAAAGCCGCGTGCATGTGCTACCTGAAGTACCGCGCAGACCTGAAGCGCAACTTCTATTGCCTCACGTGCCTGTAATTGCCGTCGCTGTCCGACAAGCTGCTTCAACGTCGGGCCATGAATATATTCCATCACAAGAAAATACTGTCCCATTTCTTCGACAAAATCGTAGATAGTGACAGCATTTGGGTGAGCAAGTGCAGCTGCAGCGCGTGCCTCGCGGCGGAAGCGCTCAACCGCACGTTGATCGTTCTTATCCAGAGATCGCAGTACTTTGATCGCTACGATGCGTTCTACGCGATGATCCCAGGTTTTGAAGACGCTCGCCATACCGCCTGTGGCGATATGCTCGCGAATTTCGTACCGTCCAGCGATCAATGTGCCTTCAAATTGGTTCAAGGTTTCACCTAATTCTAAGCAGACCCATCAGGTTTTATGGCGCGAGCGATAAGAGATTTACCATTCCAGTGAGTAGTATACCATCTATGACTTGTAGAGTCTACTGATAGCCTACTTGGTGATGTCCATTCGTGTGGCTCAGGGTGCCCACGCCGCTCGTGAGTCGGCGTTGAGCTGTCCATTGCTCTGCGTTAGCCGGATCTGACTATTAGGCTTCATGCTGACCTTGCTCGTTTTGTGATCCTTATCCAGTGTTGCCAGCCAGATATCGAAGTTGTTATTCTGGTAACCGTAATAGAGAAGCTCTTTACCGTCGGGTGACCAGACAGGTTGACTCACAAGCTGGTCTGTGAGCAGTTTTACTGCTTGTGTATTATAGGGTACCAAGGCTTTTTGTAGGTTTGCTGGATCTGTTGGATTAAAGGCGGGATTGTTGGGATCGTTGGCTACTCCTTCTGCAATCGGCATCGTGTAAATACTCATACTAGTGGCATTTACTCGTTGTACATAGGCAATCGTGTTGCCATCAGGAGAGAACGCAGGTTGAAAGTTAACCAGATTGGGTGTGTTGGGTGTGAGAGGTACAGATGGATCAGTGCCCGGATGATACTGTTGGCTGCGTGCTCCGGTCACGAGTGTGGTATCTTCTAGCACAATCTGCACAACTTGTTGACTGCTAGTCGGATCATATTGAAAGGTCGTATATATTGCTTGTTCTGGATGGTTGGGGCGGTAGCTTGGATCACGATCCCCGCCGTCACCGAAGACGGCATAGCCTATCGCCTGAGCCTGATCTATGGCCTGTTGGGCTGTGAGAGAGACATTTATCGGAAGCGAAAATACCTGCATGTCAAGGAAGTAGGCACTGGCATACACTCCACCCAGACTGTTCCAGTAAAAATTCTTTTGCAGGTCGCTCAGGAACAAAAGATGTGAGTCCGCTGACCAAGCTGGTTGCGCGAACCAGTAGTAGGTATTCTCTCCATTACCGTTTGGGGTATATTGGCCATCGCCTGTGACAACGGTATGAATTGTGTGGTCTAGGGGATTTGTGGACATATACACGAGATCGGAATAGTCTTTGTAACGTTGAACAAAGGCAACCCACTTGCCATCGGGAGAGACGGCAGGATCACGCACATCCATTCCCTGTGTTACCTGGGTGAGTTTGAGATTGTCGTCCAGTACATAGAGGTTGCGATCGAGTGTAAAATAAATTTTTCCTGTAAACTTGGCCTGCGAAGCCGTATTAATTTGGATCTGCTGACCGTTCTTATCCGCTCCTCTGTTCTGGAATGAGTTGCTATCCTCGTCGACGCCCAAACAACCTTGTAGGCTGAGCATCAGGATCGCTAACAAAAATAACGTGTACCACTGCTTAGAGAATTTCATCACTACCTCCACACCCAAGCCTATCACGCAAACGCCATAAGCTCCTTAACAATTTCTCTACTACTATGACACTATTGATTGCTCTACAAGAGAGAACTTATATGGCTTCTGTCTACATGCCTTGTGGAGTAAGTTTACACATCTGCGTTTGAGGGTGTCAAGAGGCAACTTCTCTTGTTCTCTTGGGTACCCAGTGCCCAACTACCCAACCTCCCCAACCGGGGGTCCCCAACCGGGTGCAGTGCAAATTGTTGCATGGAGGTTGCCCACGGTCAGCGGACGCGATAAATCGGGTCCCTACAATTCACGCAATAAATTGCAAGAAAGGCAATTCATTGCCCGAGTTGTAGGGGCCCAATTCCATTGCGCCCTTTGGGGGCAATACCGCTCAAATAAGAAGGGATGGGAAAGCTGGAGAAGGAGAAGCGATGATCCGAAAGGCTTGAGACATGACC
>Ga0193729_1001032_pt1 | contig 14371 bp, 18 predicted proteins | sample U1c2metaG_FD_143036 | JGI IMG/M metagenome (GOLD analysis project Ga0193729, IMG submission 143036) | Soil microbial communities from a riparian zone of the East river system, Colorado, United States - U1c2 | ecosystem: Environmental > Terrestrial > Soil > Riparian zone | place: USA: East River... | reverse complement strand
CGCTTACGATGCGCGACGTCATTCGAGTTGCGACCAGCCTTTGTTCTCTTTCCCTATCTGGAGCACGCCGTAAAGGAGTAACACGGCAACAATCCCGCCAATGGCAGCTAAAGGCCCAAGACCGATCGCGATGTTTACGCAAAGGGCAACTGCAGCCGACGCGACCAATCCCCAAAAGCCCCACTTCTTCCACCTGAAAAGCGCAATCGCACACACCAGGTTAAAGAGACACACCGCAATCAGAACCGGGAACGCCCAGTCCGGGATATGCTGCGGCGAGCTGCGTTTGATTGCTTCCCTTCCTAGCAGATAAAGGAGCGCCGTTGCAGAGTTCGCGATGATCGCAAGAACGAGATATGTGGTGAGGCACCCATGGCGTTGCTTCACTGACGGCGATGTCGGTTTCGTCACGGGCCTACTTCTTTTTGTGTTGTTCCCGATGGCGCGAGGGGAAAAATGGGTCGCAATTTCTGAAGCAGCCGTCTTTGTACTTCCTTCGAACGCATAGGGCAAGAAAAGCCGACGGGCAAAATCGATTCCGTTCAAAAACCTTGCTCCAGATAACCTCACCCGGTACACGATAGGAAAACTATGAACTACAACCTCACAACAATCCTCGCCGTCATCGCGATCCTCTTCGTCCTGCTCACTTACATCACCGGCGCTCCGCTCGTGCCGGTCGCAGTCATCCTGCTGGGGCTGGCGATTATTTTCGGGGGAAGCGGATTCCGCCGGGTTTAGCAGAACACCGCAGTCATCCGCTTTCGCTGAAGCTACAGCGTGACAAGGGCGACAGCTCCGAAATTCTTCGCGAGCAGGCAGGCTACAAACCTAACCGCAGGCGATACGCCTGCCGCTACAGTCCGCTTGCTTCAAAATCGCGGCTGACTTTAAGAAGTAGTGCTCGCTAGAACTGCGCGGATGTAGTTGATTCATATCCAGGTGCGAAAGAAAGATTCAGATGTTCAGGCTCGTTCCCGACTATTGGTGCTGGTGGATGAATCGAACGTCGGCAGTTCTGTGCGGACTGCGGGACGCGGCCTCGATTGGTTAAAGCTCCGCGATTTCCTAGCAGGGCCAAATACCGGACGCGACTTGATCGAGATGGTGGTCTATGCCGGACTCCCGCCCGCCATTCCAACCTGGCAGGAGGAACGGGACAAGAAAAACAAGTTCGTCCATTGGCTGCGCTCCAATGGATTCATGGTCGTGACCAAAGACGGCGCGCCCGCCGAAGAAGGTCATTACAAGGCGAACGTGGACGTGATGATGGCGATCGACGCGCTCGAGCTTTGCATCGAGATGCGACCCGATGTTGTAATCCTGGTGACTGGTGACGCCGATTTTGCTTATCTCGCCATCAAATTACGCCGGCACGGGATCCGCGTGGAAGTCGCGTCAGTCGCCGCAAATCTCGGGAACATATTGAGATCAGCCGCGAACGACGTGATCGATCTGGCTCCGCTCTTTCGGACGTTCGAGATCAAACAAGTTCAGGATGATGCGCCAGCGCAGGTATCACATCGAACGCCGCAGCAGCAGGAACAGCGCCGAGGCAGGCCTCGGTTTCGTCCCGTTGCTACATCGCGACAAGCGCGCGAAGGTTGAGGCTTATGGGACACAGCCAAGGCAGAGATAACGTTAAGAAACGCGCAAGACGCCGAAAAAAGATGGAGCGCCTCGCGCTCGCTAAGAAAAAGAAGGCAGCGAAATAACGTGCTGCGACTTCGGCTTGTTACCGATCTCATCTGCTTGCCGCGTTGCTAAATCAGCCGCGCAATAGCGACCGGGTGGTGGGTGACAGCTTCAATATTTCCGACGCTCTATCAAGATAGCGGGTCAGTCCGACCGAGACTTCGTCGCGCCATTGTTCCGATTGTGCGAGAGCGGCTCCGTAATTTTCGTACGCTGCCGAATCCTGAAAGGTCGAAAACCAGACAAAGACATTCTCGCCCTCGCGCACCGGAAGAGCCGGGAAAGTGTTCTCGCTATTTTCTGTCACGAAATACGCAGAAATTGTCGCGCCCAGGTTTGTCGCCACAGGCTTGAGCGTGCGCTCGAAGAAATTGATAAAGTCGGAAGGAACCGAACGCTCAAAATAATAAATGGTCGCACCGATGAGGCTCGTCGGAACTTCTTGTGATCCCACCGGAGACCGCTTCATATCTTCAAGCGAAAATCCGGACGTCCGAAGCGCTGGACGCAGCAACAGGACATTATCAGAGTCAATCATGGTAGCATTGGCGGCTTCCCGGTGCGTTTTCCAAACAGGTCCACCGTAAAAATCACTCACCGCTTTTGCACGCGAGGTCATATCAGAAAAACCTCTGAGCCAGACGAAGCGATCTGGATGATCGAGATCTCTAAATTGACCGATGACTTTTATTCCGAGCGTCTCCTGGGGTTCGATAAATTCCCGGTCGAATAAATCTATCAAGACATCACGTTTGCCAGGGTGCAGCGTGTATTGCCTTAACTCAACGACAGGGCAGCAAAGTCGCGTTTTTTCAAAACTTTCGGCGATTGATTCAGTCATCACTCACTTAAGCATGGCCGGCGCGGAAATGAAAAAGGTGGAAGAGGAGCATTCGCCAGCGCTCGGCATCGCTGGCGGCGCACCCGCCACGGCGGGCCGGCTCTGCCGTGGCTACAGCCCTGCCGGCGACACGCCTGCCACTACAGTTTTGCGGTCGCCGCGGTGACCGCCATTACCACAAGCTCCATCATGCATCGTAAGCGGGCTTACGATGTGACGCTGGAACCTGTCGTATTCTGAGTTTGAGCAATTGAAACGTTGAGCGAAACTTCGGGCCGTGAAAGACCTTACTCAGGGTTCAGTAACCTGCCTTCGCCAAGGCTACGGCATGGCGGGGCGAGCGGTTTGAACACGCGGAGCGTTTGTAGAGGCAACTAATCTATGAAGGATCTGACGACTGGCTCAGTAACCAGACATTTGCTGCATATGTCGGCGTTTTTAGCCATGAGCATGGTGGTGCAGACCCTTTATTTGCTGGCCGATCTTTACTGGGTGGGACATCTGGGAAAGGAAGCGATCGCTGCGGTTGGTGTCGCGGGCAACATCACAATGATTGTGCTGGCGCTCACCCAGATGCTGGGTGTGGGAACAACCACGTTAATCTCGCAAGCCGCCGGCAGAAAAGATCAGCCACACGCAGAGCTGGCTTTCAATCAGTCTTTCGTCATGTCGATTGTGATCGCGCTGGCGTTGGGCGTTGTCGGATTCATTCTGCGTCCTGCCTATTGCGATTGGCTAAGCGCGGATGCGGAGACAGCGACATTGGCAAAGGCGTATCTGCTCTGGTTCCTTCCCGGGCTGTTGTTGCAGTTTCCCCTGGTAGCGCTGGGCTCCGCGCTGCGCGCGACCGGAATCATCAAGCCAGCGGTCGGATTTCAAGTGCTCAGTGTGTTCCTCAACATCGTGCTCGCCCCATTACTGATTTTCGGAATCGGTCCGTGGCCAAAACTCGGAGTGACCGGCGCAGCGCTCGCCACGTTCATTTCCATTCTCGTCGCCGACGTGTTGATCGTAATTTATTTCGAAAGGAAATATCATTATCTGCGTTTTCATTTTCCGCTGTTTCGCCCGCAAACAAAAATTTGGCGAGGACTGTTGCGGATCGGTGTGCCAGCCGGCGCGGAGTTTTTGCTGCTCTTTGTGTACATCATGATCGTTTACGCGATCATTCGAGGCTTTGGACCAGCGGCACAGGCTGGTTTCGGCATCGGCGCACGCGTGATGCAGGCGTTTTTCCTGCCGGTGGTTGCGCTCAGCTTTGCCGTTTCGCCCGTGGTTGGCCAGAACTTCGGCGGCCGCCACGCGGACCGGGTCCGGCATTCCGTCTATTCTGCACTTGGCATTGCATCGTTGATGATGCTGGTGCTCACGTTGATCGCATTCCTCGTGCCCGGGACGTTGATTCGCTTTTTCTCGCGCGACCCGCGAGTCATTGCCTTCGGCAGCGAATACCTTCGAATCGTTTCTTTGAATTTCATTCCAGCGGGAATTGTTTTTGTCACTTCCAGCATTTTCCAGGGAATTGGCAACACGCTGCCGCCGCTGTTTAGCTCGATGACGCGGCTGGTCCTATTTGCTCTGCCGGCGATGTATATCTCGCGGAGGCCCGGTTTTGAGATCAGGGAGCTGTGGTATTTATCAGTCGGGTCGATCGTTTTTCAGATGTGCATCAATCTTCTGCTGCTCCGGCACGAGTTGCGAAAGCGACTTAGATTCGACGAACCGGAAAATTTTATTCCAGCCAGCGCGACCGCGTAGTTTGCGCCGATTCAATTACGCGTGCGTTTTTTTCTCCCCGGCCGAATAGTTGAAACGCTAGCAGGCTGACGAACACGGCGACGCAAAGCCAGGCGAACCAATCACCGGCGCGGGTGTAAAACGTTTCCTCGCGCGAAACGTTTACCTTTCCCGTGATCGATACGAAACGACCGGGCACCGTAGCCGCTTCCGCTCGAATGCGACCGCGATTGTTGCTCAGCGTTAATAATCCGTTGCGCGCCGAACGAGCCAGGGCGAAACCGTTTTCGACCGCGCGCAGAACGGCCATGCGCGCGTGCAACCAACCATCCAGATTGAAGTCCCAGGCAGGCACCAGTAGCAGATTCGCGCCCGCGGCTGCGTATTCGCGGCTGAGCTTGGGAAAATCCATGTCCTTGCAAATCTGCAATCCCCAACGTCCCGAGGGCTCGTCGAGAATGACTCGTTTGTCGCCGGGTTTTTCGGGTTCGACGCCAGGGACGAGATGATGCTTGTCGTAGTTCGCCTGTAATTTCCCGTCGGCCGAATACAAACGCGAAGAGTTGAACGCGGCGGATGGCGTTTTGCGAACAAGGCCAAGGACAATCGCGGTGTGTTTATCATTCGCAGCAGAAGAAAAGAGCGTGTCCACTTCTGGCAATACACTCTCACTGATACGTCCAATTTTTTCCGGGAGCACAACAGCCTGTGTTCCAGCCGGAGTAACACGGCGAATCTCGTCAGCATACTCGCGCAAAAGTTCCAATGCTTGGTCTTCAGAGCCGAGATAAACGCTCATCGGCACATCTTTGGCGATGAGTGTCACTGCGACCGATTGGGCCGCGGCACTCGATTGCAATCGCCACTTGCCAAAAACAAGCAGTGCGCAGACGACGAGCCCGACAGCGACAGGGAGCACGCGCCGTTGCCATCCTTCTCCCCCACCGCTCAACAAGGCTGCCGCAGCGCCCGCAAACAGAAATACGATGAAGGTGATTCCCCAAGGACCGGTAATCGCAGCGATCTGGATCACGGAGAGACAATTCATTTGTGTGTAAGCGAGATTGCCCCATGTGCTGTGAGGCGACGCCATCGCGGTAAGATATTCATACGCCACCCAATAAACGGGAAAAGCAAGCGACGCGAGGAACAGCGATCCACGGCGAATGAAACCGCGCGCAAACAGAACGCCGAAGCCGAAAACCACAGCAGGAACTACAAAATAGAGAATGGTGATTTGCAGTGGCAATTCGATCGCATGCGTGACGTACTTCCATTGGTTCATTTCGCCGATCAACCACACGATCGCGCCAAGAAAGAAAGCAGCGCCGACGTGGAGTCGCGGCGCAATCGCAAGTACTGGAATCGGCGCCAACCAAAGCGCCCACCAGATCGGATGAAGCCCGGTGCCGAGATACGCGAATGCCGCAGAAACGAGGCCGGCGATGGTGATGAGAAAAAGTTTACGAGATCGCATCCGAAGAATGCCAAGATGTTGTCGCCCCCCGCTCTTCTGGCAAGAGGGAATTGGAAACACCAGAAGCGAGTTCCCTCTAATTGCAAAAGATGTACTGCTCGTTCGAAGGTGGCGAGATAGACTATCCAATCCAGATGCGAAAAATCCAAAATCCCGGAACGCCGCGCCGTAAGACTGAAGCGGGATGGAAATGGCGCAAAAATTACCACATATGGGACGCCAACCGCAGAATCTTCCTTTATCCGGAGAATTGGATCGAACCAAAGCTGCGCTTCCCGGCCCGGTTTCGCGTCCCACTGAGCGAATTGGCGCTATTTATTCGCCCACATTGCGGCGCGAAAGGCGTTCGCATTTTATTCTCCGGCAAAGATCGGTCGAGGCGTCTTGTTGCGGCTCAAACTTTGGCCCACACCCTCGGGAAAGACCTATACCGGGTCGATTTGAATGCTGTCGTCTCGGAATATATTGGCGAGACCGAGAAGAATCTCGGCCGTGCTTTCAATGCGGCGAAGGATAGTCATGCGGTCCTGTTTTTTGATGAAGCGGGTGCTCTTTTTGGCAAACGCACTGACGTGAAAGATAGCCACGACCGCTATGCCAACATTGAAATCAATTATCTCCTGCGGAGAAGTGAGAAATATGCCGGCCTCACAATCCTCGCCACCAGCAATCGCACCAGGATCGACAAAAGGTTGTTGCGAAGGTTTCATTTCATAATCCCTGTTCCGCAGCGAAAGAAACTGCGTCACAAGGCGTCTTCTACTTGTTAGGCACGTGCTCCCTGATCCAGAATGAGCGACAACATCAAAACGCGCGAATTTTCCATCAGCGATTACGACGCGGCCCTTGAGCTATGGCAACGAGTCGAGGGTCTCGAGATTGCCGAGGGTGATGACAGGGAAAGTGTTGCCCACTTTCTCGCGCGTAACCCGGGGCTGAGCAGAGTCGCGACCGACGGCGCTGCGATTGTTGGCATCGCATTGTGCGGTCACGACGGGCGGCGCGGATATATTTATCATCTGGCAGTTGATCCTGCTTACCGGGCGCGCGGACTCGGCAAGCGTTTAATGAATGAATGCCTCGACGGTTTGCGACGCGCTGGTCTTAAGCGAGCGCTTATCCTGGTCGCAAACGACAATCCGCGCGGCCGTAAATTCTGGCGCCGCTACGGCTGGGAGGAAATCCCTGGTCCTGTCATCATGGGAATTGACCTCTAATCATCCGAAAGCGCCAGAGCTCGCTCCCCGATAAGGGATAAGTAGAAATCTGTCGAACGTCAGGCTCGCACACGACACAGGATCGACGATACTTTTTCATGATCATGGTTCGCCCAATTACTGCTCTTGTTTTCTTAACAATCACACTCTCAGCTTCTGCTTTCTCCTGGGATGACGATTCGCATTATGTGTCGTTAGGGCCGCGTAACGGCTACTACATCGTGCAACCCGATTCGCATTTGATTCGTCAACTTGGTCTTTACGAAGCGCCGGTGATCGATACGGCTGACCCTTTGCGACACGGCTATGGCGCGGATGCGCTCGCGTTTCGGTTCAATCGGAACGGCGTATTGATTGCGCCTCCGGCCTACATCGTACAGGGATTGCCATACGATTTCTATACGAGCCGAATCGGCTCGCTAACCCGCGGCCGCGCGACTACGCAAGATGTCGAGGCGATGTTTGGCCGCAGTCATAACCGCGCCAATCGGGCGGATGGTTTTATGTGGTATTACGCGTTGCCAGTTTACAATCCATTCGAGGACCGAGGTGGCCGTCGGTGAGACGCGCGCGCATGCTGGACGATCGCGCGCATCGTCGATAGATTCGCAGCATGCGAGTCGCATTGTTTCTGGCGACCCTCTTTGCTGCAAGCGTTTCGGCGTTTGCAAGCGCGGCGAGCGTCGTCAGCCCTGATCATCCCCAGACGTTCGCTTACGGCGAAATGATTTGGAATCAGCTCTACCTTCAAAGCGCCGGCGGCGGGCTGGCGGTGCGGATCACATTCAGCAATTTACCTTACGCCAGCGACGACGAACCACGCAGGGATGAATCGTTCGACTTTCGTTTCCCCGGTATCAAATTTGATGCACCACGACGGACGTTTTTTGTGAGCAGCCGCGGCGGTCAGATGATACCAGTAGCACGGTTTCGCGGTGATCCGTTCTACAGCTGGGTGGATCTGGCGCCGGGCGCGAAAATTTATCTGCTTAAAGAAAGCGGCCGGGTGACGGCAATTTTGACAGCTACCGATCACCCGCGTGCGGGAAGCCAGTGGATCGAGACGGACGACAACTTTTCGCTGCAGAATATTTTGATTGCGCTATTCGGCCAGCCTGCTCCTGGCCTCCCATAGAACGCCGAATGGAGTTTCGCAAGCGAGACTCATTTCAGTTCCGGGCCCGAGCAATTGTCAGGTGACCGTTGAACGGCGTAGATCATAATCACAGCGTGTGAAGGTAAACGGCCAACATTTTCGAACAATCTGGCTAAAGCCGGACGACGAGACCGTGGTGCAACTCATCGATCAGCGGTTGTTGCCGCATCGGTTCGTGATCGAAGATGTTCGCACCGTCGAGCAGATGGCGACGGCGATTCGTGAAATGCATGTTCGCGGAGCGGGATTGATCGGTGCGAGCGCCGGCTACGGAATGTATCTTGCGGCGATCGAGGCCGCGCCCGGGAAGCTCGATGAGCAACTGATCCGCGCGGCCGCACAACTAAAGGCGACGAGGCCGACGGCGGTCAATCTTTCCTGGGCTGTCGAGCGCCAGCTAAGAAATATCGCCGGAGGGAAAAACGCTAAGGAGAAGGTCGCGCTTACTCTAGGCACAGCCAGATCGATTGCGGACGAAGATGCGGAGCATTGCCGGATGATTGGGCAAAACGGATTGGAACTCATTCGGCAGCTCGCAAGAAAGAAAGCAGGAAAGCCAGTCAATGTGCTCACGCATTGCAATGCGGGCTGGCTCGCGTTTGTTGACTATGGTTCCGCTACTGCTCCGATTTATGCCGCTCACGACAGCGGGTTGCCAGTTCACGTGTGGGTTGCCGAGACGCGACCAAGAAATCAGGGTTCCAAACTTACAGCCTGGGAGTTAGGCGAACACCGTGTACCGCATACGATCATCGCAGACAGTGCCGCGGGACACTTGATGCAACGTGGCGCAGTGGATTTGGTGATTGTTGGAACCGATCGCACTACTCTTACGGGAGACGTTGCGAACAAGATCGGGACATATCTGAAGGCGCTGGCAGCGAAGGACAATAACGTTCCCTTTTACGTAGCGCTGCCCTCGTCTTCATTTGACTGGAAGTTGCGAGACGGGCTGAAAGAAATCCCGATTGAAGAACGCAGCGCGGACGAAGTGAAGCAAGCCGATGGCTGGTTCGAGGGACAACAGGTCGAGGTCCGTGTCGCCCCGGAGAGAAGTCCGGCTGCAAATTATGGATTCGATGTTACACCCGGCCATCTGGTAACCGGATTGATTACCGAGCGGGGTGTGTGTGAAGCGAACGAGAAAAGCATCCGCACGCTTTTCCCGGACCAGGCGCTGTGAGCGAATACATAAAGTTTTCGTGCGAACGCGCGGCTACGGGGATTACTTCGTTTGGCGGGCTAGCCGAATTAAATGTATACAGGAGGAAACTTCTCGATCTTGGTCTGATCGGCGTGGATCCAAATGGTAATGGGTTCGGCAACCTTAGCGTAAGGGACGACGCGACCGACAATTTTTACATCACCGGTTCTGCGACTGGAGGCATACACGAATTGACGCTGGCAGACTGCGCAAAAGTCGTGGAGTGCAATTTCGACAGGAACCGGATCCGATACGAAGGTTCTGCGCTGCCCTCATCGGAATCGCTTACGCACGCTGCAATCTACGAGTCGGATGCAACCGCGGGAGCAGTTATGCATTGCCACGACTCCAACCTGTGGGCAGCAGTTTTGAATGAAGCGCCGACAACTTCGAAGGCTGCTGACTATGGAAGCTCCGAGATGGCGAATGAGATAATGCAACTCTTCACGCGCACCGACGTGGAAAGCAGAAAGATTGTTGTCATGGCTGGTCACGAAGCAGGCATTCTAACTTTCGGCAAAGATCTTGAGGAGGCATTCGCCGTCCTCATGCGCGAGAGGAAGGAATTTACCCCTGCATGACAATGCCATTCGGCGCGCCCCCCGCCGCGGCGAGCAGGCTGTGGTGGCGCCCTACCTATGAACGATGCCATTCCGTTGACAGCAATTTCGATGGACGTACGCTGAAGAGACATGCGTGAAAAATCTTCAGGTTCGAATGAGAAAGCGAGTGTTACTCGGCGAACATTCCTCGGCACAACGCTATTAACTGGCGCGGCTTTTCTTGCGAGAGGATCGGACGCGATCTTTGGAGCTGAGTCGCCAACGTCACCAAACGTCGCTACGAATCCCACCTGGAAGTTGGGGGGCGACCTTACAGTGAACCGACTCGGGTTCGGCGCGATGAGGCTTACCGGTGAAGGCATTTGGGGTTGGCCACCTGATCGCGCTAACGCGCTGAAGGTTCTAAGGCGCGCCGTGGAACTTGGCGTGAATTTAATTGATACGGCCGACGCTTATGGACCGGAAGTCGACGAACTGCTCATTGCTGAGGCACTTTACCCTTATCCGAAAGATCTCGTCGTTGCGACCAAGGGCGGTAACACCCGACCGGGCCCCGGCCAGTGGGTGCCGGATGGTCGCCCTGAATATCTTAAGCAGTGTGTCGACAAAAGCCTGAAACGGCTACGACTCGAACGTATCGATTTGTACCAGTTGCACCGCGTCGATCCGAAGGTGCCGATGGAAGATTCGCTCGGCGCGCTTAAGGAAATGCAGGATGCGGGCAAGATCCGCCACGTTGGGCTGTCGGAGGTGTCGCCGGACGAAATCAATCGGGCGCGCAAAGTTGTTCCGATCGTCAGCGTCCAGAACCAGTACAACATTGGTAACCGGAAATGGGAAAACACGCTGAGCTATTGCGAAAAAGAGCGTCTTGGCTTTATGCCGTGGTCTCCGATTGGGGGAAGCAGGGGCTTGAAAGCTGGAGATGCATTGGAAACGGCCGCTAAAAATCATGGCGTAACGGTCGTGCAACTTGCCCTGGCCTGGCTGCTGCACCGCTCGCCTGTCATGCTGCCAATTCCCGGCACGTCATCGGTCGCGCACCTCGAAGAAAACGTTGCTGCAGCGAAACTCAAGCTGACGCCGGAAGAGTGGAAAGCGATTGACGCCCTGGCTGGTTAAAGCCGAAGCATAATTAGGATCGAAGGCGTCTGCCTTTGCCGCAGCCTTGGTTCGAGAGAGCAAGAGTACCTACTATTGATGCCGTCGTAACTGGTCTACGAATCGAAAGACAAATATGAAGCTCTCGCGCCAGTTCGAAAAAGCGTTGATTTACGCTACGCGGATTCACGGCGGACAACTCCGGAAAAAAACCAGGATTCCCTACATCGCTCACATCCTTGGCGTCTCTGCGATCGCGATGGAATACGGCGCAAACGAAACGGAAGCGATCGCCGCGCTGTTGCACGATGCCGTGGAAGATTGTGGCGGCGCGAAGCGATTGCGCGATATCGAGCGAAAGTTTGGTAAAGAGGTCGCGAAAATCGTGGAGGGCTGCACTGACACGGATCAAACGCCAAAACCTCCGTGGCTGGAACGAAAGAAGGCCTATGTGGCTCACGTTCGGCGCGCGCCGATGCCGACGAAACTCGTGTCAGCTTCAGACAAATTGCACAATGTCCGTGCGATCCTGATGGATTATCGCAAGGAAGGAGAAAGACTCTGGTCCCGATTCAACGGCGGTAAACAAGGTGCTCTTTGGTACTATCGCACGCTCGTGAACGCTTTTAGCGGTAAACGCATTCAACTGTTAGTGCAGGAGCTGGATCGCACTCTGACTCAGCTTGAATTGCTGTCGAATAATGGAGTGCAAGTGAAACAGCCATCGGCATCAAATGAAGGACCCAAGGATAATACGATCAAACGTTAACGCGGCCCGGGGCTAGCGAAAACCGAATTCCGAGCTAGCATAAGCTATGAAATCAAAATACAACTCCGCTGGCAGGTTCTTCCTGATTTTCACTTTCATTTGCGCGGTTTCGATCGGAACCGCCGCTGCTCGACCGGGTGGGCATTTGGTCGTCCTCAGGTCGCCGAACTTTGGATGGAATTTGGCTTTCAATCTTCAGATCGACGGCAGGCCCGTCGCGAACATCGTGCAGGGTCGCCACTATCACGCATGGTTGCCAGCCGGGGAGCATGTCTTAACCGTGTACAAGGTGCCACACGTAGGTTATGTCGAGCCGACTTCGGTAACAGTGAATATCCAGCCGGGATGGACTAATGTGGTTACTGCCCGGTGGGATTCCGGTCTGGTTTATCTACGCCCAGCAGGGGCGTGGTTGACGCCCGGGGAGCTGTGGCAAATGCGGCCTTAACAACAACCATTTGATCTTCGGCGGAATGTTCCCAGCTCCTTTCGGCAGAAGGCGCTCGTAGGGTCTCCCGGCAGCAGTACAGTCCGCCAAGATAAGCCCGAATGTCGATGAACACCGGGCTGGCCAAAAACGAGTCGCCAGAATAGCATCAGGCCATGAACTCAAGATTTACCTCCACCATCAGACTCCTTCTGATTCTTGGTTTTGCTTGCGCAACCTCGATCGCAACAGCGGCCGCTCAGCCCGGTGGACGTTTGATCGTTTTGCGGACCGCGAACTTTGGATGGAATATAGTTCTCAATCTGAAGATCGATGGCAGAACGGTCGCGAACATTGTGCAGGGACGCCGCTACGATCACTTTGTGCCGGCGGGACGTCATGTATTGACAGTCTCAGCCGCGCCAAACTCATACTATTCTGAGCCGACATCCGCTGTAGTGAACGTCCGTCCCGGCCATACGTACGTATTCACGGGGTCATGGGATGGCTCGAATCGTGTTGTTCTCGTCCCATCAGCCCTGCCTCCGGGGCAATCGTACTAGCTTAAGATCCCTGTTCTCAACGAAGGTACCGCCTTAGCGGACGGTGACACCAAATGCCTCGGCGATAGATGATCCTTGAGAGACGCGTTAGTAGATCAGTCTCGGGAGGAGAGGTCGCGAGCTAGGGGGTCGGGGTTGGCGTAGGTGTAGATGTCGGAGTAGCACTCGGCGTAGCAGTACCTGAAGGAGTAGGACTCACAATAGGTACAGGGGTTGCTTCCTCTCCTCCTCCTCCTTCGTTGGGCTCTTTTTTGTAAGTGATGAGAAGCGTAGCGCCCATTACCGGGGCAATCCTCAATTCAGCGGGACCCGCAATGATCGCTTGGTTACTGATTTCCGGGAAATTTTGCGAATTGATACCGGTGCTAAAATCGATTCGAGTTGCCGTAAGGACATTCGCGATTCCACCGGCATCACCGCTTAGGTTCACACGGACCACGCCGCGTTCGGTGCCTCCTTCCTGAGTAAAATTTGTGATCTTGAGGAACCGATCGTCAGGGACTGTGATCGTGAGTGGTGAAGTTGTAATGATCTTGCTCTTGAATCCGCCCGCAAAAACAAAGCCACCATTCAAGAGAAAGAGGGCAATCAACCACCGGCTGAGATACATCTTGATCGTCATATGGGTGCCGCCGCATGGGCAAATTAAATTCGATTGTCGTCAGGTCAACGGTCGGAAATTCCATCGACGTCAATTTGGCCCTGCACAGATCATGCGCTCGGAAAAAGGCGTCTAAGAGGCGCTTCAGACGCCAAAGCGTTTTATTTGATCTTCGCCAGAATCTTTTCCATCTCGGTCCGGCGGAAGGCACGCATGGTATGGCTCTTGACGTTGCCGAGTGAGCCGATTTTAAGCATGAACGCACTCATCGTCTCGTCATCGGGTGCATCAAAGACGACGACAGCGTCGTATGCACCCATTGTCCAGAATTCCTCTACCACCTTCATCCCCATTTTCTCGGCCTCCGCCATCGCGGCGTCGCCCCGTTTGACCGTATCCTTGATATTGCGGATGCCTTGGTCAGCAAACTGAATCAAACCGATATAAGTAGCCATGATTTTTTCCTTTCGTCTGGTTGCGCCTTAAAACTATTCCAGAACGCCCTCCGCGCAAAAAGATCAACCGCTCCCTTCCCCCGTGGCGTGCCAGAAATCAAGAACAACACACCAGTGGCTCGTAATGTCGGTTCTATGTCCTACCAGGGACTCTGAAGGATCAGTATTCTGGCCCCAGACGAGCAATGAATCCAAAGCGGATTGGCTTTCTCGGTTTTGAGGGCGTCGCTGCATCGGAGCTGACGCGTGCTGCCGACGTTCTTGCAGCTGCGACTCTCGATGGCGGTTATGGAAATCGGATTTCGTGTTACCAGATCAGCACGATTGGCTTCACTTCCGAATGTTTTCGCGCTGAATCGGGAATCGCATTCCGGCCAGACAGCACGCTCGAAACAGCGTCCGAATTAGACACAATTGTCATTCCAGGCGGCGATGGACACCGGCGATCTTTAGTCGGTGAAACGATGGCCGACTGGGTCCTGGCGCGCATAAACGAGACGCGCCGCGTTGTTGCGATCGGCGGTGGAATTTATGGTGTGGCGCCAACTGGATTACTCGATGGCCG
>Ga0193729_1001031_pt1 | contig 14384 bp, 12 predicted proteins | sample U1c2metaG_FD_143036 | JGI IMG/M metagenome (GOLD analysis project Ga0193729, IMG submission 143036) | Soil microbial communities from a riparian zone of the East river system, Colorado, United States - U1c2 | ecosystem: Environmental > Terrestrial > Soil > Riparian zone | place: USA: East River... | reverse complement strand
CGGACCGACTCAGGCGCGATGACCTGTAGCTGGACCTTCCCGGTCTGCGGTATGGCGAGCGTCGCGTGCCCGCCGGCGTCGGTCATGGCGCCGGCGCCGCCGCCGGTCACCGCCGCGCCGACCGCCGGCGAGGCGGCCCCGCTGGCGTTGTCGTAGGAGGTCACCGACACGGTGATCGGCGCGCCCCGTTCGGCGACGGCCGGGGCGGAGATGCCGAGCGGGTTGGGGGATGCCGGGCACGCGCCCGTTTCGCTGAAGCATTCGGGGAAGAACAGGATGCTCTGTCCGGCCCGCAGTTCGCCTTCGCAGATGCCCACCGTCGACGCCTTGTTGTCGAGCCAGTAGCTCCAGAAGTAGTTCGCCGGCGCGCCCGGTTCGAACGCGTGCGTCTCGCCCAGGATCGTTGCGACGGAGTAGCCGAGGCCGCTGAACCATTCCCCGCCCCAGCTGCCCGCGGTGGCGAGCTGCAGCGCCCCAGCGGCGCTCGCGCCGCTGCAGCTGTGTTCGGGATTGCTGTCCTTGATGACCGGAGTCGTCGAGTCGGTCGTCACTTCGGTCGGCGCCAGGAGCGTCTGACTGACCCCCTCGACGCGAACAGTCACGGTTGCTCCGGCGAGCGCGGCCGGCGCCCCGGCGAGCGCGAGCAGAAGCAAGACGAACAGCAGCCAGGCGAGCAGCGTCGACGGCTTTCGAGCAATACGGAGAGAACGGGACATGGAGCCAACCCCTTTCCACGAGGGCTTGTGGGCTTCGGTCGGAGGCAGGTCTCCTGGCTCCCGGGCCTACCCCTCCGCGCCTTCCCGGCCCGCCGGAGGCGGTGTCGGTGGCTGCGCGCCGCATGGCGCGCCGCGGTGGGCATCCCCGGTCACAGTGGCGGGTCCGCGTCGGATTCTCACCGGCTTCCCTTCACCACCGACCGTATGAATGGATCGATCCTACTCGACGGGCGGCGGGTCGCGAACGACGCACGGCTGAGGCCTACCGCTCGACGGCGTCCTTCAGTCGCGCGAGCCGCTTCTCCCAGGCGGCCTCGGCCTCACGTATCCACGCGCCGGCCGACTCGAGCGCGCCGTGGCGCAAGCGGTAGCGCACCTCGCGCCCGCCGGCCGGCGAGCGCTCGACGAGCCCGGCGTGGTCGAGCGTGGAGAGGTGCTTGGCGACGGCCTGGCGGGAGATCGGCAGCGCGGCGGTCAGCGCGGGCACGGTCGTCGTGCCGTCGCGCAGCAACGACTCGACCATCCAGCGCCTCGTCGGGTCGGCGAGCGCGGCGAATACCGGACCGAGCTGATCGCTCAAGCGGCCACCAGCGCGAAGCTCGCGGCGAACATCGCGATCGGGAACGACGGGACGCTCTCCGTGACGATCACGCGCGTGCCGCGAGGAGCGGCGACGATCAGGAACTCGACGCGCGTGGACGGCTCGTCATCGCTCGACCACCACCACACCAGCCGGTGCGGAGCGTCGATCACCTCCACCTCGATCTCGCGCTCGGGCTCCTGCAACCAGCGCTCGCGACCTTGCTCGGTCGCCAGCGCCTCCCACACCTCCTCGGGCGACGCCTCGATGTCGATCTCCCTGCTTACCGCCATGCCGGCCTCCTTGACAACCAAATGGTTGCTAACTGGTGGTCGCCCAGCTGTTGCACCTGGAGAGCGAGGACGCCGAGAAGGACGTCTCGCTGTACATCAACTCCCCCGGCGGCAGCGTGTACGCGGGCTTGGCGATCTACGACACGATGCAGTTCATCAAGCCCGACGTGCAGACGATCTGCTTCGGCGTCGCGATGAGCATGGGATCGCTGCTGCTGGCCGGCGGTGCCGCCGGCAAGCGCAAGGCGCTGCCCAACAGCCGCATCCTCATCCACCAGCCCTCGGGGGGCTTCGAGGGCCAGTCGGCCGACATCGAGATCCACGCACGCGAGATCCTCGAGTTGCGCAGGCACGTCGATGAGATCTATGCGCGGCACACCGAGCAGTCGCTCGAGCGGGTGCACGACGACATGGACCGCGACCGTTACTTCACCGCCGAGCAGGCGCGCGACTACGGCCTGATCGACAGCGTCATCTCATCGCATGAGCTGAGCCGCACGGCGACGGGCTTCGGCGCGCGCAACGGCGCCGCATAGAATCGGGCGCGCCGCGTGGCGCGGTCCATCCCGCCGCTCCGCGAGGGCTACGCCTGTGGCCCGATTCTTGCCAGCTCAGCGTCCCGATCGGCCAGGCCCGCGCGCTCGGCCTCCGCCAACGCGCCGCCGTTGACGATCAGGCGCCTGGCGTGGTCGAGGTCATCGGAGCGCCCGAAGGCCAGCGCCGCCTTCACGACGCCGTCCATCAGGTACCAGTTGGTGAACGAGCCCTCCTCGAAGGAGCCGCGCAGGATCTCCTGGTCCCACTCGTAGGCCGGACCGACGTACTCCAGTTCGCCCCAGTCGGCGAACACCGAGTAGAAGTACGGCACCACGTCATGCGCCACGTCTTTGCCGAGCATGTTCAGAGCCGCGGTCTTGCCCTGGTTGAAGGCCACGTCCCAGTGCTCGATGCGCATCGGCGCGCCGTCGTGTACGACGGATGTGTACTCGCAGATGTCGCCGGCTGCGAACACGCCGGGCGTAGAGCTCTCCAGGCGCGATGAGCAGGACACGCCGCCGCGCTCGCCGATCTCGAGCCCCGCCCGCTCGGCCAGCTGCACGTCGGGCGTGACGCCCGCACCGATCACGACCGCATCGGCAGAAAGCTCCAGCCCGCCTCTCGTGACCACCTTGGAGACGCTCTCCTCGCCCTCGAAGCGCTCGAGCTCGTCCTCGCCGTGCACGGTCACGCCGTGCGATTCCAAGAGCTCCTGGAAGAAGCGCCCCGCACGCCCACCGAAGGTGCGTTGGAGCGTGTGCTGCTCCTGCATCACGATCGTGCAGTGCTTGCCGAGCAGCGTCAGCGAAGCCGCGACCTCGCAGCCGATATAGGAGCCGCCGATCAGCACCACCTCCTCGGCATCCGCCACGCCTGCACGTATCGCGTCGGCGTTGCCGAGCGTGCGCAGGTAGTGGATCTGCTCGAGATGGCAGCCGTCGACGTTCAGCCGGCGCACGTTCGCGCCCGTCGCGATCAGCGCCTTGCCGAACTCGATCTCGTCCTTGTTGGACAACTTTGCGGTGCGTGACTGCAACTCGAGCGCGCTCACGCTCGTGCGCGTCAGCAGCTCGATGCCCTGCTCCGACCACCAGTCGCTCGGGCGGAAGAAGGTCTCCTCGCGCTCCTCTTTGGCCTGCAGGTAGCCCTTCGAGCACTCCGGGCGGTTGTACGGCGGATCGGGCTCGCGGCCGACCACCACCACCTCGCCTTCGGCGCCCTCCTCGCGCAGCCAGCGGGCGCAGTTCGCGGAGGCCAGTCCTCCGCCGACCAGCAGGTAGTCGACCTTGCGGGCGGGCATGGCGCCACCTTACAACCCTGGCGGGTGGCGGACCGACCAGTGCGCCCAGGACGGAATGTGGTCGAGGATCCGCCACCGCGGCCCGTCTTCGTCGCGGTTCGGACCGACGTCCGTTCCGTCGTGGCTAGTGTCCAGGCGGAGGCCGGCGATAGTCATGAAAGTGTGGTCTGAAGGACTCGTGGCGGAGTAGATCGTCACCCAGCGCCCCGGTCCGGGTTGGCCCCAGCGCATGTAGTCCTGCGCCAGCGGATTGTCGTGTACGATTTCTCCGATCGAGCGAACGCCCGCGCGATAGAGTACGTAGTTGACCGTGCTCGAGCAGTCCTCTTCCAGCGCTCCACGCGGATCCGGATGTCCACCCGGTCCATAGGGCAGCGGCTCTAGCTCGTTCCCGGAAACGATCATCGCCTGCACCACGCTCGGCGCGCCCGCAGGTATCAGCGCCACGTGGCCATCGACCGGCGAGAGCGTCGCCCGCGAGCCGGCCACGAACCGAACCGGCGTGGCGGTCTCGGTCCGCAATCGGACCTCCGCGCCCACTCCTTCGGCGACTCCCGTGGCAAGCGGGTCGACGCTCGAGCCTCGCGACGCCGATCCCCGGTAGCTGGCCGCCCACCGTTCCACCTCTCCCACGTACCAGCCGGCGTGGTTGTACGCGAATATGGCGCGCCGATAATCCTGCGGGGCGCCCGAAGCGGCCAGGTAGTTGGCCGCCGCGAAGATCGCATCGGCCTGGTCCCAGCGGTCGATCCGCCCGTCACCGTCCGCGTCGACCCCGTATCGCGCCCAGGTCGAGGCGATGAACTGCATCGGCCCGCCCGCGCCCGCCGCGTTCATCGCGCCCTCGTGAGCGCACGAAGGATCGAGGTCGCGTCCGTGATCGCACTCGAGCCTGCCGATCGCCGCGAGGATCGCCCAGTCCAGCCCGTAGCGACGCGCTGCTTCCAAATAGAGCCGCAACGCCCGCGGAGGGATTTCCCGCTGCGCGATTCCCGAGGGACTCGCGCTTTGCGGCTCCGTCGAGCCGCCGCCACCTGCCTCGAGCGTCGCGCCGCCCGCCGCCGCGAGGGCGGCAACAACCATCAACGGACCCACCAGCAGACCCGCGCCGGCTACCGCGAGCGCGCCTGCGCGTCTCACGTTCAGGGCCGATCCGGGCCGAGCTGCCGTTTGCGCCTGCCGGCCACCTCTCGCGCGTCGCGCATCACGATCGACTCCGAGCTTCGCGCCGGCCTGACACGGGCCGGACGACTCTCGTGCCGGCCGCGCGCGGGGCGCTCACGACCCCGCGCCATGCCCGCCCCGCGCTCGCTCATCTGCTCCGCGAGCCTGCGATCGAGTGCCCCGCTCGGATTACGCGTCTCGCCTCCGCTCGGCGCGGGCTCTCGGCCGCGCGCCGCGGTCTCACCGGCGGCGACACGAAGCTCCTTACGCGACTCCTTACGCGACGCCAGCTCCCGGTCGATCTTCACACGCGCCAAGCGCCGCCCTTGCGGGTCGAGCCGTTCGTACTCCCGCGGTCCGTATCCGGCGAGGCCCGCAAGGGCGGAGTAGTCGCGGCGCGCGCCCGCGGCGAGGCCGCTCGCCATCGCGGCGGAGGGAAGAGCCGTCTGTGCGTCGAGGAAGCGGATTCGCTCCTCTCTTCGTTCCGCCGTGCCCGCCTCGCGGCCTCGCGCGTGCTCGCCGTCGCTCGCGACCCGTCGGGCGCTGTTCAACCCCCGCTGCTCTCGGGCGATCTCGTCCTCGATCCGCTCCGCGCGGATCGCCAATCGAGCCGCCCGCCGAGAATCCGATGCCGCCAGCGCTCGACCGTGTTGGCGACGGACACGCTCGAGCTGCGCGTGCATGGCGGACAGCCGGGTCTGGAGGGCCGGAGCCGCGCCCAGATGCGCACGAGCCTCGCGCTGGTCCGCTTGAAGCGTGCGCGTGGCCTGATCGTCGCTTGCGGGCCTCGCGCGTGTCGCGGCGACCCGCGCGGCCGTCCCTCCCGGCTCAACGTCTGGGGGACGTATGGAGAGCCGTTCTTTGACCGCGCGTGCCCCGCCGATCGCCCTGCGCGGAGGATCCAGCGCGTCTCTCACGCGTCGCGCAAGGCTGAGCCGCCCTCTGAGCCGATCATCGCCGAGCGCGCCTCCGGCGATCTGCAGCGCCTGGTGACGTCGAGCGAACGCGCCCCACCAGAATGCCGACATCAGCAGCCACTGAGTCCACCAGCCGAGCGCTTCGAGGTTCGCCAGAATCGCGAGCACCGCCAGGATCACGCCCAGCAGGAACGAGAACAGCAGCTTCGAGATGACCGCGCCGAGCAGTTGCGCGGCCCACTTGCGAAAGACCGCTCGCCCTCCGTCGCCGAGCGCCGGGGCGAGCACCGCCGCGGGGGCCAGCATCAGATACAGCAGGCTGAGCAGCGCCGACGCCAGCAGCCGCAGCGCGACGAACCCGAGCAGCAGCAACATCCCGAGCACGCCGGCCGTGATCAGCAGGAGCCCTCCGACCCTTGCCGAGGTCCCTCGCTGAGTGCGGAACTCGGCCTCAGCCGAGGTCGGACCGCGACAGCTCGTCGCGTCTTCGGCCTGACAGACAGCCCGCAGGAGCGAGCCCGGGTCGTTGATCGCGTTGCGCGCCGGCCCGTTGGCTGGGAGCGCGAGGAAGATCGCACCGTTCGTCCGCGCGGTACGCAGCAGGCGCGCGCTGTATTCAAGCGTCTTTGCCTCGGCGCTCCCGCGTGCCGCGCACACCGACAGCGACGAGTTGTTCAGCTTGCAGCGGACCAGTCCCAGCTCGCCCGTGGCGATTGCCAGTCCCGCCGCACGCAGGCGCGGGTCCAGACGGGACGGGTTCCGGCACCAGCCGACGTCGCCGAACTCCAGATAGCACCACGGGACTTCAACCGCGGTGGCGAACACCGTCCCCATGCCGTCAGCGAGCGTCCGACCGGCACGCCCAGGGGTTCCGCTGGCGGTCACTGCGAGCGTGCCGAGGCTCGCCTGGTTTGCCCAACCGCCGAGCGCCCCGACGGTGCCCGTCGGGTCGACCATCACCCACAGACCCCCCGCCATCATGGCGAGCGCGAGCAGTGCCTGACCCACCGTCTCGGCGACACGCCGGCGGATCAGTCCGTTGTACAGCGCGAGCGTCGAGGCGACGGCGAGCACGATCGCCAACCACGGCTCCGTGAAGGCCGACTGCATCTGGCGTAGCCCTCGTGCGAGACCATCGCTGACCGACGCGCTGTCCAGCAGGTCGATCGTGAAGCACCACTCGAGCATCACGATGAGCGCGTGAACGGCCCACACCAACGCCATCCACAGCGGGGTGATGAGAAGCTCCTCGACGGCCGCGTCCAGGCTGACCCCCAGCACACCGGTGTCGATATGCACGTCGAGCCCGAAGTCTCCGGTGGGGGCAGCCGTCGCGACGAAGCCGGATGTTTCGCAGTTGCGCCGACCTTGACCAGATAGCTCGACTCCGCCGAGCGCTCCTTTGCACAGCGGACTGCCCAGGCCGTTGCTCACCAATGGATCGGGTTCGCCTCGTGGCGAATCGCCGGCCTGCGCGTCACCGCCCGAGGCGCCGGCCGGCGATGTCCCCGCGATCGTGAGCGGCGGGCCGTTCGGCGCTACTCTCGGCAGTTCGGGCGAACGAGCGCCGGACGTCGGCCCGTCGGCGCGTCTGGAGATCTTCGCGGCCGGCGCCGCGTCCGCGATCGGGCGGCGCATGCTCGCGCTGGACGTCGCGCAACACGATGCCGCCGCGAGCACCGCCAGGAGTGCGGCCCGCACCGCAGTCGCGGGCGTGGGGTCCGGCTTCACGCGCGCGTCGGCGTGGTCGAGAAGGCGCGCAGCAGGGCCGGCACGACAACGTCGACCTGGATCGCCTCCACGCGTCCCCGGTGGTCGCGGAACAGACAGCGCCCGGCCTCGAACTCGAGCAGCGTCTGGCGCATCCTGCGGTCCTCCGGATCGAGCCCGAGCAGGGCCAGCGCCCTGCCCGCCTCGGCCTCCGAGCGCATCCCGAACACGAACGTCGCGCCGATCAGGTTGTCCAGCGACTCGCGCTCGCCCATCAGCGTGTCGGTCACGAGCTGCGTGCTGATGATCGGGACCGCGAGCTCTGAGCGGCCCATCCGTTGCAGCGAGGCGAGCAGACGGCGGCCTGCCGGATCCCCGAGCAGGCGCCAGCCCTCATCGAACGAGAACAGCTTCAGGCGCTCCCGCTCGGAGGACATCAGTTGCATCGCGAACATCGCGATCAGACGCACGATCTGCTCGCCGATCCGCTCCGACTGGGAGTACTCGCCACGGGGCGTGCCCGGTTCGGGCCCGGGCAGATCGCGGATCGGCAGGTAGGTGACCTGTCGATGCCCGACGGCCGGCAGGTCCACGTCGGGATCGGCGAATCCGAGCTGCGTCAGCCCGGAGCGCGCGTACACCTCGAGCGTCTTGCCGACCTGCTGGTCGGTCGCGTCGCCCTCGCGCAGTGCGTGCACGATCTCCAGGCACGTGGCGTTCGAGCTGCGCCGCATCACCCGGTCAACGGCGCCCACGACCGACGTCTCCCAGGCGGGCTCGGCGCGACCCGGCAGGAGATCGCGCAGAAACGACACCGCCGCGTCCTGGCGCAGCGGCTCGGGCGCGACGCGCAGCGGATCGAGCACGCCGCGCAGCGCAGGGTCTGGACGCAGTGTCACGCACTCCGTATGAGGCGCGACGTCCTCCAGCAGGTGGAAGCGATGATCGCCCTTCGGATCGCAGTCGATAACGCGCGCACCCGACAGGAAGCCCTCGTACTTCAACTTCTGATCGAGCGTGGTCTTCCCGGATCCGAGCGCGCCGACGCTGAGGATCGTCGTGTTGCGGTCGTTGTCCGACCCCTCCCTGAGGTTCAGCCTGACCGGCTGTCTGGAGCCCGTCAGCGTGTAGCCCAGGTAGAAGCCGCGCTGCGAGCCGACCCCGTGCGTCGCCGATGGCATCATCGCCGCCACCTGCTCGGTCGTGAGCGTGTCGTCGTAGCCCGCGACGCGCGTTCGTTGGGCTGGAAGGTGCTGCAGGAACAGCTGAAGCTGGTCGCCGAGCGGGCGGTGCAACCGGATCTCACCGTACGCCCGGCGGCACATCTCCACGCGTTCCTCCAGCTCCTCCCGCCCACCGGCGCCGATGGCTATCGCGAGCGTCGCGCGAAGCAGCGGCGGGCGACTTGACGCCTGCAGGTGGGCAAGCAGATCGCGCGCTTCCTGCGTCCGTGCATAGCCGAGGTCGGAAGCGCCCTGCTCGCCGTCGACCTCCGCGCGCAGGATCTGGTCGGCGTCCTGGATCCTTTTCCGGGCGATCCGCAGCGCGAGCTCATTCGGCAGGAAGCGGGCGTTCAGCGAGAGGTCGATCGCGAACGGCAGGCTTTCGGCCGGAGCGAACATCAGCTCGGCGCGAGCGCCCGGAAACTGCGATTGCTCGGGCAGCGCGCCGAGGACGAGTTGCGCCTGCCAGCTCACGCCGCGCTCGGCCTGGATACGCAGGAACCTGCCGTGATGCTCGACGTCGCCGTCGGTCCAGCGCAGCACGTCGCCCTCGAGGGGCGCCAACACCGCCGCGCCGTTGCGCTCGAAGACGAGGGCTCGCGGTTCGTGCAAGCCGTCGACATCCGGCTCGCCGAGGCCGCGACAGAATGCCCGCCGGATGAGCCATTGCAGCTCCACCCCGCGCGCTTGCCGCACGGGGAGGAAGTCTGCCAACCGCGCGTGGGCCTGGTCGGCGCGCATGCGCGCTCGCTCCAGCTCTGAAACGGCCAGCAGGCGCCTGTCGCGCATCGAAAAGACGCGGGCGAGCGCCTGCCACCAGTCCCTTGGGCCATGCTCGGCGGCCTTCGACACGTACGCGGCCACGTCGCGCTCGGGGTCGCGCAGGCTCACCACCACGAACACCGCCGGTCGAGTCCCGCCCGCCGCGCGCAGACGACGTGTGTGTTCCTCCACATACAGACGTCGCGCGCGAGCGTGGGACTGTCCCGACACGGCGAGAGCGGGGTCGTGGTCCATCTCGCGCGCGTACTGCTCGACGTCCGCCCCGCGCCCCACCCGCAGGATCTGCACATCCGCTTCGATCGCCTCCAGCGCTCCCAGCAGCGCGAGGAATCTGGCGCGCTTGCCGTCTTCGCTCAACCATTGATACGAGGCGACCTCGACTGCGAACGCCGCCCACACATCCGTCAGGCCATCGGCGAACACGCAGTTGCCGTACGTGAAGCTGATCGGCGGGCGCATCTCAGCGCACCTTCAGTCGCACAGCTCGCCGCAGCAGGATGACCTCCCCGCGCGGCGGATCGGACTCGCCGGGCTTCCGTCGCACGGTCACGTGCGCGCGGAGGCCGAGCCTCGCGAGTGCTCCCGTCGACACCTCGCGCTCGTGAGCGGCCCTGACCAGCAGCGCTCCAGGCCCCGTGAAGCGAAGACGACGCATCCTCGCGTCGGAGCCGTCGGGCAGCATCAGGATGGGCTGGGGACGCCAACTCCTCGCCGAGCCTCCTCCGCCGCTTGGGCGGCAATGACGAAGAGCGGTGCCGCCGCGGGGATCCGCCCGGAAGCGCACGATCGCCCTGGCCGCGAGATGAAACGGTCGACCCTCGACGCGGATGATCGTGAGCAGCGCGGAGCCCAACCCGGGGAACGCCAGGTCGCGGAGATACCACGGCGTCGCTCGCGCCACGATCGCGAGAACCGGAAGGTGCGCCGAGACGAGGCTGGCGGCGAGGATCGCAAGGAAGTAGACGACGCCGCGCACCGGGATCCCTCCCGGATTCAGCCGCACGCGGTCGACGCGATAGATGCGCCGCTCGAGGTCGAAAACCCGGCGATACGAGCGGATCTCCATCACTGGGCGCCGAACAGCGATCTGACCGTGTCGCGCAAGATGTTCACGCCGGCCGGCGTGGCGAGCAACACCGACACGATCCCGACCGCGAAGACGCCGGCCGCCTCCTTGAAGTCGCGACGGAAGGCCAGCACCGTCGCCGCGACCGCGAACGCCAGTCCGATCAGGCTCATCGCCACCGCCCGACCAGTGTCGCCGGCCTTCGCGGCGGCCGATTCCAGCGAGGCGCCTCCCCTTTCCGGCGCTTCGGCGCGCGCGGCGGCCCCCGGGTGAGACGTCGTCACCGCGGCGCCGACGGTAGGGGCAGCGGCCGACGCGAGCGCGCACGACGACAGCAACACGGCGCAGGCCGCGGCGGACGGCGCGGGCACGGCGCGCAGGCGTGCGACGACCCGCGCGCGCGACCGAGCCCGTTGGACAGGTTTCATTGCGACTCCTTCGCTGTTGGGGATGGCGCGAGCCGTCGGCTCACCCGTCGGGGTCCATCTGCACGGCGGAGACCTCCCAGCGACCATCGACCTCGGCCACGTCGAGTTCGTAGGCGAGCGTGTACCGAGCGCCGCGTGAGTCCTGCGCCTCCACGAGCGCGAGCACCGAACGCCTGTCCGTCGCCCAGCCGAGCCGTTGCAGCGACTCGAGTGTCAACCTGATGTCGGGTACCGCGACACGTGCGTGGCTCGTGAGGTCGGCGGCCAGCTCTTCCGGCGATGCCGCGAGATAGTTGCGCAGCGCGCGTTCCACGACAGCGACGAGCGCCGCGTCGGTCACTTCGACGAGCCGCGCCGGAGCTTGGGCCGGTCCGGCCGCCGGCGCGCCGACGAACGCCGGGTACCCGGCAAGCGCGAGGCTGCCGTTTGCCTCGCGCACAACCCCGACGGTCAGATACACGAGGCCCGCCGTATCCGTTTGCGCCGCGACCGTGTAGACGTGCTCGCCGGGGCTCGCCTGTCGGGCCTGCACGACTTCGGCCCACGCCACGCGCTGCTTCCCCGTGGCCGGCAGTCTGAAGCCTGCATCGGGTTCGACTCCCGGTCCACTCAGTGGCGCCAGCAGCTGCTCGCTGACCTGCGGCTGCGATGCGTCCCACGTCAGGTAGCGACGCGCAAACAGCGACGCGAAGCCTTCGGCGGCCAGGTCCGCTGGCGGTGGAGCTGAAGGCCGGGCCGCAGGCGCCACAGGACGCGGCGGAGCGATCGCGAAACGCGCGCTCGCGATCAAGCCTGCGGCACATAGCGCATACAGCAGATAGCGAGGAAGGTCGCGCGCGAGGCGCAGCCGCCAGAGCGGCCGCGTGGCGATCGTCACCGTTTGACCCGTTGGACGGCCGTTCACCGTTCGCAGCTCATCGCTCGAATCCGAACTCGGGCTGCGGCCGATCGGGCGCCGGCGTGACAGAAGCCACGGCAGTGGCGGCCGGCCGCGAGACGTACCGCGCGATCGCTGCTGCGGGCGCGTCGTCGCGCGCGGTTGTCCGACCGGCCGCGGAGCTCGCAGCGGCTCGCCGTGCGGGCCCGCGTCGGCCGGCCCTCCGAGGAGGTGCTGGGGCATTCGCAGTCGCGCCGCCGTGCGCGCCCGCGGAGCGGGCCCGCCCAGCGACCGAGGCATCTCCGAGCCGGTCCCGGCGCGCGGGGCGGCGGTGTCCTGCGCCAGCCGCCCGGGCCCTCCGGCCGGCGAGCGGTTGCGTCTCGATCAGGATCACCCAAGCGACCGCGGCAAATGCGCCCACGAGCATCGCTGCCGCAGCGAGGCGCCGCCTTTGCCGCTCGTCGGCAAGAGCACGCGTCGGCCCCGCGGGACTCTCGGGCACCACCGCGGACAGGAACTCATCCTCGGTGTAGACCTGAAAAAGCTCTTCCGCGTAGCGTCGCATCAAGCCGAAGAGGCACCCAGCGCGACGCCGTCGGCGCGATCGCGATGATCTCTCGCGAGCTCGCCTTCGGGCCCGATTCGGCTCAAGCGACTGAACGCGCGGGCGACCGGGAGCCGAGCGGGGATGTACAGGACCCCCGGTCGCTTGCGCGTCGTCGGGGATCGTCGCGCCGTCGTCAGTTCAACCGACGGCCGACGCCCCTGTCGGACAGGCCTATGAGTGGGGGGAGAAATAGTCATAAGCCGGTCCTGCTCACTCTTCCGACGTCCTTCGCTCGCGTTGGACATCTGGCTCCTCAGCGAGCATCAGCAGGGCCAGCCGCGCACGCGCCCGTTGGGCTACCTTGCGGTACTTCTCCTGCGTCCAGCCGGCGCGGCAGCAAAAGGCGCGAGCGCTTTCGCCGGACAGTTGCGCCGCCAGGGCGAGCCGCTGATCGAAGGTCAGTTGCCGCGCGCAGGCGCCGATGCGACGTAGATCGTCGCGGAGCATCACAACCGTCTCTACCGTGGCGCGCTCATCGACGATCTCGATGTCTCCCGCCGACGCGCCTCCGAGCTGCGCGGCCGTCTCGAACGCCGCCTGCATGGGACTGCGTCCGCAGAGCGCACGCCGGCGATCGCGCGCGCGGGACAGAAAACGCAGCTCGAGAGCGTTGGCCACGTGGAGGCGGTCCGCGAACGCTCCTCCATTCCGCACGTGAGCGACGAGCTCGAGAGTCGCCTGGCTGTAGCAGTCCTCGAGGTCCTCGCGGCGCAAACGGAAGCGATGGGCTCGCAGCAGCACATCTCGCTTGGCGCGCGCCACGATCGCGACCTCCTCGGCCGCGTCGAACAACCCGAAGCGCTTGGCGCGCGCATCGAACGGGCCGCCCATGGCGCGCGCCGGTTCACCTGCCACGGCTCGTCTTTCGTGCTCGAATCGGGTAGACACACACGGGTGTCGTACGCACGCCCGCGCAGACCCCCCTCCCAATCCCGTCGTCCGACGTACGCCGGACGCGAGCAGCACGCGCTCGAGGTGAGCACGTGAGCATCACCGACCGCCTCCGCGACCTCGATCGCCGCCAGCAGGAAAGCCCCAGGATCGGCTTCATCGCGGCGGTCATCAAGAAGTTCGCCGACGACCAGGCCGGCCAGCTGGCGGCGCTGATCGCCTACTACGGCTTCGTGTCGCTGTTCCCGCTGCTGCTGGTGCTCGTGACGATCCTCGGCTTCGTGCTGCAGGGCGACCCGGCCGAGCAGAACAAGATCCTCGACGGCGCGCTCGGGCAGTTCCCGCTCGTGCGCGACCAGCTCAAACTGCACTCGCTGAGCGGCAGCGGCATCGGCCTGGCGATCGGCGTCGTCGGCTCGCTGCTGGCCGGCATGGGCATCACCGGCGCGACGCAGAACGCCTTCAACCGCATCTGGAACGTGCCTTTCAAGAACCGCCCCAACTTCCTCGTCGCACATCTGCGTGGACTGGGCATGCTCGCGATCCTCGGAACGCTCAGCGTCGTCTCGACGACCGCTGCGGGCTTCGTCGGCTCGAGCTCTCACGGCGCGCTCGCGGTGCTTGCCGGCGTGATCGCGGCCTTCGCGTTCAACCTCGCGCTGTTCATGACGGCCTTCAAACTCCTCACCGCCGTCGACGTCGGCTGGCGCGACCTGCTGCCGGGCGTGATCTTCGCGGCCGTCTGCTGGCAGCTGCTGCAGCATCTGGGCGGCTACTACATCGATCACGAGCTCAAGCGCACCGGACCCCTTTACGGCGTCTTCGCCCTGGTGCTCGGGCTGCTCGCGTGGCTTTACCTGGGCGCCCAGCTGACGATCTTCGCCGCCGAGATCAACGTCGTGCGCGTCCGCCGGCTGTGGCCACGCAGCTTCTTCTCCGAACCGCTGCTCGACGCCGACCGGCGCGCACTCACGTCCTCCGCGGAGGTCGAGGAGCGCATCGAGCAGGAGAACGTCGAGGTCAGCTTCGAGCGGCCCGACTGATCAGTCGCAGTTCAGACAGGTGCATGCACCTGTCTGGGACGGGCCGCATGCGGCCCGTCCGACGGACGGCGCATGCGCCGTCCGAGCAGGCCCGCATGCGGGCCTGCTTCACCATATATCGACTTTTTTGGCTCTACCAAGCCATCTGCGTGCTGTCGCCAAAGTACTTGCGCGCGCAACGACAGCGCGCTATACTAACTAAACTTTCGTAAGCTCATATGGAGCAATAACTCATGACCCCACCTGCAG
>Ga0193729_1001030_pt1 | contig 14396 bp, 8 predicted proteins | sample U1c2metaG_FD_143036 | JGI IMG/M metagenome (GOLD analysis project Ga0193729, IMG submission 143036) | Soil microbial communities from a riparian zone of the East river system, Colorado, United States - U1c2 | ecosystem: Environmental > Terrestrial > Soil > Riparian zone | place: USA: East River... | reverse complement strand
GGTATGAGGGAGCACTGATTGTTGTCGTGGGAGATCACGGAGAAGGACTCGGCGAGCATCACGAAGACACTCACGGCATTTTCCTCTACGATTCGACGACCCATGTACCTCTAATTGTGAAGCTGCCGGAGGAACGCGATGCGGGCAGGGCGGTTGGCGCGCAGGTCCGCACAACGGACATCATGCCCACGATTCTGGGCTTGCTCGGCGTCGCGGTTCCGGCGAGTCTGGATGGCGATTCTCTGGAACCGTTCTTTACCGGCCTTGAGGCGGCTCCCCGCACCGTTTTCGGTGAAACCGAATACCCGCTGCAGTTTGGATGGGCCCCGCTGCGGTCGATTCGAAAGGAAGGCTTCAAGTTTATCGAAGCGCCGAAGCCAGAACTCTACGACCTCCATGCCGACCCCGGGGAATCACTCAACCATTACGAGCCCTGGGATGGAACGGTTCAGAGCCTGCGGAGGGCACTGGCGGAGTTAAGCACCAAATCACGGACGAGTGGGAAAACTTTGCCCGCAGCTGTCTCCGCGAACACCATCGACGAATTGCATGCGCTCGGGTATTTGGGCTCTGCCGACGCTCGAAGTGCGACGGATGTTCCCCAACCCTCGTTGTTGCCCGATCCCAAAGACAAGATTGGGGAACAGAATCTGCTGCACACCGCGATGATGGCGTCAGAGGACGGTGAGCCGGATAAGGCTCGAGTGGCGCTTGAGAAAGTGCTGCAATTGGACGAAAGCTCGACGATTGCTCTTAGACAACTGGGCCGGATTGAGATGGCTTCAGGGAATTACGTCAAAGCTGCCGGCTATCTGCGACGGGCGCGCGACACGCACCCGAATGACGCGACGGTCGCGATCGAATACGGGCGGGCGCTCGAGGCGAGCGGCGATCTGTCAGGCGCGCGGGACGCGCTGCTGGCGAGCCTCAAGTTGAACCCGGACCAATTTGAAGTGCGGCTCCAGCTCGGACGGGTGTATCTGGGGTTGAACGATTCGAACGCCGCGGAAGACCAATTTGCAGCCGCGGTACTCTTGCAGCCCGGAAGTTCAGAAGCACAGATCAATCTGGCAAAGGCGCTGATCCAGCAGAAAAAGTTTGCTGAAGCCGTGGGGCTGCTGGAAGCGGTTGCCGAGCCTTCGAGCCGCAATCCTGAAATATTTGAGTTACTCGCGCAGGTTTACACTAGCCTGGGGCGCAGGCAAGACGCGCAGCGCTCTCAATTGCGGGCCCAGTCGCTGCAAAACTCGAAACGGCCGCAGTGAGCGGCCGTCCGATGAAATCAAGGCAAATCCCGGCGTCGAGAGAAAAATCCGTACGCTCACATGGACCATGAGAAAACCACGCCGGTGATCGCCAAGCACGATTTTGTCGGAGTCGGCGCAAGGGCTTTATGCTCTGGTAGCAGAAAATAAATTCGGAGACCAGCGGCAGGCCCCTCCCCTACGGTTTCGCTCTGTCAACGACTTTTTCTATTTAATCCTTCCGTCATCGGGCGGAGGTCTTCAGCTTGGCGGCCTCGGCGCGCTCCTGTGCGGCATCCGCGGCGCGGCCCAGCTTCTCATATTCGTCCGCAAGGAAGGAATGCGCCTCGCCGGAGTCCGTTTGTACCGCCGCGGCCTTTTCCAGGTAGGGCAGAGCCTCGGCGAAAGTGCCGTTCAGAAACAGCATGCGCCCCAGAAGCAGGTTCGCGCGGTAATGGTCCGGCTCTCCCTCGAGAACTACGAGCAGGTTCTTGGCTGCTTCTTCAGGCCGTCCAGTGCGGGCATAAATGGAGGCCAAAGAATAGCGGGCGTCGCTCCAATCGGGCCGGTTTTCCACTAAGATTTCGAAATGCGCGGCAGCGGTCTTCAGATCGCCGGTTTCGTAGAGGCAGATGGCCAGTTCGTACTGCGCCATCAGCGCATCCGGCCGCAACTCAATGGCTTTGCGCAGGGGAGGAATGGCCTCGGCAAAGTTGCCCTTGCGCGAGTAAGCAATGCCCAGGTAATACTGTGCCGCCTGGATTTGCGGGTCTTTGGCCACCACGCGCAGCAGCAGCGGGATGACGCTGGCTTCCTTCCCCTCCTCGATGGCCAGGCTGGCATCGTGCATATCGTTGGCAACATCGATACGGTCTTTGGGATCAATGCGGGTGGGCGGGCTGGTCTTGCCAGAGGCCACGTAGCCCAGCGCGGAGAGCTTTTCCCTGCTCTTTTCGTCAAGTCCGTCCTGCAAGGCCTGCGGTGCGCCTTCGCTGATTCGCTTCACGAAACTATCCAACTGGATTGCGGGGCGCACTGCGGCGGTGTGGTTGCCCGGATAGAGGTTTATTTTGGCACCAGGGTCTGAGGCCAGATCGTAAAGCTCCGGAGATGGCGCGCGCACGTAAAGCTGGCTCCCAACGCGTAGGGAAACAAGCGCGCTCCATCCGAACGAGCGTTCGGAGTGGTCGCCGGTGGCAAGCGACGGACGGTATCCCGGGTGTGGATTTCCGATGAGAGGTAGCAGCGAACGGCCCTGCATTGCCGGAGGCGGTGTCTGCCCCAGTCCTTCGAGGACGGTGGGTGCCAGATCTACCAGGCTCGCCGTGGCATTCACACGTTTGCCTACAAAACGATTGCCGGGAAGTTTTACGAGCAGGGGCACGTGGATCGTAGAGTCGTAAAGAAAGATACTGTGGGTCAGTTCGCCGTGCTCGCCCAGAGATTCGCCGTGATCGGCGGCGACAGCGATCAACGAATTGTCATACAGTCCCTGACTCCGCAAATAGTCAAGCAGCTTCCCTACAGTGGCGTCCACGTAGGCGATGCCGCCGTTGTATGGAGCTTTCGGAAACCGGCTGCGGAACGGTTCGGGTGGATTGTATGGGTCGTGGGCGTCCCACAGATGAAACCACAGAAAAAACGGGCCGTCCTTTTGCTGGCCGAGCCATTCGAGCACGTACCCCAGGGTCACCTCGCCCCGGCGCTGCATGGAAGCCTCGCGGCGCTCCCCCGTCTTCTGCCGATGAAAGCCCGCGTTGTAGATATCGAAGCCACGCTCGAATCCGGAGGCAAACCCGTTTTTCGGATCGAGAATGATGCTACCTACGAAGGCCCCCGTGTGGTAACCCTGGGAGTGAAGAATATCCGGTAGAAATGGGACGCTTGGAGGCAGGCGATCGCCGAAGTTGCGGATGCCGTGGTACTGAGGATAAGTCCCTGTGAGTATGGTCGCGTGAGAGACCGGCGTGATGGGTGCCTGAGAGTAGGCATGCTCGAATACCACGCTCTGACTCGCCAGCGCATCCAGTTGCGGCGTCAAACCCAGCTTTGAGCCTAGAAAGCCCATCCGGTCTGCTCGGACCGTATCCAATGTTATTAGAATGACGTTAGGCGGGTCTGTGGCTGCCGCGGCGAGCGCGGGAAACAGAACGAAGAGGCAAAGGATAATGGCGCGCCGCATAAATGAAAAAGGAGTCTGCATTGTAGCAGACTCCTTTTTGGGAACCGCAGAGCTGGAGATCAGAAAATGATCTTCGCCCCGATTTGCGCCGCGCGAGCGCCGCCTTGGGAAAGGTACGGGTTTCCCGAGGCGATATCCGGTGTCTGTCCGAAATTCGAGAAGCTACTGCTCGTGAGTCTGGTGCTGCTGGGGAACGAATTGAAGTTAGGATGATTCAACAGGTTGAAGACCTCAAAGCGAACCTGGAGGCTCAGCTTTTCCGTGAGCTTGGTGGTCTTAATGACGTTAAAATCCCACTGCCGGAATCCGGGCCCGCGGAAACTGTTGCGGCCGCAGGTCCCTATGGTGTTGGGGTCCGGTATGGAGAATATCGCGTCGGCATTTGTGATGCTGGCGTTTCTAGGGTCACTGAACTGGTATATAGGCTTTACTCCCGAACAGTTTGGCCTTTGGTAGACCAGGTCCTGGCCGGATTCGTCGGCGGAGGAGCTCAGCAACGGGGTCCAGGGACGCCCAGTCAGAGCCGTCACTATCGAGCCGATCTGCCAGCCCTCTCCCAAACGTCCTGCGGCGCGCAAGCGAGGAATGTCGTAGACCACGCCAGCATTGAAGTTTAGTCGGACATCGGTGTCGCAAGGGCCTTGGTTGCTGCTGGGATTGTAAGGATTCTCCTCGATCGGAAGTGTAGAGGCACCGCCGCGGTTCACGGAATTGGTGTCTATGCAGTTCGACCAGGTGAAATTGAGCATGGTATTGAGCCCATGCCACTCGCGCTGGCGGTAAGTCACTTGCAGGGCGTTGTAGCGCTGGTACCCGTCGTTGGTCAACTGAATTACGTAAAGGAAGTTGGGCACGCCATTCAACTGGTACAAGGAATCGAACGGTCGTGCGCAATTCCCGGTGGTCATTTGCACATCATTCACCGTATCCCAGCACCCAACAGGCCGGTTATTCAGGCTACGGTTTAGAAGACTATTTGTTCCGTGTGTGCCAAGGTAGCTGACAGTGATTGCGTTGTTTCTGAATAGCTCCTGTTGAAGTGTGAGGTTATAATACTGGATTCTCGGCGTCTTCAAATCGGGAACGGTTCCAAAAATGTTAAACGGCGGTGTGGCCGTGGGATTGGCGCCAAAGGTCTGGAAAGGAATGTTCGGGTTCGGACTTCCCGCTTGCGGACCGATGCAAACGAAGGCCGGCGTAGTGCCAGGAGTATTGGTTGCCGGGTTGTAGCAAGTGTCCGGCCCGAAGGGCTGGAACAAAACCGGAAGGGTCGCATCTGCTCCGCCCGACGCTGTAACCGAGAACACACCGAGGTCAGAGTTTGTAAAAGCTCCGGCTCGGGCCCCCTGGAAAGTGTAAGGGGCGCTGATGGCGGAAAAATTCGCCACGTCGTAGGCCATGGCGTAACCAACTCGGAGAGCCGTCTTGCCATTACCGAAGACGTCCCAAGCCAATCCAGCGCGTGGGCCAAAGTTCTTAAGGTCCAGGTTATAGAGACGAGGGAAACCCTGCTGCACCTGAACCAGGCCATTCGGAAACCCGGTCGGCGCGCAGACTGTTGGCTCAGGCGGAGCGCAGGGGAAAAAATTGGATTCAATCTTGTCGGCGTCACCCAACGCACCATTGAGGTCCCAGCGCAAGCCATAGCTGACCGTCACGCGCGGGGTGACTTTCCATTCGTCCTGGAAAAACAATCCCATCGAGGGCTGGTAGAGGTGCCGTGAAGTATCGCCAAAGGAGCGGCCAGCCTGGTCCAGGCGGCCGGTAAGCAACTGGTCAATCAGGGTCTCAAAATCGGTTTGGAAACTAATGAGGCCAGTCCGCGCGCGATTTCGCAGGCTATACGTGGAAGCGTACTGATAGTTACCGCCAAACTTGAAGGCATGCTTGCCCTTCATCCACGAAACCTTGGCCGAAGTATCATAAGTCTGCGTAGGGCGGGTGCTGAGGGGGTAGCCCTGAATGCCTCCAGGGTTTCCGTAGGTCACCGAACTGGCATAGACCGGAGGCACACCGAAATCGGCCGGGTTCAGGGGGCCGGTGTCGATGCCCAGGCTCTTGGGATCAACCTTGTTATTTGGCGCCAGAATTTGTGAGTAACGCGACCAGTTGAAGCGCACGTCGAGAATTTTGTTGGGAGACATGCTATAGGTCCAGGTGGCACCGGCCAATTGCACGCGTGTGGGAGCGATGGAGTTGAATGCGTCGGGTGGGAGGCCGCTGCCAGGCGCCGGCGGAAGCGTATATCCTCCGAGAGGCGCAGACTGGGTGCTGTCCGCAAACGTATAGCGCCCTGAGACATTCATCTTGTCGTTCATCTTATGGTCAATCCGGAAGATGTAGCTGCCCATCTTGTCCGTATTGGGGCTGGAAATGGTCTGCGTGAACCCGCCAGTGGGCACTGCGGCGTTAGCCGCGGCGGGTGTGCACGAGACAAACCCACCAGCGCCATTCGAGCACGGGTAATACTTCAGGAGGTTCATTCCAGCCGTATTCACTGGCAAATTACTGGAGTTGACAGCGGGATTAGCGAAGTCCGCCAAGGCCGCAGCCAAGTCACCTTGCGTCGGAATGAGGACATCATAGGGCTCCAGCGCTTTGTTGCGCTGGCCTTCATATGCAAAGAAGAAAAATGTGCGGTCCTTGACGATCGGCCCGCCCACCGTTCCTCCATAATTGTGATTGTGATAGGGGAGCGTGGTTGGGGAGAAGAAGTTCTTGGCGTTCAACCAGTCGTAGTCTCCAAAATAGAAGGCCGTGCCGTGGAAGTTGTTGGTACCGCTCTTCAGCGTCACGTTGACCGCCGCCCCACCCTTAACGCCGTTCTCAGCCGTCGGAAGTTGCTGGACGGTATACTCCGCGATGGAATCGTTACCCAGGACGGAGGCCGGAACACCCAAGACGCCCGGCTGGCCAATGACCTCGCTGCCGTAGAAACGGTCGTTGTTCGGCATGCCGTCAATCATGTAATTGTTGGCGGTGGTGCGCTGGCCGCTGACGCTAACGTCCAGGAACCCGCCACCGGGCGTGCGCTGCACTCCCGGAGTAAGAGCCAGGATGGACTTAAAATCGCGACCCTCCGTCGGTAGATCCACGATTGACTTCGTGTCCACTTCGTTGTTCACTCCCGAGGAGAACTCCACCAGCGTGCTGAGTGCTTCCACCGTGACGGTTTCCGTGGCCTCGCCCAACTCAAGCCGGAAATCCGCCTTGGTCTCCTGGGCGACGGTAACTGTCACATTGCGCACCGTCGTTTTGAACCCCTGCGAGGAGACCGAGACCTTATAGACGCAAATAGCCATGTCGGGTAGCTGGTATTCACCGGCGCTGCCCGATGTCACGACACGCGTCTGGTTGGTGTCCGGACAGACGGCCGAGATAGTCGCGCCCCCCACTGCGGCGCCGCTCGGATCCATCACGGTTCCGGTAATTTCACCGGTAGTGATTTGCGCAGGCAGACAAAGCGCACACCCAAGAATCAGTATGAGTGCACAGGAATAGCGCAATGAATAGGACTTAAGCATTGGACCCCACCCCTTCGGCAAAATTGAAGCACCCTGTGGCCCGACCCTATAACTTGCGGAGATTCTATTCTGGGAGAAGTTTTTGTCAACAAAAATCCAGATAATTCTACAAATGGAACGTTGCTACTTTGTTAATCCTCGTCTGACCCAAATTGCGATCGCGCTTTAGGAGCACCCCAGGACCCAGGAGATGAGCATCGGTAATGCTCCGAATCGGCTTGAGGATCGCCGCCGATATCTTCCCATCGATGCGCACCCGCGGACGGCCTCTGACCGGTCAGCCGAATGCTTGGAGAATGTCTGTTGGAGACTGAGAAAAGCTGTTACGGTCAACATCATCGAGTTAGCGGAAGTATGAGAGTTCCAGGTAATACGGCGATCCTCGGATTACCCCGAGCACACCGGCGCCGCGCCGCGCTGCTTCCGGCGGCACTCCAAACGATTCTCCCAATAGTGACCCTGTTTTTTGGACTGTCTCCATTCGCCCGCGCGGACGATTTCTGGAAGCAGAAGCCTCCCGCGCAGTGGTCGCATGCCGAAGCCCTGAGGCTTTTGCGACACTCGCCTTGGGCGAAGGTGGAAGTTGTGGTGTTTCTCCAGGGAGAGAATCAAGCGAGCTATAGTATTCCCACCGGCACGAAGCACTGCGACCCCGATGCCATCGATGCAAACGGGAACTGCTTGCAGAAATTGCGAATCGACCTCCCCGTTGATTCTTCCCGGCAGGCGGATGGCGCGCCGAGGCTTTCGCCCTCCACCGCCTTCCTGGTGCGCTGGGAATCGGTGGTCCCGGTGAACCAGGCGTTTGCACGGCTTGAGGAACTCGGCGAACACGCGCTCGCCGCGTTTCAGGCGCAGGCGCCGCGGCTTCCGGCGGATCGATACGTTATCACGGTGAAACTCGAACAGCCTGGCTTCGTTGGATTCGAGCCCTTCGCGGTCAAACCGGCGGGAAGCCCAGACTTGCGTGCGACGCTCAAGACCCGCCATGGCATCGTTGTCCCGCTTGAAATGGAGTTCACTGGAACTGGGACGAGTTCCTCCGTCCATTTCTACTTCCCGAGGACCCTCGACGGCGGTCCTCTGCTGGGCCCCGGGTTCTATACGGCGGAATTCGCCTTGCGGGGGGCCGGCTTTACGGTGCACAGCAAGTTCACACTCGACCCCGAGTTCCTCCACTAACTTGATTTACAACGGTCAGCAAGGCGAGCCGTAGACCGAAACAGATATCAGTGCTGAGCAAGACTGGAGAAGGAAAAGTGTTTGAGGAATGGGTGGGGAGAAGCGTCAGTTTTTGGCTTTGAGATTTTGCCGCAGCCGTCGGAAAGGCTCTGCACTCAAAAACCTGGCTGGAGCATTGCATACTGAGGGGGGTGAGTGTATGTTCTCGGTCGCCCGGGAAGTCAAAATGGAAATCCCGGATAGATGCTTCCGCTCTCGCCCTCACACGCAACTGGAGCCAATTCATGAGACATGCCACTTGCATCCAATGGCAGGGCGCAATCCTTACCCTCCTTTTTTCGCTGATTGTTTTTCCGATGAATGCCGGGTTGCCCGCGGCATTCGACATTATTATCACCAATGGCAAAATCATAGACGGCACTGGTTCACCTTGGTTTTCCGGTGACATCGGAATTCGCGAAGGAAGAATCGCCGCAATCGGCAATCTCTCCGCAACACCTCGCAAGCGCACTATCGACGCTCACGGGTTCGTCGTCGCTCCCGGCTTCATTGATATGCTTGGTCAGTCCGAACTCACCGTTCTCGTCGATCCGCGTCTGCCATCGAAAATCTATCAGGGCATCACCACGGAGATCACCGGCGAAGGGGAATGCATCGCTCCGCTCAATGACACCATTCTCCGTACCGATCAAGGCGCTTTCGATCAACTCCACGTGCAAGCCGACTGGCGAACTCTTCGCCAATACTTCGCGCGACTTGAAAAACAAGGCATCGGCATCAATGTTGCCGATTACGTTGGCGCCACCCGCGTCCGCCGCATGGTCCTCGGCGACGACGATGTACAACCCAACCCTGCGCAGCTCGAGCAGATGAAAGAGCTGGTCCGCCAGGCCATGCTGGACGGCGCCGTTGGAGTCTCTACTTCTCTCGAGTATCCGCCCGCTCCCTACGCCAAGACCGAAGAATTGATCGTGCTCGCCGCCGAAGCCTCCCGCTTCGGTGGCATATATGCCACGCACATGCGCAGTGAGAGTACCGCCATCTTGCAATCTATCGACGAAGTCATTCGAATCGCACGCGAAGCGCACATACCCGTAGAAATCTGGCACCTGAAAGTTGCTGGCAAGGCTTCCTGGGGGCACATGCCCGAAGTCGTCGCCAAAATCGACTCCGCTCGCGCTCAAGGCATCGACATCGCCGCCGACACCTACGCCTATACGGCTTGGGGCAATGGCCTCTCTGCGTTCATCCCGCCGTGGGCCCACGATGGCGGCAAAGCTAAACTGCTCGAGCGCCTCAAAGACCCCAGTGCACGCGAGCGCATCCGCAAGGACTTGCTTACTCCTTCAGATGATTGGGAAAACGAGTGGCAGCAAATCTCGGGTCCCGAATCCGTTCTCATCGCCTCTGTCCTAAATCCCAAGCTCTTGCCTTTTCAGGGCAAGACTCTCGCGGAAGTTGCCAAGCTTTGGAACGAAGACCCCATAGACACCATATTTGATATTCTGATCCAGGACGATGCAAGCACTGGCATTGCCGCTTTTGGCATGTCTGAGCCGGATGTAGTTTTGGCGCTTCAACAACCTTGGGTTTCGTTTGACAATGACTCTTCCGGCGTTTCACCCGAAGGAATTCTCGGTCAAGAACACTCGCATCCCCGCGCCTACGGCACTTTCCCTCGCATCCTGCGCAAATACGTTCGCGAAGAGCACAAACTCACCATCGAAGACGCCATCCGCAAATTTTCTTCCCTTCCTGCTCAGCGCCTGAGGCTCGAAGGCCGCGGCCTTCTCCGCACAGGCATGTGGGCCGATGTCGTGATCTTCAATCCCGCTACGGTCCGCGACCTCGCCACCTTCGACAATCCCAATCAACTTTCGCAAGGAATGAACTATGTTTTGGTCAACGGCGTCCCCGTCATCGACGGAGACAAAATGACCGGTGCTCATCCGGGAAAGGTGCTCCGCGGCCCCGGTTACGCGCCCTGAACGCTCATCAGCGCAGTTTCCCTATATAGTTGAATTGCGATGAAGAGACTGAATCCAACTTCCTGAATTTGCTGATGCCCGCCGGTTTGTGGACACTTGGGCGTTTATCGTTACCGATCCGTTGCTGACGAAACACTGTTTTTGCCATTGGTTCCCATTGTCATGAGATGTGAGAACCCGCCGTTCGAGGTTGGCTACAGCTTTGTGAGTCCGAGCAGCTTTGCGAGCTGGGCGTCGAGCATCCTCACAGGAAGAAGTCTGGGCAGAGTCCAGTTCTTGAAACGTTGCGGAACGACCGCGTAGCGTGCCTTCGGTTTCGCCGTGCTGAGTGCCACGTGGACGGCTTCCCCCAGACGCTCAGGGGACAAGCCGTTATTACGTGCTTCGGCGACGATGAACTTCTGGAAGTTCTGCACCGCCTCCCAATACGCGGTCTGCTTGAACTCACTCAGATCTTCTTTTTCGCCCTTGTCGTACATCGCCGTGTTTACGGTGCCCGGTTCAATGATCACGACGTCGATGCCAAATAACATTAGTTCTCGCCGCAGCGCGTCTGACATTCCTTCCAGACCAGACTTGGAGGAGCTATAAGCACCGAGAAGCGGGATGGCAACTTTTGCGCCGCTAGAGCTGATGTTCACGATGCGGCCGGTGGGACCCTGCCTCTTCTTATCCGTTCCCAAAAGAGGAGCGAAAGCTTGGATTACGACAAGCGGGGAGATCATGTTGACATCCAACTGCCGCCTGTACTCGCTGGGCCTCAGATAAAGCAGTGGCCCACTCACCACAATTCCTGCATTGTTCACGAGGCCAACCAGATTCCTGTCGCCTATTATTGAGCCGACCTTCTGGGCAGCTTGATGTACAGCGTCGGCGTCCGTAACGTCCATCATGAGAGGCACGAAGCCGTTACCGAACTCGCTTTGCAAACGATCGGCGTCAGCCTGCTTGCGTACGGAACCGAACACGCGAAATCCCTTTGAAACAAGCACCTTTGTGGTTCCCCAACCAATTCCGGTGGAGACCCCGGTGACCACGACATCTTTGCTGTTCGCCATCGAATTTCTCCTAAGATGTTCACTGTTCATCTTCAATGTGTTCACTGTACACCTTCCCTGTTACGGGTGTCAAGGTGTACAGTATTTCTCATGCCTTATCCGTCGAAAACAGACCGCCAGACCATTCTTTCAGCCGCGGTGAAGGATCTGGCGCACAGGGGTATCCGCGACTTGTCATTACGGAATCTCGCGGCCTCCCTCGACCTCGCGCCCAATGCAATCTACCGTTACTTTTCCGGTCGCTCAGCACTGGAAGCTGCGCTAGCAAACGAAGCTGCCCGGCAACTGGAACTAGCGCTGAGGAAGGCAGCCGACGGTTGCGAACCGGTTACCACAATCCGCGAGATGTCATCTGCTTACATAAAGTTCGCAAGGGACAACCGTCACCTCTACGAGGTGATGATGAGTCCCCACGCGCCGGAGCACGATCCTACCTTCCTCCAAAGCCTCTGGACGTTCACTGTCGAGCAGGTGCAACGAATTGCCGGGTCGGACCGAGCTGCGCAGGCGTCTGTCGCGCTTTGGGCATTCCTACATGGAGCCGTGGCGTTAGAAGCCGCTCAAGTGCTCAGCGAGCGCAAACCTGCAAGCGGCCTTGAATTCGGGCTCGACGCGTGGTTAATGGCTGTCTCTACACGTGGGGGTCCAATAGAGGCACTCCGAATCAAGCCCACCAAGAAAACGGCCAATAAGAAAGTGCCTGCGCGTGAAAGTTCGGTGCGAAGCGGCAAGCACTGAGACTTATTGGTACTGACGGGACGCACGTCCTTATCAAAATCAAAATGACACCAACCTGAATCCTCACGTGTTCCGTGGTCCAATCGCTGGGCGGAAACGCGATTCTCCAAAACAGCGGCGAAGGCTTCACAAATTCAATACCGATCTCTTGTTTGTCTGATTGCTGAGGGCCGAGATAAACGACCCGTGCCGGTTACTGTTCGTCTGTTTGAAGATTGCCGAGCGTGACCTGATCGCCCGCGAACACTTTCATCGCAAGCAAGACTAGTGCGCCGTGGGCGCTCACCGCCAGCGTCTTCGTTTTCTCTGAAATCGGCTTTTGGCTGGGACGTGCTAGAAGGATGGAAACCGGCACCCCTAACAACACGCGCCGGCTGCGGCGCTGAGCATTCTTTTCGCAACTTGTTTTGAAAATCGATCCATAAAAAGATAATCGGTGTATCGGAAAGGATCTGCTTCAATCTTGGGTGCGGCTTCGATCCCGCTCATGCGCGGCGTCGATACGTCAAGAATTATTAGATCTGGTTTTAGGCGCTGCGCTTTCTCGATGGCGTCATAGCCATCAGTCGCTTCCCCACAGATGCGAAACTCTGTTTCGGCTTCAAGGGAATCGCGAATTAATTTCCGGATTTGAGCGAGGTCATCAACAACGAGGATGCGCTTTTGCATTGTCCACCTCGTGCCGGTGCATGTGGCTGACGGCCCCAACTCACTCAAGGTATCCCGCCAGCGCTGTCGTTTGATATACCTATGTGCGTGTACAAAGACTGAGGACTTTCGCCGCTCGAAGAGTGGAGTGACAGACGATTACCAATCTTCCGTTTAAGATTTAAGACAGACTGCCTTAATCGCGGGGATCAATTCGGAAAACAGTTGTGCTGTCTATCAATGCTTTCGCACCGAACCGTTCGGCTAGTTGCTTTCGCTTCGTAATCGTTCCAGACAGATATCGCTAAAATTAGCTAAAATACAACCCGCACTTTCGAGCACTTGCAGCTTCACACTTTCCGGCAAGTAAATCCTTTCATCGGGCATATGCAGGTCAAGTACCACGATGTCTGGCTTCAGGCCATCAACTAGTTCAAGGTTTCCGCGAAGTTAGCCACTTCACCTGCTACCTCAAGGTCGGTGTCGGCTTTCACATCCGTATAATCCCCGAACGAAGCTTTGCTATTCTATCCGCCATTAAAGTCTCTGTCCAAAACCGGACAGACTTCTCTCTAAGGTCTCTGCTATAGGTTTCTGCATGACTCCCCCAGTAGAGATTTTCCGAGTTGTGGAGCGCGGGCAACATATCTGGATAGAACCCTCAGAGACCGTCAAAGAGGCCCTGAAACGTGTGCAGTCGCTCGGAATGGGCGAATATTTGATTACCAACCAGCGGACTGGGTTCCGACTCTCGCTAACTGTAGATGTCTCTGCCGTCAAAGCCGCAAACGGAAACTAAATCCGCTTTCCTAACACCATCAATGCTCGCTGGGCTTACGCCGAGGTTCCAGACCTTTGGCCCGCCAGAAATTTTAGCGGGCCGCGTCAAGGTTCGTCAGGATTTCGCCGTTTGTTCGCGAGCCTCTATTGGCAATATGACGCTGTGCGGCCAACATCAACAATCCCGCCGCGATAATAATTCCCAGCAGTGCGACGGTGCCCAAAATCATTCATCCTCATCCGAAGCGATCCGACGCGCTGGATTTCCGCGATAATTCCCGAGCAATCTCTAAAACGAAAGGCCGCTAAAATTTCTAGAGGCCTTTCGTTCGCGTGCTTCCTAGCGGACGCGGCGGACGCGCACGCTCCCCGACCAATCTACTCCGCCAGAGCTAAAGCACCTGGCGGGCAGTTCTGCTTTATTGCGGATATCAATTTCGAATAAAGGTTCGCTTTATCCAGCAATGCGCGTGCTCCGAATCTTTCAGCTAGAGCCTTCGCGTTCTCATCGTTCCAGAGCGACAAGGCCAAAACACAACCAGCGTCGATGGAAAGTCCCAGGCAAAAGGGCACGGCTTCGCCAATGAATACAAACAATCAATTGTTCAAAATAGGGTTACCACGTTCCCGGGCGGTCGAGGCGCTTGCACAGGGAGACCCAATGGTGCCGGAGGCATAGGCGGCGGCAGCGACTACTATACCTATTGGGAGTTTAACCGGAGATGGGTGGTCACCTGACGAAGGTGGGTGGACCTCGGGGGAGATGGGTTCCGAGGACAATTTGGAGAGGCCCAATCTTCCATGTCCTGTAGCTCCCGAGAAGGATTCTATTAAATGCGGTACGTAAAACGCCTAATTGGCGGGGCATGGTTCTTTTTCCACGCTTAGTTGCGGATCGGATAAGAAGCTGGAAAACGTCCTGTCCTTCCCCTGCCCGTCCCAGAGATGCGCCAACGCTCTAAAACCGTCGTGCTTCAGTGCGAAAACGAAGTTCGGGCCATCAAACAGCTGACGAACGAAGGTCAGCTGGACGGTATCTATGGAAGGCGGGC
>Ga0193729_1001029_pt1 | contig 14400 bp, 12 predicted proteins | sample U1c2metaG_FD_143036 | JGI IMG/M metagenome (GOLD analysis project Ga0193729, IMG submission 143036) | Soil microbial communities from a riparian zone of the East river system, Colorado, United States - U1c2 | ecosystem: Environmental > Terrestrial > Soil > Riparian zone | place: USA: East River... | reverse complement strand
CTTACGACAGGAAACACGATCACGTTCACGCTGGATATGGTACGGGCGACGTGGACCGTTACGGGTACGCCAACCATTTCATTTAGCAGTGGCGGTACCGCTTCTTACAGCAGCGGTTCCGGATCAAATTCATTGGTGTTCACCTATGCGGTAGGCGCTGGACAGACGGCGACCAACTTGGCTGTGACCTCCATCAATTTGGCAGGGGGCACGATCAAGGACTCCGTGGGCAATGCAGCAAACTTGTTCGGCCCGCTGACGACCTTTACCGGCCTGAACGTACACTGACAACAGGCCGAGGACAGACATGAGGTCCTACACCACCGAAAAGCTGGGCCCGATATTAGTCCTCCACGTGACTTGACCCAACGACCGCATCCGCGCGTCCTTGCGTCATCGTGGTGAAGACGCAGCGATACTCCGCCTCCCGGATCGGGGGCCTCAAGCGGTGGGCAGATGCGTGGCAGCCCTGCCGTCGCGCAAGCGGCTGCGCTCAATCCCATGCGTCAAGAGTCAGAGCCGTCAGTATGAGGTCCGGCGAACCACTCGTCGGAATATCCTGCAAGTCGATAGATGAGTAGACCGACCCATTCATGGGCCGCTACGTCGACGCGCCGTAGATTCTCCGTTGCCGGCGCAGAAGGCCACCATAAATCGCGCCAATCATGCGTGCGCCAACCAACCGAAAAGGGGATTACGTTGAACCCCGCCTTTCGAAAGGAACCCATTGCCCGAGGCATGTGAAAGGCGTTTGTCACCAGCAGCCATCGTGAATGTGGCCAGGGATGGATCAATTGGGCTGTGAAGCGGGCGTTTTCTTCAGTGGTGAGCGATCGTTCCTCGATCGAAATGCGGTCGGCGGCGATGCCGAACGAGACGAAGTACCGCTTGCCAATAGCGGCCTCGCTTTGCCCAGGGCTCGATGGATCCGTGCCGCCAGAAAAAACGATCTGAGCTTTGGGATAACGAAGGGCGAGGCCGGGTATAACGGCCATCGGGTCACTATCTTCCTGGAGAAGGATCGTGTTCAAATATCCATGGATTCGCGTGTCATATGACCCGCCGAGAACGATGATTCCATCGATCCCTTGGTCCGGAAATCTCATTTCCGGGAACCGTTGTTCCAGTGGGGTCAAAAGCATGTTTCCGAGCGGTGACAGCGCAGCCACCACCACCGCGGCCAACGCGCCCCCGGCGACAATTGCGCCAGAGGGGCGCCGAAAGACCATCAGTACAAGCCCCAGCACCGCTAGAGAAGCAATGACATTTGAAGGAACGGAGAAAAACCCTATAGCTTTCGACAGTACAAAATGCATTGCGACATCCTCTCACGGAGCTATCGCCGATTTTTGGTGACGGCCTGATCGGTCAGGCGGCAGGGGTTGCGGGCTGACAGTTGGCCGGCTTTGCGATCACCTCGAGCCATCGGCGAATTTCACACCGAGAACCAGTTTTGGCAACTGGTTGTGGCCGTCAGACGTCGCCAATTTCTGCACAGCTTCGACGAGTTTGAAGACCACCACGTCAGGTCCTATGGCTTCGTCGAGGATCCACCCACGAAACGTGATCGACGAGTTCACACGCGAATGCTTCGCGATCCCGGTCAGTCGCAGATTGCGGTCCATGGGCGTCATCAATGTGCTCTCGGATCTCTTCATCTTACGCGGCATCCCGGGACATGTTCGTTCTGGCAATGGCCCGGAATTCGTTGCCAAGTAAGCTCGAGCGGATCCCATCTGGCGGGTGAGGGGACGGGCGAGATATTGGTGGCACGAGAGGAAGCCAGGGAGCTTTCAGCCATCCGGTCGAGGTCGCTGGACGCGCTACATTGTGCTTTCGAATGATGATACGACAATGTCTATCTCGGTTGGTTAAAAGGAAGTCTGCGATGCCACTCCAGTTTTTTGTCCGGGGCTTATCGCTGATATCGTTTAGCGTTGCTCAATTGTTTTTTCCACTAGCTCGAACTCTAATCTTAGCGCGAATCCTCAGCGGTTTCGAGTTTGGCTTTGCATCGGCCCTCGCCGCATCCTATTCGACTTTCGAACTTATAACCGATATCGCAATCCACCGCTTCGTTCTTGCCAGCCCTCGCAGCGAATATCGGGAGACGCTGGCAGGGGCACACGGGCTCTCCCTACTACGCGGCGCCGCAGCTGGCATGCTGGCGTCCGCTGCAGCTCCCGGTCTTGCCTATATGATGTCGCTACCAGCTGATTGGATGAGTTTCGCCTGGCTTGGATTAGCAGTTTTCATCAGATCGTTTGAGCATTTTGAGGTGAGGGTCGCGGAACGGGACTATCGGTATAATGCACAGTTATTGATGAATCTGATTTCCAATGGAACTGCATTGGTGGTGATGATTGCAACTTGGTTCTACGTTCAGGATCACACGATCTACATAGCAATGCTATTTGCGCAAAATATCTCGTACGTTCTCGCAAGCCATTGGTTCGCTAAAAGCCCTTATCGTTTTGATTTCCGATCAGCGTATTTTCGCAAAGCTGCGCGTTTCGCATATCCGTTGGTCCTCAACGGCGTCGGACTCGCCGCAGTTAGTCAAGGCGATCGGCTATTGGTGGGCTCGGTTCTCGACCTGCCAACACTAGGCGTCTACTCCGTAATGATGCTAACGGTAACTGTTCCCATAGGAGCTGTTATCCAGATTTCCAGCTCCCTGGCTCTCGCCGGGCTACATAACGCTGCTGCGGATCGGGAGCGCCTTCAGTGCAGGCTCCTGTTGTATATGCGCGTTATGCTTATTCTGGGTGTGTGCTTCGCGTTCGGCCTTCTCGCTTTCATGAACGTCCTCGTTCCATTCGTGTTCGGACCGCGGTTCACAGTTGCGGAGGGTATCGTTGCTCTGCTTGCTGCGCTGAGCTTTCTAAACCTTGCGCGTGCTGAACCGACAACGTCAGTGCTTCTCGTCAATCATAGGACGCGCGCCTTGGCGATCCTTAGCTTGTCCGCCGTGCTTGGCCTGCTCGCCGCGACCGTTCTTGCGCTATCTTATGGTAACCTCTATACGGTGGTGTTGGGCAGGCTTATCGGCGAAATTTTTGGGTTCGCAATAACGATGACGATCTTACGGGGTTACATTGGGGAACTCGGGTGGCGTCCGTTCATCGGGAGTTGGTGGGCCGGAGGTTGGATTATTGCTGCAATTATTTTTGATGTATTTTATCCCTTGCCGGAAACCTCCTCTTTGCGCCTTGGCATATTTGCCGCTCTTGCGATGCTCAGTGTCGGGGGGCTCACAATCAACCTGCGCTCGATGATCGTTCGAGCTTACAGTCGTTCATCCTAACGCAAACTGGGGATTTCGCCTCACCGCGGTGAAAGGCTGAAAGAATGTTGTCATTTCGTGAAATGGCGAAGCGATGGTTGCCGGCGTCTGTCAAAGATGTATTGCGGGAGCACCTATTGCCTCCGCCGCAGGAAGACGTCGTCCTTCACGACTATCAAGTTGCGTTTGAACCCAGCACGCAGCGCCGACTTTCGTTAGTCATTCCGACCATCGCTACAGGTAAGGCATTTGGCGGAGTTATGACCGGCATAGAGCTCTTTCTTGAAATCGGCAAGCGAACGGGAGCTGATCTTCGCATCATCCTTGATAATCCGGAGCCATCCAAGGATACGAGCCTTGTTGAGAAGCGCGCGAAGGCTTTGGATCTCAAGCCGAACGATATTGAGATTGTGCAACGTACGGAAAAAACTCCATTCGTAGGAGTTCGTTGCAACGATATTTTCTTGACGTTCAACTGGTGGATAACTCTGAATATGTTGCCAGTGCTTCGGTCGCAGAAGGAGCACTTTCAACAATCCGCACTCCCATTTCTTTATTTGATTCAAGAATATGAGCCTCAGTTCTATCCTTTCTCGGCTACTCATATGCTTGCAAGACTCGCGTTCGATCCGCCGTGGCCATGCTGGGGGATTTTCAATAGCAGCGAGCTCTATGATTACTTTAAGTCTCAGGGGCATCAGTTGGAGCGGACTTTCGTGTTCGAGCCAAAATTGTCAACCGCTCTCCGGCCTTTCTTGACCAAAGAAGAGTCGCGCAGGGCGAAGCGCATCCTCGTCTACGGCCGACCGGGTATCCCCCGCAATTGCTTTTCTGCCATTCAGAAAGGGTTAACACTTTGGGCCAAACGGTATCCTGAATATATCGACTGGGAAGTTCTGTCCGTCGGACTGCCGCATAGGCCATTTCCGCTGGGGGATGGCCGCAGGATGCGATCCATTGGAAAATTACCACTGGAGGCTTATGCAGAACTATTGCGAGAAACCGCAGTCGGATTGTCCCTGATGTCGTCTCCTCATCCGAGCTATCCTCCGCTGGAAATGGCTCATTTCGGGGTTATCACGATCACCAATCGGTACGCTAACAAGGATATGAGTTCGGCTCATGATAATATCACGTCGATAGGTGACATCAGGCCTGAGACAGTTGCTGAGGCGATCGCAGCGGCCTGCAAAAAATTCGACACCGCACCGGATGCCGGCATGCTTGGAAGAACGCACATGAAGTCCTTTCTGCTTCCGGGTCCCTTCGATTGCATCGATGAATTGGGTAAGGCGCTGAAAAGCGGCCCGTGGAGTGGGCGAGATTGTAGCTAACTTACGGCTGTACTTTCGAATGGCGTCAGCCCGCATCAATCCGGCATAGCAAATGCTGCTCCGGATGCTCACCGGCGCAATCGGGCGAGTAGAAGAACATGGCCGCCGGCGGATCTGGCCCGGCAAACGAGCGGTCATCGCGCGGGGGATGGACGACTGTGCGACTGTGCTGATCTCTGAATCGGAGATCGGCTTGTGTCTACACTTGATCCTAAGCTTGAGCTGGAAGTGACGACGGTTCGCCGGCTGGAGGTGATCACGGGTACTGGCCGGCGACGCCTGTCCACTGAGCAACGCGCGAGTTGGCGGCACAAAGGGCGCTGGTCGGAGTGTCACATTGTCAGTCGCCTAGTACTAACCTTGGCAAGACGGACTGAAAGTGACAGCTATGGACGGCGCACGTAGAGCGAATATTCACCGCGATGACCGTGGGAATCGAACATACCGGCGACGGCCTGTGCGACAGCCTGCGAGCAGCCTGCCTCGATGCGATCATGTGTCTCTATCAGTATCATGTCCACGCGCTCCAACCAGATGGCTGTCTCCGGGCTTTGAAAAATGGTTTTCTCGCTTCCTTCGATATCTATCTTGAGTAGATCGATGCGCGGCAATTTATATTTGACTAAAAGATCACTCACGGACATCGCGGAAAGGTCGCCATCCGGATCCTCTTCGACCTGAAATCCATTTGGAGCGGCATCGAGCGAGCGAATGCGTAATTGTGCATTGGTGCTCCATAATGCCTTTTCCTCCAGTATGATATTTTTATCGCCGCCGCAGTTTTTCTTGAATTGCGTAATATTGGCCTGTTCCGGTTCAAGCGCAATGATTAAGGCGTCGGGGAATTCGAGGCGGAAACGCAAGACCGAGTATCCGACGTTGGCGCCGGCATCGACAATCACTTTCGCGCTAAGGGGAAGATCAATGGCATCACGCCAGGGGCCGAGCAGATGCTGGTATTCGTGAATGTCGGATGTAGCCACTCGACAAGAAACACGGCGATCTAGACCTTTGGGCTTTAGTCTGATTTCCTTTATGCGTAGTCGCTTAAGAATGCGCTCGGTAATCACCCAGCGCCAGCCGATCATCCGGGCCTCAATGGGAGCGGAAGCGAGAAATCCGCGAAATCTTTCGTAAAGCGACGGCATATCTTGGGCCATCCTGTGTGATTTCCTATCGCTTTGGTCGGCCGATCGGTCTGATCCGCAAGCTTACGAGTCAACGCCTGTGCCGTTTGCCTTAACTTGCTCTTTGTTGATTTAGCGCCAAATTACGTTCCAACCAAGCCACCGCGGTTGCGCGGTTGGCAAGCGCGCGTCGTTCGATAAAATGCCAGGATAATGTTGAGAATGCCAGAGTTGCTGGAAGTGAGACGGCTATTAAAGCGATAGGCGAAATTCCAGGCCACAAGGCGGCGCCAATTTGCTCGCATGGAAAGGCATAGATGTACATACCATACGAATAATCCCCGACACGATTGTAGATTTTCAATGGCTTAACCGGCAAATAGCCCAGATAGAATATCAAAAGACTCCAGAAAAGAACGAAAGCTTCGCGAAAAAAAGGACTTCGGCAGGATAGCAACGCGATGCCACCTGCGCCAGCGCACATTAATAGATTCAAGTTCGGTATCAAGAGCTGTCGAAAGTGATAAACGACCATGCCGAGGACAAACGGGTAGGTCAGTTCATGTAGATACTCCAATGCAGGATGGTAATCATGTAATGGGTGGAGCAGGTCCAATCCAAAATAAAACAGCACATACACAGTCAGGAAGATGCAAAATTTCCAGGTTCGGCCAGTCAGGCCGAGCGCACCCACTGCCGCTACCATGCCATAACAAACAACCTCATAAAATAACGACCATAGTGAGCCATTGATTGCCGGCGGATAAGGATTCTGGGTAAAGACCCCCGGCAATTCGTACTGCAGCCATTTCAGACTAAGATTATATGGGATATATGAAATCGTCTCAACATCAGTAAAATAAGCTCGCATGGTCAACCGCGTAAATATCGGTCCGATCACCAGGACGGTAACTAGAAGGACGACCAGTAATCCAGGATATATACGCAATACACGGGCTGCGCAGAATCCCAATAAACTGGATCTATTTTCAAAACTTTGCGAGACGAAGAATCCAGAAATTACGAAAAAAGTTACAAGCGCCAGCGTTCCCAAGCTCATCGAGAGAGCTATTGATAGCGGCTCAACTGCTCCAATGCCCAACGAAATGGGATAGGCATGCGAAACCAAAACCGCACCCGCAGCAATCATGCGAAGGAGGTTGAAGTTGTTGTCTCGCCCGTCTGCCTTGTTTCTCGGTTGCGGCACACAGCGTCCCCTTGGTATAGTACCGCTGGAACTGCTCTTTATGCACGAGACGTAACGATCGACGCAAGCGTCATCTGCACTGCTTCTGGTTGGCACAACTGATGTGGTCGATACTTGCTTTACTGTTTTTATCTGGAATATTCCAAGTTAATGGGCAAATGGCGCTCGGAGGTAGCGCGCCGGCCGTTATTAATGAAAATTTCTACCCGTCTACACCGGCATCGATTGGCGGAACAGTAGGAACCGTTTCGGCGACCAACTCACCAGCAAGTTGGTCGATTACGGCGGGCAATTCTGCAGGGGATTTCGCCATCAGTAAGAGCGGGGTTATCACTTTTACATCCCAAGGAGCGACCGATTATGATGGCAGTGTTGCTCAAAAAAGCGCGACGCTCACGGTCCAGGCAACCAATACAAGTGGTTCAGGTACAGGCATCGTTGACATTAATGCTTATGCTGACGGCTCCGTAAATGCTCCGAGTGGCTCAGCGCAATATCCGACTGGACTTTCTGGTTACCGCGTTCGGCCTCCGTGGAAAGTGGCTGGATTTGATTATTATGTTGGCATCCCTTCCGGGACTTCACTGTCGTCGCCGACAAGTATTTCCAATCCAAATGTTACCGTCTCAGGCAACGCAGTCGTATGCAGTGGGAGCGGAGCATCAGTTACATTAAATGCGATGGATTTCACCGGCTATTTTGTTCATATTCCATCTGGGGGCTGCTCATCACTTACAATTACGAACTCGAATTTTGCTTGTACCGGCAATAAGAGTCCGGCGTTCACGTTCTTTCAAGACCAGAACAATGCTACAATTGCGATAAAGGCCAGCAAGATCAATTCTGCAGATAATTGCGGGGCTTGGCCAAATAATGTTAGCGATCCCATCGCATGTGGTCGTAGCTGTACCATTGAGTACAACTGGTTCTACCATGCAAGTGAACGTATTGTGAGTATGGGGATCGTTACGCTTTATCGGTGGAATTTTATTGATTCTCCGAACACAGCAAATGGAGCGCACGAAAATTACCAACAATTTGGTGGAGGCACTACGGCTACCTCCGACGTTGTGGAATTCAATGCGAGCTATAATCGGCTTTCCCTGGGAGGAGAAGGCTATCAATTTTATGGGAACGTAACTCCCGCAACGATCGAATCTCCAGTATTTAAGTACAACACAATGATTGCATTGAGATCTGGAGGAAATATCACGATGAGTTATATGATCCACGGCTCATGCCATACTTCCGGTTTTGCCTGTACCACAATATCTGGAACTGGTGTCGTCGCGAATAATTATTTTGATCCGACTGGCGCATATGGCATATTTTACCAAGGCTCGCTTACAGCCGCGGCGGGGTGGTCGAGCAGCAACAATATCAATATGGTGACTGGCAGAGTGGTAACACCGCAATGAAGCGGATACTGGCTTTTTCGATTTTTGTTTCAGCCCGCTCGCTCGCGCTGTAGCGTCCGTCCGTCCCTCTTGCCCTCCACCTTCGCAATAGCACGGCGTCCAGGATGTGATGCCGGCATGTTCCCGGGCCTCGCTGCAGCCAGGCCAGGCCACTACTAAACGTCACCGCTTCGGGACTTCCAAACTGATTAACTTTCTTGGTGCGAACTGGTAGTTCTTCCGTCCGGTTGCCTCGACGCGTCGACGCCCATTCAACGCTTGCGCAGTTCGATGCCGCAAGGTTGCCGCCTCAGCCAGGTTTGCGCGTATTGCTGGGAAAGCTCCAATGAGTACCCAGCACACCCCCCAAAAATGCACAATGAAGCCCATCAGGACGGCAGTGGCGGTCACGATCCCAAGCGCTACTGACAACCGCTTCTCTTCAGGGGAAAGATTGGGCGAATTATCGATGGGACCGCGCCAGAATGGGCTTACCATTGTCAAAAAAACCAACAGGCTAGCGGGAATTCCATAGGCCATTGAATTCTGAAGCCAAAATGCGTCCACGCTCGGTCCATACAGATCCGTATTCGCTTGCCAGTCCCACGTAGACCCGATCCCAAAAAGCGGTGAATGCGCCACCAACGGCCCAGCCGTGGCCCAGATCGCTTGTCGATAGTACGCCGCTGCAGGACTTAGCCCTCCAAGCTTCATCAGAGTAGCGATCGGGCTTCCAGACACGGAGAATATCGCAGCAAGTGCCAGGGCTGCAACCGAACCAATCAGTTTCCATCGCATAACAGGGAACCGCCTGGTAACGACATAATAGCCCGAGAGGCCAAACGCCATGACATACGCAACCCATGCCCCTCGTGCCTGCGAATACGACAGTCCGATAAGCGCGAAGACAGCTATACTCCAACCAAAAAACCGATATGGGAACGTAAAGAAAGCCAAAGTGCCGAACCAGGCGCAGACGCAACCAAACAATATGGAATGCTCCATAGGACCCATGGCGCGGAGAACGCCATCCCTGAATAGGGCCTCTGCATGCTGAGCCAGTGCCTCTTCCAAAAATGGCTTCGCGTAGCCAGTGAGTCCCTTAGCGAGCTCGTAGGTAAACAATTTCCCGGTTAATGGGTCCAGCAGAGCAATCGCAACGACAACCACCATTACTTTGCACGCAAACCTTACTATCCGGACGGAGCTGTTGATCGGGCCGAGAGAGAATCGGAATGCATAATAACAACCAGTAAATTCGACCGCTGCAATGCTAGCTCCTTTAAGGCCAGCAAAACCTTCGGTGACTGTGCTTGCTAGCAGCATCCAAACAGCTGCAGCCAAGGCCAGGAGGTCTGATAAAACGAACACTCGCGCCGGTCCCCTCAGGTAACGCAGCACGGTTGTGGTGGAGATAATAATGAGCAAGATGCGCACAACCGTAAGGCGGAACTCCCCGATGAAGAAAGAGAATCCCTCCGGGAGGAAAAGCGCGGCAATGATCAATTTGAGCTGCCGCTCGGGATTAACATACGACGTCACCGTAGCTTGGCCGAAGGCGCTACCTGACCCTAAAGGCTTGTCACTCAATACTGGCGTCTTTTCCATCTCGAGCGCATCCATTCAGCAGGCACGGTAAGGACAGGCAAAAGACCTGCGTGCGATTTAGCTTATAGTCGAGACTACTGTAACGTATTGTCCAGAGCCGTCGTTGCCACGGTACATGCAGCAGACTCCATCCTTGTCGGTGTATTTCGGGCAACGCTGATACCGGCGGCGCTGCGCATCCATTCGCGCACGTCGATGAGCGGCACCATTGCAGTACCTTCGATCACGATACAGGTCAGGCGCCCTGTCGCGAAGGCTCCCGTGTCAATGTTAATCCGATTTGGTCGGATATCGGGCGTGCAAACCGGTGTATGTCCATGCACGACAAATTTCTCGAACCGCTGTTCACAGGAGAGAAACTCCTCACGAATCCAAAGTAGATCTTCTTCGCCCTGCTTTCGAATGGGAACGCCGGGCCGAATACCGGCGTGGACAAACAGAAAATCCCCGCAACTGAATGAGAGCTTGAGGGAGTCGAGAAATTTAAGGTGCGGTTTGGGTATAGACTTGGCCAATTCTTTGGCCAGTCGTCTTTGCTCAGCGGCGCCTGGATTAATCGATGGCTTGAGCCCGTAGGACACGAGAGTTTCGAGACCGCCGCAGAGTCGCCATTCATCCAGAACTGCTGGCGCGCTCAGAAAGAGATGAACGAAGGTCTCATGATTGCCCTTGAGAAAAACAGCTTCTTTGGTTCGTTCGCATCCGAGCAGGAGATCCAGCACTTCTCTCGAGGCCGATCCCCGGTCGATGTAGTCGCCGATAAAAACCACGATCGGACGACTGGATGGGTACAGGGCACAATCCACCTCGATCTGGCGAAGCAGGGCCGCCAGAAGATCAGCGCGGCCATGAATATCTCCGATCGCGTAAATCCGGAGCCCATCAGGTAATCTCGCCGCAGCCCGCTCGCTTTGCAATGACGGTGAATTCCACACAGTGTCCGGCCTTTGGAAGGATGTGTCTGGCGACCGAGGTGGGCAGCGACGCCAGAGTAACCGACGCTCAGAATAATGACGACAAACACCTTAGCGATATTTAATATTATGTGAATGGTAAAAAAGCGCTATTGGGGACTTCCTCCGACGATCGCGGCGTCTTCCGCTTTGGTAATTTTATCAAGCAAATTCAATGCGTTGCGCGGATTCGTCGAGTGCGGATCATCCTGCAGTCAGCCTGGCGCCGCTAGATTTTCAATCAACTTGCGCGACATTTTAAATATTTAATTGAATAGTTTGACTAAACGTGGTGGACTGTTCGCTCGGTATGGCTGGTTCTGTGAATTATTCAAATTTCTATTTCAATGTAACCACGCCGGTATTGCATGTTGTAACGCGATGAAATTCCCAACGGTTGGTGCAACCACCGCCCGATCTAACAGTGGCCCGTTTTCAAATGGTCCCAAGATCCACTCATCGCCCTCCACATTTAGAGGTTGAGACTGTCAACCCCGCTTCAAAGGTTGAGACTGCCAACCCCGACAAGGTCATTCGCTTCTCGTCCCCTAAGCCGTGGATATTGGCCACAGTGTTGAGCCTCGGGCTGTGGGCGATATTGGGGTGGCTTATTTGGTGGCTTTTCCATTGAATACGCCGCTGTTAAGGGCCGCGTTGTCGTCTGTTGTGGCACCGAGCTGGCGCCGCAAATTGGGGAGCCATTCGAAATTCCCCGCGATCCTGCGAGCGTCGGCTCGCCGTTGTGAACCCTCCTTATGTGGCGCCTTTTTTCCTCCAAACGACTCCGCGTCGGGGGGCGAATGTGATTTCAGCGCTTCTAGCCGTTCCCGCGCTTTCTCGATGCCGGCCGCCGCAGCCAGCTCGTAAAGTTCCTGTGCCTTCTCGGCGTCTAGGCGGACGCCATACGCCTGTGTTGGGCGAAGCATTCGCCAATCGTAGGTCTCGGCCATCAAAAAGGCCGCGCGCGCGCTGCCTTTTTCCACAGCGTATTCGAGCAAAAGCCGCGCGCCGGAAAAATCAGATTGCTTAATCAGAAACTCAGATCGAGCGATAACCCTTGCCTCATCCGCGGAGGAAATCGCGCTGGTCGGTTGGGATTGACGTGGCCGCGCCGGCGGTCGCGAAGGCTCAACTACCGGATCGTCCGGCGCAGCCGATGTCGGAGCGCTGCGGGTGTCGGAAAAAGCCGGTGTTCCTGCCGTTAGTTCGTCCAGGCTTTGCGTGTTCGGTACCACGTCTGTCATTCCGGATACAGCGTTCGACTCTTGGATGGGATGGTTGAGCGGTCCAGTTGGCGAAGCGCCGTCTTCAGCAACTGCGTTCTCGTTGTAAGGTTTGGCGGCCGACGCGCGAACGGATGCAAGTTCATGTGCCAGCGCTTCCGCCCTTGCCTCGCTTTCGTCGAGCGCCTGCTTCAATTCCTTCTGCCTGGCATCCGCAATTCGCTTAGCTGCCGGCGCCTCGTCTCTCACAGCATCTTCGCGTCCAATGTGAAGTGAAATCGCCTCGCGAGCAGGAACGAGATTATGGGCAATAACATCTGCGCCATCTCGCTCTCCGGAAACCTCCTGTTTCAGTTCGGCCGCCGAAAGGACGATTTTATGGAAGCTCGGATCTTTGGCGGGGCCAGTCCCTGTGAAGCCAAAATCGAAAGCGGCGTACCCGCCAATGATGATCGCTGCGATCGTGGAAGCCAGGATGAAACGAATATGAAGCCGCCTTGGAGGCTCTTGGATCGCAGGAACGAGAAACGACAAACCTTCGGTATTCTTCGCGCCAACAGTATCGCCGGAGACGGGCACCCAATGTGTTGGAAAAATTCGTAGAGGTTTACCGTCGATTTGGACCCAGCTGTTGCTTTCCGGCGCCCATCGGCCCACCTCCCAAGAACCTGACCATCCGTCCTGCAGGACAACGAAGTCCCCATTTTTGGGAGCCAGTTCAATTTGTTTCGCCAGCGCCATGAAAAGTCTCGCGTGCTTCAGGACGATACTACACAGAATAACCAATATTTAATCGAAATTCCAAAATTTAATAACAAGATAATGCTCCGCGCAAAGGTATTGCAGTGGGCCTTGTGGCCACCGTTCCGAAACAGAGCCGCACTGCACCTTCGGTGCGCAGCCGGGTCAAAAAATCTCTCGCTCACGAAAAAGGCTCCGCTCACAGGGGTGGCTGCAATTTGGGCCGGTGCTACGCGGCGAAAACGCCAGCTATTCACATCATGTTCTTGCGCAATATGACGAGAAACTCCTGTTCGGAATTTAATAATATTTAAATTCTTGAGATTTCGTGGCCAGTAGACGGCGTGCAACGATCGCGGTTGCCCCTCTTTATTGGTTGATGTTACTAGGTAATTTCAAGTGGTCGGAGTCTTTATTGCGTGCCGAGGTTATTCTGATGCCGGCTGGACGCTGTTAAATTTTAATATATTCTATTTTAATATATTTCGCTGGAGACTTAAATATTTAATTGAATAATCTGGCGGGGCGTGTTGGACTGCTTGCTCGGTTCGGTCGGGGCGGTTGATGGCGGCGGAATTTTCAAACCAGATCGATTGGGATGGCCAGGCACTCTATATCGAGGCTGCGACGGACGCCGGCCGGGTGACCTGCAGGGTGCCGCGTGACACCGTTCACGTCATTCGGCTCTACAGTGATGCCATCGGACGAGAGATCTACCTGGAGAGGCATCGGATCGTTCAGAAGCTTGCTCCCTTCCTGCGGGCAAAATTGTCGTTTGCCGAGGCCGGACAGGTGATCGAATTGCTGCCGTGTGACGTCGAGGACTGACGACGGTGCGAGACATCCCTGGAAGCAAATTCGCAGATAGGCTTCGCCCGCCGTGCTCGGGATGCGGTAGGTCGTTGCTGTTGGCGCGCATCAACCGGAGGAGCCCGGCTTCGATCTGGGCTGACCGCACCGGACACTGCGCCGCCATTGAAACAACTCCGTGAGCGCGAGCAAAGAGGCGCGCAGCCAATTTCTCAAGCGGGCGCTGGAATTGCCGTCATTTTTCAGCGCGCTTTCATGGGAAGGACTAGTATCTGGCCGGGATAAATGCGATTTGGATTTCGGATTTGGTCATGGTTCGCTTTGTAGACGACGGCGTATCGCATGCCCGCGCCGTAGGTGACTCGGCTGATCCGCCAGAGGCTGTCGCCACGGGATACGACCGTGGTCGCGTTCTTGGGCCCAACCCCGGCGGACGGCGAGCCTCCGTCTGACGGGGGGATGGCCGCAGTCGCGTGCGGCAGCTGTGAAATTGCAATGTCCTGCCGCTTCGCAGTTTGCGAGGGAGGCTGGGAGGGCTGGTGCGCTTGAGAAGACCCGACGGCCTGATCCGGCACGGAACGGTTTGCCCCCACCGTCGCCGGAACATTGAACGGCACCTCGGCGCGCGATTGGACCGCGCCGGAGCTGGACTCCACCTCGGCTAGCGCGACCACCACGCTCTGTTTGGAGGTTGCCCGCTTGCCGTCCGGCTGT
>Ga0193729_1001026_pt1 | contig 14421 bp, 12 predicted proteins | sample U1c2metaG_FD_143036 | JGI IMG/M metagenome (GOLD analysis project Ga0193729, IMG submission 143036) | Soil microbial communities from a riparian zone of the East river system, Colorado, United States - U1c2 | ecosystem: Environmental > Terrestrial > Soil > Riparian zone | place: USA: East River... | reverse complement strand
TGGCCGCTGCCGGAGGGCTGGGACGAACAGCGCATCGAAGAAGCGCTGTTCGGTGATCGATGTCCAGTGGAACAACGAACGCGAGTCCTGCCAGATTTTCCTGCCCTTAGAGAACAGCTGCAACGACATCCCCATCTGACGCTGCAGTTGGCTTGGGAAGAGTACCGGCAAGTGCATCCGGAAGGATACGGCTACAGTCGTTTCTGCGAACTCTACGGACGGTGGCGCAGGAAGCAAGCTGTGGTTTTGCGACAGGAACACCAGCCCGGTGAGAAGGGTTTCGTCGATTGGGCGGGAGCTACGATCCCGGTGCAGGATCCAGTCAGTGGCGAGATCTGGCAAGCTTCGCTGTTCGTGATGGTGCTAGGCGCAAGTTCTTACACCTACGCCGAAGCTACCAGAGATCAGCAACTGACCGCCTGGCTCAGTGCACACATGCACGCCTTTGAATATTTCCGAGGAGTGCCGCGGCTGCTGGTTCCGGATAACCCGCGCACGGGAGTGAGCCGTGCGTGCCGCTACGATCCGGATCTCAACCCCACTTACCAAGAGTTCGCGATGCACTACGGCGTTGGCGTGGTACCGGCACGTCCCTATCGCCCAAGGGATAAGGATCAGGCTTCATACTGCGAGGTGCGTGACTTGCCGTGGGGCGAGTATCGGACGACGGTGATCATCGAAGTGTATCGGGTGTGCTGTCCGCAGTGCGGGGTAAAGGTTGAGAAGGTGCCACAACTGCCGAGTAAAGCGCCCTTTAGTAAGCGTTTCGAGGAAGCCGTGGGGTTGGCGTGCGAAAGTGCATCCGTACGACAAGTAGCCCGGCAGTTTCGACTGGCCGCCAGCACCGTGCGAGCGAATCGACCTGCGGTATCTGCAGCGCTGAAGTGCGACGCGTCGCAAAGACCCGTTAATACAAATGGGAGTGGATGAGATCTACTTCGGCAAGCAGATGAAGTTCATCACCGTGGTCAGTAACTTGGGGACCGGCGCGCCTTTGTGGTTCGGGCAAGACCGCAAGCAAGAAACGCTGGATGAGTTTTTTCGAACCCAACTGAAGGAACGCCAGAGGAAGAGCATTGCGGCGGCTTGCGTGGATATGTGGCGGCCGTTCAGCAACAGTATCGAACAATGGGCTCCGAACTGCCGCATCGTGTACGACAAATTCCACGTTCTGCAGCACGCCAACAAAGCCATCGATGAAGTACGCCGAGCGGAGTTCTTCCGCAAAGGTGGGCGCATGCGCGGTGTCGTGAAGGGCAAACGCTGGCTGGTATTGACGCGCTGGATGAATCTGGACAGCCAAAAACGTCAGCAGCTAAACGATCTGTTCGCCCTCAATCGGCGAGTGATGAAAGCCTACCTTCTGAAGGAAAGCTTGGAGCGGCTGTGGACCTACCACTATGAAGGAGCCATGCTGCGCTATCTGCAAAGTTGGATCGATCAACTGCGCTGGCAAAGGTTGGCACCCTTCCAAAAGCTGGCCTTCCTGCTATTGGATCACCTCGACGGCATCCTCAATTACTGCCGCACCAAAGTACGCTTCGGAGTGGTGGAAGCCATCAACGGCAATATCAGAACCCTTCTTCGAAGGGGCCGCAGCCTAAAATGCGGGTCTCTACTAATTCTTGTGCAGAGCCCAAAACATTAACGTCGTTCTCCCCGGCGATTCGTTGCTAGCTATTCAATGTACTTGAAGCGAATCGGCGGCCGCAATTAGATGTCGGTGCCTAGTCCCTGATATGTCGAGTACTCGTACAAGTGCCCGGTACTTGCCAGAATGGAGTTGTGGGAAATGGCTGTTCTGCTACGCTACGTCAGACAGACCATTGTCACCTGTTGCCAACTGTTCCCAGAATGGGGCATTATACGGGTGTCCAAAGAACCTCTAAGGGTTTCTAAGGGACATTGGAAAAGTCAGTAAGTGGCACTTAACCTGGAATTTAGCGGTTTTTCTTCGGTTTTCTTCAAGGGCCGAGAGACAATCCCATCGGCTCCACCAAAAGAATGAGTTTCCAGCACCCGAGCACCAAGATCGAAGCGAGCCAAATTATATTCCATAGAACCTCCCGCCCGGAGTTTTTGCTGATCCACTAAAATAATTTATGGCCAAGCTGACTTTTCTGGGCGCCGCCGGGAGCGTGACCGGCTCGAAATATCTGGTGGAGGCGGCTGGAAAGCGGCTGCTTGTAGATTGCGGAATTTTTCAAGGCCTTCGTGAGCTCACGGAGCGGAATTACCAGCCATTATCGATTGATCCCAGAACATTTGATTATGTTCTGCTGACGCACGCGCATCTCGATCACACCGGTTGGTTGCCGGTGCTAGTGAAGGCTGGGTACGGGGGTCCGATTTTCGCAAATCCCGCCACGATGGATCTCACCGCGCTTTTGCTGAAAGATTCGGCTCACCTTCAGGAAGAAGACGCGTTACATCCGCAGAAGGAAGTGCGCGGACGCCCAGAGCGCGCGCCCATGTATACAAGCGAAGATGTGGATCCGGTGCTGCGCCTGATGAAGCCAATGCCCCGCTTGGGGGAATTCGAAATCGATCTTGTATACCGCGTTGCTTCCTATGACGCCGGCCACATTCTTGGTTCGTCAAGCGTGGAACTGACGATCAGCGAGAATGCCACAAAAAAGGTGATGGTATTTTCCGGAGATATCGGGCGTTATGACCAGCCCATTCTGAATGACCCGCACACGCCTCCGAGCGTCGCTGATGTTCTGATTTGCGAATCCACTTATGGAGACCGCGAGCATCCCGGAGGCGATCCGGCTGCGCAGCTTGCGGATATTGTAAATCGCTTGGTGCGTCGCGGCGGGTCAATCATCATTCCTGCGTTTGCCGTTGGACGAACGCAAACGTTTATGTATTACCTGCGGCAGTTGGAAGTGGAAAACAAAATTCCGCGGCTGCCGGTATATGTGGACAGCCCAATGGCGTTGAGCGCGACAGATTTGTATCTGAAATATCGCGACGATCACGATGTGGAGTTCACGAACATCGATGCGAACGGGCAGGGCGATCCGCTAAACGTTCGCGAATTTCATCTGACGCAGACCATGGAAGAATCAAAGGCTATAAACAATGTGCATACTCCCTGCATCATCGTGTCGGCCAGCGGAATGGTGGCCGGAGGGCGGGTGCTTCATCATTTGGCGCACCGGCTGCCAGACGGAAGAAATGCGGTGATACTAGCTGGGTTTCAGGCACAAGGGACGCGCGGGCGTGCTCTTCAAGAAGGAGCCAAGACCTTGCGCTTGTTTGGGCAGGATGTGCCGGTGAACGCGGAGATCATACAAATGAGCCAACTTTCGGCGCACGCCGGGAGGAGCGAGCTGCTTCGGTGGATGGGCGGATTGACTGCACCTCCGAAACAAACCTATTTGACACATGGCGAGCCTGTGGCTGCGCAGTCTTTGCAGGAAGCGATCACCGCAAAATTTTCGTGGAAGGTGTCGGTGGCAAGATATCTGGACACCGTTGAATTCTAATCGGCACGCGAATTATTTTTTTGCAAGTGGAACTATTACTTGGCCAACTCCGTCTATAGAAGCAAGACCACTCGCGGGGTAGGGGACTAACCACCACAGGGCAACCGACCGTTCAGTTCCCTACCCCAGTAATACTTCCGAGTGGCATTCCTACTGGTGAATTACCCGCTGATTTATACACAATTTAGAAGAAATTTACAGCATTCGATGTGCTGAAATGCAATTCGCCGAAGTGTCGGTTTTTGCGGGTGGGTTTTTGCGGGCAGTGGACGTTGCGGTCATGCATGTGCGCGGAAATCGGCTAAGTGCTCAGGAAGGCGCTCCAATCGCTCTTCCGCGGCTGCCAGGGTCGATTCTTTCTTGCAGAAAGTGAAGCGCACCTGAGAAGAGCCATCGGCGGGATTGCCATAGAAACTGGAGCCAGGAACGACAGCGACTCCAACCTTTTCGACTAGAAATTTCGCGAAAGCTACATCGTTGGTGGTTTTTCCGGAATTGCTGCGGCTGCTGTCAAAATTAAAGCCTGAGATGTCCGCCATGATGTAGTACGCGCCGCACGGCTTGAATACCGTAAAACCAGCTCCGGTGAGAATCCGTAACAGGCGTTCGCGCTTTTCGCGATAGCTCTTCGCGAGATTTTGATAATAAGAGTCCGGCGATTTCAGAGCCATCGCACCGGCCTGCTGCAAGGGCGCCGCGGCGCCCACGGTCAAGAAGTCATGTACTTTGCGAATGGCTGCCGTTGCTTTTGCAGGTGCGATGGCCCAGCCAACGCGCCAACCGGTGACGCTGTACGTTTTTGACATGCCATTGATGACGATAGTGCGTTCGCGCATGCCATCGATCTGAGCCATGGAAATGTGCTCAGCGCCATCGTACAAAATATGTTCGTAAATTTCATCAGTGATGCAAAAAGCGTTCCAGCGTACGCATAGACCGCGAATGAATTCCAATTCGGCGCGAGTAAAAACTTTGCCGGTCGGATTGTTTGGTGTGTTGAGAATAATCGCCTTTGTGCGCGGCCCGAATGCCGCAGCCAGTTCCCTTTCGTCAAAGGACCAATCGGGCGGACGCAATTTGACGAAGCGCGGCGTCGCGCCACTTAAGATCGCGTCAGGACCGTAATTTTCGTAGTAGGGCTCGAACACCACAATTTCATCGCCAGGATTGATGATGGCCATCATGGAGGACATCATCGCTTCGGTCGAACCACAGCAGATGGTAATCTCGCGTTCGGGATCGACGCGGATGCCCTGTGTGCGCTCAAATTTTTCCACAATGGCATCGCGCAGGGCTTTGGCGCCCCAGGTGATCGCGTATTGATTGATGTCGTCCGCGATGGCTTGGCGCGCGGCTTCTTTGATTTCCGCAGGCGCGGCAAAATCAGGAAAACCTTGCGACAGGTTGACAGCCTCATGTTCGAGCGCCAGGCGCGTCATTTCACGGATGACCGATTCGGTGAATTGTTCGGCTTTGGCGGACAACATGCGCCGCGCCAGTTCGCCGGATGTATTGGTGGCCGACGTGTGACCCTCTCTTTTTTCCGGCCTAATTAAGTTTGCCGGATTCGGCACGTTCTTCAATCCTGGCGCGACTGGAAGCCGCAGTTACGGGCGGACTCTGCGTAGCGCCAGAGCCATAAATCATCCGGTAGACGGCGGCATTGCGCAAGACGATTTGCACGTACTCGCGAGTTTGCGTGAAGGGGATGGATTCGACGAGTTCTGGTATTTCCTCGTAGTTGCGTTCAGCCTTCCAGAGAGCGATGCGATCTTCACCGGCGTTGTAGGCCGCGGCGGCGTATTCAGGGGCGCCGGTAAGACGGACGAGATTCGCGATGTACAACATACCGAGCTGCAGGTTGTAGTTGGCATCGTACAGAAGCTTTTTGTTGTAGCGAATCTTCAATTGCTTGGCGAGCAGTTTGCCCGTTTTCGGCAGCACCTGCATCAAGCCGATGGCGTTCGCGTAAGACACGATGTCCGCTTGAAAGGTGGATTCCTGACGAATCAATCCCGCGGCAAACATAGGATCGAAATCGTTCCGGGCCGCTTCACGGCGGAGAGCCGCTTCGTACGGCAAGGGATAGAGTATTTTCCACACGGCCATCGGAGCGTCGGATATTTTGCGTGATTCGAAACTCGGAAGAATGATCCGCCCGTAAGACATGCCGGCAGCGAAATGTCCCTGATCAAAGGCCGCTTGCGCCGCTTCCAGCAGGAAACGAGGCGATGAGGTAGCGAAATAGGCGTTTTTTAATTCCAGTTCAGCGGACGCATCGAAGGCGATGATGCGCAGCGCCTGAGCTTTGGCCCAGCGATCGGCAGCTGATTCAGGAATTGGTTCGTCGAATGCACGCAAGGAAGATGGGTCAGGAATTTTTGTCAGAAAATCAGACGGATCTTCCTCGCCGGGTCCCAGCTGTTTCAGCCGAGCTGCGGCGGCGTGCGCAAAATAAGTTTGCGGAAATCGCTCGATAGCTTTTTCGTAATCACTGCGTGCGTGACCAGGATTGCCGGTGCGCTCGGCGCTGCGGCCAAGCCAATACAGCGCGTCGACGGCGTTGGCGGACGTCGGATACTTCAAGAGAAAGGCGGTCAGACGCTGGTTGGCATCCGGTTGATTATTCAGAAAAGCGATCCACGCAATGCGCCATTCGGCGTTGTAGGCGTATTTGCCCTCGGGAAATGCGTCGATCAATCGCTGGTAGTAAGCGACGGCCTTCGGGCGGTCGAGCAGCACCCAATAATAATTGCCAGAAGCCATCAAGGCTTCCTCGTTCCAGACGCTCTTAGGATATTTCTGCGTGATGCTGTCGAGCGTAGTGAACATCTCAGATTCATTTTTTGTTGTGCGATAGGCTTGCGACAGGCCAAATAAACGCTCGGCGTCGACTTCAGGATCGGGTGTAGTCAGAGAAGAGAGCAGCGTAGGCGAGCCTTTGAGCTGAATCCTGACTTGCGCAATGCGCAACTGCGCGCGCTGGCGTTTGGGACTGGTGGAATCGCTCACCATGGACAGAACTCTCTCGAATTCGGTGCGCGATTCTTTCCATTTGTGGGCATCGAAGTATATTTGAGCCCGCTGCTCCTGCATTTCCGGGGTGGGGCTTGAATACTCGCGGCCCAACTCTCGAGCGATTGGTGGCAAAGCGGTGGCCGCGGCTTTAGCTTCATCGGACAGCGGGTACTTGTAATAAAGCGTTTGGTAATCTTTCGCCGCGCGCGGTAATTGGTGGGCCATTTTGTAGGCTTGTGCGCGTTCCAGCAGCAAAACGGGCCTGGTATTCGCCGGAGGGTAAGCGTTCAAAGCTTCGATCGCCTCTTGTGCGTGGCCAGTATCACGAGCCGTCGGGGCGTAGGCTTCTAAAAATTGTTCGCGCATGGCGCTGTTTGGATATTCCCGCTGAAAAGTTCGCAGGTCGGCGAAGGCTCCGGCCATATTTTTTTGCCCACGCTTGACTTGCGCGGACCAGTACAAAACATATTCGCTGAGAAGGGCGTCCTTTTTTGCTTTTGCGAACCAGTTCAGCGCCTGCGGCAGGCGATTCTTGGTGTAGTCCTCGTAGCCGAGTGCCAGAGCGGCACGCGGGCCCCAAACCGTGGAGGCATTTTTTGTAGCGAAAGAGGACAACTTTTCGTACGCACTCGGCGCCGCGGTGTGCAGCCCGCGTGCAAGCGAAGTAAGTTCGGTTTGAGCGGCCGCGTCACCGGCCGTCGGTGAAGTGATTTCCGGCGCAGAAGTGGTGACTCCGCAATCGGCCTTGCATGGCGCAGTTTTCGGCTTCTTTGATTTTTTCTTTGAGTGGCTTCGAGTTTTGCTTTGCGGGGCTGACTGCGCAAGGGCGACGCTCGCATCGCCGAGCAAAAGCGAAATACTGAGGCAGAGCGCAGCCGTTTGCGTGAAGAAAACTGACGGTGAATGTTGGCGAAAGCGAAAATTCACGTAAAAGCGTTCTAGCGATCTAGCGATGGTGCGCGTGGATCGCGTAAGGATACTCACCAAGAGCGTGCGCATCACCATCGGCGAGAATCTCGACCATCCAGCGATAGAAGTAGTCCACCGGATGATCCATGATGGGACGGAAACGGCGATCGTATTCTCGATGAGCTTTTTCAATGTCGTCACGCAGTCTAACGCACAAATCTTTATTTTCGCGGCCCAGACGCACGGCCTCGGGGCGGAGCATTTTAATGTCCTGCATGGAAACTTTAGCAACACGATTAGCGCGCCGATGTAATTCCTGCTCCTCGGTGGACAGTTGATTAACGTCAAAATCGCCTTCCGTTGCCACTTCAATGTCGTCAGGAAATGGCCCGGGTTGAGGAAGTTCTAACGAGGCAGGCTCGGGCGCTTCATGCTCAGCCTTAGGATGTGCTGCCGGCGCGATCTCGTTGCTTGGGGCGGATTCCGCATGGCTAACTGGCGCTATCGGCGGCGGCGACGTACTTGTTGTCTCCTTTGCCGGCGCGACGCCGTGAGATTGGCGCGCTGACTCCACGCTGATGGCGCTGGTCAGCCGGGTCATCTCAGCTTCGAGCGGCGAACGCGGACCCGGGTTAAGAGTGATCGCAACGAAGCGCGAAAGGACTTCCAAGGCTGCGGCAATAGATGCAGCAGTGGATTGCGCGCGCAACATTGGAGGCAGCGCGTTGGTGGGTTTGCTGCTGGCGCAGGCGGCGACCACATCATTGACGGCTTGATTCAGCTCGTCAGTGGTGCGCTGGATAGTCTCCAGGTTGTCGCGAATCGCTCGCGAAACAGCTTGCTCGATGGCAGTAGGTTCTTGTGGCATAGACATTTGGGGGTGTAAGCGGCAAAAATGCCCCGTTTTGTGATTTTGGGAGTTGCACGGTTGGGAGTCAACCGCCTGCGAAGGGGGGTGTGCCCAATTGTTTCTTATGTGTTTCGCCGGGCCGGCCAGAACTCCAAGGCAATGTCGATGATGCCGCGAAGTTGGCTGCGGCTGGCACCGCTAGCAGCCTGAACAGACATTCCCTGAATTATGATCGCGATGTAACGGGCGAGGCTCGCCGGGTTTGCGTCCGGAGGCAAATCGCCGTGCATTATCGCTCGTTTTAAGCGCCGACGAAGTGCCACCTCGCCGCCCAAACGACGCGAGATCAATTCCTTACGCACCGAATCGGCGCCATTTCCGCAAGCCAAAGCGCCCTGCACCCACAAACAACCGCGTGGATTATCCGCGGAGGTAAGCATATCAGCAGTTCCATAAAGGAGCCGTTCGACAACCGCACGGCTAGTCGGCTCTTGGAGAGCAGCTCTTGAATGGGAAGCCGGACCTTCCGCATAGCGGTCGAGCACTTTGCGGAATAATTTTTCTTTATCTCCGAAAGCAGCGTAGAGACTCGGCCGGTTGATGCGCATGGCTTTGGTGAGATCCGAGAGCGAAGCCCCTTCATAGCCCTTGCGCCAAAAAACATCCAACGCGCGATCCAGCGCCTTGTCGGGGTCAAACGACAGCGGGCGCCCGGTAGGCCTGGGTAACTCTTTGCGTGTCTTAGACTTCATAAAGGTATTGTAACACCTGTGTCCCTTCTGTACCGCGCGGTAAGAAATTAGTCCCGAAAACATATACCCGATTCCAGGGCCCGCACATCTGTACTGGCAGATACAGAAGTCACATCGACACATTGGGAGGATATATGGCGCAGCGATTGACGGGGAAAGTAGGGGTAGTCACAGGGGCGTCCAAAGGGATTGGCGCCGCAATTGCAAAACATCTGGCGGCGGAAGGCGCGGCTGTAGTGGTCAATTATTCATCCAGCAAGGAAGGCGCGGACCGCGTGGTCAAAGAGATCACCGCTAAAGGCGGCAAAGCTATTGCGGTGCAGGCGAACGTTGCCAAACAAAAGGACATTGAGCGTCTGTTCACGGAAACAAAAAAGGTATACGGAAAGCTGGACATTCTGGTGAACAACGCGGGAGTTTACGAGTTTTTGCCGCTGGAAAACGTTTCAGACGATCATTTCCACAGACTGTTTGATCTGAACGTGCTTGGTCTGCTGCTTACATCTAAGGAGGCCGCTAAGCATTTTGGCGCGGAGGGTGGGAGCATCATAAATATAAGTTCGGTAGCGGGAATAATTTCTCCCGCGAGTGCTTCTGTTTACGCTTCGACAAAGGCGGCGGTGGACAGCGTAACGCGGTCTCTTGCGAAGGAATTTGGGGCGCGCAAAATTCGCGTCAACTCCATCAATCCAGGTCTGGTGGAAACCGAGGGCGTGCAGACCGTGGGATTCAACGAAGGCGATTTTCGCAAGGCCTTTGAAGCGCAATCTCCGCTTGGACGGATTGGGCAGCCAGAAGATATTTCACCGGCCGCGGTTTTTCTGGCTTCCGGAGAATCTTCCTGGATTACCGGCGAAACACTCGTGATTGCTGGCGGCGTCCGCTAAAGATGACACTCGCTCGCTAAAAACGACACTCGACTAATGAGTATCCGATCGTGGCGGCCGAATCGCTGGTCGCCACACGTCATTTGGGGCGGGTGATATAATAGGGCCGTAGCGAGTCGTAGCAAATGGGGGCGACACGGTTTCGACGGAAGCTGTCGCGGCCCGAAGGCATGCCGGGGTCCACCTGCCCGTAATCTGGTGGAAACTAGAACTGCCAACAACAACTTGGCACTTGCTGCTTAATTAATTAAGCGCAACGTTTGCCCAGGCCTCGCCTGCGGGCTTGGGGTCAAACGTCATTCAGCGGGCTGGTTTGAGCCTTTCGGTCCGTAAGGCTCAGGCGAGAACCATCGGACTAGCCGGCTGCGTTTCTTGCTCATTCTGAGCGCGGCGGGCGAAAAAAACTGAACTGAGCTAAGCATGTAGTCTTCGGCTCGTAGCGCTTTTCGGACGGGGGTTCGACTCCCCCCGCCTCCACCATCTATTAACCTGCGAATTCATTGACTTTTTGACGGTTTTTCCCTTTTGCTGTTTTCCGTTCGACCGGTTTTCGACCGGTTGGCGCCGCGAACTTGGACGGAAACGCCTGCCGTACCGCCACCTCTAGTTGTTCCTGTCTGCCCTTTACCCAGGCGCCGTAGTGCCGCTCCGTGATGGCCTCCGACCCATGGCCCAACAACTTCGCCACGATCGTAAGTGACACGCCGGCCATCAGCATCTCGCAAGGAAAGGTGTGCCTGTATCTGTGGGCGTGGGCTCCGTGGACTCCCGCAATATCGAACAACCTCTTCAAGGACCTTTGCCAGTCGGTCACCACGGATTTCCGCTTCCCGTTCCCGGACCAGAAGGGGTAGCGTGGACCAGGGCAGGCTGCGATCGCGTCCGTCACCTCCTGGGGCAGCGGCACCCTCACCCGTTTTCCGGTCTTCTCAGTTCGTAGAATCAGTGTGCCGTCCTCGATACGGTCTCGCGAGATGGTCACGGCGTCACCCAGGCGCAGGCCGGAGTATCGGAGAAGGAGGATCAGGGCGCGTAGCCTGATGCCGTTCTGCTTATCTGGATAATCTTTGATCGCAGCCAGGATCTTGTCGACCTCTTCCGGCGTGAAGGGTTCAACAGGCGGCTCCGTGTTCTTGGGCATCTTCAAAGCCTTGGCTGGATTCTCGGTGAGCCATTTGCGGTCGACGCAGAATCGGAAGAAGGTCCGCAGGGCCTCCAGCTTCTTGCGCGCGGCCGTCCCCCGGTTGGTCCAGGTCTCGCGAAATGCCGAGGCACGCTCCACGTTGTAATCGGAAATAAAGTCGAAGCCCTTGCTGGTGGAGAACTCTTGCAGCCGCGTCGTCAGCAGTCTCAGTTTGTAGATAGAGGATTCACGCAACCCTCTTGCCCTGGCGTCGCTCAAGAAAGCTTCTACGGCCTCCTTCACGATCGGCGCGGTGCGCTGCTCAATGATTCCACCGGTCTCAAGCTCGCGTGCCATGCGCTGCGCATCGGACCAGCTGCGCGTGTTCAATGGCTTCTTGATGCGCTTGCCGTTGATGTGCCAGTCGTACCAGATCTTGCAACGACACCGGTTGTACGATCTTTCTTTGTGGTCGCAGTTCGGAGAATGGTAGCGGAAAATGTTGAGCATCTGTTACTTAAGCACCGTGGCCCTTGATGACATCCGGGTGTGCAAGTACGCCAAACTAGCTCCGCCGCAGGAGCAACCAGCAGCACCCAAGACAAACAACGGCCGCCGAAGGCCTGGAGATCTATAGCAGCAAACATGAATCCAAGACGGCGGAAAGCCGCGTAGCAGTAAAAGGAGAAATCAGATGATCGGCAGAAACGAAGAGGGACAGATAACATTCAACGTCGACGATAGGGACGAAGTGATCGCAGCCCTTAAAGAGGTATTCAGGACCACAGACGTTGGGAAACTCTACCTGAAAGATTTCTATACGAAAGAAAGAGGAGACGACCACGCAGAAAAGATTCTGGGGGCCGCCATTCAGATCGCTGGCAGCCAGAATATCTCAGTCCAACACCTTACCCGCGCCCTCGAACTGTTGCTGGATTCCGGGGAAATCCAACCCCGCGTTGCAGTGCAAGCCGCGCAGCTCGAGGAGAAAGAAGAGGATCTGCGTCCGAGGGGCCGAGATGGAAAAGTTCTTTCGGATTCCCAACTCAAATGGCAGGAGTACCGAACCTGGTCCGAAACTGCTGATTCTTCTGAGCGAAAGCTTCGAACGCAATCCGATCCCGGCTATGCGACCTATGTTCGTAAAGCGTATCAGGCCGAGATGGATCAGGAGATAGGTGGCTCTGTGACGCCTTTAGGCCAACCAACGAAAAAGGCGCGAGCCAGCAAAGAAATTGAAGCCTTCGCCCAAAAATTTCTCGTGGAGCCCAGCTCCAATTTACGTCCGAAAAACGGGATGGTCTCTTTAGCCGGGGAGCAGATTCCCTGGAACACGTTTCAAGAATTACTGAATAAGGCAACTGCCGGTCGGAGTAGGAATCATGATCGCTCATAACCCCCTCCACGGATCCGGACAAGCGGGATTCCCGCATCCGGCTCTTGCCTTAGGTGAGGACGCCCATGCGGCGCAGGGGATAGGGATGACAGACGGTAGGCAGAGGCAGCCAGCGAGTGATGAGGCGCCGCATGCGATCCCAGAGAACGGAGCTGTGCTGGCTGCGCCGCGACAGCGCGCGATGCCAGAGCCGTCCTACTTGGAATCGAAAAAGAAACAGCGCCGATTTGTTCATGGGCACTCCGTAATACCGGATGTGTCCACGCACCACCGCTTGCAACCACTTGCCCTGTTCGGGGATGGGTTCGTGCATACGACGCTGAAGTTCGGCTTTCACCTCATTCAGCTTCGTTTGCAGCCTTTTGCGTATCGTTTGCCGCAACACGGTAAACCGTCCATTGCTCCTCTTCTTCACGCAGATGTGCGTAAAGCCCAGGAAGTTGAACGTCTCCGGTTTCCCTTCTCCACGCCACTCCCGTTGGTCGATCGCATATGGACCGAACTCCAGCAGCCGCGTTTTCTCGGGATGCAGTTCCAAGTGAAACTTCCTCATTCGTTCCGTAAGTTCCGCCCGAAACTGATCGGCATCCGCTTTGCTGTGGAATCCAACCACAATGTCATCGGCAAAACGCACCACGATCACCTCGCCGTGTGCGCGCTTCTGTCGCCATGCTTGGACCCACAAATCGAATACGTAATGAAGATAGACGTTCGCCAAAAGCGGCGAGGCACTTCCGCCCTGGGGCGTCCCTTCCTCCGTCCGTATTCTCTTCCCATCCTCCAGCACGCCGGCGTTCAACCATTTTTGGATGAGCCGCACAACGCGCCGATCTGCGATCCGGTGCTCAACGAACTTCACAAGCCATTCGTGCGAAAGGCCATCGAAGAAGGCTTTGATGTCCAAGTCGAGCACCCAGTTCACTTTCTTCGTCAGCAGTCCGGTGTACAGTGCATCCAGCGCTTGATGCTGGCTGCGCCCTGGTCGGAACCCGTACGAAAATCCGAGAAAGTCCGTTTCATAGATAGCATTCAGCACCTCGACCGCCGCGCGCTGGACGATTTTGTCTTCCAGTGTCGGGACTCCGAGCGGTCTTTGCCGCCCGTCGGCCTTAGGGATAAATACCCTACGCACCGGCTTCGCTCGGTACGCTCCGCGCTTCAGCCTTGCGGAAAGATCCTGGAGATTCCCCTCCAGTTGCTCACCGTAGTGCCGCCACGTTTCCCCGTCCACGCCTGGCGCCGCTTCCTTCTTCAAGCTGAAGTAGGCCATGCGCAGCGTGTCCAGGTTGTAGATGTGGTGCAAGAGCGCCGTGAACCGCAACTTCTTATCCTTTCCTGCTGCTTGACGTACCCGCTCCAGCGCACTGGACGCGTCTTTCCGGCTCGGTGTCCGGGACGCGTTTTGCTGTGGCAGGTTCCCTTTGGCCAGCCCCCTTCCCTCCATCCCCTCCGCCACCGGTTGCCCGGCCTTGTTCGGGGACTTCTCAGGTACTACAGGTCTGTCCGACTTCCCAGGTCCGTTCGTCATCGGCGTACGTCCTTAGACTTCCCGACACGTCCCAAGGCAACTGCGGCCCTGGGCGGACTTGGGATCTCCCGGTTCCCGCACGAGGTGTCTGCGTACGTGCTCGGGGTCTCTGACCGCGCGGGACTCTGGCACACCTCGCGATATCGGTGCACCAGATGGCGCCTTCCGCTTCTCCTGACAGCGTCGGCGTCCCGTAGTAATTGTCTTTCGCGGCTGAATACCCGGCCCGCACGTTCCCCTGTCAACGCTTCGACGCTGCCCTTGCGAGCAGCTCCGCATGACTCGGGGCCGATGTGGGTCGCTACTTCACATTCGTATGACTTTTGCATTCACTACACCTCGCCGGTTTAACCGGCGCACCAGGAGCCGCAAAATGGAAACACAAAGCAGAATTTATCCAGATCTGATAGTGACACTCAGCAATCAGGCCAAAGAATCCCACCCGGAATCGGGTCTCACACGTC
>Ga0193729_1001025_pt1 | contig 14432 bp, 6 predicted proteins | sample U1c2metaG_FD_143036 | JGI IMG/M metagenome (GOLD analysis project Ga0193729, IMG submission 143036) | Soil microbial communities from a riparian zone of the East river system, Colorado, United States - U1c2 | ecosystem: Environmental > Terrestrial > Soil > Riparian zone | place: USA: East River... | reverse complement strand
GTTGCCGTCGCCTACGCGGTCGTTGGCTGGTTAATCGCTCAAATTGCGACGCAGATATTTCCGTTCCTCGAAATTCCGAACTGGATTGTGCGTTTGGTTATCGTGTTGATCGCAATTGGGTTTCCGATCGCGCTCGTGATCGGATGGGCTTTCGAAGCGACTCCGGAAGGGATTAAGCGAACCGAAGTTGCCGACGCAATGCCACCAACGACGGGCAAGAAGAGGCACGCGTGGATCTACATTGCTGCGATAGGCGCTGCGATCTCCGTAGCATTGTTTTTTCTCGGCCGCTACACAATGCGAACCACTATTGCTCCATCGAGCGGACCTCCGGCCAAATCGATCGCGGTCTTGCCATTCGATAATCTCAGTCGCGACCCCGATAACGCTTACTTCGCCGAAGGCGTACAGGACGAAATTCTCACCCGCCTCGCGAAAGTTGCCGATTTGAAAGTGATTTCGCGCACATCGACGCAACGTTTCAAGAGCGCGCCGTCTGACCTGCGCGAGATCGCGAAGCAACTTGGCGTAGCCAACATTCTGGAAGGTAGCGTGCAGAAAGCGAACGACCAGGTCCGGGTCAATGTGCAGCTAATTAATGCACTGACCGACGCGCATCTCTGGGCGGAAATCTATGATCGGAAGCTGACCGACATTTTCGCGGCTGAGAGCGACATCGCGAAGACGATCGCCGAAACGTTGCAGGCCAAACTGACTGGCTCGGAAAAAACCGCCATCTCAAAGGCGCCAACGTCGAATCCTGAAGCCTACGAGCTTTACCTCAAGGGCAGATTTTTTTGGAACAAGAGAACCGGGGCGGATTTGCGCAGGGGGATCGATTATTTCAACCAGGCGATAGCGAAAGATCCGAATTACGCCCTTGCTTATTGCGGCCTGGCCGACTCCTACTTACTTCTTTCGGCTTACGGGGCTGCTGCTCCAAAAGACTCGGTTCCGCACGCCAAAGCTGCGGTGAAAAGAGCGCTGGAACTCGACGACACGCTGGCGGAGGCGCACGCTTCGTCCGCCAGGATACTTAGCGGCTTTGATTTCGATTCTCAACGAGCGATTGCCGGGTTTGAACGAGCGCTTCAATTGAATCCAAACTACGCAACCGCACATCACTGGTTTGCTGCCGGACCTTTGTTGGCGCTCGCTCGATTCGACCAATCCATCGCCGAGGCCAAACGCTCAATCGAATTGGATCCGCTATCGATGATCAATAACGCCGATTTCGGTAACGATTATTATTTCGCGAGACGCTATGACGAAGCCATCGCTCAGCTTCGCAAGACGATCGAAATGGAGCCGCATTCTTATCTTGCCCATTACTATCTGGGCCAGGCGCTTCAACTTAAGGGACAGGTGTCCGAAGCCATCGCCGAATATCGTAAAGCCGCCGAGTTGGATGACGATCCGTTCGTTCTGGCGCTGCTCGGCCAAGCCTATGCCCGAGCGGGACGACGTGACGACGCCAATAAAATTCTCGCGCAGCTTAACCAAGAGGCCAAGGAACGCTACGTGTCTGCCTACGGCGTCGGGCTGGTGTTCCTTGGAATGGGCGATAAAACCCGCGCAATGGATGAGCTGGAGCGCGCGTATCGTGAGGGCGATGGGGTGGACGTTTACAACATCAAGATCGACCCGATGCTCGACGACCTGCGCGGCGATCCGCGATTCGAAGCGCTGGCCGAGAAAATCATTCCGGCGCGGGAATTTGGAAATGCGCAAAAATGAATTTGGGTAACTTTTTCGGCGAGCTAAAGCGGCGCAACGTCTATAAGGTTGCGATCACGTACGCGGTGGTGGCGTGGCTGCTGGTCCAAGCGGCGTCGATTCTGCTTCCCACGTTTGAAGCACCGACCTGGGTGATGAAAGCCTTCGTCGTTTTCCTCGCCTTGGGTTTTGTCATATCGGTGATGATCTCCTGGGCTTTCGAAGCGACGCCGCAAGGTCTAAAGCGCACTGAAGAGGTTCCGCCCGACGTGGCTGCCAAACTGCCAACTTGGAGCCCCCGGAAGTTTGCCACATTCGTTATTGCCGTCGCGGTCATCGCGGCTGCTCTACTCGCTTATCAATTTTTGCGAACCAAATCTACAGTTACGCCTCGACCGAGCGAGGCGGCTACAGCTGCGCCAGCGATTTCACAGAAATCGATCGCGGTCTTGCCGCTGCTGAATGAAAGCGGAGATCCGAAGGACGAATATTTTTCCGACGGACTCTCAGAAGAATTGATCGCAGCTCTGGCACAGATCAGAGAGCTTAAGGTCATCGGGCGAAGCTCTTCCTTCCGTTTCAAGGACAGGAAAGAGGAAAGCAAGACTATCGGCGAAAAGCTGGGCGTAAGCACTGTGCTGGAGGGCACAGTCCGGAAACAGGGTAACAAGGTGCGGATTGTCGCCGAATTGATTAATGCGGCAGATGGAATCGAACTGTGGACGCGAACGTTCGATCGCGAACTCAAGGACATCTTTGCCGTCCAGGCGGAGATCGCTGCGGCGGTCGCTGAGTCTCTCAAAGTGACTTGGCTCGGTTCGGACGACAGGTCGACTGAAAGAACTACGACGAAAAATGTAGAGGCCCATAATGCTTACCTTCAGGGTCATTTCTATTTTCAGCGCCGTAATCTCCAAGACTATCGGAAGGCTGTCGCGGAATTCGATCGCGCGATCATGCTCGATCCTGACTATGCCGTGGCTTACGCAGAGCGAGCCGAAGCGTGGGTCTGGATCGGGGATCTCAACGGCGAAGGTAAGACAGCATGGCCGAAGGCGCGAAACGATGCGGAGAAGGCCGTCGTGATTGCGCCCGCGTTGGCCGAAGCGCACGCCGCTCTCGGCTGGGTTCGTTTTTTTGTCGAGTGGAAATTTACCGAAGGGCTTAACGAACTAAACCATGCTAAAGAGCTGTCTCCGGCAAATCCGACGGCGAACGATCTGCTGGCGCGCGTCATCGTTTACCTGGGCCGAATCGATGAGGCCGAGCGGCAGGCCCGGCAGGCAGTGGAACTCGACCCTCTTTCTGTTCCACCTCAGTTTAACCTGGCTCGGGTTCTTTTCTTTAAAGGAAACCTGGACGAGGTGGTCGCGGTTGCAGGTAAAGTGGTGGAGTTACAGCCGGCTTCTGCATCCAGTCGTCGGTGGCAGGTATTGGTCGCAGTTCAGCGCGGTGATGGTGAGACCGCGCTGCGCGAAGCTCAACTCGAGCCTGACGCAGGCTATCGCCGTTTCGAGCTCACGCTGGCGCAATATGTGCGCGGCGATCGCCAGGCCGCTGACGCGGCTTTAGCCGATCTTATCGCTACTGGCCGAGATCAATTAGCGTATCAAATCGCTGAGGTTTACGCCGTGCGGGGCGAAACAGACAAAGCTTTCGAGTGGTTACAAATCGCGTTCGACAATCACGACACCGGCACGCTGGCTCTCTTGGTTGATCCGTTGTTGCGGGGCTTGCGCGACGATCCACGCTACAAGAGCCTGCTCGCAAAACTGGGTTTGCCAGCGTCGTCATGAATTCGCGCAATTTCTTCGCGGAGCTGAAACGACGCAACGTTTACAAGGTCGCGGTCGCCTACATTGTCGCCGGCTGGGCCCTATCTCAGGGAATCGCACAGGTATTTCCCGTCTTCGACGTTCCAAACTGGGCCATTCGCCTCATCGTGCTCTTAATAATAATAGGCTTTCCTGTCGCTGTTGTTCTCGCCTGGGCATTCGAGATTACGCCGGAAGGAATCAAACGCACCGAAGCTGCCGATCTTGCGGGCCAGCGGGCTCCGAAAAAATACAATTGGCTATATGTCGTAATCATCGGCGCCCTGGTGTCGGTCGGATTATTCTTTCTGGGACGCTACACCGCCGGTGATGCAAGCAGTGCGGCTGGCAGCGGGTCGTCGGCGAAATCGATCGCGGTTTTGCCATTCGAAAATCTGAGCGATGACAAGAACAACGCTTACTTCAGCGACGGCATTACCGAAGAAATACTCAACGCTCTCGCGCAAATTCCGGGCTTGAAAGTTGCCGCGCGGCGATCGGCTTTTCAGTTCAAGGGCAGCAATCTCGATCTTCGTAAAATCGGCCAAGTCCTCGGCGTCGCAAATATTCTTGAAGGAAGTTTGCAAAAGGTTGGCGATCAGGTGCGCATCAATGTGCAGTTAGTTGATGCGCAAAACGGGTTGCAAGCATGGTCCGAAAAATACGACCGCAAGCTCGACAACGTCTTTGCGATCGAGGATGAAATCGCGAAGGCGATCGCGACCAAGTTGCGCGTCCAGCTCACCGGCGGCGGCGGTCAGCAACTGGTCGCCGAGCGCACGACCAATCCGCAAGCCCACGAACTTTATCTGCGCGGGCTGACTTTGCTTGCGGCGCGCGGTCGCGGATTGCGCGATGCAGATGACTCCTTTCGACAAGCGGTGAAGCTCGATCCGGATTATGCGCAGGCCTGGGGCGCATTGGCCATTACCGAGCTCCTGCTTGCTCCTTACGGACTCGACTCGTTCGAGGCGACGCTGTCGCGAGCTGAGTCGGCCGCGGAACGCGCTCTTTCGCTCGACCCTAACACCGCGTCGGCCTACGTAGCAGTTGGCGTCGCCAATGTGACTCGCTGTCGCTGGCCCGAAGCCGACCGGGCATTCCGTTACGCTCTTGTTCTCGCGCCCGGAGACGCTGAAGCGGTCAATCAATATGCCCAATTCCTCTCAACCATTGGACAGACTGAGGCAGGTTTGCGCGAAATCGAGCGCGCTCAACAGCTCGATCCATTATCGCCGATCATTGCTTTGATCCATTCCGGCATGCTTACAACGCTGAGGCGTGATGACGCCGCGGATGCACAAATGAAAAGTATTTTGGCTGCGCACCCGGACTTCGCGGCTGGCCACACCTGGGCAGCTTGCATGTATATCGAGCGCAAAATGTATCCCCAGGCGGAAACGCAGGCGCGTTTGTTCGGGAAGCTGAACAATCAGGATGGAGAGGCAAAGGCGTTGCTGGTCCGCGGCATGGCCGACTCGACCCAACGCGCCGCGGCCCTGACCAGTCTCGACACTGCCCCGGACAACGCCGAGATCCGGGGGGACTCAATTTGGTACGCGTTCTATCTCGTCGCGTTAGGCGAAAGAGGACGCGCGTTGGATCAGCTGGAAATCTATGCCGACAAACACAACAGCGGTTTCGCGGCTTGGCTCTGGAATCGGGGTTTTGATCCCTTGCGGAACGATCCGCGCTTTAAGGCAGTTCTTGCCAAACTGGCGTTGCCCTACACACCGCCTGCCATCGCCGAGCCATGAGCGACAGACCCTCCTTCTTTTCTGAGCTGAAGCGGCGCAACGTTTACAAAGTTGCACTCGATTTGGTGAAATTCGTCGGCTTGGATAGATGAGTTCTACTTCCGACCTGAAGTTTGAGATTGGACACGTCTTGTTCATTGACGTCGTCGGGTACTCCAAGCTGCTCATCAGCGAGCAGAGCGAGCAGATTCAAAAATTGAAAGAGATTGTGCGTGGGACTGAACAAGTCCGAATCGCGGAGGCGGAAGGCAAACTCTTGCGCTTACCAACAGGTGACGGCGGCGCACTGGTATTTCGCACCAGTCCGGAAGCTGCCGCGTTGTGCGCGCTCGAAATTAGCAGGGCACTGAAAAATCATCCCGAGCTTCACGTTCGCATGGGAATCCACAGCGGCCCGGTTAACGAAGTAACCGACCTGAACGCGCAAGCCAATATTGCCGGCGCTGGCATCAACATTGCCCAGCGCGTGATGGTCATTGGCGACGCGTTTCACATTTTGCTTTCGAAACGCGTCGCCGATGACTTGGAACATTATCCGCGTTGGCGTCCGCACTTGCATGACCTTGGCGAATGCGAAGTAAAGCACGGCATTCGCGTATGCATGGTTAATCTCTATGCCGATGGACTAGGAAATCCTGAAGTGCCCGGGAAATTTAGAAAATCAAAAGTAGCTCGGATCGCGAAGCTTTGGACAATTGCGGTTTCCTTCCTGGTCGTCATCTCAGTGGTAACGGGTGGACTCTACTACCACTCGCGCCAAAGCAAGGCGCTTACCGAAAAGGACACTGTTATCCTCGCTGACTTCACGAACACTACTGGCGACCCGGTGTTTGACGGCACATTGCGTCAAGGCCTTGCTTCACAACTGGAGCAGACACCGTTTTTGACTCTGATCTCCGACTCGACCATCGCGCACACGCTTACCCTGATGTCGCAGCCGAGAGATGCGCGCCTCACATCAGAACTAGCGCGAGAAGTTGGCCAACGGCTCGGCAGCGCCGCCACGATCGAAGGTTACATCTCGATGTTGGGAAGCCAATATGTCCTGTCGCTAAAGGCAGTGAACTGCCAAAATGGAAATTTGTTGGCACAAGAACAAGAGACAGCGACTGGAAAGGAGCAAGTCCTAAAGGCGCTGGGCCAAGCGGCAACAAAGTTGCGGCAAAAGTTGGGCGAATCGCTGGCCTCGCTTCAGAAGTACGACGCATTGCCGGAAGATACGACCACTTCATCGCTGGAGGCGCTGCAAGCTTATGCCCTGGGCATCAAAGCCACCGATATCCAGAACGATTATCTTGCGGCCATCCCCTTCTTTCAGCGCGCTACCAGCTTGGACCCAAATTTTGCCATGGCGTATCTACAATTAGGAGAATCCTATCAACCTCAAGGCGAGCTCACGCTCGCAGCCGAAAATACGCGCAAGGCCTATGAGTTGCGCGAGCGAACGAGCGATCACGAAAAACTCAGCATCTCCGCGTTTTATGAAATCGTCGTTACCGGAAATTTGCAGGCCGCACTCCGAGCCTACGAATTACTCGCGCAAACCTATCCGCACGATGAGAGCGCAGAGGTGTACCTTTGGTTCATCCATACCGCATTCGGAGATTACGACAAAGCAAACACGGCGGCAGAACGAGGCTTTAAGATCAATCCCGATAGCTCGAACAATTACGTCAGTTTGGTCTACTGCGACCAATGGCTGAACCGACTGGACCAAGCTAAGGCTACGGCACACCAATCGCGGAGTAACAAACTCGATTCGCCCTGGTTTCCAGTCATCCTCTACGTCGTCGATTTTCTTCAGAACGACGCTGCCGGAATGGAGCAACAAGCGGCTGCGGCCATGGGAACACCAGGGGTCGAGGACCAAATGTTCTTCCTCGAATCCGAAACGGCGGCGGATAACGGCCAGTTTAACAAAGCACGTGAATTCACGCGCCAGGCGGCCGATTCAGCGCGGCGCGCGCAGGAAAAAGAAACCGCCGCAGAATATCAGGGGCACAATTCGCTCCGCGAAGCGTTAGTCGGAAAAGCGGATTGGGCAACAGAAGACGCCCAGTCCGCTCTATCGGAGATCAAAGGAAAACATGGTGAAGGATTCTGTGCGATCGCTTACGCACTGGCCGGCGACTCCGCGAACGCCAATAGATTAATCAACGACCTAACAAAGCGTTTTCCGCAAGACACCGTTGTTCAATCTCAGTATCTACCCATGTCTCGGGCTGCTCTCGTGCTCAACCGCGGAGATGGTCTGGCTGCAATCAATACGCTTTCGCCAGCTTCAGCTTATGAACTTGGACATACCAACGATGACTTCACCTTTGCGCTGTATCCAGTCTATTTGCGCGGTGAAGCATATCTTGTCGCAAAAAACGGGACAGCAGCCGCCGGCGAATTCCAAAAGATTCTCGATCATTCGGGAGTCATCGGGAACGAACCGATCGGCGCTCTGGCACATCTGGGTCTCGGTCGAGCCTATGCGTTGTCCAGCGATTCCGAGAAAGCCAAGACTGCCTATCAGGATTTTTTCGCTCTCTGGAAAAATGCCGACCCCGACGCCCCTATTCTGAAAGAAGCAAAGGCGGAATACGCAAAGTTGCCGTGAATCCACGAAACTTCTTCGCCGAGTTAAAACGGCGCAACGTTTACAAGGTTGCGGTCGCGTACATCGTCGGTGGCTGGGCCCTATCTCAGGGAATCGCACAGGTATTTCCTGTGTTCGATGTTCCAAATTGGATAATTCGTTTGATCGTCGTGGTGATTATCCTCGGTTTGCCAGTCGCGCTTGTTCTCGCGTGGAGCTTTGAACTAACACCGGAAGGAATCAAGCGCACCGAAACGGCTGACGCGATGCCGGCGATCGTGACGCGAAAGAAGAAATACGTTTGGATTTACGTGGTTGTCATCGGCGCGATTGTATCGATTGGATTATTTTTGCTGGGACGCTACAGCGCGATAACCGGAAGGCCTCGACAGAGCCAGGCGGCTACAGTTCCGGCGAAATCGATTGCGGTCCTCCCGTTCGACAATCTGAGTGAAGACAAGAGCAACGCCTTTTTCGCCGAAGGCGTGCAGGATGAAATTCTCACCCGCCTCGCCAAAGTAGCCGACCTTAAAGTGATTGCGCGGACGTCGACGCAACGTTTCAAAAGTACGCCGGAGGATTTGAGCAACATCGCGAAGCAGCTCGGCGTGATGAACGTTCTCGAAGGCAGTGTGCAGAAGGCGAACGATCAAGTGCGCGTTAACGTGCAGTTAATCAACGCTCTGACCGACGCGCATCTTTGGGCTGACACCTACGACCGCAAACTTACCGACATCTTTGCGGTCGAAAGCGATATTGCGAAAACGATCGCCGACACGTTGCAGGCAAAGCTGACCGGTTCGGAAAAAAACGCGATCTTGAAAAAACCGACCGAAAATTCCGAGGCGCATGAGCTTTACTTAAAAGGCCGCTATTTTTGGAATAGACGTACCGCTGAAAATCTGAAGAAGGCGGCCGATTATTTTCAGCAGGCGATCGGAAAGGATCCCAAGTATGCCTTGGCATACTCGGGGCTTGCAGACTGCCATGTGCTGTTGCCGGTGTATCCGAGCCTCGGTAGTAAGCCACGCGACGAATTGCCGAAGGCGTTGGAGGCAGCTCGCAAGGCAGTCGAGCTCGATGACACTCTGGCTGAGGCGCATACTTCTCTTGCCCGGGCGCTGGCCTCAAATCTACAACTCTCTGCCGCGACATCGGAGTTCAATCATGCCATTGAACTCAATCCCAATTACGCCACGGCGCATCAGTGGCTTGGAGAATGCCTGCAAAGCCAAGGACGTGTCGAAGAAGGGCTAGCTGAGCTTAAGCGAGCGCAGGAGCTTGATCCACTATCGCTCATCATCAACTCACTCTTGGGATTTGCGCTCGATATCGTCGGGAAAAGCAATGAGGCAATCGCGCAACTGCGCAAAACGATCGAGATCGATCCAAACTTTTGGATCGCACATTTCTACTTTGGCGACGTGCTGGAGCACAGGGGTCAACTTAAGGAAGCGATTGTAGAGTACGAAAAATCCAACGCACTGCAGGTAGATGATCCCTATAACCTTGCTGATCTTGCTCGCGCTTACTTTCTCGTTGGTAGAAAAGGAGAGGCGCAACAGCTTTGGGATAAACTAAAATCTTTGTCAGAACGACAATATGCCCCGGCTTACTCGATGGCTTTAGTTCAATTAACGTTCGGCAACAAAGACGAAGCCATCCGCTTGCTGGAGAAGAGCTATGAAGATCACGCGCCCTTCGATTCGGCTGACTTGGGCTGGATACTCGTTGATCACCGCCTCGACTCACTCCGAAGCGATCCGCGCTTCAAGAACCTAATCACGCGCATCTTCTCTGGCGAACTGCGATGAAGATCGACAATGGAACCGGCGGGAGCCGAGAGACATCGACGGGCAAGCCCGAGAGGGTTGACGAGCGGGGACGCGAGCCAATCAACTTCTTCGCCGAATTAAAACGGCGCAACGTTTACAAGGTTGCGGTCGCTTACATCGTCGGCGGTTGGGCCTTATCTCAGGGAATCGCGCAGGTCTTCCCGGTCTTCGATGTTCCCAACTGGATCGTTCGTCTGATCGTTCTCCTGATCATGATCGGTTTTCCGATCGCACTCGTTTTGGCCTGGGCGTTTGAGATCACGCCGGAAGGCCTGAAGCGAACGGAAGATGTCGATCCCGCTGCGCAAGGGCGCACGAAATCTCACATCTGGATTTACATTGTGATTGTTGGCGCACTGCTTTCGGTCGGACTGTTCATGCTCGGCCGTTATGGCTTTCGCGACAAAACTTCGTCGTCAAACGACGTGCTGGCGAAGTCCGTCGCTGTTTTGCCATTTGGGAATCTGAGTCGCGACCCGGACAACGAGTACTTTGCGGCCGGCATCCAGGACGAAATCATCACCCGGCTGGCGCAGATCTCGGACCTGAAGGTGATTTCGTGCACCTCGACTCAACGCTACAAAGGGAGCGGCGAGAACCTGCGCCAGATTGCGAGTGAACTTGGAGTAACGAACATCGTCGAAGGTAGTGTTCAGAAGGCGAACGATCAGGTGCACGTCAATGTGCAGCTACTCAATGCAGTGACTGACAGCCATCTTTGGGCCGACACCTTTGATCGAAAACTGACAGATGTTTTTGGTGTCGAAAGCGAAATTGCAAAGACGATCGCTGACACGTTACGCGCGAAACTAACGGGCCGTGAAGTCGTGACGCTTGCCGCGCGCCCCACGGAAAACAACGCCGCGCACGATCTCTACTTGAAGGGACGGTTCTTTTGGAACAAGCGCACCAGCGCTGACATGAAAACCGCGCTTGGTTACTTCGAACAGGCCGCCAATGTCGACCCAAACTACGCCATCGCCTACGCGGGAATGGCCGACTGTTACTTGCTCCTGCCTCTCTATGGCGGCGGAGTGCCTACCGAAATGTATCCGAAAGCGACAGCGATGGCGCAGAGAGCCATCGCGCTTGATCCGAACCTCGGTGAACCGCACGCATCGCTCGGCCTGATTCACGCTCTTTTTGATTTCGATTTTGCCACGTCGGTGCGCGAGTTCGAGGAAGCTATTCGGCTGAACCCGAATTATGCGACTGCGCACCACTGGTTCGGCGACTCCACGCTTCCAGCTCTCGGCCAATTTGATCGTGCCAATGCTGAAGTGAAACGCGCGCTCGAGCTCGATCCGCTCTCCGTCGTCTACAACGTCGACGCCGGAACGGTTTACTGGATCACTGGCCACTACCAGGAGGCAGTCGCGCAATTTCGCAAGGCCATCGAAATGGATCCGCGCAATTATACCGCGCATTGGGGTCTGGGCCAGGCGCTCGAGCGCGTCGGTGATTTGGCTGGCGCCATCGCCGAGTACGAAAAATCGACACAGCTCGACGACGATCCTTTGCCCCTTGGCCTCCTCGGTGCGGCAAAGGCGAAAGCCGGCGACCGCGCGGCGGCTCTCGCGATTTTAAGTCGGCTCGAAGCGATCGCAAAACAGCGTTACGTGCCCGAGTATTCGTTTGCTCTCGTCCATCTTGCGCTAGGCGAAAAGGATCAAGCGATGAAATGGCTGGAGTCTTCTTTCGCCAAGCACCAGCCGGACCTGAATTGGATCCGCGTCGATCCGGACCTGCGGGCATTGCACGGCGATCCGCGCTTCGAAGCGCTAGCCGAGAAGATTGTTCCGGCGCGGGAATTTGGAAAGGCCGTAACTCAAAAATGAACACGCGCGAGCGGGAGCCGTGCGGGTAGGCGGTAATGCAGCTACGGGTAGCTGGCGCGAGCGCGGGAGCGCGAGTGACCAATAGTTAGGATGCAAACTTCGATGACTTCACGTATTCCTTGGCGTTCGAAGCGAAGCCCCACGACATAAAAGAATGGACCTGGGTAATTTTTTCGCCGAGCTGAAGCGGCGCAACGTTTACAAGGTTGCCGTTGCTTACATTGTCGCAGGATGGGCTCTCTCGCAGGGAATCGCGCAGGTCTTTCCGGTCTTCGACGTTCCCAACTGGGTCATTCGTTCGATTGTCGTGCTCATCATAATCGGTTTACCGATTGCGCTCGCGTTGGCCTGGATGTTCGAGATAACGCCGCAAGGAATTAAGCGCACCGGAACGGCCGATGCCATGCCGGAGTCGGCGCGACAGAAGAAGCACGCTTGGATTTATGTGGTTGTTATCGCCGGCCTTTTCTCGATAGGGTTGTTTTTTCTCGGACGCTACAGCGCCGGAAACAAAACGGCGTCGGCTAACGAGATCTCAAATAAATCGATCGCAGTGCTGCCGTTCGATAATTTGAGCAGCGATAAGGAAAACGCCTACTTCGCCGAGGGTATCCAGGACGAGATTCTGACGCGCTTATCCAAGATCGCCGACCTGAAGGTGATCTCACGCACCTCCACGCAGCATTACAAAAGCGCGCCCGAAAACCTGCCTGAAATCGCCAAGCAACTTGGCGTCGCAAACATTGTGGAAGGGAGCGTGCAGAAAAGCGGCGATGCCGTGCGCGTGAACGTGCAACTGATTAAAGCAACCAATGATTCGCACCTTTGGGCCGATACCTTTGATCGAAAACTGACTGACATCTTTTCGGTCGAGAGTGAAGTGGCCAAAGCCATCGCCGACCAGTTGCGAGCGAAACTCACCGGTCAGGAAGAACAAGTCATCGCCGCCAAACCGACAGATAATCCCGAGGCGTACGATGCCTACCTGCGCGGCCTGGCTTATACACTGAAAACGGCAGCCACACCCGCCAACGGCCTTGGCGCACAGAAATATCTCAGAGAAGCGGTGAGGTTGGACCCGAAGTTCGCCCTGAGTTGGGCGCTCTTGTCATTCGTGGAGGCGCGCGGCTACATCACAGCGACTCTTCAACCAACGGTCGCCCTGCGTGAAGAGGCACGGCAGGCAGCCGAAACCGCGCTCGCGCTTCAGCCCAATCTCGGCGAGGCGCTGTACGCCAAGGGATATTACTACTACGGCTGCCTGAAGGATTACGACACTGCGGTGCGTTACCTTGAGCAAGCACGTCAGTTCCTGCCGAATAGCAGCCGGATTCCCGAATCACTGGCCTATGTCGCGCGGAGGCGAGGCCAGTGGGATCGGAGCGAGTCTTATTTCAACGAAGCCGAGCGGCTCGACCCGCGCAACGTTAACCTTCTCACCCAGCACGCGATTTCCTATTTCTGTCTCCGGCGTTTCCCCGAAGCACTGCGAAAACTTGATCAGGTTCTCGATATTGCGCCGGACGACCTGGATACCCTCGTGGAAAAGGCGGCTATCGTACAGGCCGAGGGCGACCTGCCGCGTGCCTCGGCGTTCCTCGCTCCGCTGCATCCGAACGCTGACGACTCCGGGGCCGTGGAAACACAAGTTTACCAAGCGCTCCTGGAGCGGCGTCCCGCACAAATCATCCCTCGACTAAAGGAGATATTGGCCAAGCCTGATCCAGTATTGGGTTACATCAATGGCGAACTGCGCTTTTGGTTAGGCTGGGCGCAGGAAGTCGCCGGCGACCATGCGGCCGCCCAAGAAAGCTGGCGACAGGCGCGCAGCGAACTGGAACCTTTCCTCAAAGAACAGCCAGAAAATTCGGCTTTGATTGGAGATCTCGCGCTGACCAATATGGGTCTCGACGACAAGGCAGCGGCATTGACTCTGGCCGAGCGCGCCAGCGCCGTGAATCCGATCGAGAAAGACGCGTTGGACGGTCCCGCTACGATCGAGATCCTCGCGCGGGTGGCGGCGCGCATGGGGGAGCCCGACCGCGCCATTGCCGCTTTACAGAAACTGCTCTCGATACCGTGCCAGGGTGCGCTGGCTGCAAACGTGCCGCTCACTCCCGCGCTGCTCCGGCTCGATCCAATGTTCGATCCGCTGCGCAACGATCCGCGCTTCCAGAAACTCTGCGAAGAGAAACCAAAGTGAGGATCGACAATTTCTTCGCCGAGCTGAAACGGCGTCGTGTTTACAGCGTCGCAGCGGCCTACGTCGTAGTGGCCTGGTTGCTCATCCAGGTCGCGACGCAGGTCTTTCCGTTTTTCGACATTCCCAACTGGGTCGTTAGGCTCGTCGTCCTGCTGACCATCGTTGGATTTCCCGTCTCCCTGGTTTGCGCGTGGGCGTTCGAGATGACGGCGGAGGGGATCAAGCTCGAACGAGACATCGATCGTAGAATCACCCGCAAGACCGGACGCAAGCTAACCGCTTTGATTGTAATCGTCGCGGCCGTGGCAGCCGGAGTGACGGTCTTTCGGTTCTTACATTCGCAGCAAGGCATCGAAGCCGCGAAACAACCGCCACTCGCAGTTGCCATCGAAACTAAATCGATCGCCGTCCTGCCGTTTGAAAACCGTAGCGAAGACAAAGCGAATGCCTACTTTGCCGAGGGCATCCAGGACGAAATTCTCACGCGCCTCGCGAAGGTCGCCGATTTGAAAGTGATCTCGCGCACATCGACCCAGCGTTTCAAAAGCGCGCCCGAAAACCTGCCCGAGATCGCCCGATTACTTGGCGTCGCCCACATCCTGGAAGGAAGCGTGCAGAAGAGCGGCGACGCCGTGCGCGTGAACGTGCAGCTAATTAAAGCAGCCAATGATTCCCATATTTGGGC
>Ga0193729_1001024_pt1 | contig 14442 bp, 16 predicted proteins | sample U1c2metaG_FD_143036 | JGI IMG/M metagenome (GOLD analysis project Ga0193729, IMG submission 143036) | Soil microbial communities from a riparian zone of the East river system, Colorado, United States - U1c2 | ecosystem: Environmental > Terrestrial > Soil > Riparian zone | place: USA: East River... | reverse complement strand
ACCGAGACCGCGCATTGGTTGGAATGGCAGGATTGGGCCGATCCTGTCTTACAGAAGCCCTATGATATTCGTGACGGATTGCTTCACATTCCCGATGTGCCTGGCGTTGGCCTTGAATGGAATGAGGAAGTGGTGGCGGCCCGCCAAGCCAATTTGTAGGCTCATCATCTCGCAGCAAGGTGACAATCCAAGATCGTCAAACGCCATATGCTCCAAAGTGGTGGCGCCGTGGAAGAGTGATACCTTGAACGGCCGCGTTTAGCTAAGCCGCCGAAGTTCCTAGACGGTGAACCGCCACACAGCTTGCCGTACATGCAGTTTCGCGCTTCGTATTTGATGTACGAGAACAGCACATTCGCAAGACCTGATCCGTCGCTCGATGCAGTCCGAGCAGGCAATGCGAGCCCGAATTTGGCCGTGAGCCGTCCGAAATTGCGACCCATTGTGACCCGAATTGTCGCGGAGAACGTGGGGGCAGAAGCGGGCCCACATTGGCCGAATAGCACTGGAGAGAGGAATGGCAAACCGGACGACGACATTCGCGTCAGCAGTCTTCGCCAGTTTTCTCACATGCGTCGCACTAACCTCCGTAGCGGGCAGCGATGCGCGCGCGGCCGACGATTGCATCACCGGCCCGAGGGGCCAAGCGCCTCAGGGCAGCCATTGGTACTATAGCTTGAACCGTGTAACGCACCGCAAATGCTGGTATCTGGGGGCTGAAGGCCTGAAGGTTCGCCAGGTCGCGTCGCCGAAACCGTCTTCGTCTGCAATGCCGACTTTGCGGCAGAGAGCGGAGATACCCACTCTCAAGTCGGTGGCCGACGCCCACGCCGAGCAATTGATAGACGGGCCATCCACCGAACTTCCGATTGCAGCTAACCCCACCGCACAGCCGCTGCCAGAGGCAACCGAAGACGCCGCAGCAGGTGTGAACTCTCGGGGATGGGCTCTTTCCTCGCGTTGGCCTAACGAGCCAAATGCGTCCGGCTCGACTGATCGCGAGCCAGGGTTGACGAGCAATCCCGATACCCAGGGGCACTCAAGAATGGACTTACAGGATGAGAAGCCACCCATCGTCACCACAACCCGACTTGCGGCGCCAGAGGCCACGGTCAGCTCAGGCCGCCCGCTGCTTGCCTTGCTCGCGGGCGCGCTAGCGCTCGCCGCCATTATCGGTCCAATGATTTTCAAATACTCTGCCGCTCGGCGGCCGGGGCGACGTGATATTTTCGATCGCAGCGCGGTCCGGAATGCGAACGTCCCCGACGAGAGGGTACCACCAACGCTCTCCGGATCGGTCGCACCGACACGTCACACTGGCGTCGTTCGCGATGTGCCTAAGTCGAGTGATCCGAGCGGCGAGACGAAAGAACTGCCGTTATTCTTGCGATCTTTGAGGCGTGGGGCGGCTTGAATACGGGCGCGTCCAGCGCGCTGCTCGTGTCCCAGAATGGGTCTGGAACGCGTGTATGCTGAAAGTTGAAGTGATAACTCATCAATCATCCGGACTGTAGAGAGCTTGCTAACCAACCCTGTTAAGCGTTCGGTCTGTCGCATCTGCGACCTTGCTGAGAACCGGAAGACCAGCCAGGGAACGCAATCAGAGGCTCAGGCGCTCCAAGTGTCTGAGCACCTCGCTTACAGGAATAATCATGGCGCAAAGAGAGCCGGTGATGCGACAACAGAGCAAGCCGCGCAAGAAGGCTAAGCCATTAAAAGCGCCGGAACGGTCGGGGTTGTTCCCCGTCGTCACCTCAAATCTTCTAAACATGATTTGCGTGACGACCGTTTTTGCCACTGTGCTCGCTGTTCTTCTTGGCATAGCCAAATGGGCGTGAGGCTCAAACCGGCAAAGCGCAGTCAATAAATGGCACCTCAAGGGACGGCCGACGCTTCAAAACGCGCAATATTCTGTTTGGTTCAGAACGCCAGAAGGCGAAGGGTACGGCATTATCTCGCTTATGGAAGGCAACGTGAGCGGGGGTGACACCATAAGTGCCTACACCGGGACCTATGTTCACGACGGTGATAAATTTTCTGCCACCGTTGCAGTTAAGCGGCATACGCAAGGGCTGGCTTCCGTGTTTGGCGTCGACAATGTTGATATAACGCTATCTAGTAAATCGACGCCGACAACAGCCTCGTGTTTTGGAACCGCCAATCAGGCGCCCGGCACGACCTTGCAAGCTACCCTCATCCGCATCGTAGACGGATAGCTGCTCATGTCTCGAAAATGACGCCGATCTGATTTTGCCTAATTCAGACTATCCGACGATTGCGGGTTAGACCACCTCTCTCGGTCATCAACAACGCCTGTGCTCCGAGATGGTGGCAGCGCGGACGAGCCATTTGGCGGTTCGAATCCTCCCGCCTTAGCCAGTCAGTCCAAGTGCTTACAGAATTTGCCCTCAATACTCGCAGAAATGCCAGCCAATGGCGGGCTTTTGCGATTCAACGGTCGGTCTCCAGGTGCCGAGTTTGGTCACTTCCGGCTTGGATTAGCCGATAGCCTCCGGCGGATCTTGGAAATATTCCCGTTTTCGGAGACTCTGGCCGGAGACCAGGTTCGATCTACACTGCCTGCCGGGTATGGCACTCAATCTCGCATCGTCAAACGCGCATAGAGCGGATTTTGGAAGGAAGGTTTCCCATCAACACTGACATCTTCAAGAACGTCAGCGTGCGTTTTCAGGCGCTCAACATAGGGTACGCACAGCTAGACAATTACACGCACAAGGATATTCGTGATAAAGGGCAAAGGAGTTCACCAGCGAAAAACCAATTAGGGGGCGGTTTTGAAGGTAGCTAGACTGCATGATGATCATCTTTGTGTCGAATGCCGATCCGCGGTAGCAAAAGGGGTAAAGATTTGTCCTGTCTGTAAGTCTTATCAAGACTGGCGTAGGTATATTACGATCGGCACGGCGAATCTCGCGCTCATTGTGGCACTTATATCGGTCGCGACACCGCTCCTAAATTTAGGCATCTATTACGCCAAACCAGCAGGATCAGAGATCAGCGTTCTCATGACGAACGCAACATCGACTTCATTCGAGTTTTTGGCAAAAAACGACGGTCGCTCTCAAGGTGTCATTCGGTTTACTAGCTTTACCTTTGGTGCCCGGGACCGCGAACAGAGTTTTCCAATTGATCAAACGGTAAATAAGGGCGTGCTGCTGGCTGCTGGCGGCACCATGAGTATGACGATCGCCGCTCCTGCTAGTGAATTTGAACAATTTTGTGCAAAAATACCTGTGCCGCCGCCAGCTGCATTACCGACGCCAGGGAATATCCTGCCGCCGCCGCTAAGATCTTTAACACTCAAAATATCAGCAAGCACCTTCCATTGTGGCGTTCATTTCAGCGAGACAAGTTTCTATGACACAGCCGATCGTAGCCTAAGATTACCCTGTGCTAGCATACCCGTAGTTTCAGAGTGCCTAGGCAAGTTGTATGACCAGATGCTGAAAGGCAAATAGCGCTAATTGTTCACGCCTACGAAGGTCGACTTTCCACCCTAAGCGGACGTAACCAAACGTGCGTCAATTTGATGCAACTGGTATAGGTACAAAAATCGTCGCAGTTTCTTTCAAGAACATTTCCGCAATCCGATACCCTTCCTTTTCAACAGACTTCGCGGCGGCTGGGATGAGTTCGTTCACGGATCGGCTCCAGTCGTCCATCGCAATCGGGACTGCATTTGGTGGAGCATCGATGCGCACGACGGATGGCGGCCCGATCAACAAGCGCGCCTGATTGATCGCCGAAAGGGATTGCAATCGCATGGCAGCGAAAATCAAATCCGACCATGCGAGCTTACCGCCCGCATTGATTTGTGCGGCTGACACGACATAAGGATTGTCGCCGCAGCCAATACTGAGAAGGTCAATTTGATCGCGGCCGATATCGAAGCAAATCAATGCCTCGATCACCGCTAACATCGCCGGATTATTGGCCCACACGCCGCCATCGACAAGTGTGTAGCCGCCATGCTCAAGCGGCCGGAAATATGTAGGCGCTGCTGAGGTCGCAAGGCCAACTGTTACCATTTTCTCAAACCGGTCGAACTTGTAGTCGGGGTGGTGAGGTGTCTTGAAAACAAAGACCTCACTGTGTTTGCCTTCGAACGCAGGAATGCAGAGCCGCACGATTGAATCGCCAAAGAGCTTGTCGCCAAGCCTGTCGGTCAGCACCTTCTGCAACACGTCGCGCTCGTACTGATATCGAAGGTATTGCTGCTTGGGACGCCACCATGTTTTTGCTCGGCCGAAAAGTGAATCCGAAGGTTCTGGAAAAATCTCTTTGCCTTGATTCACATACAGATCAAGTAAATCCGCCGCGGTTAACCCGGCACCAAGGCCAAGACCGATGATGCCGCCGGTTGAAGTGCCGGCGACCAGATCAAAGCAGGAGGCAATGGAGCGTCCGCCGAGAAAGCGCTGTTCGAGTCCGGCGAGAATGGCGGCAGGATAAATTCCCCTGATGCCGCCGCCATCAATGGATAAGATCCGAAAGCGCCGGTCTTTCGGCCAAGCCTGTGGAATTCGGCGTTGCGGAATCGCGCCCTTCGAGCGAGGATCGCCGGGTCTAAATTCTTTTCCGGTATTGGACATGATCTTCCTTTCGGTTCCGGATGACGGCCGGGTCCACGAAAGTCGCCGGTGATCTGCCAGTATTCATAAAAACACAACCACTCCGACGCCCAAGGAATGATCGTTTCGGCAATCGACTGCGCCGGTGTCCACGTCATTTCCTTCGGGTCGTAGAGGCAAAGATTCGGGAATTCAGGCCTGCGTTTGTTCCAGTAAATATGCGGAAGCACGCGCTCGTCGTTCAGGGCCTCGGCGCCGATTGGCGGATCAATGACCTGGACGGAGACGTAAGGGTTTTCCAGAAACCAGCCGTCAAAAAATTTCCTGCGAAAATAGACGATGCGAATGCGGTAAGTCCGCGAGATCGGCCCGACCGGTCCTTCCCAGACGCCGATCCACCCGGCTTCCGCTGTAAGGCGGAAGCCGGGGAAATCCCGTCGGATCAAGGCGTCCTGTTGGTCGACGTCGAGATACGCCATTAAACATCGTCACCGAAGAACTTGTGGACCGGTGCCACCCGGGCAACAGCTGGCGACGCCGATGTGCCGGCGATCGCGGCGGGAATGGCGGCCTTGCCCGGCAAATACCGCCCACCGGTGGTGCCGACATCCTTCGCGATGCGGTCAACGTATTCCTTGACCACGGTCTGGGCGGGTTTTTCGCCGAATAAATCCTCCAGAATCCTTTGCGTTTCAGGAAGCGAGATGTCCCCGCGCAGCCGTTCAAGCTTGGCCGCAAAATCGGTAAGTTCGTCGATAAAGACACGCTGCTCGCGCAGATCGCAGGGCCAACGGTCCGTCAATTCGTCGTCGCGACACATCGGATTAAGAGCCTGAACCGTTTTACCGTTGCGTTCTGCCGTTTTGAGAACGGCGATCATGCTATCGACCTGATGCGTGAGTTCATCCGCAAGCGTGGTGGTCTGATTGGCGTGGGTCGCTACGTAATAGGCAAGCAACACCGAAGGCGGCAACCGCAGCTTTTGGTGCCGCTTGTCATAGGCAAGGTTGCGCCACCGCTTGATGAGTTGAAGGGCGATGACGGCGCGCGCCTTGCGATAGGCAGGCGCCTGCTCGGGCACCGGCGTAGCGTCCGCCTTCTTTTCCAAGAGCATAAAGCGACCCCGATCGTAATCGAGCGAACGCTTCTCGAAAAACGCGCCGAATGTCTCGTCGGGCGGCGTCTGGGCGTTGAACCACTGGGCGAACCCGTGCGGATTCGCATGCAAGGACAGCTTCGGCTCGCTTGCGTCCTCGGGCTTCGAATGGAAGATGAGGCCGGTTTTCTCGTTGCGGCCAGTGAGCCGCACGGTCGGTGTCACGTCGAGATGCATGCCGGTATAGTACACCGTGCTGCAGCGCGTTTTGCGATCGGCTTTGTCATGATAGCGCGACCCTTTCTCGGCCCGGATGGCGTCGTCAAGCGTCGAAAGAACATATTCGGGATCAACATCCATCCGGTAGGCAAGCTGCGCCATAATGTCGATGTCAAACTCGTCATCCGTGGCGTGGCGGGCGACGGTCGCACCGATGGAAAATCCGCCCTGCGGGTAAAATTCCTGGACGAGGCCGTAGAGGGGGCTGTCCTCGCGCTCGATCCATTCGTGAATGGCATGATAATGGTCGATCGCCGTCTGGTAATCCGTCGGGCTCAATTGAATACGAATGGCGATATCCGCCAGCATCACTTCTTGCGGGCTGTAGTTTGCGATTTCCCGCAGGAACTTGTCCGTGTAATTCATAGTCAAAATCCGATCATTTGATCATTCCGCGTCATCGCGATTCGGCGACTCACCCTCATTGGTGATTATACGCCCCCCATCTATTGCGCTCGCGCGTGCGCGAACGCCTAAATCTCGAAAACAAACTTATTTAGCCCAGTGACCCAAGACCCATTCCCACTGGCGGCGATCGTAGTCGTATCGCCAATGCGCCTTGACCCAGGTGGTCTTGCCGATCGGCCGGATGGTTCTCATGTTCTGAATGCGATCGACCGGCTTCGGGGGCCGCGGCGGGCGGATGCGTTTCAATCGGTACATGCCAAGCTCCTTTAGTTCAGGGTGTATCGCTTCCACGGGATGCGGCTTGGACTGATGTTCGAAAGAAATTTCGAGATGTCGGGCCTGCCGTAATAGGTCGGTCGTCCGCTTCCATCCTGTGCCATCAGCACGACGGGCATTCCCGGAAACACGGGGCGGAAGCTCGCGATGGTCTGGTTCGCTTCGTGGGTGCTGTTGAGCACATGGTTTTTGACGACGACGACGGCAAATGTCACCCCCTGCTCGCGGATCACTGCGCCTTCAAACTGCATTTCAGACTCCTCATTGGCCGGCGACCGGCCTTGCAACTTGAGCAGCCAATATATACATGCTTTTTAGCTAATCAACAGCTATTTATTCAACAATTTTGGTTGACAAAATGCGGGAAAATGGCCATAAGTGAAGGGAAGGGGAATCCCAATGAGCACCAAGAGGACCATGACGCTCAATCTCACGGACGCAGAGATGGCCGTTTTGGAGGCTATGGCGGAAGCCAAGGACCTCACCAAGACTGGAGTGTTGCGCCAAGCGTTGCGGCTCTATCAATTGATCGATGTTCGTATCGCCCGGGGTGAAAAGATTTTTGTTGAGAACGGCCTGACGAAGGAAAAGGCCGAGCTGGCGATCCTATGAGCTCGCTAATTGCCACCATCAAACTGCGCGAAGTGGCAACCAATCAAGCCATCCAAGCTCAGGTCTTTGATGGGATAGATCAGACGCATCTTTCGAATTGGAAGACGAAATGGGTGCCGGTTGTGCAAGCAACGGAGGCACGGTTGCTCGCACAGGGAGCGCCCGCATCCGTATATCCACAAAGCGCTCATTGGGACTGGAACAAGAAGACGACGGCTTTCCAGAATCTTCTCTCCTACCGAATGTTTGCTGTGACCTGTGCGCACGACACTCAAGGCCTGATGGCTGTAGCGACGGATGTCGTCATGCACCCGTCGCGGTTGCCCGACGACAAAGGCCGCCGCGCCCTGGGTCTCGTTTACATCGACTTTTTGGAAGCTGCGCCGTGGAATCGACCCGAACACGTCCAGCCGCCAAGGTATCGTGGCGTAGGCAGCGTATTGATCGCAACCGCGATTCAGCTCAGTCTTGATGAAGGATTTAAAGGCCGTATTGGCCTGCACTCACTGCCGCAATCGGAGGATTTTTACAGGAACATCGTGAGAATGAATGACCTTGGACCAGACACGTCTTATCCAGGATCATTCCCACTCCGCTATTTCGAATTCACTACGGCAGAAGCGCAGGCTTTCATTCAAGGAGGAAAGCCATGAGACTCAACGTAACAGATGACTGGTGCCTGGCTGCCGCCGACCGCGAAGGCGATCGAGAAATAGGCGTAGGTTTTGCTGCGGCTGATCCAACAGTTCTAGCCGCTGCTCAGGGGCAGCCCTTGGCGAGTCGAGCGACCGAAACGACCCAACTCGCCTTCGGCCTGCTCATTCAGCTTCTGCGAAGACGTAAATCGTTGACGCTTGCGCAACTGGCGACAATTGCACGGGTCGATATGGAAGAGCTTCTTCTGATTGAAAAGGATGTCGACTATCATCCCGAGCCGCGAACGGTGCATCAATTGGCGCAAGTTTTCGAGCTGAGACCGAAGGCCTTGATGCAGTTGTCGGGCAGCGCGGCGCCGCGAGAGGAGGTTTCCAGAGAAGCGGTGAAATTCGCGGCCAGCTCCGAGCCGATGGCGAAACTAACGCGGGAAGAGGCGTTAGCGGTTGAGCAATTCGTGGCGGCCTTGAACAGATTGGCCGACAAGGATGCGCTGACGCCGTGAGGAATGTGCTGCTCAGAGAAATGACTGTCGAGGATATCGACGGCCAAATCGAAAAGATATTGCGGGGGCTCGGTAATCCTGAGCCCCCGCTGCGCATCGAGCTTGTCCGCGAGCTGCAGCGCCTGGACACCACGTTCTACACGTCAACGGACACCGGCCTCTTCAGGGAAAAATTCAGCCGCCTGTTCATCGGCGTGAAACAGGTTTTGGAGCGACCTACGCTCCTGGGCGAGGCGCTTGCAAAATTGCAGCTCAAGGCATTGTGGATCCCCGACCACAAACGCATTCTCATCGATCAAAGCATTCCGAAACTGAAACACCGATGGGTCGAGGCCCACGAAATTACCCACTCGGTGCTGCCTTGGCACGGCGAGTGTCTGTTTGGCGATACTGAGCAGACGCTTGCGCCGCATTGTCACGAGCAACTGGAAGGCGAAGCAAACTACGGCGCTGGCCGTCTGCTGTTTCTGGGCGGCCGGTTTCTTACGGAAAGCTCCGACTACCCCCTGCAATTCTCGTCCGTCCGCACACTCGCGAAAGCTTACGGTAACACGCTTACGAGCACGCTGTGGCGATTCGTTGAGCAACGCGGCGTCACGACGCCCTTGGTCGGGCTCGTTCACATCCATCCGAAACGTCGCCCGGCGAACGGCGGTGCCGTGCAAATCTGCCGGTACTACATCCGGTCGGCTGCTTTCCAAAGCCAATTCCCGGCGATCTCGGAAAACGATTTGTTTGATCTGATTAAAGGTTATTGCGGTTCGCAATCCGGCGGTCCGTTGGGATCGTCAAAAATTTCGCTAACGAATGCGCGCGGCGAACAGCATGTCTTTGCCTTTGAGACGTTTTACAACGGCCATGATGCTCTGACTTTTGGCGCTTATGTCGAGAAGGCTAAGATGGTTCATCATATTTTCAACTAGCGTTTGGTCCTTCCCTCGGGCGTTCGAACACGTTTGATGTCGGGCCAAAGTTGGCGATGCTGGGCCTATTCCTAGCAATAATTTCGCTGAAAGATCGGGATGACGGACTGGTGGAACCGTTGATAATGCCGGAAAACGGCCGAGTAATCGCGGAAAGGGTTGCCAGCGCTACCCGCATGCGATTCTATGCCGCCTACGAAAGCGCGATTGAGACGGACGGGGGCTACGTGACCGAGCTGAATTTCAAGGGCAAAGAGTTTGTCTACAATCATCATCTGGCCGTGCCGTTTCGGCCGCTGAAGCCGCACGCGAAAAAAGGCATCGGCGCCGTCGCGCTTGACGGCAACCTGGTTATTCACGGCGACAATTTGCACGCGCTCAAAGCCCTCTTGCCGGTCTACGCTGGTAAAGTGGACTGCGTGTTTATCGACCCGCCCTATAACACAGGCAATGAAGGCTGGAGCTACAATGACAATGTGAACTCGCCAATGATTAAGGAATGGCTTTCGGCCAATCCGATTGGTGTTGAAGACGGCCTGCGCCACGACAAGTGGTGCGCGATGATGTGGCCGCGATTGCGACTGCTCTATGAGCTACTCTCTGAGCACGGTAGCCTCTGGATGACGCTGGATGACAATGAGGTCCACCGTGCAAGGTCCATGCTTGACGAAATATTTGGATCGGAATGCTGCATTGGTCAGATTGCCTGGCAGAAACGAACTTCTCGCGAAAATAGAGCCACGCTGTCTCCCAGTGTCGACCACATTCTAGTTTATTCCAAACCTCTTCCGGAGACGTGGAAGCTTCGACGCAATCTCTTATTGCCCACTGAGGATGGTTATTCGAACCCTGATAAGGACACGAGGGGGGTATGGGCCTCAATACCATTCTCCGCGCAGGGCTTCCGCGAAAATCAAGTTTACACCATCTCGACTCCGACGGGAATAAAGCACCAACCTCCGAAAGGGAGGTGCTGGGGAGCAACCGAGCCTGAATTCGAAAAGCTGAAGGCGCAGGGGCTTGTCTACTGGCCAAAGAATGGTGCCGGTAAACCTCGCATCAAACAATTTCAAGATTCCGCCAAGGGCCTAGTGCCGATGACACTTTGGACTAGTCGCGAAGTCGGGGACACCGAAGAATCAAAGAAACAGCTTCTCGAAATTTTCTCGGACAGAGATAGCATCGATTTTCACGCGCCGAAACCACCTGCGCTGATTCAGCGGGTCCTTGAGATTGCTACAAAGCCAGACAGCATTGTGCTGGATTCTTTCGCGGGAACGGCTTCCACGGCACACGCGGTTCTTGCCCAAAACCGTATCGACGGTGGGGGCAGAAAGTTCGTCTTGGTAGAGATGGAGGATTATGCCGATTCGCTCACAGCGGAGCGCGTGCGCCGGATCATCAACGGATACGAGTTCCCGGGTAGTCAAAAAGAAGAATTGTTGCGTTCAAATATATCATTCACGACACTTAAGAACGCAGCAGACTTACTGGACAAAGTATCGGGAATTGAAAATCTGGACGGCCATCGCTTTGACAGAATCAAGAAGGAGGTCAAGGAAGGCGTGCTGATCGTTACCGGCGAAAAGACCGCGCGCGAGAGCGTAGAAGGGCTTGGCGGGGCATTCACGTACTGCACGCTCAATGAGCCATTAGAGTTGGACAAAGTCCTTCGCGGAGATTCCTTGCCAAGCTTCGCTGCATTGGGCGCTGCGCTATTTCACATGGCAACCAACCGTGCTTTCGAAGCTGCCATGATGAATGAAGCTGACGGGTATCTCGGAGAGACCGCGGGACAACACGTTTGGTTGATCTATCGCAATAACCTTGATTGCTGAAATCGCCGGAGGCCGCTTTGACGTTGCAACGCGCCAAGGACTTCGCTGCCGCAAAGCCCGGCAAAGCTCATCTGGTCTTTGCGCCATCACGCTTTGTAAGCCAAAAGCTCCTTTCCGAGCAGAACATCCCTGTTGAATTCGTCCCCCTTCCGTTTGCACTCTACCGAATTGAGCGGGCCTCCTGATGCTGCGTAGGCTGGATTATCAGGATCGTGTTCTCGAAACGCTCGACGTGTATTTGGATATCTTGAATGAAGAGAAGGGTAGGGCCGACAAGGTCGCGCAACTGATTGCAGAGCAGCCGGACCTTGGAATCCCCCATCGAGACTTCGCGGCCGAAGCATGGGCTCGAATGAAATCGGCAGCGCGGTTGCCAACTTCGCGCGGCAATATTCCATACTCTGCACGCAACGATGGTGTCGATCGACCCGTTCCAGATTTGGTACTGAAGGTGCCGACCGGTGGCGGTAAGACCTTCCTGGCGGTAGCTGGGTTGTCGCGCATATTTGGTCGGTATCTTAATCGCAACACCGGTTTCGTGCTTTGGATTGTGCCGAACGAGGCCATCTACAGTCAGACGCTACGCCATCTGTCCGACCGACAACACCCATATCGGCAGGTTCTCGATCGAGCCGCCGCCGGTCGAGTGCGGATTCTTGAAAAAGCCGACCCGCTCAATGCGCGGGATATCAAAGACCAGCTATGCGTAATGTTGCTAATGCTGCAGTCTGCAAACCGAGACACACAAGACTCGCTTAAAATGTTTCAAGATCGCGGTGACGTCCATGGGTTCTTTCCGGCCGAGGGCGATCAGCTTGCGCACCGAGCAGTGATGGACGCGATTCCAAACCTCTCAGCGTATGACGATATTTTCCCGATGATCAAAGACTCGTTAGGAAATGCTTTGCGGGTGATCAGGCCCGTTGTTGTATTGGACGAAGGGCATAGGGCGGTTTCCGATTTGGCATTTCGGACACTCTACGGATTCAACCCATGCTTGGTGCTCGAGTTGACGGCAACCCCTCACGACGTGCAGCCTAAAGGGGGCAGCGATCCCAAGCCCGGTCGTTACGCCAATTTGCTGGTCGAGGTGACTGGCAAAGAGCTCGACCGCGAAGGCATGATCAAAATGCCCCTCAATCTTGATGCGCGGCAGGGCACCGATTGGAAAGCGACACTCAACACGGCGCTAGAAAAGCTTAGAGCGGTTGACGCGCGTGCTGTAGCCTTCCGCGCTGACTCTGGTCGCTATATCCGCCCCATTATGCTTATCCAGGTGGAGCGCACCGGCAAGGATCAGCGCGCGAGCGGATTCATCCATGCGGACGATGTCAAAGAATGGCTCCTTACGGCCGGGCTCGATGAGGCCGAGATCGCGATCAAAACGGCTGAGCAAAATGACCTGAACCAACCTGAAAACCTAGACCTTCTTGCGCCGAGCAATCAAATACGCGCGATCATAACGAAATCGGCACTCCAAGAGGGCTGGGATTGTCCGTTTGCCTACGTGCTCTGTTCTCTGGCAGCGAGTTCTAATCTCAAAGCGATGACGCAACTCATCGGACGCATTTTGCGGCAGCCGGGAGCAATGAAAACGGGTGTCGACGCTTTGGATGAGTGCCATGTCATCACTCACCACGCGGGGACCGCTGAGGTGGTTGGCGCTATCAAGGATGGTTTGGAACAAGATGGGCTTGGTGATCTGGTTCTAGCGGTCGTGCAGGGTGATCCAGGTGCTGCAAAAGTCACTCGAAAGATTCTCCGCCGTGACGCCTTTGCATCCACGGAAATCTACCTTCCCAAGGTTCTGCTTATAGAAGGTGAAGCGCGGGAACTCGATTACGAAACCGATCTGCTTTCAAAGGTAGACTGGCGCGGTTTCGACCCTCAATCCATCGCCGATCGCATACCTGAAAACGCTCATGCACCGGAAAACCAACTCCAGCGGATCAGTATTACCGACACCGATGAGCATTTTGCGGCGGAGCAAGTGACGGCGGTTGCAGAAACCATCCGGTTCGACCCAGCCCATGCGGTCAGGATGATTTCGGATATTGTGCCCAATCCGTTTGTTGGCAGGGAAATAGTAGGTCGACTGCTTAGCGCTCTTGAAATCCGGGGGTTTGATCGCGTCAAGATCGGATCGCTGGCGAGTCTCATCGTTGAGGAACCGCGCAAGGGACTCGACACGGAACGAGCAACGCGAGCCGAGGCCCTCTTTAAGGCAGATGTTGCATCGGCCCGCATCCAGTTCCGCTTGCGGCTGGATGGGAAAAATTGGCGTATGCCGTTTACGATAGAGACAGCCGAACGCGATACTGCGCGCCAGCTTGTCGGCAAGAGCGGCGGGCCACTTGAACGGAGCCTGTTTGCGCCGGTCTATGAAAGCGAACTCAATCACGAGGAATCCGACGTCGCTGTTTATCTCGACGGCGAGAAAGCGCTTATGTGGTGGCATCGAAATGTCGCGCGGGCTCAGTACGGCCTTCAGGGCTGGCGGCGGTCGAAGATTTATCCGGATTTCATTTTTGCTATTCAGAACGACGGAAAGTCACAACGCATCACGGTACTGGAAACCAAAGGGGACCAGCTCGACAACCTCGACACGGGCTACAAACGCGAAGTACTCAGGTTCTTGTCCAGCAATTTTGCGTGGGATTCCACCGTGTCAGTCGGAACGCTCGAATTGATCAAAGCGAACGGCGAGACAGTGGAATGCACATTGATCCTGATGAGCGAATGGGAGACGAAGTTGCCGGGCTACCTCACGCCGAAGCCGGCCGCGGTCTGTCCTAGGATCGGCAGGGGCGAGCGGAAATAGGATTTCCGCACGGCTAGACGCGGTTACGCCACCAGGCTGGCGAAATCTCCATGGAATTTGTCTTATGAGCTTGATGGCCACCACGGCTCTTAACCCTCATCGTCGTCGTCGCGATGTATCCCGGCTCGGCGAGCGGCCCGCATTCGTCCAGGCGGGTAATATCGGCATCCTTGACACACGTCGCCGACCGACACATAGACCCGTGCGCCTGCAGGCGGCTCAGATATGCGCCGCGCGCGAAAGTCGTCTCCACAAGGTGCCAGGCTTTGTAGAATTTCACCTTCTCAAAGGCCCCGAGGCTGAGGATCACACACTTTATGCGTCGCATACGGTGTGGGAAAACCGTGCCGTATTTGAAGCGTGGACCAAATCGGAGGCGTTCCGGGCTGCGCATAGTCGGGCAGGGGACAACAAGCCGTTGTATCTTGATCACCCGCA
>Ga0193729_1001022_pt1 | contig 14476 bp, 16 predicted proteins | sample U1c2metaG_FD_143036 | JGI IMG/M metagenome (GOLD analysis project Ga0193729, IMG submission 143036) | Soil microbial communities from a riparian zone of the East river system, Colorado, United States - U1c2 | ecosystem: Environmental > Terrestrial > Soil > Riparian zone | place: USA: East River... | reverse complement strand
CAGCTCAATCATTCGTGCTCCACCGCCTTGAGGCCCATAGCTAGATATCAGGGTTTTTATGCGGGCGTTTAAACTAAGGCCCGCGAACCGCAAGCGCCGGCGGTACCCGCGACGCCCGCAATGCCGGCCAAAACACCGATATTTGGCCGAGAATCAACATAACGATCCCGCTGGCATGGGCGCGCTCACTTGGGATGGCGTCGACGGCGTAGCCACGCGCCCAAGCCCGACCGGCTCCGAGCCTTGGCAACAGCCCCTTTCGCATTCTTGAGCGCACGTCGTGCCCAGAGAAACTCGGTCGCTAGTATGGCGATGCCAACCGCAATGATTGGCAAACCGGGCCCAGGCAATACCAGCAAGGCCATGCCGACCAGCAGCACCGTTCCACCGACCAGCGCGACAATCACCTTCTTCATGAGTCGATGCTAGATGTCCTTTTGTCCCACATCAACATTCTGTTGCGGCCCTCATGCTGAGGCTATAGTAGCAATCGGCGGTCCACATAGTAGGAGTTAGCATGAGCAAGATTACCTATGAAATCGTTCGACACGATGGCGGTTGGGCCTACAAAGTCGATGAGACATTCTCGGAAGCCTTCAGGACCCATGACGAGGCGCACAAAGCCGCGGAGCGGGCGGCTAGGGAACAGGCCGAGCCGGGCGAAGCGACCGTCATCTCCTATGAGGACAAAAAGGGCCATTGGCACAAGGAAGAATCCCCGGGAGATGATCGTCCGGAGGCGGAAGTCGAGGATTGAAGACGAGCGTGCCGTCCCTGCCTGCTATGGCCGTTGTTGGTTGTGCAGTGCCTAGATCAGCGGCAGCGTGATGGTGAACACCACGCCGCTGCCATCCTCGCGGTTCGCAGCCACAGCGGTGCCGCCGTGAAATTCGGCGATGAGCCGCACGATGTACAAACCCAAACCGAAATGCGGCTTGTCGTCCCGGCCTTGCCGTTGTTCGAACAATGATTCGAACAGGCGCCCCACCAGGGCCTGCGGGATGAGCGGCCCATCGTTGGTGACCTGCAGCGCGTAGTAGCTCTGAACCCGTTCCAGCTGCACGACGATCGTACCGTCCGGCGGGCAGAAGTCGACGGCATTCTCGATGAGCTTGTCGAGCAGCTGGACCAGAAGATCGGGTGCGCCGAGAACGAAGCATGGATTTTCCGGCAACTCGATGGAGAATCGTGCGGCGGGGAAGCCGTCGCGATACGCCGCGACCGCCGAGACCAGCAAATCACGCAAATCGAAATTCACGCGTTCGGATTGTTTGATGCTCTCCTCGACCCGTGCTGCCGCGCCCAGCGCGCTCAAGATGGATTGCAGGCGCTGAGTTCCTTCTCGCGCCCTCGTGATATAGCGCAGCTGATCGTCGCGCAGGCCCTCGGACTCCAGATTGTCCAATGACGAGCGTACGATGGTCAGCGGCGTGCGCAATTCATGCGACAGCTTTCCGCCCAATGTGCGCAGATACTGTGCATGTTCATTGAGCCGCGCCAACAGCCGCTCGAAGCCGCGCGACAGCGCGCCGATCTCATCCGCGCTGGACGATTCCGGCATACGCAGCTGGATTGTGCCATCGCTGCCCACGGCGCAATCCGCCGCCGCCTGCAGGCGGCCGATGCGCAAGCTGATCCACGTGGCAAAGGCGAACATGATGATCACCGCAGACGCGGTGGCGATCAGCGTGAGGTTGAACAGCCGCGTCAGTGCGCGGTCGCGCAGCGCCAGCAGCTGGTCTGCCGCCTGCTCCAGAACAACCGCTCCGTGAAGCTGTCCGTCGATCAGAATCGGCGCCGCCGCCGTCAGCAGCAACTCGCGCTTGCTCCCGCCCAGCACCCATTGCGCGTGCGGATGCCCCTTGAGGGCTTCGCTGACGCTGTCGCCGCTGAGGCGATCCGGCGACGACGACAACGTGGGCATGTCGGAGGTGTCTACGCCCATGAAGTAGCGATACCAAATGGGCTCGGACTCTTCCAAACCGCGTTGTCTGGAAGCAATATTGCCGGCCGCTCCCAGCTTCAGGGCATTGGCATCGACGACGGTGGCGCGTGTGCCGTCGCGGATGTAAGTCTCCAGCAGCGTGTCCAACCCTGCCGTTGCAAAAAACAGGCGGCCACCGTCCGGGCTGTCTGCCGCAATGCCGGCCTGTCCGCTGCCTCGTCCATCGATGGCCTCGATCCACAGACGCCGGCCGACGAAGCTCAAAGGTATGCGTATTTCCAGGTGGTAACCCGCGGCCGTCTGCAGCCAAAAAGCTTGGATGCGCGGCTCGGTCACGACGCGATCCCCGTCATCTCCCTTCACCACGCCTTGCGCGGCAATCAAACCCGGTGCATTCGTGCCGAAGAAATACGCGGTGCGGCCGCCGGGTCCCTGCAGCGTCAGGTTGACTCGATCGAATCGGTCTTTGTCAGGCTGGACATGGTTGGGCTCTGCATCGAAATGCGGGTCGTCCACTTCGAGATATAAATAAAGATAGTGCTCCGTCGATCCAGCCTGAAGGCGGGCGCGATATCGGGTGGCAGTAGGCAGTAGGGTGGGTTCAGCGGAAATATCCCAATCTTCGAGGTAGCCATCGAGCAGCGGCTGCGTCACCAGCGGGTATACGTACAGATCGCCCGCAGCCGCCGAAAAGGCTCGGGTATCGTCAGAATCGTGAAACACGCGCTGCGGCTGCGCCGTTAGTGCATCGGCAATGGTGGCGGCGCCGGCCAACAGCGATTGCTCCTGTGAACTGCGCAACGCCGTCTCGAGTTCGCGGGCGTACTGGCAACCGGCCCAGGGCAACACCAGGGTGGTGAGCGCGACGATCAACAATTGAAGTCGAATGCTCACTCGACCCAGCGATAACCCATTCCATAGACGGTTTGAATGGCATCAAAGGCGGCGTCGACCTGCTGGAACTTGCGCCGCACGCGCTTGATATGCGAGGTGATGGTGTTGTCGTCCAAGACGACATTCGCGGCATCCATCAATTGCTGACGATTCTTGACGTGCCCCGGATTGCGCGCCAGGGCATGCACGATCCAAAATTCCGTCAACGACAGCGTGACCGCAGCGCTGTTCCAGGTGGTTTGCATCTTCTCGCCATCGATCGACAGCGCGCCGCGCCGTACTATCTCCGCGGCATTATCGGGCCGCCGCAGGGCGTCGATGCGCCTGAATAGTGCCGCGACGCGCGCCGCCAGATGCGGCAAGCTGACATCCTTGGTGAGGAAGTCATCGGCGCCGAGCCGCAATCCCGAGACCGCGTCGAGTTCGCTGTCCCGGGCGGTCAGAAAGATGATGGGCAGCTCCGCCGACAGCGCCCGCAAATCGCGGCACAGATCGAATCCACCTTCGGCCTCATCCTCCAGCGATATGTCGATGATGGCGAGATCAGGCAAGCGAACATTGAACGCCTGCATGGCGGTTTGGCGATTGCCGTAGGCCTTGATCGAATAGCCGTGGCGAGCCAGCGCCGCCGCGTAATTCTCCCGCAAAGCCGGCTCGTCCTCGACGATGGCGATCTGCTTTTTCATTCGTGAATCATAGCTGAATACGGGCATGCAGCCGCGATAAGCGGCGCACCGATGAGCGTTGCCATGATTCGCCAGAATTGGCCCGCGGATTGCCCTTTTCGCGGCCCTAAAAATGAGGCTTGTCCGCAGACACTGGTCTCGTACAAAGACGAGGAGAGACCGATGTCCCATACGACTCTGCAGCACAACCGCTCCCCAGGCGCCTTCTGGACTTTGCGGCGCGAAGCGTCGCTCAATTGGCTGGCGCTCGGATTGCTGCTGGCAGCTTGGAATGCGTCCGACAATGATGCTGCGACAGGTGTAGACGCGCGGCGCAGGCCGGAGGCCTTGCGCGGCTATTCCTATGTCTCCGTTCGGGCCGCAAACCGCATGACCTCAAACCGTATGGCCTCGAACCGTATGACAGAGGTCAATCGGTAGCTGCCGTCAAGGAATCGTCACAGTAGTGTAATCCTCGCAGGCTCTAATGTTAGCAAGCATGCTTGTTGCCGAAAATCAAAAGCAAATCTTGATTGTCGATAGGGACGTTGCAACGGTCGAGCCGCTGCGCCAGCAACTGAAGCACGCCGGTTTTGTGGTGCTGGCCATCTCCGACGGGGCTGCCGCTGTCGTCGCGGTCGAATTGCGTCCGCCGCAGCTGGTCATCGTGGACTGGAACATGCCGGGCCTCGCTCCTCGCGAGTTACTGGAGTGCGTGCGCAAGGCACGTCTGGTGCAGCCCCTCAGGCTGATCATCTTGTCGGATCTGTCGGGTGAGCACGAGATCGTCTCCGGATTGAATATGGGTGCCGATGACTACATAGCGAAACCTTTTTCGGTCCGCGAAGCCGTTGCCAGGATTAACGCAGTATTGCGGGCCCGCCGTCACGATACCAACCGCGCGGCATTGAGCTTCGACAGCCTGACTCTGAATACGTCCACCAATCGTGTGACAGCGCAAGGCGCGCTATTGAACGTGCGAGGTGCGGAGTATCGGTTGCTCGAATTTTTGATGTCGCATCCAGGCAAGACATTCAACCGCACGCAGCTTCTCGCGCAAGTGTGGGCCGGCAGTGCCGAAATCGACGAACGTACGGTCGACGTCAACGTGCAGCGCTTGCGCAAGATACTGGCGGCGCCTGGATACGAAGCGTGCATCCAAACTGTACGCGGCTTCGGCTACAGGTTTATCGAGAGATAGATCGCGCTTCTTGTTTCACGCGATGTTCCACGGCTAACCCTCTTTTTTGTAAGCAAATCTTCTCCTCCGAGTCACGGATCCGTAACAACAAATCGCGATTGTGACCAGGTAGTAATTGTTCTAGGGATACCTGGGAGGGAGACATGATGGATCGCGACCCACCGACGCTGCGATTGCGCACGGTCTTCATATCGGACATTCATCTGGGCTTCAAAGGATGCAGTGCGGAGCTGCTGCTGGATTTCTTGCACCATGTAGAAATGGATACGTTGTTCTTGGTGGGTGACATCATCGACGTATGGAACATGCAAAGGTCGATGTTTTGGCCGCAGTCCCACAACAATGTTCTGCGCACTATTTTGGGTAAAGCCAAGCGCGGAACCAAAGTTATTTTCGTCCCCGGCAACCACGATGAGGTATTCCGGGAATTCGACGGTGCCGTCTTCGGCAACCTGGAAATTCATCGCGAATACATTCATCAAGGCGCGGACGGCAAGAGAATGCTCGTGCTCCATGGTGATGAGTTCGACAGCGTCGTGAAATGCAGCCCCTGGCTCGCGAAGTTGGGCAGCAACATTTACGATGTCTTGCTCGCGGCAAATCCCTATATTAATTGGCTGCGGCGCAAGTTCGACCTGCCGCATTGGTCACTGTCTTCATATCTGAAAAACAAGGCCAAGACGGCAGTTCAATATATCGGCAGCTTCGAAGATGCGGTGGCGCAGGCAGCGCGCAAGCGCGGCGTCGAGACCGTGGTTTGCGGGCATATACATCGCGCCGAAATGCGCGAAATCAACGGAATCATGTATTGCAACGATGGCGATTGGGTTGAAAGCTGCACTTCCCTGGTCGAGGACATGAACGGCCAATTGCGATTGATTGATTGGCCCAAGCTTCGCGCGCAAGTGCATGCGATGCCCCTCGCCCTGCCGATCGGTCAGGCGGCATAGAGGCAATGAAAATGAACGACGTCTGCGATACCTGGAGTTCTGCCTGGGCCGAGCTGCAAAAAACTCTGGCTCAAGCCCCGGCGCCTGCTTCCAGGATGCAAAGCAGCGTGCCGGGCGCCAATACGTGGCTCGGCCGGGCACGCCACCCCACTACCTGGAAACCGCTGCAATGTTCGGCGGCCGCGCCTGTGCTCTAAAATAATTGTCGCAACTGTCGCCCAATCGTCATATTGGTGCGGCAGGATCGAGGCCTGACTACTGGGAGCGCGCGTCCATGAGCAGTCTCGATCCAGGCGGCGAGCCGACAACGCAACTCTTAGAGCGCCGCTGGTTCGCGCTGCTGTCGGCGATCAGAAGCTTGCAAGCCGAATGCGGTGTCTTGCTGGAGGCGTCGATGCTCGCCGAAGTGTCGTGGCGCCGCGCATGCGTGCAGCTCGCGGAATTCGAAGCCCTGCGGGACGTGCTCGAAGAGCAGATGTCCACGCCTTTCGAAGCGAGACAAACAAGCGCCGCCTAGGCTCCAGGCGAAAAGCGGATCCCCAGCCGCCGGTAAACGTTCGCCAGCAGCCACATCGGCCCGATCATGAGAAACTGCAAATCCTTGAAGAAGGACGGGCGTTTCTTCTCGATGGCATGGCCGATGAACTGACCGATCCAGGCCAGGACGAACAGGGTCGCGCAAATGAGCCACATCGGCGCCAAGACGTTGTGATTCACGGCATCGACGGACCAGAGCATGAGCACAAGCAAGGGCAAGATGCCGAGCGCGAGTGGGATGGACAGGAGTGCGTAGTAGATGACCGCCAACAGCGTTATCACGGTGGCCCAGTTCGCTAAAGGAATGATTGCGCGGACGCTTGCGGGAAAGGGTGTGATCCACAAAAATCCCAGCACGCACCACAGAATCACCGGCACGCAGATCCAATGCAGCGCCTCATTGGTCGGGTTGCGGTGACTCGAGCCGTATTCGTCCAACCACTGGTCCGCCGTGCGCATGGCGTGACCGTACGCCCTTGCGCTCGGCAACTCAAATGGCTTACTGAGAGAGGATTCCCTTGCCGGGGGTCGTGGAATAGGCAGGGCGGATATAAGACTGTTCCAAGTCGCGCTGCGTTTGCTCTTGCATCCTGTCGAGTTGCTCGGCCGTATAGCAGCGCGTGTCCCGCGAGATGTGCGAGCCCGTGACCAAATTCGATCTGCAGAAGAGCTGCTGACCGTCTTTGCTCATCACTTTAAGCTTGAGATTTTTGGCGGCCGCCAATCGCTGAGCTTCGACATCGGCGGTCGGCGCGGCGGCTCCGGAAGGCGAGTTATAGGGCGCCGCGGCTGCCGACGCTGGGACTGCTGCCGACGCTGGCGTTGACGCTAACGCTGGAGATCCCGGTGCTGAGGCCGTCGCAGGCGCGGTGCTAAGGCGGGTCGGCGCACTCGGCTGACTGGCGCAGCCAACCATGGCCATCGCCGTCAACAACATCAATACGCGCATGCCGAGGTATCCTTCTTCGGTTGAGTAACGGGTAGCCAAGGGTAGCGCATCGATCATCGCAGGACCAGGATCGGGCCTGCGCCAAATTCACATAATCCGCACCGCGACAGGCCTTACCCAGGGATAGCGCTCGGCCCGCGCGGTGAACAACCATAAAAAAAGCCGCCAATGCTTCGGCGGCTCTAGTACCCGGACCTTAAAACTCGAACGATCAGGCGACGGCCATCAGGCCCTTGAGTTTGCTGATGGCATTCGATTCAACCTGACGCACGCGCTCCGCAGAGATGCCGTATTCATCGGCCAGCTCATGCAGCGTTGCCTTATCGTCGGTCATCCAGCGGCGCTTCAAGATGCTGCGGCTGCGCTCGTCGAGTTTCTCGAGCGCCATTCCCAAGCGGTCGGTCGAATCCTCCTCCCACTCGGCGCGCTCTACCTCGATCGCAGGATCGGCATTGCTGGCCGGCAAATACATGGCAGGTGAGTAAGCCTCTTCCTCGTCGCTTTCCGGGGTCGGATCGAAGGACATGTCGCGCGCCGACAGGCGCTGCTCCATCTCCCGCACATCGGCCACATCGACACCGAGGTCGCGGGCAACCGCCGCCGTTTCCGCCTCCGACAGCCACGCCAAGTTCTTCTTCATCTTGCGCAGATTGAAGAACAGCTTGCGCTGCGATTTTGTGGTGGCCACTTTGACCAGGCGCCAGTTGCGCAGCACGTATTCGTGAATCTCAGCACGAATCCAATGAACGGCGAACGACACCAGCCGCACGCCCACCGTGGGATCGAAGCGCTTCACCGCCTTCATGAGGCCCACATTGCCTTCTTGCACCAGGTCACCCATGGGCAAGCCATAACCCAAGTATCCGCGTGCAATGTGCACCACGAATCTTAGGTGCGAGAGCACGAGTTGCCGGGCCGAGTCTAAATCGGCCTCGGACCGAAACTTTACCGCCAGTGCGACCTCATCTTCCTTCGACAGGACCGGAATCTGGGACACGCGGTCTATATAAGAATCCAGGCTCCCAACGGGGCCTGCGAATACCATTCCTGTTTGTTTTGCGACTAAAGCAGCGGTCATTAATGCCTACCTCCGAACGAGTCATTCAGTCAAATCTATGGGCACAATAATAGCACTCTTGGGGTTAGAGTGCTAAGGCCGGGGCGTAGTTCAGGTCCCAGCTAATCATTTAAAAACATATACTTATGTCGGTTCGATCGCTCGTATATGTCGCGTCGCAGCAAGCCAGGAGCCCAACCAAGAAAGCGCGACCGCCAGGCTTAGAACACCCAAGCCCGCGACAAGTTTCAGGCCTTCGAGCCGAAAGTCGCTGCCATACAAGAAGGCCAGCTGCGCGACCGGCCGAGCCAGGACCGTGGAAGCGATGGCGACGAGGGTGAGCGCCAACAGCCCCCCGCCCAAACCGTACCAAATACCGCTGTAGAGGAACGGCCGCCGGGCAAATCCATCCGACGCGCCGACCAGTTTCATGACCTCGATTTCCGCGCGCCGGTTCAAAATATCCAGACGGATCGTGTTGCTGACGATGAGCACGATTCCGACTCCCAACAAGCCGCCGGTGAGCAACACCACGCGCCGCAACAGATCGAGCATGGCGTGCAGGCGCTTCACCCACTCGGTGTCGATCTGCACCGTCTGGACATCGCTCATGGCCGCGATGGCAGCTTTGAGCGTCTCTGTGCCCTGCGGCGTGCTCGCGGTCAAAGTCGGCGTCACGACCAAGGTATCGGGAAGCGGATTGTCGCTCAAGGCGTCCAATGCCTTACCGAACCCGGAGTCGTTGCGAAACTCCGCCAGCGCCTGGTCCGCGGTGATGATGCGTACCGCGGCGACATCGCCGCGTGCCTTGAGCTGCTTGGCGAGGGATTGCACTCGGCCGGTGCCCGCTTTCTTGTCCATATAGACCGACAAGTCGTAGGCTTCGTTCCAATTACCGGTGGCGATGCGCGCATTCTGCAGCAGCAAGCTCAAGAACAGGGGCAATGCGAGCGCAATGGCGATGACGCCCATGGTCATCAGCGTGGCGAACGGCTGATGCACGATGCGGCCCAGCGAGCCCACCAACACTTGCGCGTGCCGCGCGAAGTAGGCGTTGATGCTCAAGCGGGGTCCCCGCCAATGACCCGCCCTTCGCTCAGCACGATCCGCCGTGCTCCGACCTGATCAATGAGATGCACATCGTGGCTGGCGACCACCACGGTCACGCCGACTTCGCTGAAGCGTTTGAACAGCCTCATGATCTCGAGCGCGAGATCCGGATCCAGATTGCCCGTGGGTTCATCGGCGATGAGCAGCGCGGGCTTTGCGACCACGGCTCTTGCAATGCCCACGCGCTGCTGCTCGCCGGTCGATAATTCCAGTGGGCGGGATTTTTCCCTGCCGAGCAGGCCGACTTGATCCAAGGCCGCCCGGACGCGCTTGTCGATTTCGCGCCTCGGGACGCCGGCGATAATGAGCGGCAGCGCGACGTTGTCTGCCACCGGCCGGTCATGCAGCAACTTGTGGTCCTGGAATACCACGCCGATGCGCCTGCGAAACTGCGGGATGCCGCGCGGCTTCACTCCGGCCGTACTCTGGCTGTTGACGATGACCTGCCCGCGAGTGGGACGCTCGATGAGCGCGATCAGCTTGAGAATGCTGCTCTTACCCGCGCCCGAGTGCCCCGTCAAGAATGTCAGCGCGCCGCTTACAATGTTGAATGACACACCGGCCAGAGCCTCGCGTCCATTCGGATAGCGCTTGTGAACTTGGTCGAAACGAATCATGCGGCGGCGTCGCGCGGTTCCGACTTCAAGAGTGCTGATACGAATTCGGACGCATTGAACACCCCAAAGTCCTCGGATTGTTCGCCGACGCCGATGAAGCGAATGGGAATCTTCAGCCGCTGCGCAATCGCCAGCACCACCCCGCCTTTGGCCGTGCCGTCTAATTTGGTAATGACCAAACCGGTTACTCCCAAACCCTTGTTGAATTCTTGCGCTTGCGCCACGGCGTTTTGACCAATCGTTCCGTCGAGCACCAACAACACCTCGTGCGGAGCCGTGGGATCCAAGCGTGCGAGTACCCGCTTGACCTTCTTCAGCTCGTCCATCAGATGAGTCTGTGTGTGCAGCCGGCCCGCGGTATCGGCGATGAGAACATCGATATTGCGCGCGCGCGCCGCCTGCAGGGCGTCGAAAATCACGGCGGCGGGCTCGGCGCCCGATTGCTGTGCCACGATCGGAACGTTGTTGCGCTCGGCCCAAACTTCCAATTGTTCGCGAGCCGCCGCACGAAACGTGTCGCCGGCCGCCAGCATGACGCTCTTGCCTTCGGCGAGCAGGCGGTGCGCCAGCTTGCCGATGGTCGTGGTCTTGCCGGCACCATTGATGCCGACGACCAAGATCACGAACGGCTTGGCGCGGGGATCGATCACGAGCGCCTGCTCGACAGGCTTCAAGATTTGGGACATGGACTCCTGCAAAGCGTTCAGCAGCGCATCGACATCGTTCAGCTCTTTGCGGGCGACACGCCTGCGCAGTTCCTCGAGGATTCTGCCGGAAGCTTCTACGCCCACATCGGCCGTGATCAGCCGGGTCTCGAGCTCATCGAGAATCTCAGCGTCGATCTTGCGGCCCGGAAGCAGCTCGGTGATGTCGGTGGTCAGCCAGGCAGGACCTACATTTAACTTTGCGCGCAGGCGTTTGAAAAACCCGCGCACACTCGGGGTTTCGGCTTCGTTCGTCATGACAGGTATGATACCGGCAGTGGCTACCTCCAAGCGGGAATTACCGGCGCTGCCCGGGCGCAATTCGGTGCGCATCATCGGCGGCGTTTGGCGCGGTCGACGGGTTCATTTCCCCGATATGCCGGGCTTGCGCCCGACACCGGATCGAGTCCGGGAAACGCTGTTCAATTGGCTGCAGCACTCCCTGAGCGGCACCCGCTGCTTGGATTTGTTCGCGGGTTCCGGAGCCTTGGGATTGGAGGCGCTGTCCCGAGGCGCAACGGAGGTGGTCTTCGTCGAACAATTCCCCGCCGCATCGCGCACCTTGCAGGAGCAACTGGTTCGCTTGGGGGCCGAGGGCAAAGGGCGCGTCATGGAAATGGGAGCCGCGCGATTTTTGCGCACTCCCGCGAAACCCTTCGACGTCGCGTTCCTCGACCCGCCTTTCGGCAAGGACGCGCTGGCCGAATACATTCCCTTGCTGGATTCCGGCGACTGGCTGAAAGCGGGCGGCCTGGTTTATCTGGAAAACGAGCGGATCGCGGGCGTTCCGACGATTCCTGCGCACTGGGAATTGCTCAAATCGAAGTCGGCGGGCGAGGTGGGGTATCATCTGGCGCGCGTCAACGGACGGAAATAGTCAATGCACAAGAGAAATGCCGTCTACCCGGGCACCTTCGATCCGATCACCAACGGTCACACGGACTTGGTGCGGCGTGCTGCTTCCATCTTCGATCGCGTGGTGGTGGCGATTGCGGCGAACCCGAACAAGGCGCCGATGTTCACACTTGAACAGCGGGTCGAGATGGCGCGGGGCGTGCTTTCCGACGTGCACAATGTCGAGGTGAAGGGGTACGTCGGGCTCACCACCGATTTCGCCCGGCAAAATGGCTTGTCGGTCATCGTGCGCGGCTTGCGTGCCGTGTCCGACTTCGAATTTGAGTTTCAATTGGCTAATATGAGCCGGCACCTCACCCCGGAAATTGAATCGGTATTCATGACGCCGCAAGAACAGTACACCTTTATCTCATCCACGCTGGTCCGGGAAATCGCGGTGCTGGGCGGCAACGTCTCCGAATTCGTGCATCCCCTTGTGGAGATCGAACTGAAACGGCATCGCAAGCTTTGATCCCGCAAGACGTCACGCGCATCGGACGAGCATTGAAATCCCTGTGGCCGATCTTCGCCATGGCGGCTCTTGCGGCTGCACCGCTGGCGCAAGCCGACAGCGTTCCTGCCGCTCATCCCGCCGTCGCGGCGCATCCGGCCGCCGCCGCGCATCCGGCCGTTGCGCACAAGGGCGCCATCGCGAGCGCCTATCCGCTCGCGAGCCAGGCGGGCCAGGAAATTCTCGCGGCGGGCGGCAACGCATTCGATGCCGCCGTGGCGGTGTCGGCGGCACTGGCGGTGGTCGAGCCCAGCAGTTCAGGCCTGGGGGGCGGCGGGTTCTATCTGTTGCATCGGCAATCCGACGGCTTCGAGACCATGGTGGATGCGCGCGAGAAGGCGCCGGGCGCCGCTTCGCGCGACATGTATCTGGATAAGTCGGGCAATGAGATTGCCAATGCGTCGACCAACGGTCCGTTGTCGGCGGCCATCCCCGGTGAACCGGCTGCATTCGAGTACCTGGCGCGCAAGTACGGCAAATTGCCGCTGAAGCAGAGCCTGCAACCCGCCATCCGCCTGGCGCGCGAAGGATTCCCGCTGTATGCGCGCCTGCAATTCGCCATCAAGGCGAAACACGACATTTTGGCGCGCTCGCCGGACGCCGCGAAGGCGTTTTTCACGGCTGACGGCAACGTGCCTGAAATCGGCGCCATCATCAAGCAGCCGGAACTGGCCAATACCCTGGAGGCAATCGCCAACCAGGGGGCCAAGGGATTTTATGAAGGCCGCGTAGGCCAGAATCTCGTGGCCGGCGTGCGCGCGGGCGGCGGCATCTGGACGCTCGAGGATCTCAAAAATTACCGCGTCGTCGAACGCAAACCGCTGGTCGGCGAATATCATGGCGCGCGCATCGTAACGGCGCCCCCGCCGTCATCGGGCGGCATCGCCGTGCTGGATTCGCTCAATATCCTTGACGGTTTCGATTTGCATGACGTGGATTCCGGCACGCGCAAGCATTTCATCATCGAGGCCATGCGCCGCGCCTATCGCGACCGCGCGATTTTCCTGGGTGATCCGGATTTCATCAAAATGCCGTTGCAGCAATTGATGAGCGTCGACTACGCAGCCGGCCAGCGCAGCAGCATTCGCGCGGACAAGGCCATGCCCTCAGACTTGTTGCCGGGCATCGAGTCGGAGCCGAAGGGCATGAACACGACACATTTTTCCGTGCTGGATGCCGCCGGAAACCGTGCGGCCGTCACCATCACGGTGAATCTGTTCTTCGGCAACGGCTACATGCCGGCGGGCACCGGCGTGCTGCTCAACAACGAAATGGATGATTTTTCCGTCAAGGCGGGCACGCCCAATGCCTTCGGGCTCATCGGGAACACGGCCAACTCGATTGCACCCAACAAGCGAAGCTTGTCGAGCATGTCCCCCACGTTCGTCGAGACGCCAAAGGGCATGATGATCATCGGCTCCCCCGGCGGAAGTACCATCATTAGTCAGGTGCTTCTGGGAACCTTGAACTATGTGGACGGCATGAATGCGGCCGACATCGTGAAATACCCTCACTACCATCATCAGTACATGCCGGATGAGGTCGCCTACGAGCCGGGAGCGTTGAGCGATGCTGAGATCAAAGAACTGCAAGCCAAGGGCCACAAGCTCAAGTTGTCGACACGCCAGTGGGGCAATATGCAAGTCATCACCTGGGACTTCGCCACCGGAAAAGTCGAAGCGGCATCCGATCCGCGCGGCGAGGGCGAGGGATTGGTTTACTGAGCGACTGGTTTACCAGCGGAATGCGCAGTTTTTGGCCAGAGCAGTTTCAGCGTTGGCAGGTAGAGCACCAGTAAGTCGAACGCTGACCTTGAGTGAACTGCCTGACCGGCGATTTGCATACGCGGCAAGCTTGTTTGGCGCGCTCGTAGACGAACAATTTCTGCTGGAAATACCCGGGCGCGCCGTCGGCGTTGACGTAATCGCGCAGCGTCGTGCCGCCTATTTTGATGGCGGCCTTGAGCACGGCCTTGATGGCCCTCGCCAATTTATCCGCCTCAGCCTGGGTGATGCGCCGGGCCGCGCGGCGCGGTGAGATGCCCGCGCGGAACAGGGCCTCGCTGGCGTAAATATTGCCCACGCCCACCACGATCTGTGAATTCATGATCAGCTGCTTGATGGCAACGGAGCGCTTGCGCGTGGCACTGAACAAGTACTCGCCGTTGAACTCCCGGCTCAAGGGTTCAGGCGCCAATTTCTTCAGCAGCGCGTGTTTCGCGGGCTCATCTTCCGTGAAGTGCAGGCTGCCGAAACGCCGCGGGTCGTGAAATCGCAAAACCATGCCGCTGTCCAGGACGAGATCCCAGTGATCATGCGCTTTCGGAGGCGTGCCGCTGCTCACCAAGCGCAGGCTTCCTGACATCCCGAGATGCAGGATCACCGTGCCGGTTTCCAAACGGATGAGGAGGTATTTCGCGCGCCGATCAACACCGCGCACGAT